>Ga0315280_10004957_pt1 | contig 19310 bp, 16 predicted proteins | sample YL17G06_40_MG_FD_203697 | JGI IMG/M metagenome (GOLD analysis project Ga0315280, IMG submission 203697) | Sediment microbial communities from Yellowstone Lake, YNP, Wyoming, USA - YL17G06_40 | ecosystem: Environmental > Aquatic > Freshwater > Lake > Sediment | place: USA: Wyoming | collected... | reverse complement strand
CGTGCCAGAGCATGATGCCGTCCAGGCCCATGGTGCGGAACTTCCTGCGCGTGCCCAGGTAGCCCAGCCGGATGCTGCGGATCGAGCCCAACCCGAGGAGCATCTTCAGCGCCCGCAGCAGCTCGGCTCGCCGCAGAAGCCCCGGCAGGGGCCTCATCTTTTCCATGATGTTCGGCAGTACGCCCATGAAGGCCGCCGGCTCGCCCTTCACCCGGGCGAAGACGAAGAACTTCTTGTCCATGATCAGCATCATGTCATCGATGATCTTCTCGAACTCCTCCGCGCTGAAGGGCACGAAGCCGAAGTTGTCGCCCCAGGCGTCGTTGTAGATCTCCAGCATCTCCTTCCTGCGCACGGCCAGGGGACGGTCCGCCCAGCTCTCCAGGGTCACCTGCCCGCGCTTCATGGCGATCTCGGCCACCCGGGTCAGCTTGTCCTCCATGGGCGTGAAAACCGGGACCTCCCAGGACAAGACGCGCTTCACGGGGGCGAGCCCGATCTCCTGAAAAAGGCGCTGGTAGTAGGGCTTGCACCAGGGATAGTAGACCATGGGCTTGCGGTCGAAGCCCTGGGTCATGATGCCCGGGGTGATCTCGTTGACCGGCTGGTTCTGGGGGCCGCGCATGGCCTCCATGCCCCGCTCCCGGAGCCAGTCCTCGGCAACCGAGAGCAGGGCCCGGGCCACTTCGGCCTCATCGATGCACTCGAACTGGCCGAAGAAGCCGACCTTGTCTTTCCAATACTCGTTGTGGCGGCGGCTGACGAAGGCATTGCAGCGTCCGGCCACCTTCCCATCCATCAGGGCCAGCAGCCAGGTCATTTCGGCGTAGGTGAAGAAGCGGTTGCGCGGCTCGAAGAAGCCGGTTATGCCCAGCAGGCGCGAGCCCAGGTACTCGTAGTCCAGCAGGGGGACGTACTGCGGGTCGTCGCGGTAGTGCTCCCAGTGAAAGTCCACGAACCGGCGGAGCAACTTCCGGTCGTTGGCGCTTTGGTTCGAAAACTGCAGGATTTCGATTTCCTTGTCGGCCATGCGTCCTTTATTGACCGCTTTTCGGCAAATGTCAACGCGATCCGCTCCGGCGCACGAGGCCCAGCAAGCGGAACAGCCAGGGCGCGCCGAAGGCCACCCAGAACCCGACCAGGGCGTAGCGCGCGAAGCGGAACAGAAGGTGCAGGGGCTGGCCCTCCGCGGGCAGAAGGGCCTTGAGGCCCAGGTACAGGCCCAGCAGCACGACCAGCCCCGCCGGCAGGCGCAGCAGCCGCTGAAGAATGCCGCCGGCCGTGTCGACCGCCGCGGTGCGGGAAAGCAGCAGGTAGCCGGCCACGAAGCCCCAGAAAGCGGCCACCACCGACAGCGTGTCCTTGGTGGCCAGAACGGCCAGGCTGGCGGCGGCCAGCAGGCTTGCCCCGGCCAGCCACGGCCAGCGGGGCAAACGGAGCCGCCTGCCGGCGGTGAAATGCAGGATCAGGACCGCGGCGCCCAGGAGAACCGCCCCGATGAGCCAGCCGCCCAGTACGTCGGTCGGGAAGTGCACCCCCAGGTAGACCCGGGAAAAACCGATCAGGGCCATCAGAGCTGCGGCGGGAGCCCAAAGCCAGCGCTTCCTGCCTGCGTAAGCGAGGAACCCCCACAGCACCACGGCCGATTGGGCGTGCCCGCTGGGCAGGCCGTAGCCGCTCTCCTTGATCAGATTGATCCCCGGCTCCAGGTCGGCGGGGCGCGGCTGGGCCAGAAGTTCTTTCAAGGCCAGGTTGAGATAGCCGGATACGAAGAACAGCAGGCCCAGGCGGAACCCCAAACGGGCTTCGATGCACCAGTACAGGAGGGGAAGAATCAGCAGATAGAACTCCTCATTGCCCAGGAAGGTGATGCCCCGGAAGGCCAGGTCCAGGGCGGGGCTGCGCCAGGCCTGAACGCCGTGGATCAGCTCGAAGCCCAAGGCATAGAGCGTTTCCATGGCCCGCCTACCTGCCTTCGTACCAGAAGGCCCGCCGCCAGTTGTGCCGGCGCAGCTTGAGCAGCAGCGGCTCGGGCAGATCGGGGCGATCGGAGACCGAACAGTTGGCCTCCGCCTGGCGCTCGTTGCGCATTCCGGGGATGGTCACGCCGACCGCCGGGTGGGCCAGGACGAACTTCAGGGCCGCCTCCGGCAGGCTGAAGCCGCTCGCTTCCAGGTCCTCGCGCACCTTGGCCGTCTCGCGGACCACCCTTTTCAGGCGGTCGCCCATGAAGTAGCGGCTGCGGAAGTCCGATTCGTCGAAACGCGTCTCTTCGGTGTACTTGCCGGTCAGAGCCCCCTCGTCGAAGGGCATGCGGGCGATCACCCCGACGCCCGCTTCGAGGGCCAGCGGCAGGAGCTCGGCGGCGGGCTCCTGCTCGAACAGATTGTAGATTAGCTGCACCGTGTCCAGCCAGCCCTCCCGGATGAGATGGTTGACGGAGTTCTGGTCGTGCTCCGGGGTGGAGACGCCGATGAAGCGGCACTTGCCTTCCTGCTTGAAGCGGCGCAGCACTTGAAGCGGGGAGGGGTCACGGTTCCAGGCCCGGCTCCAGGTGTGAAGCTGCAGGACGTCGACGCAGTCGGTGACCAGATTGGTGAGCCGCTCTTCGATGTTGCGGCGCAGGTACTCCTCGGAATAGCGCTCCGCGGCGCGGCAGTACGGGGAGGGCGGCCAGGGTCCGGGGGCCGGGGGGATCTTGGTGGCCACGGCCACCTTGCCCCAGGCGCGCCGTTCCTGCATGACCTTGCCGATGATCCGCTCGCTGTGCCCGTTGCCGTAGCCGGCGGCGGTATCGATCAGGGTCACCCCCAGCTCCAGCGCCCGGTGCAGCGCCCGGACCGAGTCCTCCTCCGGCTGGGCGCCCCAGGAGCCGCCGATGGCCCAGCCCCCGAAGCCGATCTCGGATACCGCCAATCCGGTTCGTCCCAAGGTACGGTATCTCATGTTTTCCTCCTTCCGCTTCACACGTCCAGGATCACGGTGGCCTGCCAGCGGCCGCCGGCGCGCCGCAATGCGAAGCGGTGCAGGGTCACCGCCTTCACGTCGGTGCCCAGCTCGTGGCGGGCCGGATCGGCCTCCTCGCCGGCGGCCTCGGCCTGGAGCCGGAACTCGCCGGGCCCCATCTCGATCGAAAGGGAAACCAGGCTGAGGAGCAGCCCCTCGGAATCCTTGAAGAACAGGAGCTGCTGGAGAAAATCGAACAGCAGCAGGTCGGAGGCCGGGTTGGCCAGCTCGATCGCCTTGCGCACCAGGGCGCGCAGGCAGCCCGGAGCGGGCAGCATCACCTCCAGCGTGGCCTCCCAGGCCGCGCGGAAGACCTCTTCCAAGCTCTCCCCCTCGGCGCGGAAGGCGACATCCGCCTGGGTCAGCCCCGGCAGCGTCCAGTGCGGCATGCTAGCCCTTGATGTTGCCCACCGGGACCAGGCGCGCCACCCGGTGGCTGAGGCCGGCCAGCTCGGTAGCCTCCACCACCTCATCGATGTTCTTGTAGGCCGCTCCTGCCTCCTCGGCCAGCCCGGCGGCCGAAACGCTGCGTACGTAGATGCCGTGTTCGCGCATCTGCCGCTCCAGCTCCCGGCCCTTGAATCGGCGCTTGGCCTCATGGCGCCCCATGGCCCTGCCCGAGCCGTGGGCCGTGGTGAAGAAGGTCTCGGCCCCGCTCTCCACCCCTACCAGCAGATACGAGCCGGTTTCCATGCTGCCGCCGATGATCACCGGCTGGCCCAGCTCGCGGTAGACCGCCGGGAGGTCCTCCATACCGGGAGCGAAGGCGCGGGTGGCGCCCTTGCGGTGGATCAGCAGCTCCCTGGGGCGGCGCTCGCCCGGCACCAGGTGCCGCTCGAGCTTGGCCGTGTTGTGGGTCACGTCGTAGACCTGGTGCAGCCCCAGCTCCATGGGGTCCCGGCCGAACACCTCGCCGAAAACCTCTCGGATCCGGTGCAGGATGACCTGGCGGTTGACGAAGGACATGTTCACCGCGCACTTCATGGCCTTGAAGTAGTCCTGCCCCTCGGGGGAGCGGAACGGGGCGCAGGCCAGCTCCCGGTCCAGGACCTGGATCCCGTACTTGGGCTGTACGGCGAGGAACTTCTGCAAGTAGTCCGTGGCCACCTGGTGCCCGAAGCCCCGGCTGCCGCAGTGGAACATGATCAGCACTTGGTTGGGCAGCCGGATGCCGAAGGCTTCCGCCAGCTTCCGGTCGAACACGTTCTCCGGCCGGGCCACCTGGAGCTCCAGGTAGTGGTTGCCCGAGCCGAGGGTGCCGATCTGCTGGTAGCCCCGCTCCACGGCCCGCTCGCTCACCGCCGCGGCATCCGCCCCGGCCAGGCAGCCGGCTTCCTCGCTGCGCTCCAGGTCCTCCGCCAGGGCGTAGCCCTGCTTCAGGCACCAGCGCATGCCCTGCTCGGACATGGCGCGGAACTCGTCCTTGGAGATCTTCACGAAGCCGCGCCCGCCCACTCCCGCCGGGATGGCGGCGAACAGCCGGTCCACCAGCTGCTCCAGGCGCGGGGCGAGCTGCTCCCAGGTGAGGGAGGTGGCCACCAGGCGCATCCCGCAGTTGATGTCGAAGCCGATCCCGCCGGGGGAGATCACGCCCTCCTGCGGATCGAAGGCGGCCGCCCCGCCGATCGGGAAGCCGTAGCCGCTGTGCCCGTCGGGCATGCAGAAGGAGTAGCCCACGATACCCGGCAGGCAGGCCACGTTGGCGGCCTGCTGGAACACGGCCGGGTCCATCCGGTCCAGCAGAGCCTCGGTGGCGTAGATGCGCACGGGAACCCGCATGCCCTGTTTGTAGGACTTCGGGATCTCCCAAAGGGTGTCCTTGATCTTGCGGCCCTCTTTCAACGCCATAAGCCCCTGCCACTCTCAACATAATTCCGGCCGGAGCCCGAAATCAAGGTTGTGATCGCCGCGTTCGGGGATATATTGTACGGCAAGGAGGAGCTATGAAACGATGCTGGCTGGTCCTGGCGGCCGCCCTGCTGCTGCCCGGCTCGAGCGCGCTGGCCCAACAGGCCGCAGGGGAAGCGGCGCTGCCCCTGTCCCGGGTGGTGCTGTTCTCCAGCGGGGTAGGGTATTTCCAGCGGGACGGGCAGGTGGAGGGGAATATCTCCCTCGAGCTGCCCTTCCGCGCCGCGGAAGTCAATGATCTATTGAAGAGCCTGGTGGTGCGCGACCTCGATGGAGGCCAGGTGACCGGGGTGACCTATACCTCCCGCGATCCGCTGGCCCGCGCGCTGCGCGGCTTCCCCATCGACCTGACGGGCAGCCCCGACCTGGCCGCCATCCTGGCCCAGATCCGCGGGGAAGCCCTGGAGGTGGTGAGCTCCGAGACGGTGCGCGGCGCCCTGGTGGGCCTGGAGAGAAAGGAGAGCGGAGAAGGGGCGGTGGAGGTCTACCTGAACCTGCTGACCGACCGGGGGCTGCGCAGCCTGGCCCTCTCCCAGGTCCAGGAGGTGCGCCTCCTGAACCCGCGGCTGGACCAGGAGCTGCGTTCGGCCCTGGCCCTGCTGGCCGGCAGCCACAGTCAGGACCGCAAGCGGGTGGTGCTGGCCTTCAGCGGCAAGGGCAGGCGCCGGGTGCAGGTGGGCTACCTGCTGGAGACCCCGGTCTGGAAGACCAGCTACCGGCTGGTGCTGGGTTCGGAGCAGAGCCATTACCTTCAGGGCTGGGCCATCGTGGAGAACACCACGGACCAGGACTGGAAGTTCGTCAAGCTGGCCCTGGTGTCCGGCCGGCCGGTTTCATTCATCATGGACCTGTATCAGCCCCTGTACCTGCCGCGCCCCGTGGTCGAGCCGGAGCTGTACGCCGGCCTGCGGCCGCAGAAGTACGAGGAGGACCTGACCGCCCCTTCCGCCCCGGCTCCCGCCTCCAAGGCCGCCAAGGAAGCCGCTCCGATCCGCGCGGCGGCGCGCGAGGCCTTCCGCGAAGAAGGGTATGAGGAGGCCGAAGCCGCGCCGGCGGCTCAGCCCATGGATCTGCGCCAGGGGGTAGCCGCGGCCGCACGGGGCGGCGAGGCGGGTTCCTTCTTCCAGTACGCGATCTCCTTCCCGGTCAGCCTGCAGCGGCAGGAATCGGCCATGCTGCCGATCGTCGGCCAGGAGGTCCAGGGCAGGCGCTTCTCCATCTACAACGAGAACGTGCACCCCAAGCACCCGATGCACGGGCTGAAGCTGAAGAACTCCACCGGTCTGACCCTGATGGGGGGACCGATCACGTTGTTCGAAGCGGGCACCTATGCCGGCGACGCCCAGATCGACACCCTGCCGGCCGGAGCGGAACGCCTGATCAGCTTCGCGCTGGACCTGGAAACCGAGGTTTCTTCCCTGGCGCGCAGCCATCCCGACCAGCTGGTGGCGGTGCGCATCTCCCGGGGCACCCTGGTCAGCACGGTGACTCTGCGCCGGGAGAAAAGCTATTCGGTAAAGGTGAGCGGGGCCAAGGCCCGGGAGGTGCTGATCGAGCACCCCCTGAGCCCGGACTGGGAGCTGGCGAGCCCGAAGCAGCCCGAGGAGCGCACCCGCGACCTGTACCGCTTCCTGGTCAAGGCCGCACCCGGCGCCTCCGGCCCGGCCGTTCAGGAGCTGCTGGTAGTCGAGGAGCGTAAGGTAGACCAGGCGGTGGCCGTGACCAACCTGAGCGACGAGCTGATCGCCTTCTACCTCAGGGCCACGGTGGTGAGCGCCAGGCTGAAGGAAGCCCTGAACGGGCTGGCCAAACGCAAGGCGGAGCTGGCCGACACCCTGCGCCAGCGCCAGGAGCAGGAGCGCAAGGCCCAGGTGATCCGCGCCGAGCAGAGCCGCATCCGCCAGAATATGGATTCCCTGAGCCGCGATTCGGCGCTGTACAAGCGCTACATGGCCCAGCTGGACAGCCAGGAGAACGAGATGGCCGGCATCCTCACCGAGACCGATCGGCTGGCCAAGAAAGAACAGGACCAGCGCAAGGCTTTGGACGACTACATCCTGTCTATCGAGGTGAAGTAGGGGAGGACCCTGAGGCAGCAGGCCGGGCTGGAAAACCCGGCCTTTTTGGCATCCGCCGCGAGAGGTTTCCCGCCGGATTGCTCCGGAAATCTATGGCCCATGAATTGCTGATTCTGGGTATGGGGGGTTTCTGCCGATTCTTTAGGTAGACCCTCGCACTGGCGATCCGGCGAGACCGGGCCGATCGTAGGCGCGGAGTATTTTTACAACTATTTGATATGAAACAGGATCAGAACGTGCTAACATTTATTCAGGGATGACCTCCCAAAGCCGCATTTAGAGGAAAAGCGAACATGGAAAAGAAGCCTAAGAAAGCGACGGGGGAGCTGGAGCAGCTCAAGCGGGAGCTGGAGGATCTCAAGCTGCTGAACGAAACGACGATCGATCACAGCACCAGGCTGGAAAACGAGCTGGTCGAGCAGAACATGAAGCTGGACCTCTTGCAAAACAAGATGAAAAAGTACCTGTCCCCGCAGCTCTTCGAGGCGCTGGTGGGCGGCACCACGGACGCCGAGCTGGTGCACACCCGCAAAAAGCTGACCGTCTTTTTCTCCGATATCGTCAATTTTTCGGAGATCACCGACTCGGTGGAATCGGAGCTGCTCTCGGAGGTGCTGAACGAGTACCTGAACCGGATGGCGGACATCGCCATGAAATGGGGGGGGACCATCGACAAGTTCATGGGTGACGCGATCCTGGTGTTCTTCGGCGACCCGGAGTTCACCAGCGATACGGTTCACGCCCAGAACTGCGCCCGCATGGCCCTGGAGATGCTGGACACCCTCAACACGCTGCGGGTGCATTGGAGGGAGCTGGGCATGTTCCAGAAGCTGCGGGTGCGCATGGGCATCAACACCGGCTACTGCACCGTCGGCAATTTCGGCTCCACCAACCGGATGGAGTACACTATCGTCGGCGGCCAGGTGAACATCGCCTCCAGGCTGGAGTCCATCGCCGAACCCGACAGCATCTTCATTTCCAACTCCACCTATGCGCTGATCCAGGATATCGCGGAGTGCGAGTTCGTCGACAACATCAGCGTCAAGGGCATCCACTACCCGATCGAGGTATACCGGCTGGTCGGGCTGAAGGGCGGCGCCCCTTCGGAGGCCATGCTGACGCAGATCGATAAGAACAGCTTCAGCCTGCGGCCGCTCAGCTTCGATTACGTCTCCACCAGTCCCAAGCAGCGCGAGCAGATCAAGAAGGCCCTGAAGTCGGCCCTGGGCATCATCGAGCAGGTGGAGAAGGAGGACAGGTCGGCTTCGGTTCCATCCGGTCCTCAGAAGGAGGGGGCACGTTGAGCGCCGTGAAGGTCATCGGGGAGTTCGAGGGGGCGGCGGTCGGCGCCGCGCCGTACGTCCGGCTGGTCGTCCCGGCCAGCGATTTCGCCCTGGACTGGCGGCGCTACAACCTGGTGGCCAACTACATCGCCGAGTACAGCGCCTACCGCTTCGAGCCCAAGGACGCGGCGGAAAACCTGATCTCCAGCGTCTTCTACGAGCTGATCGAATACATGGCCGGCTGCTCGCGCCGCGAGGCTAAGCTGGACGTCCGCCTGTACGCCAGCGACAGACTGTTGAGGTTCGACCTGGCTTCCAGCTTCGCCCGGGAGGAGGCGGCCCAACTGGAGGCTTTCCTGCGGGAGATGCTGCGCCAGGATCTGGATGAGCTGTACCGGGGGCTGCTGACCGCCGAGCTGGATTCGGCCGCCGGCCGCCGGGAGCTGGGGCTGACCATGGTGGCCCACGACTATCACGCGGGGATCTCGGCCGCCATCGATGAGGACAGCGGAGGGGTCACCCTGCGCGCGCTGGTCCGCCGGGAGGAGATCAACGCGTGAGCATCACCGGCGAACGCTATCTGGTTTCCTTCGACGCGCTGGACCAGCAGGTGAACTTCGAGGGGGTCTTGAGGACCCAGAACCGGGTGGACCTCAACACCCTCAAAGACTACCTGATCGGCATCTACGACAAGCTGGACGGCTCCATGAGGTTGAACTTCAGAAAACTGCGCTACATCAGCGCGGCCGCCCTGAAGACCATCGTGGACTTTCTCCTTTACGCCAAGCAGAGCGAGCGGCTCGCCGTAAAGCTCATCGGTTCCAAGGTGATCACCTGGGAGGTCAAGACCCTGCCGGTCCTGCCCGAGGTGTGGCGAGGCGTCGAGTTCGTCCTGTATGACGACCATTTCTATGAAAGCCAGGGGATCATCGAGGATGCGGCCTTCATCCCCTTGCTGCGCAACCAGACCCGGCTGCTCTGGCCCCAAGAGAAGCAGGTGCTGCTCAGGCACGGCCTGAGGTCCGGGCTGCGGGTGGCCGACATCTGCTGCGGCTGCGGCGACGTGGCCCTGCTGATCGCCAAGGAGATCAACCCGGCCATCGTGGTAGGGGTGGACCACTCCCTGCCGGCCATCGAGTACGCCAGGAGGCTGCAGGACGAGTTCAAGGTAAAGAACGCGGACTTCCGCCTGGGCGACGCCACCGCCCTGATGCTGGAGGACGAGATTTTCGATTACGTGCTCTGCCGCTTGAGCATCCAGATCTTCTCCAAGCCGGAGCTGATCATCAAGGAGCTGCTGCGCATCCTCAAGCCGGGCGGCCGGGTGTACCTGCTCGGCGAGGACTACGACCTGATCGTCGGCTACCCGAACGAGAAGGAGATCCGTAGGGTCTACGACCGGGCCGGGCAGTACGGCACGGATATCGGCATGGACCTGTATAATGGCAAGAAGCTCTATTCCATCCTTGCCGGCTTGAAGCTCACGAACATTTGCCTGGATTACATCAACGTCGACACGGTGAACTCCGACCGCCGCCTGTTCGCGGAAATGATCGCCAGCTGGCGGCACTTTTCGGCCGAGACGATCGGACGCCAGCTGCGCATTTCCCAGGAGGCTCACGACCAGCTTCTGGCCGGCTATGACGCGCATTTGCAGACGATCCGGCACCCCTTCGGCTACAGCAAGTGGACGCTGGTATCCGCCTCCGGGGAGAAGGGAAAGTGAGATGAGCATGAGGATCCGTTTCAAGGCCAAGCTGTTGATCTTCGTCCTTTCGGTGGTGCTGATCCCCACGGTGGGACTGGTGCTGTATTTCTTCTCCAACTTCAACTCCCTGACCCGTTTCTCTTTGAGCCAGAATACCGCGGGCATCGAGCGCTCCAACCAGGCGTTCCTGACCAACCTGGCCAGCGACAAAGCCCGCCTGACCAGCCTGCAGTTCAAACGATCCATCGACGATGTGACCATCCTCGGCAAGGCAGCGCAGGCGATCATTGACAATTATCAGGATCTGACCTCTGTGCCCGACGTCTTTCGCCTGAAGATGTTCCGGGACGACCTGATCGGCTACAAAAAGGCCCTCACCAACCCGCAGACCGATCGGGTCAATGTGCTGATTCCTCCCTCGCTGGTTCCCCAGAAAAGGGCCAGGGAGCTGCTCAGCGTGAGCTCGCTGTTGAACCTGATCATCGGCCCGGTGTTCGAGAGCAACGAGAACAACACCTTCGTCTATTTCGTAGGCGACCGGCAGAGCCCGGTAACCAGGGCTTTCCCCAACATCAACCTGGCGGAATACCTGGGCCCGGCCATCGATGCCCTGTTCTGGAAGGAATTTTTCCAGGACAACGTGCAGTACTGGGAGCGCTACTACACCGACGAGGCGTTCCGCAAGCGGGTCGCCTCGAAGGTAGCCTCCCCTTTGACCTTCGACCCCCCTTACGAGGACGCCGCGGGGCAGGGCAAGATCATCACCCTGTTCTACCCGCTGTGGAACCATCCGGAGGAAAAGTTCGGCGGAGTGGTGGCCGCGGATGTCTCCTTGAGCAAGATCGTGGAGAACATCCTGGCCGTCCGCGTGGCCAAGACCGGCTATGCCGTGCTGATCAACGGCCAGGGCGAAATTATAGCCATGTCCGAGCAGGCGGAAAAAAGCCTCAAGGTGAAGGTCGACGAGATCAACCGCAACGGCCTGGTCTATTATTATAGGTCTCTTTCGACCTCCGAGGATGCAGGGGTCCGCGGCGTCTACGACCGGATCATGGCCGAGCGCGCCGGATATCTGAAGGTCTCCATGGACGACGGGGAAAAGCACGTGCTGGTGTTCGACAGCCTCGACCCGATCAACGACACCCAGTACAACCCGGACACCTGGAAGATCCTGATCAACGTTCCGGAGAAGGAGATCCTGAGCACCCTGTTCGAGACCCACCGGGCCATCACCGCCCAGAACGCGCGGACCTCCCTGATTTCCCTGATCGTAGTCGGCTGCCTGATCGTCGTGGTCATCCTGGTCACCTTCGTGATCTCCGGAACGATCACCCAGAACATCGGGCAGCTCTCCCTGGCGGCCCAGAAGATCTCCCAAAAGGACTACGACATCTCCCTGAACATCAGCTCCAAGGACGAAATCGGCGACCTGGGCGGGGCCTTCGTGCAGATGAGCCGCGAGATCAAGGGCTACACCGAGCACCTGGAGGACATGGTTCGGGAGCGGACGCTGGAGCTGGAAAAGGCCCTGCAGAAGATCTCCGTGTTGAACGAGAGGCTTACGGATGAAAACCTGCGGCTCAGCACCGAGCTGGAGGTGGCCAAGAAACTGCAGCTCATGGTGCTGCCCGGCAAGAAGGAGTTGAACCAGATCCGCGACCTGGACGTGGCCTGCGCCATGAACCCGGCCGACGAAGTCGGGGGGGACTACTATGACTGCTTCCGGACCAACGGGAACGTGAACATCGGCATCGGCGACGTGACCGGGCACGGCCTGTCGGCAGGCGTCATCATGCTGATGGCCCAGACGGCCGTCCGGACCATCGCCCTGATGGGCGAAAGGGACATCAAGCGCTCGCTGTCTCTGGTGAACAGGGTCCTGTACAGCAACATCGAGCGGATCACCGAGGACAGGAGCATGACCCTCTCGCTCCTCAACTACCATGACCGGACTTTCACCGTCGCCGGACAGCACGAGTGCATCGTGATCTGGCGCAACGACGGCAGCGTGGAGGTGCAGGATACCGAGCCGCTGGGCATGTTCGTGGGCTTCGAGCCGGACATCACCCGCTTCATCGGCGAGGAGCGGATCCGCCTGGAACCCGGGGAGGTCATGGTGCTGTACACGGACGGGCTGACCGAAGCGGTGAACCGGAACGGGGAGGAGTTCGGCCTGCGCCGCCTGTGCGACCTGGTGCGGAAGAACAGCCGGCTCGCCTCGGCGCAGATCCTGGAAAACGTGCTTTCGGAGCTTTACGCCTTCATCGGCGAAGCGAGGGTGTATGACGACGTTTCGCTTATGGTGATCAAGCAGAAATGAGGGCAGCCATGGGCGGCATGGTTCAGGTGTTCGGGGAGTACGTGGAGGAGGCGGCGAAAAAGCCCCTCAGCCAGTCGCTTTTGGTCATCAATTCGCGGGAGCTGATGCGCAACTGGCGGACCGTGAGCCTCAGCTCCGATTTTTTGGCCAAGTACTACTCCTACTACTTTCCCTACAGGGAAAAAGCCAAGGAGAGGATCAGCCGGGACGTGGCCGAGAACAGCATCTCGTTCGTCCTGAACGAGCTGATCGAGAACACGGCCAAATATTCGAACGCGGAAGATCAGACGGTCAGCATCCGGATCTGCCTGCTGGAGGAGGATATCATCTTTTCCCTCTCGAATTTCGTGACCGCTCAACTGGCGGAGTCGTTCGCCAAGCTGGCGCGCGAGATCCTCGCGAGCAATCCCCAGGAGTTGTACTTGACGAGGCTGGAGAGGAACACTCAGGCGGAGGAGAGCGGTTCGGGACTGGGGTACCTCACGCTGATCAACGACTACGGGATCGCCCTCGGGTTCAAGTTCGAGGCCGCGGGTCCGGACCTGGTGCAGGTGACCGTTCAGGCCAGAATGAAGTGCAAGGAGGCATGATCTATGGAGCTCAAAGGCGAGGACTATCTCGTCACCTACAGCGAAACCAAGAACGCGATAGAATTTTTCGGGACCATTCGCCTGCGGGATTCCAGTGATTACGCGGCTATCGGCGAACTGCTGGAAAGCGCCCACCGCAAGTCCCCCGGCTCTCTGGTCCTGGACTTCAGGAACCTGCAGTTCTTGAACAGCGCGGGGATCAACATGATCAGCAAGTTCGTCATCAGCGCACGCAGGGCCGAGGCGGTGATGCTGAAGGTCTTGGGCAACTCGGCCATCACCTGGCAGCAGAAATCGCTGAAAAACCTGCAAAAGCTCTGGCCGCTGGTGCAGATCGAGATCACCTGATGAGCGTCGGGGTGGACAGGCCGCCGTGCTTTGAGGCATGATACGGCCGCCGGAACCCCGAAGATGGAGACCCGATCCGCAGGAGAGCCGAAACCGATCGCTCTGCAAGACGACGTGCGCCGTAGAGGCCTGATTTTCCTGTGCCTGGCCTCGGCAGGAGTCGGCTTCACGCTGTACATGCAGCTCAGCTTGAACAACAACTATCTGGTCGGCGAGATCGGCGTCTCGGGGCTGCAAATCGGGCTGCTGGAGGCGGTGCGGGAGAGCTGCGGAATCGCCGCCTTCGGAATTCTGGCCCTGCTGGCCGGGCTGGCCGAACCGGTCATCGCTTCGATCGTGCTGCTGTTCTTCTGGGTGGGTCTCAGCGCTTACGCCTTTGTGCCCACCTACGGTCTGGTCATGGTGATGAGCGTGGTCTGGAGCCAGGGGCTCCATGTCTGGATGCCGCTTCCCAACTCCATGGCTCTAGCCCTGGCCGAGCCGGGCCGGACCGGCGCCCGCCTGGGACAGGTGCAGGGGGCCAACGGGCTCGGCTCCGGCATCGGCTTGGCGATCGCCTTCCTTCTCACCATGCTGGGGGTGCGCATCCGGCCGCTGTACCTCATTGCGGGGGCGGGCGCTTTCCTGGGCGCGGCCGCCTGCCTGGGCATCCCGCGCCAGATCAGGACCCCGGGCCCCAGCCTGGTGTTCCGCCGCCGCTACCTGATTTACTACCTCCTGCAGTTCCTGGAGGGCTGGCGCAAGCAGGTGGCCCTGACCTTCGCCGGCTTCCTGCTGGTGAAGCGCCACGGCGCGCCATTGAAGCACATGATTTTGCTGTGGGCGGCCATCCAGGCCGTGAGCTGGCTGGCCTCGCCCCGGGTAGGTCGTCTCGTCGACCGGGTGGGGGAAAAGAGGATCCTCGGCTTCTACTACGCCAGCATGATCCTGGTGTTCTTTGGCTACGCTTTCGTGCCCGTCAAGCAGCTCCTGTACGCGATTTTCGTCTTGGATGGAAGTTTTTTCGTCTTCGCCGTAGCGCTTACCACCTACGTCAGCCGCATCGCCCCGCCGAGCGAGCGGACCCCCACCCTGAGCATGGGCGTAGCCATGAACCATGTAGCCGCCGTGACCATGCCCTTCTTAGGCGGCGTGCTCTGGAGCACACTGGGCTACCGCTGGGCCTTTCTCATCGGCATCCCCGCCGCCATGGCCAGCATCGTCATCGTCTTGCGGCTTCCCGCAGCCGTTTCGGCGCTGGCTCGGAGCCCGGAGTCTCCCGGCTGAGAGCGCGGGCTTCAACCGAACGGCGATAAGGCGGAGGATGCGCTCACCTTCATCCGCGGCGGGGACAACCTCGACTCCGTAGCCGGCTGGACCATGACCATCGATGACCGGAAGAGGTTATTGAAATCGAAGAGAAAGAAATCGATCTTTACCGGCGCTATGCCTCGGATTGCGGGTACGTCTTCCATATCGCGAAGAAGGCGAGCCGATTGGGAGAATAGCGGCGCCTGGAACAGTCCGGCCTGATTGGATATATTTTGCCCTATAATCGTTCTGGCGGAGAGTTGGAGAAGGAGCTACCCCGAGGCCGCCATCGGCGCCGTCGCCCTGCGCAATGTTGCCGACTCCGAGCACCATGAGCGGCTCGAGGAGCGCAGGAAGGAGCCGGAGAAGTGCCTGCGAGAGCAGTACCCAGGGCGTCGAGCCTGGTTGAGGCCATGTTCATCCATGACGATGAAGGCGTCCTGTCCAGCGTGCTCTACGGCCCGGACTTCAGGACCAGGATCACAGCCCAAACCTCACGGCTCGTTTTTACGGTCTACGCGCCTGCGGGTATCGGAGCGGAAACGATCGAAGCTCACATTCAGGAGCTTCGCCGGAACGTGGAGCTCGTAGCGCCGCAGGCGGAGATTGAGCTGATGGGGATTTATACGGCAAGCGGCAGAAGCGGCTAGGGCATTAAAACTCGAAGCGCACCTCCAGGGTAACGCTCAGTCCATTGTCGCCGGTGAAAATGGTAAACTCTTTGCCTGCGCCGCCGCCGGTGTAGGCCAGGGAGACGCTGAAAGGGATGAACTTGGCGATGTCGAAGCTGCCTTTCAAGCTCACGGTGTAAGAAAAATCGGAGATGTTCGCGATTCCGTACAGCGTCCCGTCCAGGAAGGTGCCGATCAGATCCTGCCTGGTGAGAGCCAGGTAGGCGTACATCCGCCCGACATACAGAGGCACGAAGCCGCCGCTCACAAACGAGGCAGGCGTTGAGTACCCGGCGTTGTTTGCCTCGCCCGCCGAGTTATAGAAGAACTCGCCCTGAAGCGTCCATCTCTTCAGCTCACCCAGGGTCCTCTGGAAGCCCAGCGAGTAGGCGTAGCTGAAAACGTACGGACCGTAGGGGAAGTACAGGGCAAGCTCGCCGTAGACATCCGTGGCTAAGACCCGCCCGGAAAAGTCGAAGCCGTAGCGATTCTGGATCGAGTACCCCAGGTAGGCGGTGAGACCGAACTCGAAGCCTACAGCGGTCAGGTCTCCGCGCAGGCCGAATTGGGTTGTTTTCCACACATCCTGCAGTCCGGCCGCCGAGAAATCGGTAAACAGGAACAGGTTGGCATTCTTCATCGGCACATGGACCCGCAGGGACGGTTTGCCGATACGCAGGTCCACACTGGCCAGGGGATTGATTCTTTCCAGGTTGATAAAATCCACCGGGGTCCAGATGGTCGAAGGGCCCCAGGCGATGAGCTGGGTGCCGACTCGAAAGAACACGGTCTTGGCCAAATCGAAGCTCAGGTAGAACTCCGAGAGGGTGAACGTGTCGGTGAACAGATCTTGAGAGGGTATGCTGGAGGTGATCGAACCGCCTGTGCCTTGGTACTGCAGAATGTAGCCCAGGTACAGGGAGCCGTATCTCGGAACGGTCATGCGGCCGAAGACCTTGCCCGAGAAGCCTCCCGAGGCCCCGTATCCGTCAAAAGCTGCCGTTGTGGTGAGCGAGCTGTTAGCTAGGAAGACACCACCGAACAGGTATTCCAACTTGTTTTTCTGCTCGCTTTGCAGGCTTTCAGTCACGCTCTGGGTGAAGTTTTCAGAATTGAAGATATCCGCTTCGTTCACGTCCTGGGCGGCAACGCCGATCCAGCCGGCGCCCGATAGGACGGTGGCGGCGAGCAGGGCTGTGATGCGTTTCATCGAGACTGCTCTTCCAGGAAGGCCTTGGAAAAGGTGTAGTTGGGGATCGCTGCCGTTGAGACCTTTTCGTTGGTGAGGAACGTCTTCTGCCCCTTCTCCAGGTGGTTTACCGCCAGCAGCTTGGTGAAGATGTACTTGTCCCTGGCCACGGAGGCGTAGTCGATGTAGTAGAAGGTACGCATCAGCGTCTCCGAGACGCTGTAGTTTTCGGTCTTTACAGGCAGGCCATCGCTCCTGCGGAAAAACCACTTCTGGACCGGGAAGGAAACATCCAGGGCCTTGCCGTCCAGCCGCACCACGTCGCACTCCCACTTGGACACCGTGGCCGCGCCCAGATAGCTCACCCGGTACTGGTCCAGTGTCTTGGGCTGGCCGAACAGGTCGGTGCGCACGTCCGTGGACCCGACGTCGTCCTTGCGGTTGCGATATACGAACTCGCGGGTCGAGGGCAGGTACAGGTACAGGTCGTCGCCGCTGCGGTAGTAGCCCTTGCCCTTTTCGCTGTCCGGGTATTCGAACATGAGCGTGAAGGTATCCGCCGCGTCGCGCCTGTAGACCCTGACCCGCAACACCCGGTCGGTCTCGCCTTCCTTCTTTTGAACCAGGGTGAAGGTCGTGGTGATGTCCAGGCCGCGCAGGTTGAGCCTGTCCTCGTAGGCCTGGACGATCTTCACGGCCCGAGGGTCGTTCTGTTTTGGCTGCGCGGCCAGATCCACGGCCGCAGCCAGGATAAGCAGAATAACCGCTACAGCGAATATTGTCCGTCTCATGAAGCACTCCTCTTCGATTTAAAAAACCTTGGTCAGCGCCTCCACCGGCCGAATGCGTCCACCGCGCCGCGCCGGAAAAAACGAGAACAGGGCGGTGAAGCCGGTGATCACGGCGAAGATGAGCAGGATGTCCAGGGCGCGGGGCACCAGCGACAGCCGTCCCCGGTTCAGGAACAGTCCCAGGTTGCCGCCCGCCGGAAGCGGCACGGCCGTGCGCAGAAGGAGCACCACGAGCAGGGCTAGGACGACGCCGGCCAGGGTGAAGATCAGGGCGAGCAGGATGTTCTCCAGCACGAACAGTCCCGTCACCCCACGAGCCTCCACGCCGATGGTGCGCATGGTTCCGATTTCCCTCAGCCGCTCGTTGATGCTCATCCGCATGTTGATGAAGATCGATACGGCGATGATGAACAGCATGACGGCGGCGATCAGGGTGCCCACCGCGTTCACCGCGTTCAGCACGGTGCGTACGATGCCGAGCACCTCGTTGATCGTGGCCACGGTCAGCTCGATGCGGTCGATCCCCCGCTTGTCCACCTCGTAGCGGGGCGAGGCGGCGGTCACGGCGGCCAGCGCCGAGTTCTCGTCTTTCGGCTTCTTGGCCTCGAATCCCGTCAAGTTCAACGCCTTCACCAGCTGATCGCGCTTGGCCTCCAGGCCGGCGGGGTTCGGCAGATAGATGTACAGCGCCGAGGCGGCATCCCGGTCCGCCAGGTCCAGGCCCTGCAGGAAGGCGAAGTGGGAAAGGAGCTGGCTCTGGATGAAGAAGTTGCCGGTTTCGTAGATCCCCTTCACCTTGAGGGTGGCGGTATTGAAGGCCCCGAAGCGGGTCCGGGTGGATACCAGCACTTCGTCGTCGTAGTCCAGCTCGAAGTAGTTGGCGATTTCCGCCGGCATGACCACCGCGTTCTCGCCGTCCACGAACTCCTGCCAGCTGCCCTTGAGGAAGCGGATCTGGTCGCGGAAACCCGTTTCTAGGCTGCTGTCGATGCCCACGAAAGTCACCCTCTTGGAAAGACCCTTGTAGTACAGGGCCGAACGCACGATGTAGCGCGGCAGAACCGAAATGTCCTGGCCCAGCGTCTGGCGGGCGGTCCGCTCCACCTCCGGGTAGCGCAGCACGCCCTGGAACACCCGGCCGACGACCACATACTGCCCGGCCACCGTGATATGCCCGGCCGAAGCCCGCACCAGGTTGGAGGTGATGTTCACCCGCGCCCCCTGGGAGAAGGAGAACAGCAGCACCAGGATGAAGGTGACGATGGCGTAGTTGATCCCGAGGGTGAAGCTGCGCTTCTTCTGGCGGAAAACGTTCTTGAGCGCCAAGTTCAGGTACAGTGCCATTGCTTGTTCCTCCCGCCTCAGGCGGCTTTCTCGCCCATCGCCTTGAGCGGCGTGATCGAAGTGGCCACCCGGATCGGGTACAGGGTGGCCAGGACCGATACGGCGGCCACGATCGCCAGAGCCTCTACGAACGGGGCCGCCGATAGGACGAGCGGCAGCGGGCCGCCGCCGATCAGAAACTGGGAAACGCTGTCCGGCAGGGGCAGACCCGTCCGCCCCGCCGCCAGGATCAACGCCAGACTCAAGAGCATGGCCAGCAGGCTGAAGGCCATGTTCAGCAGCAGGGTTTCGGCCATGAACAGGCCGCGGATGAAGCTCTTTTCCGCGCCGATGGCCCGCATCGTGCCGATCTCGGAGGTCTGCTCGACGATGTTGATGATCAGGGTATTGGTGAAGATGAAGGCCACGATCAGGAAGATCAAGGCGGTGGCCAGAAAAATGATCGCCTGCAGGGCGGAGGCGATGCGGGCGAAGAAGCCGGAGGCCTCGTCCCAGCGCGCCGCCTTGACCCCCAACCCGGCCTCGGTCACCTTTTTGATCACGGTTTCCAGTTGTCGGTTGTCCTTGAGCTGCACGGCGATCATGGTATAGCCCGAGAGGGTTTCGCTTTTCAGGGCGGCCAGATCCAGTCTGCCGAAGTTTTCGTCGGCCGCCAGCCCGAAAATGGCATCCTCATCGTTTTCAGCCTGGGCCAGCCCCCGGCTCAGGCTCTCCGGAAGAGAGCCGGCGGCCACCCCGGTGAAGTTGTACAGGTTGGAGTAGGTCTCGATATCGATGAAATTGA
>Ga0315280_10004956_pt1 | contig 19310 bp, 20 predicted proteins | sample YL17G06_40_MG_FD_203697 | JGI IMG/M metagenome (GOLD analysis project Ga0315280, IMG submission 203697) | Sediment microbial communities from Yellowstone Lake, YNP, Wyoming, USA - YL17G06_40 | ecosystem: Environmental > Aquatic > Freshwater > Lake > Sediment | place: USA: Wyoming | collected... | reverse complement strand
TTTCAAGTCCGATCTGGTCAGAGTTAGGTCGTCTCCCGACGACAACCATGACTTTGTCTGCTGGAACTTCGATCTCTTTTCCGTCGACAAGCTGAGCGCCAACCTTTCCATCCTTAGCCCATTTCGCGCGGGCTTTCAGATGCGTTTCCACGCCTAGTTTCTTCAGCGTGCGCTCGACGACTCTGACAAGCTCTATGTCCGTGCCTGGCAAGAGCTGCTCAAGCATTTCTATGACTGTGACGTGGCTGCCGAACTGTGCGTACGCCATTCCAAGCTCGAGTCCACTAACCCCACCACCGATAATGACGAAATTTCGCGGTGCTTCTGTAAACGAAAGGGCTTCAGTCGCGGTGATGATGAAGTCTCCATCGAACTTGAACCCGGGGATCTCTACTGGGCGCGAGCCTGTCGCGATAATGATGTTGTCCGCGTTGACGATTTTCGAGCCTTCTTTGCTCTTGATCTCGACTTGGTGTGGGCCTTGGAATCGTGCCTCACCGTAGACGACACTGACCTTGTTGCCTCTGCAGAGATAGGCGACGCCTTTAGTGAGCTTGTCTACGACACCTTTCTTCCATGCTTGCAGCTTCTGAAGGTCTATCTTGGGCTGAGACGTCTCGATGCCGAAATCCTGCGCGCGCTGAATTTGCTTCATGAGCTTGGCGGCGCGCACAATTGCCTTGGACGGTATACACCCTACGTTGAGGCAAACACCGCCCAGCGTTTCTCTCTCAACCAAGATGGTCTCCCGGCGCAACTGTCCCAGTCTGACTGCCGCTCCGTAGCCTCCTACGCCGCTTCCAATCACTAGGTTCTGGACGTGATCGCTCATTACTGTGTGCCTCGCGCAAGCATCGCTACCGTTGGGCAGGCCCCTATTTATGGTGCTGGCCTGCTGAGAGACGCACGAACCCGGCGCGTAACGCGGTTAGAGTTTCGATTGTTCTCCAATTCTCTTCTTGAATATCGCGTATTCGAGAGTGATTCCTCTGAAGGAATCCCAGAGTTCTAGGACCTCGAACCACAAACCTAGCACCATGGAACACCACCCCACGCTGAAGATCCCCACAACGAGGGCGACCTGAACTGGAGTTGGGAAGATCATGGAGACCAAGATTACAAGTGAAAGTGTGAGAAAGCAGGATACTCCGACGAATAGGCCGAAGAGTGCCCACTTCGCGTAGCGCGCCCGCTTGAACAGCATCTCCAATACCGTCTCAATTTCCACGCCAGGCGCAGCAAGGTTCAGTAACTGCCTCGTGTGGTCGACAATTCTGCCGTATCTGGTTTGGACTACCAAGCAGAGGAGTCCACCGGCTGAAGACAAGACCACAGGGACTAGAGCCGTCTGTAATGCAGGAAGAAGACTCTGTAAATCAACCATATTGTTCTCAACTCTATTACGAACTGGAGAAGCATCATTCACATACTCTTAAGCTTCCTTTCGGATCGCTTGCGCCCAGAGACCCCATAGATAATGGAAAGGTCCGAACTCCTTCGGGTGAGCCACCGGGTGCCTTCCCGGTCTTTGGATCATATCGGTAGCCATGCCATGGACAGACGACATATCCGTGTTTGTCTAGATCGCCATCAATGATTGGACCAAATTTCCTTTTGAGCATACCCGTACAAACGAGGCCATGACCTTTCCTGAGACTCTGCCTGATCCATCATTCAAAATGCAATTATGCGGCTGCCCTCGTTGAATTAGGTTGGTGAGATGTTTGCGCATAATGCACACCTGCCTGAATGTGATGGATATGGATAGGTCGATCGCGTTTTACCGTGATCGTTTGGAGCTCAAACTGACGCGTAGGGTTGAGGTCAAAGAGAACAATGCTGAGATTGCTTTCGTGGAAGACCCGGACGGAAACGCAATCGAGCTGACTCATTGGCGTGACAAGAAGCACCTCGTCGAAGGAGACAATTTCGATCATGTCGCATTTGGAGTCAAGGATCTCAAAGGCACAATTGAGAGGCTCCGATCACATGGCACAACGATAGCCATGGAACCCTTCAAACTGAGTGGCGGAGTTCACCAGATAGCATTCATCAAGGATCCAGACGGAAACTGGCTCGAATTAATTGAAGAATAGTTCGTTGGCATTTGGCATCGGCACGAACCAAGAAAGCTCACGCTCTGGTTGATTTGTTCTTAGATATCGGGTGACGTAGTATCGTTCTTAGCTTCTCTGGTTTGGCTCGTCGTGGGTCTCCTAGGTAGATCTCGTGGTGTTTTCCGCTCAAGGTGTAGCTGTTCTTGAGAGCAAAGTCATGCATCTTCTCGATCGTGCGTGGTTCCTCAGAATATGGTCCGATGTGCATGATCTGCATTGAGCGTCCCTCGTGAAATGTCTCAAGCCGGATTTTGGATAGCGCTGGGTCGTCTTTCTTTTTTCTGGCCTGCTGTAATGCCTCTTTGAACATTTCCTTCGTAATGTGTTGGGGCTGCATGATCATCATGGTCCATTCCCACGGTTCCTTTTTGTTGAAATCGAATTCTCCCGATTCAGTCCACCAGAGCCCTTCCAGCGCCATCACTGGATAGTCGATAGGGTTCTTCTTGCGTAGTTTCGACATGAACTTCAGGGTGAACGAGGCGCCATACAAGGCGCCTATGGCATTCTGATATTCCTGAGAGGTCCCCGGTGTTTCATCGGACTTGATCTCGCCGTTGATCATCGCGAAATTGAACCCGGGTACGTCAACGATCTCCACTTCGCTAGCAGACGGAGCGTATAGGTACTTCAACTCCTTTCTAAGATCTGACTTCTTCATCTGGGCCACGAGACCATTAGGAATTGGCGATAGCCGGCTTCGTCCGTATGAGAGTCGGCACATTAAATGATTTCGTGTTCATATCTTGTGTTAACAGTTCGACCAAGATGCCTGTGTTCAAGATGGGAGTCGTCATTGAGGAGTGGTGCTCAAGAAGCGTTGGTTGCTGCATTCACAATCGCGTGATTGACGACAGCCATGCCTGAGCTCCAATTGGATGGACATTGGTCTCAAAACGGGCTGCGCGCACGTAATTGATTCTCCATCCCGTTCCAAATGCCGCCTCGATCTCTTCCCGCGACACGTGCCGAGGTCCGAATGAATCGCGTTCTCGGTCGCTGAAACACAACATGTAGTAGTTTCCGCCCGAGTGAAGCACAGAGGCAACACTGTGAATGTACATGGGCCGTTCTTCGTCCGTAAAAGCATGGAATAGTCCTGCATCTATGACGGTGTCGAAGGTTCTTCCGAGATCGCCGAGCTCAAGTGCGTCCCGAACGAGGAACGTCACTTTCAAATGGCGCTGCTGAGCTTTCTTCTTCGCTTTGACAATCGCATGTGGCGACGAGTCGATGCCCCATGTCTCATGTCCAAGTTTAGCTAGATAGAGGGCGTTTTCCCCGGTGCCGCATCCAAGATCGAGTACAGATCCCGTCACTAGTTTCGCTCGCGCTAAGCGGACTATTTCCCCTTGCGGTCGGCCAATGTCCCAAGGAGGGACATGGTCATTCTCGTACGCGAGGTTGGAGAAACTCAACGGCGTAGGGACTCAGCTGTGACTGGATTTCCTGAAAGTTAGGAATAGGGCGATGACTCCCAGCAGGACACCCAGACCGGCAACGAGCGCTAGTATACCGATAGGTTGCACAACGAAACCAATCTTCACATGTACTATTCCCGGAATGTCTTTTTCTGCTGTGCCCTTCGCTATCTCATCTAGCATCGTGGTTCCACCAACGTATCCTGCATATCCGAGCAGCGCTGTGCCTGCAACTGTGCCGATTTCAAGCAGCACCAAATGCAGCCAGGCGAGGATATTGTTGATTGTTCCTCCTGTTGCTTTGGGAATTACATAGTAAAGGGACGCGAACGTCGCGAACCCCAGAACCCCTACGATGAGGAATAACAGAAAACCCAAGAATCCCCAAGTTCCTACCGAACCCCCTGCAATCGTGCGTGCCATTCGAGCATCAAACGCAATAGGAAACAGAAGCCAAACAATCGCAATCAGAGCGTTCACTAGGGCTACTGTGCCAAACCTTTTTGACCATGTTTCAGGCGAGGAAGACATCATATTCACCAGTTCTTAGACGTGCGATAGTTCGGTCCCAGATATCAACAATGAGCAATGTTATTGACAAACCTGACGTGTGCTTGCTTGGCTGGTGAAACATCAGAGCCGTTTATCGCTTACAGACACAACTTGCTACACGTGGCGACAACCCAGAACGACCCATTCCTCGAACGCTCCTCTGAATTTAGGTTGGGCTAGGCTTACTTGCTTGGGGGCTTGATGCGGAGCCAGTATTCATCTACTGCCATGATCTGTTCTGGAACCTCTGGTCCTCGGCCGCGTTTTTTCCGAACGAGTTCCAGTGCGTCTCTCGCAGTCAGTCCTTTGTGTACTAGGAAGCACGCCAGTATCACGCCGGATCGGCCGATACCTGCATTGCATGAGACACCGACCGGGATGCCTTTCTCGATGTGGGAGTCTACGTATGTGATGATTTTGTCGATTTGTTCTTGAGTTGGTGCGTGGAAGTCTGGAATCGGCTCGTTGTAGTCCTCTAAGCCAACTTCATTGATCTCTTTCGAGGTCACCCATGCCTCGTAAGGCTCAACGAGCCTCACCAATGCGCCTACACCCTGCTGTTTCAGCGCAATGAGGTCTGATCTTGAGCGCGGCCCTCTTGAACCCGCTAGTTTTCCGTCGATTACCCAGCTGAAGTTCAGCTTCATCACACCGGTCCATTCTAAGCAAGGGGATCCTCAAGGAATCGGCTTGATCATTCTATGCGCGAAGTACTCTCCTGCCCGGTAGGAACTACGGACTAATGGACCGGAGGCAACGTAGAGGAATCCCAACTCCTCGGCCGCTTTCTGATAGTGACTGAATCTTTCTGGTGTAACGTATTCCACCACAGGAAGGTTCCGTGGTGAAGGTCTGAGGTACTGACCCAATGTTAGAAAATCCGTTCCCACAGCGCGAAGGTCGCGCAACGCCTGCAGAAGGTCTTCTTCCCGCTCGCCTAATCCGAGCATAAGCGACGACTTCGTGAAGACTCTTCGATTCAGCTGTTTCACATCTTCAAGGACTTTGAGTGACTGATGATAGCTCGCTCTGGGATCCCTCACCTTCGCCGTCAGTGGCTCCGTGGTCTCAAGGTTGTGACCAATCACATCGGGGCCTGCTTGAAGAATCGTTTGGAGCGCCGCGAGGTCTCCTCCAAAATCTGGAATCAGCGCCTCGATGCACACATCGGGAGAAAGAGCCTTGGTCGTAGAGATGGTTTGTGCGAAATGCGACGCGCCACCATCCGGCAGATCATCACGATCGACGGAAGTCAAAACAACATACTTCAATTCAAGATCCTTGACCGCTCGCGCAACGTTCGCAGGCTCTCCACCATCAAGGACACCGTTCGGCTTGCCACTCTTCACACCACAGAATCGGCAAGCACGTGTGCAGAGCTCACCCATTATCATGAAAGTCGCTGTCCCGCCACCCCAGCACTCACCAACGTTCGGGCAGTGAGCCTCTTCGCACACTGTGTGCAGTGAATACTGTTTCATCAGTTCCTTGAGTCGCGCATGAGTCGGTCCCAGAGGGGCCTTAGCCCTCACCCAGTCAGGCTTAGACGATGAGCTCATCACGGAACGCGCGTCACCACATCTTCCCGCGAACTATAAAGATTCCCAGACCCGCGGAATATTCTGTGCCCATGATGTTTCAAGTTCTGTCGCGATGATCATAAGTGAGAGAAGAGAGAACAGGAATGGCTGGTTTCGGCGATGATAGAGATTCTTGGCGTCTCAGGTAGTCCTCGTAAAGGGGGTAACACGGATCAGTGTCTACAGGAAGCGCTACGAGCCTGTTCCGAAAACTGCAGAACCGAATTGGTGAACCTGGCAAATCTGAAGATAGGTGAGTGCAACGGCTGTAATCGCTGTAAGAAAGAGGGAACTAGGAGACTTCCCTGTCCAGCACATGATGATGAGATGACTCCCCTCTATGCGAAGCTGGCGTCAGCAGATGGACTCTTGTTCGCAAGTCCCGTGTACTATGGTTCTGTAACCGGCATCCTGAAGGTGTTCATGGACAGGTTCCTTCCCTTCTATGATGAATCAGGATCGAGAAGCGAACTGAAGGGCGCGTTGCGGTTCAAACCCGCAGGCGCGATCGCCGTAGGCGGAGGTAGAAACGACGGGATCGAAGCCGTTCTGTACACTCTCCACAGGTTCTTCCTCTTCAACGATATGCTGGTCGTAGGCACGGCTGGATATCCTGATTCAGCTTCCAATCTTGGAGGGGCTATCTTCTCTGACAGTAAGCCTGGCGCGCTAGCACGAGACGGCCTTGGAAAGAACACTCTCACAGGATTAGGAAACAAAGTTTCGCTGATAGCAGAGAGACTGGCCAGTCTACGGTGAGAGTGCCGTACACACACAAAAGGCGGCTCCTACCGATATTTGAGACCATATTGTCCGAACGAACGGTCGCGCGCAAACGGAACAGCGGGCTGAACGACCACGGTACACGCTAGGGGAGGAGTCCAACTGACAAACACTATTAGTTGAGAAGCGGATCATCAGTGAGTAGACTCTAAGATGTGCGGCATCTTCGGTTGTGCCTTGCGAGAAGGAAACGCTGCGCCCATAATACACGCTGCTCTGAAGAGGCTCGAATATCGGGGCTATGACTCCGTGGGCGAGGCTACGATATCCGGCGGCAGGCTCTACGTGAAGAAAGATCGAGGGAAGATCGACGCAGTTCACAAGATCCACAACTTGGATGATTTGCCGGGAAGCATTGGCATTGGACACACAAGGTGGGCTACGCATGGTGCCCCACTGCAAGTCAACGCGCATCCGCATCTGGATTGCAAAGGGCAAATTGCCGTTATCCACAATGGCATCATAGAGAACTTCACGGAGCTAAGGCTGGAACTAGAAGCTCGTGGCCACGTTCTCAAGTCCAAGACCGACACGGAAATGATAGCTCATCTGATCGAAGATGGCCTGAATATAGGCAATCTGAAGCTTGCTGATGCAGTCCTGGAAGCTGTGAAGAAGCTTGAGGGTTCCTACTCTATCGCCGTGATATCGACAAACGAACCCGACAAAATCATGTGCGCTAGGAACGAAAGTCCACTCGTCATCGGAGTAGCCGCCGAAGGGCTCTACTGTGCATCTGACATACCGGCACTTCTACCACTAACCAAGAAGACAGTCATAGTGGAAAACGGAGAGCTCGTCACGCTTTCGCGAGAGGATTTCGTAATCAGGAAGATCGTTGATTCAAGCGTTGTTGAGCGGAAGCCGAAGCTCATCGACTGGTCTCCAGAAATGGCCGTTAAGGGCGGCTACCCGCATTTCATGTTGAAGGAGATTCACGAGCAGCCGCAGACGCTCCGAAACACGCTCAGATTACAGGAGCACTACCTTGATCTGATGGCGACCTTCCTGGAACGTGCACGCGAAGTCTTCCTTGTAGCTTGTGGCACCTCATACCATGCATGCTTGGCTGCTTCATACATGTTCTCCAAGCTCGCGTTCTTGGGAACTTATCCTGTGATCGCATCGGAATGTGTTGAACAGCACGGCAAATCAATTGGTATCGATAGCACGATTCTCGCAGTAAGCCAATCCGGAGAGACCAGCGACACCTTGGCCGCTGTAATGACAGCAAGGGAGAGAGCCGCAACAATCTTGGGCTTGACGAATGTTGTCGATTCGACCCTGACACGAGTCTCGCGGGTCTATATCGACCAGCAATCCGGTCCAGAAATTGGAGTAGCGGCAACGAAGACGTTCACATCTCAGGTCTCGGTACTGGCTCAACTAGCCTTGAGAGTGGCCAAGAAGAGAGGCAAAGTCTCACAAGATGAAATGGACTATCTGGGCGAGAGACTGAAGAACCTGCCCGTTGACGCAGAAACGATCATTCGGACACAAGAGGAAAAGGTTAGGCACATTGCAAAGAAGTACAAAGATGCGAAAGCATTCCTCTTCTTGGGTCGTGGAATAAGCACGGCCACCGCATACGAAGGCAGGCTCAAACTAATGGAGATAGCCTATGTGCCCGCGATAGCCCTGCCAGCAGGGGAAAGCAAACATGGTCCCATAGGCTTGGTGGAACCCGGGTTCCCCGTTGTGATTGTTTGTCCGAAGGACGAAACTCACAAGACGGTGATTGGGAACATAATGGAGATGAAAGCAAGAGGAGCCTCTGTCATTGCAGTCGTGGAGGAAGGAGATCAGGAGGTCGAGAGACTAGCTGACGACTACGTGGAAGTTCCCAAGGGCATCGGAGAAGTTCTTTCGCCAATCCTATTCGTCATTCCTCTGCAGCTCTTAGCATACTGCATGGCTGTGGAGAAGGGGTATGACCCGGACATGCCGAGGAACCTGGCGAAATCTGTCACTGTCAAATAGAGAGAACCGAGCACCGGAAAAATACGTCCATACTAGGTAGCGAGCTAGTCGTCACGGGATTGCCACAGTTCGGAGACTCACGTTTCTCTCTCGTGCTCATTCGGGACTTCATCTCCTCAGAACCGAAAACGTCTAGTCGCTCTCTTCCTTCGTTTCGATGTGACGAATGTCTCCGCTTGGGATGATGCATTTGGTGAAGTTCAGCAAGGCTGAGGAACGTTTCTTGAAGAGGAATGAACTGGGAAGATTGGCGACGGTTTGCCCTGACGGGACGCCTCATGTTGTTCCAGTCTGCTACATCTACCAGACTGGCAGCTTCTTGGTCGCCATCGATTATGAAACTAGGAAATACCGTAATCTCTTGAAGAACAACAGAGTTGCCTTCGTTGTGGATGTGTACAAGCCCGGTCGTGGGATACGCGGTGTACTAGTTCGGGGGAAATCGAGGATACTAGAAACGGGTTTTGAGTTTCGAGAGGCCTACGCGCTCTTTCACAAGAGATTCAGTTGGGTAAGGGCGGATCCATGGAAGGAAGGAGAAGCGCCATTCGTCAAGATTGAACCCATTTACAAGTCGAGCTGGTAACTAGCGAAGATGAAAGACACCTCATAACATATGCGGGACGTATTATCATGCTTAGGCACTGATATGAGCGTCGCCAAGTCTGACAGGAAGTTGGTTCATCGATTGATTGAACTTGAGTTCTGAATTACCAGAAGACTAGTGCGGTGCCCAGAGCACCATTCTCCCTTTCTTGGTCATTTCCTTGGCTAGATCTTTGATTGGGCCGTGTCTAATGCATTTTGCCATACAATGCTTCACACACGCTGGTTCAAGACCTTGGCTCGTGCGCCCTACGCACAGGCTACAGAGCTCGGTGGGGAACGGGATGAAGGAGAGATACGGTCTGCCATTGGGCAGCATCTGGACCATCTCGGTTACCTGCATGCCCACGATCTCTTTTGGTCGGCGGTATTCCTGAGCGCAGGCAACTTGACAGGTGAAGCAGCCCGTGCAGTACTCGTAGTCTATCAAGAGACCGTACTTGGTTCCCTTACTCATGATGAGCGTCCTCCGCTGAAGCCTTGTAGACTTTGCAGAGCAGATGCTTGATGGGTGCTCCTAAGCCGTCTTTTCCTTGGTATCCCATGGGAATCAGTTGGTTGATGTTCGATCTCCAGACATCGAAGAGTGTTGGCTCTGCCGCTTCCTTCTCGGGGAACCACCAGCCGTGCTCCGCCATCACCATCCATTCCGGCACCACAGGGGTGACTTTCGCCTTGAATCTACATCTCCCAAGCCAATTCTCGACCCAGACCCACTCCCCACTCGTGATTCCCAACGACCTTGCCGTCTCCGGGTGTATCTCAACAAGAGGATGCGGATGGATCTGCCTCAGCCAAGGAATGTTCCTGTGTTCCGAGTGGAAATAGACCGGAGAGCGCCTCCCAGTGGACAATATCAGCGGATACTTCTTCGCCAACTCCGGCTGGCTGACAGGTGTGAATGGAGGCTCCTCGTAGTGAGGCAGAGGCTCGAGTCCCCACTCTTCACGGAGAGATGAGTATAGCTCGACCTTTCCGGATGGGGTTTGGAATCCGGGTTTTCTATCCTTGCGTAGTAGTCCCTTCTCGAATCTGTGATATGGAGCACTAGGATGACCTTCCGGCGGGAGAGCCCAGCCGCCTCTCTTCTGTAGTTCACGGAATGTCATGCCAGACGGCTTTAGGATCTCATCGAAGAGATCGTGAATCGTATCCCATTTGAAATCAGGGTCAAATCTCTTAGCTAGCTCGAAGTTTATCTCGACATCTGGTTTGCAGTCGCTTACAGTAATGATCTTGTTGATGGTCTGAAGGGGCACCCACCAGGTCCTGACCCCGTCCTTCTCTAGGAAGGTCGCCGCCGGAAGAACGATATCAGCCAGCTCGGTCGTGGGGGTATGAAACAAGTCGACGGCGACTACGAATTCAAGCTTCTTGATTGCTTCGACCCATCTCTTGGGGTCCAAGCCTATGCCCGCAACAGGGTTGCATGTCTGTATCCACATGCCCTTGATGGGATAGGGGTCGCCTGTGAATATCTGTTCAAGAGCCAGGTCTGTCTGGGCCCGCCAGATGAATTTGTTCAGAGGCCCATATCGATCTGCCCCAATTCTCTTCTTGTCAACTTCCTTAGACTTGAGTTTGATTACACCTTCAGCTCCGGGGAGAGCATACGCAACCGCGTCGAACGCATAGCGGGAAATCACGTTACCGCCGGGCACGTCCAAGTTTCCGGTTAGGCACCAGAGGCAGGCTATTGCTTGAGCGGTGGGAGTGATTGCGGGGGTCATGTCGATAGGGACCCCCCAATGTATGGATGCAGGCTTGCTCTTCGCGTACAGAATAGCTGCGTCTCTGATGTCTTTCTCAGGGACCAAGGTGATTTCGGCTACTCGTTCAAGCGGATACTTGTTGACTTCCTCGCAGAACACATCCCAGACGCTTCTGACTTGGACTTGAGCCCCATCTTCAAGGCCGACTTCAAAATCTCCCGTGAGTGCCGGCTTTACGTCGGGTGACTGGTATACGGCCCTGCTCGAATCCCAGATAGCCGGCATTTCGTTTTTGGCGTCCCAGACGACAAAGTTGCTCTGAGACCCACCATGAACCAAGTCACTCTCTCGGAGCAGTTTCCCTGTATCACGTCGAACCAGATGATGTCCATTGGTCCATTTTTCAACGAAACTCTCATCGTATAGCCCTTCGTTGATTATGACGTTCAGGAAGCCCATGGCTAGAGCGCCATCTGTTCCAGGTCTTAGTCTGAGCCATTTCTCGGCTCTTGAGGCGAACCAAGATAACCGCGGATCGATGGCGATGATCTTCGCGCCTCTTTTCATGAGGTCGATTATCCAATGACCAAATACGTTGTCGGGGCATGTGGCCGGGATGTTGTATCCCCAGATCACGATGCACTCGGGGATCTTGTACGCTGGGCTGTTGTAGCGGTCAACCATCCACTGACCGGCGTCGATTATGCAGTAATCGCCTTGAACGGTTTCCACAGCTGAGATTCTTGGACTGTAGCAGGCTATCCCGCTGAGGCTAAACATGACGTTGGGGCTACCATACGCATATGCGAGCATGCATATCCAAGGCCCGATATCTCTGCCGGTTCCCATGGAGAAGATGAAGCTCTCCGGGCCATGATCCTGACGGATTTTCTTCATTCTTCTCTCTATGAGGTCGAAGGCCTCATCCCAAGAGATCTCCTCCCACTTTCCTTCACCGCGCTCTCCAACGCGTTTCAATGGATGCGTGAGCCGGTTTGGGTGGTACACGTATTGAGTCATAGCTAGGGCTCTTGCACAAAGGCGACCCTGATTCCAAGGGTGTTCTGGATCACCTTCGATCTTGACCAGTTTGCCGTCCTCAACGTGCGCCAGCACGCCGCAGCCGCCGTGGCAGCCAGGACCAGCAGACCAGGTTGTGGTGCGAAATATCTCAGTATTCTTTCGGCTCATTGCTGAATTCCTTTTTCCCGATGCAATCGCATCGGATAGGAAATCCCCCTAGCCATAGTCATCATGGAGATTTAACCGTTAGACATCAAATTCTGTCCACATTGAGGACGAATCAGTAGGTGCCTATTTCTCCTTTGAAGGCCTTCGTAAGGTTTCTTCCCCAGTCGTCAACTGGTTTCAATCTTCCGTCGAAGAACCTGAGCACGGGTGGCTCGAACACGAACTTTAGGCCTTTCACCACGTCTCGATGCTTGTATAGCCAGTTTATTCTGTCGACAGCGTATTCGATGTGCGATATTGAGTAGACTCTCCTTGGAAGCGCGATTCTCGTAAGCTCTATGTCCGCCATGACTTCCTTGCCCTCCCTGTCTCTGTCCATCGATACGGTTCCTCTTTCCATGCTTCTTATCCCGGAAGATATGTAGAGAGCAGCCGCCAATGAGCCTGCCGGATATTGAGATTGGGGAACGCGAGGCAAGAACTTCATCGCATCCAAGTGACATGCCAACCCGCCTGGCGGCGTGACCACCGGAATTCCAGTCTCGACAAGTCTTCCAACAAAGTATCTTATCTGTTCCACTGAGCAACCTGCAACCGCGGGATCAACCATTTCTCTAATTCCGACGGTCATGGCGCCGATTTCTCTCATCGACATGCCGCCGTACGTGTAGAAGCCTTCGTAGACTGGAAGCCACGGCCTGATCTTGTCGAACAGTGCTTTGTTGTTTGTCGCTATCATGCCTCCTCTCACAGACGTGTTCTTCCTGCCGCTCATGTAGTATATGTCTGCGAGGCTGCATATTTCTCGCACAATTGCGGCAACGGTCTTGTTTGCGTATCCCTTCTCTCGTTGTCTTATCAGGTAGGCATTCTCGCAGACTAGACTGCCGTCCAAAACGAGAAGCAGGTGGTGCTTGTCGCAGATCTCTCTTATTTGTCTGAGATTTGACATGGAGAAGGGTTGTCCGCCGATCAGGTTTGTGGTTGCCTCCATTCGGACGAACGCAACTTTTGCCTTCCCATACTTCTCTATGACCTTCCTCAGTTTGTCCGGGTCCATGTTTCCTTTGAAAAGGTTCGAACTTTCCGTCTTCAACGCGTCGTCGTAGTAGATCTCTAGGCATGTGGCTCCTATGAGTTCGATGTGGGCTTTGGTGGTCGTGAAGTGGTAGTTCGTCGGGATAGCGTCGCCTGCCTTCGCGAAAACTTTCGTCAACAGGTGCTCAGCGGCCCTGCCTTGGTGTGCATTCATTACGTACTTGTAGCCAAGAACGTCTTCGACAGCTTCCGCAAATTCATAGAACGTCATGCTGCCGGCGTAAGCGTCATCGGCGTTTAGCATGCCAGCAAACTGGTTATCACTCATTGCGTTTACGCCGCTGTCGGTCAGCATGTCAAGAAACACGTCCTTGGTCTTGAGCAGGAACGTGTTGTAGCCGGCCTCAGCTATCGCTCGAAGGCGTTCCTCCACCGGGACCAGAGAGATTCTCTGCACCATTCGAGTCTTGTGCATCTCGACCGGCACTTCTTTGCGTGAAAAGAACTTTATCGACATTAACGACACTAGAAATGCCCATGCGCCCGAACGAATATAACCTCTCTTGCCACTGAACTGGACGAATGTTCGGGAAGTCTTAGAAAGACCCAAATCTTGTCCAAGCTGACAGCTTAGGCCATGACTGACGCTGAACAGTTGGAAATTGATGAGCTCGACCGAAGGATACTTTCGATCCTGTGTGACGATTCCAGAGTTTCTTGTCGGAAGATAGCTCAACGATGCAAAGTCTCAGTGGGAACGATCCTTACTCGAATTAGACGCTTGGAACGGGCCAAGGTAATTAGAGGATACACAGCCGTTCTGGATCACGAGAAGCTGGGTTATCAATTGACTGCGATTGCTGAAATCACGGTGTCCAAAGGAAAATTCCTAGAGATGGAACAAGCCATCAGCGAACATCCAAACATCTGCGCGGCCTACGACATCACTGGAACGACAGATGTTTTCGTTATTGCGAAGTTTCGGACTCGTGATGAGTTAGGCAAGTTCACCAAAGCCATGCTGGCTATGCCCTTCGTTGACCGGATGAACACGCACCTCGTCTTGACCACGATAGGAGAGGACTTTCGACTACTCTGAGCTCACTGGGCAACGGGAGAGGATCTGAGGCCTCGGGCATCGCGCACATCACCCGGCTTGATCTCGATGGTTGCCTTGCATCTACTGCTTAGCCAACACGTGAATCCATGCGTCGAGGTCAGATGGCGAAACCAAAGGCGGTCGCGAATCTCTCAACTGCTCTGAACTGGTTTAGGAACTCTATTCCCTTCTGCGTAAGCTTGTAGAATCGGTCGTCGCTCTCGACGATCTCCTCTATCACGCCGAGCGTCTTGAGCTCGTCTAGATGTTTCAATAGTCGGTCATAGGACAGGTTGGCACCATACAATATGCGAGTGGGTTTCGCACGATTCTCTTCGCGCTGGATGACTCGCATAATGTCAACGTAGATCTTCATCTGTGACCGGTACTTTGGAGTCTTCTGCGTCATTGGTTACGGGTCACCCGGAGAAGCATCGCGAGGAACGAAACGAAGCCTGAGAGCTGTAGTAGATGCCCGATCACGAAGAGCAGTGGGCTGATAGGCTGTAGAATGAAGAACAGGTGGCTGAGCGCCAACAGTAGGAAGGCCAGAAACACGAGAAGGGCATTTCGATCCTTCGTGGCTGAATAGTTCATACCAGTTTGGACGGCGACGTAGAAGACGAGGAAGAGTAGCAGAATCTCTGAGCCCGGATGATACTCAACCATAGAGCCAAGCAGCCTCGCCACGATACCCGGCGCGGCTTGAAGCGTTGCAAAGCCAAACAGGGAAGCGAGCAGAACCGGGGAGGTTGAGGTGTTCAGTGTTCTCGTTTGGGATACATATGCGTATATGAGAATGGAATATGCGAGGAGTTGCGCGAAGAAGTAGATCGAGTATCCAATCGACGTGAAAGCTATCGTTCCTCTAAGCGTGCGCGCCACTATCCCAAGGAAACCTGCTAGGGAGTCGACTAGAAGTCCTGCCGACAACACTGCAAAACTGAAGTGGACGTACCATAGTGTCTTCTGTTTCGTGAGCCTGTTTCCTTTCAAAGCCTGATAGGCTATTGCCAGAGCGATTATGAAAGCCACGAGCTCCATGAGGCTGTCGATGCCGACGAACCAGAGGGGACCAACCAGAATCTTTCACCTCAATTCGAGTCACGCGATCAATGGGTCTATTGTAGATTATGGACGATACATACAGCTCGATGCGCGCGATTCCACACTTGCGTCCTCCTAGATCGCGCCTTCCGTTTTGAGTCTTTCTACATCCTTTGTTGAGTATCCAAGCCCCCGCAGTATCTCGAGCGTATGCTGGCCGAGTTTCGGCGGACCCGATCTCACAACAAGTGGATTTTGTGAGATTCGAATCGGGGTTGCGAGCTGATTCAACTTACCAAATGCTTCCGTTTCCATCTCGAAGATCATCTTCCTCGCTCTCACTTGTGGATCTGCTGGAACTTCACTAACATCGTAGACGGGAGCGCAGGGGATCTCTCGCTCGTTCAGGATCTTGACCCATTCATCTCGCTTCTTTTCACGGAACTTCTCTGCAAGGACCGCTCTAATTTGTTGGGAGACTTCGGCAGAAACAATCTGCTGATCTTGGTATTCCTCCACTCCCAGTGCATTGCATAATTCGACCCAGAATTTCGGCTCAAGCGATGCTATCGAGATGAATCTTCGGTCCTTGGTTTCGTAGACATTGTAGAACGGTGCCCCGCCTGATAGAAATGATTCCCCTCGTTCAGTTGATGCTCCCGCGAAGTGGAAGCTCAAGGGCATGATCATTGAAGCGACAGCCGTATCCATCAGTGAGACATCGATGAGCTCAGCTTCGCCGGTCTTCTCTCTTCTGTAGAGTGCCGCCGTAATCGCGACAGCAGCGTAGATTGCGCTTTGAATATCGGAGATCTGTACAGCGGGAATGACTGGTGGGCCTCCTTTGAGGCCTGTGGCCCCGATTGTTCCACTGTACGCGACATAGTTGAGATCATGACCCACGAGGTCGCGGTAAGGTCCGGTCTGCCCATAGCCTGAGATCGAGCAATAGATTATGTGTTCGTTCACTTTGCGGATCGCAGAATATCCGACGCCGAGCCTCTCAGCCACACCTGGCTGGTAGCTCTCAACAAACACATCAGCCTTCGCCGCAAGCTTATGGAGAATCTCCTTTGCCTCAGCGTTCTTGAGGTTGAGTGTGATACTTCGCTTGTTTCGGTTCAGCATCAGGAAAGCAGAACCGGTGTCTCCGATTAAGGGTGGTGCGAATCGTGCATAGTCACCGATTTCGGGTTGCTCAACCTTCACTACATCGGCACCAAGATCACCAAGTATCATTGTGCAAAGTGGACCAGGCAGCAATCTGCTCAAGTCTAAGACGTGCAGGCCATCTAGGGAAGCCATTGCGTTATCGGAGGTCGTATGTGGCGGTTAGAAGATATTACAGTAATTGACCTCGCGATCTTGCTATGCTGTAGGCATAGTCATGAGTTTGCCTTGAGAGAAGTATCCTTTCAAGCCGCATAGTTGACAGGCGGCGCCTAGTCGGAACCCTGAGCCTTCCTCGTAGTAGACGTTCAACGAGTCTCTGAGGCATCTCGGGCACCGATTTCCTGAACTCTTCTCCATTACTGTTCAGGAGATTATGGAGGTGGCTTCGATATGAGTACGAGACATAACTGAAACTGTTCGCTGGTTCTGAATGTGCAACTGATTTTAGAGACTCCGAGGTACTCTTGCAGAGCTAGGCTGGTCTTAACTACGTACTCACAAGGGTCGAAGACGGCCTATCATTCCCTTCACGCTCGCTGGAAGGAAGCATCAGGAAGGGAGGGCTGACTTGTTGCTGAAGTCTAACGAGCAAGGGAAGGCAAGTTGAGGTTCACGCTTGTGCTGAAGGATCCGTTCGGAAACAGTACAATTATCTCTGAGAAGGCGAAGAAGCGCAGGATAGGCAAGCGAGAGCTCAAAGGGCTCAAGTTGGGCGAGCAAACAATCGCCGTAAGGAACGTGCAATAGATTGTCTTCATTGAGACCGACGTTGTTCCATATGCTTGAGAAACTCGTCGGCAAACGCGTGCTCGTCGTTGTCGAGCGAGACTTCGGATACGAGGGAGAACTCGTTGCTATCTCCCATCACCCGCCGGGCCTGTGGCTCTCGGAGGCCGAAGCGATCGTTCTGCGATCGACCGTAGTGAATCCAATCCCGCAGGTTGTGAGCAAAGAGAAGAAGGCAGAGCTCTTCCTGCATCTGAACTCCGTGCTAAGACTCGAAGCTGCATCTGAAAGTGGAAAGACGAGTGAGAGAAAATAGAGTTGGGTGGCTCGGCGGTGTCATCATAGACACCGACGATGGGAGAATGGTTTTCGATCCTGCTGCAACACGAAGCATGGAATGTGACGCGCATATCTTCATCTCGCACGCTCATTCGGATCATACGCTCGGCTTCCAATCGAGCGTGATGAAGTACTCTACGAAAGAGACGAAGCGGATCTTCGAGAGGCTTCGGGAGAGAACTGTGCGGAACTGGCGGCCAGTTGAGTACGGGCGCAAGATACGTATTGGCGACACGGAGGTACTCACGCTCAACGCAGGTCACATGCTCGGCTCAGCACAATTCCAAGTCATCACGCCCGATCACACATACGTCTACACAGGTGACCTGAACTGCGTCAACACACTGACAACCGAGGCCGCTGAGACTCCTGAGTGTGACACACTCATCATTGAAGCGACATATGGGGATCCGAGTTTCATCTTTCCTCGACGGGAAAGAACGTACGCGCAGATCGTCAACTGGGCTCTCCGCGAAGCGAAGAATGGGCGCATGCCAACGTTCCACGTTTACTCGTCCGGAAAATCGCAGGAGATTGTGAGGCTGTTCAACGTGTACACGAAGTTCCCGGTCGTGTGTGCCTCGGTCGTCGGTAGAGCAAACGAAGCGTACAACGAGGCTGGTGTGGATCTATCGTTCGTTGAGGCTGAGACAGCGGAGGGCAGAAGGTTACTTCGTAAGGGGAGCTGCGTCTACGTCACTACGACCGGAAGCAACTCGTCCGTTCCGAGTCACGCGTCGGAAGCGATGGCGACCGGTTGGGCGGTTCGTTTTGGTTCAGGAAGCTACGCATCGTTCCCGCTTAGCAGCCACGCTGGTTTTGATCAATTGGTCAAGTATGTGGCCAAGACGGGAGCAAAACGCGTCTACGCATTCACAGGCTACAGTGAACTAATCTCCAAGCATCTAAGGAGAGAGTTGAAGGTCGAAGCTGATCCGCTTCCGCTGTTGTCACAAAGAAGTATTCTGGATTTCTAGAGTCGCGTATGGATGTCTATTTGAACGTCAAATAGGCGAAGAGGCTAATCGCGATTAACCCAACAGATAGCATCAAGACTACCTCTGGGCGCGTCTTGATTCCAGGCGTGTCCTCTTCAAAGAACCTTAACAGTCCTGCACTTGCCGCTGGCATGGGCGCTTCTCGCTTGCGACGTTTCTCTCGTGCGCTCAAGGATGGGCCTCTTGTTAATTGAGCGAGCTGGGCATCCTCTTAAACATTGACGCGGTTGCTAAGGCAGTCATGTGTGGTGCTCGCTTCTTACCGGAATGGAATAGATGATTCTCCGGTTCAGCCACGGGAGAATCAGAATCAATAACAGGAATGGCAGACCGATGCCAGCGTAGACGAGCAACCACTGACTCGCGGATGGTGCGGTAAGATCATAGGCGACCATCACTAGGAACGCGACAATAGAGGCGACTGCCGCCGGGATTAACAGTCTGCTTCGCATCTGGTACTTCTTTGCGAGCCTGTGAAGGGCGTAGAAGAATACTGCCGCGAACAGGAAATCCAAGGTTTGATCTAGATATGCCCAGACTCCCGGCAGCGACCAGAAGAGTCCGAACCTCTGGGATGTCAGAGGCCAGAGGAAAGAGACACCTACTTCGTATGGGAAGTCAAGGAGGACGTGTGCGAACATCCCTATCGCGATTCCGAAGAAGCCACCACCCACGCTCTTGCTTATGGCCGTCTTCCAGAGCAGGAGTCCGATCAAGGCGAGGGCCAACATCGTGAAGAAGCTGTGGGTTAGTGTGCGGTGAGGAGCGAGCGCTTGCTGCATGTTCCCTCCTGCGGCAATGATGACGATCGAGATGAGCAAGTCTATGTCAGGGATGATCGAGCCCCAAACGATTCCGAACCGCATGGTTCGGGTTCCAACCTCCCCTAGGATTGTGCGTCCTTGGGTTGCGAGTGCGATGCCGGTCCCGATGAGCCCATGGAGACCT
>Ga0315280_10004955_pt1 | contig 19315 bp, 18 predicted proteins | sample YL17G06_40_MG_FD_203697 | JGI IMG/M metagenome (GOLD analysis project Ga0315280, IMG submission 203697) | Sediment microbial communities from Yellowstone Lake, YNP, Wyoming, USA - YL17G06_40 | ecosystem: Environmental > Aquatic > Freshwater > Lake > Sediment | place: USA: Wyoming | collected... | reverse complement strand
ATCGAGGTAGAAGAAGACGAACGGTTCGTGCGCGGTCAGCCTCCGCTCCACCTCCTGGCGCAGCACCGGGCTGCCGGGCAGGCCGGTCAGCGCGCTGACGGGCGTGCGGGCCTGTGCAGCCAGCACCGCCTGGATGAGGCGCCGCAGGAGGAATTCCGCGCCCGATATCCCGACTGCGTCCGGCAGGGAGACCCGGATCTGCCCGGGCTCGCTCACAACCTCCTCGTCGGCGGGGGTGATCAAGAAGATGGACTGCGCAATACCAAGCTGGCGCAATTGCTCGGCGAGATCCCGCGCGGTGCCCACGTCCCCGGCGACCGCGACCAGCTCCGGGCGCGCGCGCGTGAGCCGCGTGGCCAGTCCCTCCGTACCAGTCGTCCACAGCGTCTCGCCGCGCAGTTCCACGTTGAAATGGTTGAGTTGGGCCTTTCCCGGCTCCACAACCAGGATTGCGAACGATTCCGCCATTGAGCCACCGCCTGAGCGCGATATTCCATAGTCTATCCCGCAAATACCGCTCGAACCCGCCCGCGCCCCCGGGACGGCGCCTGAGACCCCGCGAGGGAGCAAAACCTCACCCGCGATCGCGGCCTTGCGGCCCAATCGTGGAACAAGAGAACAAGAGTGGTCACAAGCAAGAGACGGCGGGCACCCGCTTCATCTGGGTCGAGAGAGGCCCCGAGGAGCGGCTTTTTATTCCGACCGTCACGCAGCGCGCGGCGAGGATGACAGGACTTCTAGACCATTGCTGCAGGCCTGCTCACCACTGTCATCCTCGCCGATTACCTGTCTAATTCAGTTCCACATTTCCGTCCGCCGTGAGAGCTCGGCACACCCCTCCCCCGCCCTCTGCCGGCCCTTGTCCCGCCCCAGGTGCGCACGAGCGCCGATTTAGCGGTTAGACCGATGTCCCTTTCGTTGTCATTCCGAGCCGTCCGCCATAGGCGGACGAACGAGGAATCCGTCCAAGAAGTCGGCGTCCGCTGAAGCGGACGCCACCCCCGGTATGGATTCCTCGCGCTCGTGACGTACCGATAGCTCGTCACGAGGCTCGGAATAGCAATCTGGCAGCCACCCCACCTAAAACGGTGCTCCTGCCCAGGTGCGCCTGCCGCGGGCGCGACACGCCGGTTTTGTGCTATACTTCATACGGTTTTCGGCCAATCCCACTCCCGAAAGGGGTTTCCGCATGAGAAGTCAGCAGGTCAGACTGCCTGTGACGACCCGCACTGAGGTCGGCAAGGGCGCGGCGCGGCGCCTGCGGGCACAGGGCATGATCCCTGCCGTCCTGTACGGCCGAGGGATGAAAAGCCTCTCGGTGTCGGTCGCTGCCAGCCAGTTCGCGCGCGCCCTGTCGGAGACGGGTTGGTACTCAACCCTGCTGCGGCTCACCATTGAAGGTGGGGAGGTGGCCGAGCGCGACCCTGCCGTCATGGTCTCTGAAGTGCAGCGCGACCCCGTCCGCCGCTCTCTGCTGAGCATAGACTTCCACCGCGTGTCGATGCAGGAGAACATCCATACCCAGATTCCCGTGGTCCACGTGAATCAGAGCCCGGGGGTCAAGCGCGGAGGCATTCTCGAGCACATCATGCATGAAGTGCTGGTCGAGTGCCTGCCCACGGACATCCCCGACCATTTCGAGGCCGACATCTCCGGCATGGACATCGGTGACACGCTGCGAGTCCGCGACCTGGTCGCGCCGCCGGGCGTGCAGATCCAGTCGCCCGCCGACGAGACCGTAATCGTGATCGCGGCGCCGGTCAAGCTGGAAGAAGAGGCCGCCCCTGCTGCCGAGGAGGGCGCCGCGGTGGAGGAGACAGAGGAGCCCGAGTTGGTTGGGGAGCGCGAGTCGGAGGAGTAGCGCGACCTGCCGGCGTTAAGCATACGTACGCGGGCTGGCGATCGCCAGCCCGCGTCTCTGGTTCTGCGGTCCGCCTGGTGTGCATCGTCCGCGGCAGACGGCGAGGCAGCTCAGCCGAGCGTGCCCTTCTCCTGCTGTTGCTGCTTCTCGCGCTTCTCCTTGCGCCGCTCCTTGATGCTCTTCTTCGGCTTCTTCTTCTCCTTCTTCAGGTGACTCTTGTCTCCACCGCGATAGCCGCCCATTGCCCCTCACCTCCTGCTCGGTTATAGGTATACCTCGAATCGGTTGCGTCTCTTGCTCCTCAAGGACCGCTGCGGCGCATGGCACCGTGCCGGAGGGCCGGCGGACCCTCCGTCGCCTGCGAGCCTAATGCCGTGCCCGCGTCATTTCTTGTCATCCTGCCAGTACCGGTCAAACAGCGTGGAGATGGAGACCTGCTCGTTGACCCGGCGGATGGCCTCCGCCAGGATGGGAGCGATCGAGAGCACCCGTATCTTCGGCCTTCGCTTGTCCTGGGGAAGCGGGATGGAATCCGTCACCACCACTTCCTTGATTGGCGAGCCCTCCAGCTTGTCAACCGCGTTGCCGGAGAAGACCGGGTGCGTGGCGTAGGCGTAGATCTCGGATGCCCCGTAGCTCGCGATCGCCTCTGCCGCCGACACGATGGATCCCCCGGTGTCTATGATATCGTCAATCAGGATCGCTCGTCCGCCCTCGAGCTCCCCGATGACCTGGAGGATCTCCACCTGGTTGGTGTCCGGCCGCCGCTTCGCGATGATCGCCAGCGACGCGTTCAACCGGTCGGCGAGGGCCTTCGCGGCCCCGACCCCGCCTACGTCGGGCGAGACCACGACCGTCTCCGGCCCGGCGCGTGAACGAGCGATGATGTCCTCCGCGAGGATGGGACCGGCGGGCAGATGGTCCACCGGTATGTCGAAGAACCCCTGAATGGACTGCACGTGCAGATCCACCGCCAGAATCCGGTCCGCCCCCGCCGCCGAGATCACGTCCGCGACCAGTTTGGCCGTGATCGGCTCCCTCGGCTTGATCTTCTTCTCTTGGCGCGCGTAGCCGTAGTAGGGGATGACGGCCGTCGTGCGCCGCGCGGAGGCGCGTTTCAGCGCGTCCAGGATGATCAGCAACTCCATGATGTTGTCGGACGTCGGTGGGCATGTGGGCTGGACGACGAAGACGTCCTTGCCGCGCACGCTCTCCTCGATCCTGACCCAGATCTCGCCGTCCTCGAACCGCCCGACCACCATCTGGGACAGCGGCAGGCCCAGGTGCGAGGCGATGGCTCTGGCGAGGTCGGGGTTTGCGTTCCCGCTCAGGATACGCAGATCTTCCATGTGGACGCCCTGAAAGGCTGTATCAGAACCGAGAGAACAGCCCGGATTCCTCCCGCGGTGGCTTTGATGGAGCCTCCACAGTGGGCTCTGTGAGAGACTCTGACGGCTGCAGCGAGCCGGGTAGGGCCCTCCCTGCAGCATGAACGTGCGATCGGCGCGAGAACTGGATCGTACGAAACGCCCCCTGCCCGCGGCGGCGCTAGCTCAAGTGCTCGTGCCCCGCGGAGATGCTCTGCGCTCGCGCCAGGTCCTCCACGGTATCCACCCCGAGGCCGCCGTGGGGGTACTCCATGGTCACGGCCTCGACCTGCTGACCCCGGCCCACCAGTATCCCGATCACGTCTGTCAGGTAGTACTGCCCCTGAGCATTGTCGTTGTTCACTTGCGCGAGTGCGTCGAAGAGGTGCGGGGCCTGGAAGCAGTAGACCGCCACGTTGATCTCTTTGATCGCGAGCTGCTCCGGAGTGGCGTCACGGGCCTCCACGATGCCCACCACTCTCCCGTCGGCGCCGCGCATCACCCGGCCCAGCGAACCCGGCTCCTGGAACTCGGCTGTCAGCATAGTGGCGGCCGCCCCGGTGGCGAGGTGGCGCTGCACCAGCCTCCGCACGTCAGCCTCGCGGAGCAGCGGGATGTCCGCGTGCGCCACCAGCACGGGGCCCTGGTGACCGGCGAACGACGGCGCCGCGCACCTCACCGCGTCCCCGGTGCCGATCTGCTGCTCTTGCACCACGTACTCGACGTCATCGCCGATGGCGGCGCACACGTCGTCTGCGCGATGCCCGACCACGACGACCATCCGGGTCGCCCCTGCCTTACGCATGGCGTCTATCACCCGGACCGCCATAGGCCGTCCGTTCACGGGGACGGCGGCTTTCGCCTCCCCCGTCTTCATCCGAGTGCCCTTGCCGGCCGCGAGGATGATCGCGGGGAGATCGACAGGTGCTCCTGATCTGCTCATCCGGTGACCTCTTCGTTGCTGGTATCCCGCCCCCGCGGCCGCGTGGCGCCAACTTCGACGCCGGCCATCAGAGGCCGTGTTGCAGTGATCTTGGCTGTGACCGGTTCTCCCATCCCCGCCACCATCCTCGCTCGCCCCGCCAATCCGCCTCCGCCGTGCGCGGGTCGGGCAAGCCGCAGCGCGCCACTCCTGGCTGCCGGGCCAGGACTCGAACCTGGAAGGGCGGCTCCAAAGGCCGCTGTGTTGCCAATTACACCACCCGGCAGGGAAGCGCTTGGGCTCCTCAAGCGCCGCGATTCTAACATGCCACGTTGAGCAGCGTCAATCCGTTTCAATCCTCACCCGACCCGAAGGTCAGGTGTGACGGGCGCGAAGCGTGTCCGCGTGGGTGTCGCGTGTGGACAGCGGCGGCTCTACTGCCTGGGTTCGACGGAGGTCGCCCTAACCCTGACAACTCGCCAGCCGTCCAGGAGGGCGCCGAAGACCTCGTTGGGGAGGCCGCCGGTCGCGTAGCTGTAGAACCGCCGATGCGTCGCCGAGTCCCGCAGGATGTCCCGCAGTCTTCCCGACGCTGCGCTTCTCGTGGGTCGCAGGCCGGCCGGAGCGCCCGTGTTCCTGATGGAGGAGAACTGGGGCCGGAAGGTCCGATGGTGCAGCACTTCCAGCAGGAACCCGCCGAGGTCATCCGTGGTCTTCGCGACCAGCTTGCCGGTGGCAATCTCGCGGACGGAGCAGACGATCCCCTCGGTGGCCTCGCTGTCGCCCTCAATCCTGAGGCCGCCGGGGCCGCCTTCCCCCGACTTGACCAGCACCCAGTCTCCCACCGCCACCGGCGACGGCGAAACCGCGACCTTCCGCTTGGCGGGCCGGCGTTTGGGGGGTGGACGCTGCGAGACCTTCTTGGCCTTGGCCGGGGCAGCCTGTGCGGCGCGCGTGGGCTTCAGGGCCCCTGGGGCCGTCTTCGCCGGCCGTGCGACCTTGCTCTTGGGCGCGGCCTTGACCTTTTCCTTCGCCGCGGTCCTCGGCTTGCTCTTGGGCGCGGCCTTGGCCTTCTTCTTCGGCGCGCTCTTGCGGGGCGCCTTACGCGTAGCCACCGGTTGGCTCCTTGGCGGAGGAGAACCCTTTTCCGCCGGAAAACCAGCAAGACCGCCTGTAGCGGTCATTATGGCGAAACGTCAGGGCTCGCCTGTGAGTCGCCATCGGGAAAGGCGAGCGCCCGGGAGCCGGGGGCCGCTGAGTCGGCCCTGCCTACGAACGTGCCCGCCGCCAGGATCGCCCTGGCCAGGTCAACCAAGCGGGTGTTTGACCTGGATGCTTCTTTCTGCATCTGGCGGTGCGCCTCCTCTTCGCTCATTCCATGCCGGTCCATGAGCAGGCCCTTCGCCCGTGCGACCAGTTTTCTATCCTCCAGGGCCCGTCCCAGCTTGGCCACCTGATCCCGCAGGTTCGCCATCTCGCCGAAACGCTTCCTGGCGAGCGCCAGAGCCGCTTGGAGCTGATCCGAGCTCGCCGGCTTCAGCAGGTAGGCGAGCCCGCCGGACTCCACCACCCCGTCCAGCAACTCCTGGTCGAAGTGGCCGCTCAGGAAGAGCACTGGCACCGGAGCTGTGTCCGCGATCTTCCTGGCCGCCTCGATCCCATCGCCATCGGGCATCCTGATGTCCATTACGACGACATCCGGACGCACCTCCGAGGCCAGGCGCACCGCCTCCTCCCCGGTCGCGGCCTCCCCTACGACCCGGTGGCCGAGTGCCTTGAACTGCTTCGCCAGCCCCGCGGCCACCGCCGCCTCATCCTCAGCGATCAAAATCCTGAGATTGCCTACCATTTCTGTTCCATCGTGGTTGCCGATCACCGCACCTATCTCTCTCTGTCCCCGCCTTCCAGCGCCGGAAACTTCACCCGGAAACACGCTCCTCCCTCGTTCCAGGCCTCCAGAGACCCTCCGAGGTCGCGTTCCGCGAGGCGCATCACCAGGCCCAGGCCGAGGCTGTCCCCGTTCTCCCGGTCGAACCCGGGCGGCAGTCCCCGGCCGCTGTCGCACACCTCCAGCACCACCTCGGTCCCCTCCGTGCTCACGCAGACCCGGATTCCGCCGGGCTCGCCTCCCGGGAACCCGTGCTCGATGGCGTTGCACACCAGTTCGGTCAGGATGAGCACGAAGGCGGTTGACTGCCGCTGCGGCAGGTCCACCGCAGAGACCGCCAGATCCACCCTGAGACGCGCCTCCGCGCCCGCCTGATGGAGCAGGTGCCGGACCAGGCGCTCCGCCAGGTCGGGGAGCTGCAGCTTCCCCGAGCGGGGATCGCGGGCCAGCAGGTCGTGGATCGCCGCCACCGAGGTAATGCGGGCGATGCTCTTCTGGAGCGCCCTCCGGGCGCTCGGGGAGTCCTCCGTCAGCTCCTCGGCCGACAGCAGGCCGGTGAGCGTCTGGAGGTGGTTGCGGATCCTGTGGTGGACCTCCTGAAGCCGGTCCAGGCTGCCGTCGAGCGCGGCGCGCGCCCCGGAGAGATCGTGGGCCAACTGCGCGTTCTCGCGCGCATACTGCTCCGCGCTGGCGGCCCGCGCCAGCGTAGCCAGAACCAGTCGGGACTGCTGCTCCGAGATGCGCGCTAGCAGGCCCGTTTCATCGTTCCAGATGAACGGCAACTGCGTCTGACGACGCTTCCGCTTCATTCCCCTCGCCCTTGCTGTGACTGGGGACGCCGCGCCCGGCTGCCGCGCGCCCCCGTTCCTCCACATGGTGAAGCGCAGTACATAAGCCACACTCACGCGCGAAAGTGCAATGAAACGAGAAAGGAAGCCCTTCCCTGGCATCGGGGGGCTTCCTTTCACACCGAGGCGCTGTGCCGCGCCGTGGCCTGCGCGGAGCGCCGACTGCTCTGCCGTGAGCGCTGTGGGCGCTCCCGGTCTACTTCCGCAATTCCTTCGCGATCACCGACGTGACGTGGACGATATGGCTGAATTTGCAGGCATCCAGGCTCGCGCCACCGACCAGCGCGCCGTCTATCTCCGGCTGAGACATCAACTCGTGCGCGTTGGCATCGGTCACGCTCCCGCCGTACTGGATGCGGACCTTCGAGGCGGTGTCCGCTCCCAGCAGCTTCTCGACGGTCCCGCGGATCACCCCGGTCACCCGGTTTGCCTCCGCCGCGCCGCAGGCCTGCCCTGTCCCGATCGCCCACACCGGCTCGTAGGCCAGAACCATCCCGGCGACCTGCTGGGCGGTCAGGTCGGCGAGGCCGGCGGTGATCTGGCCGGCGACGACCCCGTCAGTGCGACCCGCCTCGCGCTCGGGCAGCGTCTCTCCCATGCACATGATCGGCGCCAGCCCGTGCTTGAGCGCGGCCTTCACCTTCAGGTTGACGCTGTCGTCGGTGTCGCCGAAGACTCTCATCGCCTCCGCGCTCAGGCTCTCGTCCGGGCGCCCGAAGCGGCCGCGCCTCTCCGAGTGCCCGATGATCGCGTACCTGCACCCCAGGTCGAGCAGCATGGGAGCGCTCACCATGCCGGTGAAAGCCCCCGAGTCCGCCCAGAAGACATCCTGCGCGCCGAGGGCGATGCCCGAGCCGTCCAGCAGCGGGCCCACAGCCCCCAGGGCGGTCGCGGGCGGACAGATCGCCACCTCGACCTTCGCGATCCCCTGCAAGCGGGGCATCAACTCCCTCACCAGCACGACGGCCTCCGTGGCCGTCTTGTTCATCTTCCAGTTGCCTGCGATAAACGGAACTCGTGCCATGAACCCTTCAACCTCTCAGCATATGCCGCGGCAAGAGCGATGCCCGGGTCCTGCCCCGACATCGGCGCACTGGCGGCAGGGGCTTGCCCCCGGCCTGCCGGCTCACTCCCGCCCGCGTGGGGATGTGCTACCTGCTCTGAATGGCGGCGATGCCGGGCAGCTCTTTGCCCTCCAGGAACTCGAGCGACGCGCCGCCCCCGGTGCAGACGTGGGTCACTCGGCCCGCGAAGCCCATCTGCTCGATCGCCGCCGCCGAGTCGCCGCCGCCCACGACGCTCATGGCGTCGGAGTCGGCGACCGCCTGCGCGATCGCCCGCGTGCCCTCAGCGAACTGCGCGATCTCGAAGATGCCCATGGGCCCGTTCCAGATGACCCGCTTCGCCTTCCTGATCTCGTCCCCGTAGAGCTTCCTGGTCTCCGGGCCGATGTCCCCGCCCATGCGGTCGGCGGGGATGGCGGACGCCGAGACGACTTCCACCGGCGACCCCTCGACGAACTTGATGCTCGGCTTGAACTCCACGCCGGCCGGCGTGGTCACGACCACATCCACCGGCAGCATCAGCTTCGGCCCCGACTTCGCGGTCTGCTCCAGGATGCGCTGTGCGGTCTCGAAGTTCTCCTCGTCCAGGACCGAGGCGCCGATCTCCTTGCCCTGCGCTTTCAGGAACGTGTACGCCATCCCCCCGCCGATGATCAGCGTGTCCACCTTCTGCATCAGGTTCTCGATCACGCCGATCTTCGCCTTGACACCACCCAGGATGGCCACGAAGGGGCGCTCGGGGCTGTCCAGCACCTTCGTGAGCATCTCCACTTCCTTGCCCATCAGCAGCCCGGCCACTGCGGGAAGGAATTTCGCCATCACCGCGGTGGAGGCGTGCGCGCGATGGGCCGCGCCGAAGGCGTCGTTCACGTAGATGTCGGCGAGGTCGGCGAGCTGCTTGGCGAACCCCTCGTCTCCCGTCTCTTCCTCGGCGTGGAAGCGAAGGTTCTCCAGCATCACCACGTCGCCCGGCTTCATCGCCTGTGTCGCTGCCTCCACCTGGGGGCCGATGCAATCCGGCACCATCTTCACCGGCCTGCCGAGCAGCTCCGAGAGCCGCTTCGCCACCGGCGCGAGCGACTGGGCCGGGTCCGGCTTGCCCTTAGGGCGTCCCAAGTGAGATGCGACGATCAGCGCGGCGCCGCGGTCGAGCAGGTCGATCAGCGTCGGGAGGGCGGCGCGGATGCGGGTGTCATCGGTGATGCGATCGCCCTCCAGCGGGACGTTGAAATCCACGCGAACGAAGACCCGCTTGCCCCTGGGGTCTATGTCGCGGATGGTTCGCTTGTTCACTGCATTGCTCCGTCGTCACTGCACCTGGGTAGGGCAGGAGCTTGCCTCCTGCCCCATCTTCACTCACTGCGTGGTCCGCCTACAGTTTCTTCGCGATCATCTCGACCAGATCGGTCAGCCGGGACGAGTAGCCCCACTCGTTGTCGTACCAGGCGAGGACCTTGACCAGGTTGTCGCCGATCACCATGGTCTCTTTGGCGTCCACGATGGACGAGAACTCGCTGCCCTTGACGTCGCTGGAGACGATCGGGTCGTTGGTGACGTCGAGGATGCCCTTCATGCGGCCCTTCGCGGCGGCGGTGAAGGCGGCGTTCACGGCATCAGCGCTGGCATTCTTCTCGAGCTGGCAGACCAGGTCAACCAGCGAGCCGGTGCCGACGGGGACGCGAAGCGCGAGCCCGTTCATCTTTCCCTTGAGCGCGGGCACGACCAGGTGCAGCGCCTTCGCCGCGCCGGTAGAGGTCGGGATGATGTTCAGCGCGGCGGCGCGGGCGCGCCGCAGGTCGCCCTTGTGCACGATGTCCAGGACCATCTGGTCGTTGGTGTACGCGTGCACGGTGGTCATGAAGCCCTTGGCGATGCCGAAGCTGTCGTTCAGCACCTTCGCCACGGGCGCCAGGCAGTTGGTCGTGCAGGAGGCGTTGGAGATGACCTGGTGCCTGGCGGGATCGAACACCTCATCGTTCACGCCGATGACGATAGTCGGGTTCTCGGGCCCCGGCTCGCCCTTGAAGGGCGCCGAGACGATGACGTTCTTGGCGCCGGCCGTGAGGTGCGCGGCCGCCTTCGCGGGGTCGGCGAAGACCCCCGTGGACTCGATCACGACGTCAACGCCGATGTCCTTCCAGGGCAGCGCGGCCGGGTCTTTCTCGGAGAAGTCCTGGACCACCTTGCCGTCCACGTTCAGCTTGCCGCCCTTGATCTCGACGGTTCCCTGGTAGCGGCCGAAGTTCGTGTCGTACTTGAGCAGGTGCGCGTTCGTCTCGAGCGGGGCGAGATCGTTGATGGCGACCACATCGATGTTCGGCGACTTCCTCGCCAGCATCGCTCGCAGCGTGAGTCGCCCGATGCGGCCGAAGCCGTTGATCGCGACCTTCAGGGCCATGGTACATCCTCCTCGCACTGGGGGCCGTTGCCCCCGTTTTCATGGTGATGAGTCACATCGTGACGGGGAAACCGCGATGACACCTGGCCGCGGGCGAAGCCCGCGCGCCGGAAGCGAAAGCCTCGCGGCCGCCCTCGAAGCAGTCGTGGCTGAGAGGTTCCCCGGGGCTCAGCGGAGGGCGCTCGCGCTCCCGTCTCGCCATCCGCTTTCACGGCCCGTGCATTCTAGCCTATGCCGCGAAGGGCTGTCAAGGAGGAGGCGGTACATGACAGTGTCATTGCATTATCGAGCCAGGTGGGGCGCCATCCGTCACCTGGCCGTCAGACCGGTGTGGGAGCCTCGTCCTCGAGGCGATCTCTTCGCCAAGTCGCCCGGAGGACCGGGCTCCCACAGAGTGCTTCCCCCGCCAAGTGGCGGTGATGGCGATAACGCAAAACCCCTGCGGTGCATGAGGTGGCGGAGGGGAGCTGAAGGGCCATCTGGGAAACGCTTCGGGCCGGGTCATGACGCGGGCGGAGCGCCCGAAGGCGCTCCGCCCGTGACGCTGTACCGGCAGACTGCGGGAATGCCGCGCGAGGTCAGTAGGACCAAGCGTCCGGTAGGCACTGGCAGTTGACCCCCTCCAGCCCGGGGTGCGGGTTCTTCCAGTTGCCCGCGGCAGCGACCATCGCGTCAGCGGCCATCCACTGAGCGTGCCCGTCGGCGAATCCGATGTTGTTGCCGCCCAGGTGCCGCGTCCACTGGGAGCGCCAACTCGGGTCGGTCCAGAACTTGCCAATGTCCTTCTTGGCGATGGTGCATTTCCTGTCGTCCACGGCCCATCCGGAGTCGCAGTCACCGCAACCGGGTTCCACGCGCGAACCCCAGATCAGCCGGCAGCCCTCCGGATAGGCGATCTGCTCGATCGCCCACCAGTCGCCCTGGATGCCCCGCTCGGCGACCACCAGGTACCTCGCCGCGTCGTTGATCTGGCTCGTCTTCAGCTCGTAGTTCTCCGTCTCGGAGGGTTGGATATCCAACTCCACTGCGCTGGTGTCCAACGAGGCCGAGATCGGACAGTCCGTGTTGATCGCGCGGCTGTCAGTGACGGTCCCGCCCCAGCCATTCGGGAAGATGGTCTGGCAGGCGCAGATCCAGCCCTGCTGGTACTCCTTGAACCAGTCGGTGAGGCCCGGCAGGACCCAGAGGACAGTGCAAACGTTCCGTGCGCTCGGGCACCGGTAGACGTCCTTGTTCTTGACGTACTCGTCGAGGATCACCGGCCAGCGCAGGTACGGATTGGCCAGGGTCTCGTAGCCGCTGCAGCCGTCGAAGTAGCTGGTCACCTCCGGCCGGTGCTCCTTGGGCGGGAACCGGTCGTAGTCCGAGAGGTAGATCTGGATTGCCATGGCGATATTCTTGACATTCGAGAGGCATTGGATCTTGCGCGCCGACTCCCTCGCGCGCGCAAAGACGGGGAACAGCATGGCTGCGAGGATGGCTATGATCGCTATGACAACCAGCAGCTCTATCAGCGTGAAACCCTTGTGTCGGGTATGCACTGTGCTTTCCCTCCTGCAAATGTGTTCGATTCGCCCGGGGGCCAGCGCCCTCAGCGGGGGTCCGTCGTCTGATCTCCTCCGCGTCACCTCCTTCCCCTCGGTGTCATGTCAGCCGGGTGGGGCGAAGCGCCCGAAGGCGCTCCGCCCGTGACCGCGGCTTCGGGACTGAAGCACCGAAGCAACCAGAATACGCGTGAGGCAGCGCCTCAGTAGGCCCTGGTCGGGTTGATGCAGACGCCCACGCCCAGCAGCAGGGGGTTATCAGGGTTACTGGCGTAGCCCGACCAGTTCTCGCCGCCGAAGAGTATGGTCTCCGCGGGCATCCAGGTCGCGTGACCGTCGGCGAACCCGAGGTTCTCGCCACCCAGGTGGCGCGCCTTGGCGTGATCCTTGCGGAACTGGGGGTCGGTGGCCCACCGCCAGTCACCTCTCTCGGCGCCGCAGTCCACACTCCAGGAGCAGTTCGCCCAGTCCGCGCCACACCCGGAGTTGCAGGCAACGCTGTCGATGCGACAGGTGTCCGGGTACGCGATCCAGGAGGTGCGGTCGAGCTGTGTGACTTCCATGCCAGCATCGGCCGCGACCACATACTTCGCCGGATCTGACAACTCACCAGTCTTCATGTCGCTCAGTTCCCAGGGGTACGAGATAGACCAGTCGAACCCACCCGTGTCGGGTCCACCGCACTGATTCTGCGTGGCGGAATCAGTGATGCTGCCTCCCCATCCCGGCGGGAAAGGTCCGCTGCAGGGACGGGCGGCGCGGCATACGCCCGCGCCCCAGGTGTCCTTGAGGTACTGGAGCCACTTGCCTGTTCCGTACCCCCAATTGACTGTGAAGTTCTGGACGGATCTCGCGCTCGGGCAGCGCCAGACATCCCGGTTCTTGACGTACTCGTCCAAGATCACCGGCCACCGGAGATAGGGGTTAGCCTCAGTCCCACGGCAGTCGGCGGCTGATTCGCAGGACGCGCCGCAGTAGTCCATGATGTATTGGCGCGCTTCGGCGCTGTGCTCCTTGGGCGGGAATCGGTCATAGTCGGCCAGGTAGATCTGCGCCGCCATGGCGATGTTCTTCACGTTCGACAGGCACTGAATCTTGCGCGCCGATTCACGCGCTCGCGCGAACACAGGGAACAACATGGCTGCGAGGATCGCAATGATCGCGATCACGACCAGGAGTTCGATCAGCGTGAAACCACGACGTCGTCGGATCATCACTTCTCATTCCCTCCTGTGTGTATTGGGAGACAACGACCAATCGCCAGGTGCTCCGCGACTCGTGCTACGTAGCGAAGCTACCCTCCTTCGCGGGGGTCCATAGCCCCGCTTCGAAGGGGCGACGGAGCCTTCGCAGAGTAGCAAACGACCTCCACTCACCTCCTTTATCTGTCAGACGTTACGGGCCCTGACCGACTCAGCGCGGCGTTGCAGCCAGTGGGTCGGGGGGCGAAGAACGAAGGCGCCGCATAGGCGGCGCCTGGTTGACATCACAGCATGTTGGCGGCGAGCAGCAGAGGTCGCGCGGGGATGCGACCCGCGAAGATCGCCCGCTCGCCATGAAGACGAAGACACCCCACTCAGGTTCAGCCGGTACGCCATCCGGCACTCCCCTAATGCGGTCGTTTCTCAGGTGGCTAGGTCCGCCAGAGGTGGACCGCCATGGCGGTCCCTAGGCCTGAAGGCCGGGATGGCGGCCCCGTGGGCCTAGCCACCGTAGGCCTAGCCACATAAATGTATCATAATGCCAGCGGCCGGTCAATAACAGATATGGCGAGGAAGCGCCTGGCCGCTGCTAGGCGGGGTGGCTGCGGCCGCAGCGCCACGCTCACCCCGAGAGCCTCCAACAGAACCGACCGCGGGCGCTGTACCACAGTCGCCGTGCGAAGAACCCGGGCTGTTTGCCTGGCTCTGGTACGGCCTCTCAGATCCTCAGCCCCAGCGCGGCGAACAGCACCCGCTGCAGCAGCGAGATCGACGCGGCCCCCACCAGCAGCCCGAGGAAGAAGGGCAGCGCCGTGCGGTGCGCGCGCAGCCCCCCGTAGCGCAGGAGAATGGCCTTGAACAGCCAGGTGGCGAAGATCGCCGGCGTCATGGACTGGATGGTGGAGGCGGGCGCGATGGGGAAGGCCACCGGGTGCAAGGGCCACCACTGGAACCGCAGCTTCAGGAATGTGAGCGCCAGCGTGAACAGGAGTCCGAACCCCATGGCGGAGCCGCCCGACCGATTCATGTCGCCCGGGTAACGCAGGTTCTCGTCCATCTCGAGCGCCCCCCAGCGCGCCACCGAGATGTGCCAGACCTGAGCATCAGCCGTGCCCAGCCCCATGTGGTAGCCGAAGTGGATGTTCGCCCAGAAGTAGCAGAGCATGACCAGGGGCGCGGTGATGGCGAGCGCCAGCGCGACGCGCTTGCGCTCCATCCGGCCTCCCTCGGCCATCTTCAGCCCCTCCAGTTGCAGCGGCGAGGGGTTATTGCGCTGCTCCTGCAGATAGGGCCTGAAGAGCAGGAGCATCCCCAGCGTCTTGGGGCCCAGCGAGCGAGTCCCCGCCAGGGTCGTCAGGACCCAGTTCGGCATCGCGCCATAGAGCTGATGCGTCGGCGGCCCGAGCTGCGCGCGCAGGCGCGAGATCACCAGGCACATCAGGAAGTAGATGCCGAGGAACGAGAGCACCACCCACCACTGCATCCCGCCTCGCGCCAGCACCCACCAGAGAAACGCGATGCCGGCGGTCGCGCCCAGCACCGCGCCGCGATAGCCAAACGCCTCCTGGTCCTCCCCTTGCAGCGGCGATCGCAGCCCCACCGTGCGCTTCAGTATCTCCAGCAGGTACTTCCGGTCGAGCCAGAACGCCGCCGCCAGGATAGCGATAAAGCCGCCGGCCGTCTGCTGCTCGCCGTAGGGGAACCCGGACCATGGGCTGGTGGACCACCCGAAGTAACCGGCCGCCACATATTCCGCCGTCCAGAACAGGTCGAACACGAACAGCGATAATGCGAGGTCGAGGGGCATCAGGTAGCACAGCCCCAGCGACCACGGGCCCCACTCGACGCCGCGGTAGCGGATGAAATTCCACGGGGGGCGGTTCTCCACGAAGCTGGTGTAGTCGTACCCGAGCGGAATCCCCGGCAGGCTCGGCACCAGGCCCACGAGCGTGTTCCAGGCCCCCAGGCCCGCGGCGATGGCGACCGCGATCCAGAAGAGCCGGTTGCGGAAGAGCTCCCCGCGCTCTTCCGTGAGTTGCACCGGAAGGATCGTCATGGGGAAGGGCAGCTTCTCGTCATCCGCCCATCGCCGCCGCACGATGGAGTTCAGGCAGAGGCAGACCCACATCACCGCGCCCATGATGCACATCCACCAGAACGTCGGTGTCGCCCAGGCCGACAGCACCTCCCACCTGTAGGGCCGCTCTCGGCCGGCGTAGAAGCCCTCGAGCACATCGCGGTCCTGCACGGTCAGCCAGCTTGGCAGGTTGGGCCACATCATCTCGCGCCACTTGTTCTCGGGGGTGGCGAACCAGAACGGATAGGTGATGGTCCCCGCGAGCGAGCCGCCCAGGTCCCAGACGCTGCTGACCAGGCCGGTGCCGATGCCCAGCATGAGGTAGATGGTCAGCATTTCGCCCGGGGTGAACGCGCCCGCCGGCCGGCGTCGCTTCAGCCACTGGTTGAGCAGGGCGAGGAGGAAGAGCACGCCGACGGTGTTGACGAACAGGCTCTCGGACCCGGTGAACCCGCCGACGGTCCAGGTGGCGTGCACCAGGAAGAACGTGTTGAGCGGGGTCAGCGCGAGGCCGATGATGATGCCGCGAGCAGTGACGCCGCGGCGGGGCCGCGGCGGGCTCAGTTTCCCCTCAGCGGTTCTCGTCAGGGCCACAGTGGATCCCGTTTCCGTTGATACCGGGCATCGCCCGTTCTTTTCTGCCATGTTGCAACCCCTCCCTGCTCGCGCGCTGCCGGCGCGGCCGGGGGCGCCCTGACACCTGGTGAAGGTATCTGGCGGCGCGCGACAAACCCTACCCGGTACTCAGAGGTCGGAAGGAGGAGGACATGCAGCGAAGAGGCATTCACGTGATGGCCGGCGGCGGGGCGGAGGTGCCCGCGCTGGAGCGGCTCATCGGCAGCATCGCGCCGTCTCTTGGGCTCAATTGGGTGATCCTGGAGATCAATGGGCACTTCCAGTACGCCAGCCACCCCGAGTGCGCGGACCCCAACCCGATCACGAAGGCTGACGCGCGCAAGCTGACCGACCTGGCGCGCAAGAGCGGCATCACGCTCGTCCCGATGTACAACTGCCTCGGTCACCAATCCTGGAAGGAGAGGGCCGGCGCGCTCCTTCGCTCCCACCCCGAGTTCAACGAGGCGCCCGAGATGGACGCCACCGCCAGGGACTTCTACTGCATGAGCTGGTGCCCGAACCACCCCGGTCTGAACGGCGTCGTGTTCGATCTCTTCGATGAGCTGCTCGACGCGTTCGATGCCAAGGCGTTCCACGTCGGCATGGATGAGGTCTTCGTCCTCGGCGAGTGCCCGCGCTGCAAGGGCAAGCCGAACGCCGAGCTGTTCGCCAAGTCGGTCAACGATCTGCACTCGCACATCGCCGGCAAGCGGGGCGCGGAGATGCAGATGTGGGGCGACCGGCTGCTGGACGCCAAGACTATGGGCTACGGGTCGTGGGAGAGCAGCGCGAACGACACCTGGCAGGCCATCGACATGATCCCCAAGGACATCGTGCAGTGCGACTGGCACTACGAGACCGTCAACATGGACTTCCCCTCCATCCGCTTTTTCCAGGACAAGGGCTTCCGTGTCTGGCCCGGCGGCTGGAACCAGGAGAAGAGCATCCGCCGCTTCATCGAGGTGGCGCGCAAGGAATCCGGCCCGCTCATGCTGGGCTACCTGTGCACCACCTGGAGCAGCGTCAGCGGCGTCGTCTCCGGCCTCGAGGGAGGCCCCATGGACCCCGAGCACAAGCGCCTGCCCGACATCGTCAACGGCGTGAAGGTGGGGGCGGAGCTGGCGAAGGACTGAGGCGCGGGGTGGGATTGCCCCATTGCGCAGGGGCCCCTGGGTCGCCCTGGCGGGCTTAGGAATTCTACTGCCGCCCGGAAAATGGCAACGGGAGCCAGCAGAGTGGCTCCCCTACGAGATGGGGAAGGCCTCGGAATTGTAAAGGTTTTTCTGAGACACAACACTAGCCATCTTGCCCCTGCCAGCAGTAAGCCGCAGCAGGGGCAGGAGACGGGTCTCCTGCCCCCTCCCTTCGCTGACGCCGCGTTTGCTCGCCGCCCTCGGGCTCTGTCAGCTCCCCGCATGCAGCCGTGAGCGTCGAGTGAGACTCGACGCCCTGTGTTTTGAGGCGGTGGCTACGGCGCCGGCAGTCTGTCGAGGTAAGCGACAGTGAAGAGAAAGCCGCCGCCGTGGGTGCGGGCCTCTCCGGTCCGGTGGATCTTGCACCACAGCAGATCGCTCTTCTCGTCGCGGCCCACCTCGAGCGAGGCGATCTCGAGAGCCGGCCACTTCTCGCGGATGAAGCTCAGCATGTGGACTGCGAAGGACTCGGCCTGACTCCGGTCCATGGGCGCCTCCTGCGGCGATGGGATGGGATACCGCGACCTGATTCGACGCGGGAACGCGAGCGCCCCTCTGCGGGGGGGGCCGGTTTCGTGTCGCCTGCCTCGCTGGCTGGCAGAGGGTGGCGCGTGGGTCCAATCGCCGTTGACACTGCCAGGGGCGTTTGCTATACTCCTCCCACCATGGCGGGCCCGTGGCCTGTTCATCAGTGCCGGGCATGCCGCCGTCTCTTGCGGAGGTAATTGCGACATCGAACGTGAGGTTAGGGTGAACGAGCGCATCCGCGCTCGGGAAGTGCGCCTGATTGACGAGAACGGCGCGCAACTGGGGGTGCTTCCGACTCGCGAGGCGCTGAGGATTGCCCTCGAGCGGGAGCTGGACTTGATCGAAGTGGCGCCGAACGCGCAGCCTCCTGTGTGCCGTATCATGGATTACGGCAAGCATAAGTACCAGCAGGCGAAGCGGGACCGCGAGCAGCACAAGCGCAGCAAGGCGACGGAAGTCCGCCTGCTCCGCCTGAAGCCACAGATCGGTTCGCACGACCTTGAGATCAAGGTCAGGAAGCTCCGGGAACTCCTCGCGGAAGGCAACAAGGTGCGCATTCAACTGCGCTTCCGCGGCCGTGAGATAAGCCACCCGGAGCTGGGGACGAAGCTCCTCAACCGGATCGCCGCGGAGCTGTCCGAGGACGCAGTGGTCGAAAGCCCCCCCCGCTTCGAGGGGCGCATGATGAACATGCTGTTGTCGTCCGCTCCGCGCGCCAAGCCGGCTGCGCCGGCCCACCCGAAGCCGGCCGCACGAGAGCAGCAGGCGAAAGCCGCCGCGCCGGCGGCCGCTCAACCGGCACAGCAGCCTGCGGCGGTCGCGGCGCCGCCAGCGCAGGAGAGACCAGCCACCGCGGTGGTCGCTGCGCAGCAAACGGCCGCTCCCGCCGAGCTGGCGGCTGCGGCGCCGGTGGCGCAGGAGAAAGCCGCAACGATGGGGCCCGTGGGCCCGAGCAAGGTAGGTTCCGATGGGAAAGAGCAAGTCCAGCGCCCGCCCGCCCAAGATGAAGACGCAGAAGACAGCGGCGAAGCGGGTTAAGCGCACCGCGACCGGTAAGCTTCGTATTCGCCATGCCTTCAAGAGCCATCTGCTCACGCGCAAGAGCGCCGAGCGCGAGCGCCGACTGCGGAAGCCGGGATTTGTCTCGGCCGCCGACAAGAAGCAATTCGATCGGCTGGTTCCGCCAGCGTACAGCTAATCCGGGGCAGGCGTGCACGCCGCACGCCGGGCGGTTGTGTGTGGGGCGGGTATGCGCAGCATGCCCGCCGTCTTGTTCAAAGCATAGTCAGGAGCAGCAGCATGCCACGCGTCAAACGAGGGATGATGTCGCACAGGCGGCATAAGGCCGTGCTGAAGGAGGCCGGCGGCTTCGTCGGCGGCCGACACCGCCTGTTCCGCTCGGCCAAAGAGACCCTCATGCGGGCCAAGCGATACGCCTACCGCGACCGCAAAGTGCGCAAGCGGGAGTTCCGCAACCTCTGGATCGCGCGCATCAATGCCGCGGTCCGGGAACAGGGCATGAGCTACAGCCGCTTCATGAGCGCTCTCAGGACCGCCGGCATCGCCCTCGACCGCCGAAGCCTGGCGGACTTGGCGGTGAGCGACAGGGCCGCGTTCGACCAGGTGGTAGCAGCGGCGAAGGCGGCCGCGCAAGGCTAACCTCTGGCTCAACCAGGGAGATGACTGCGGCGAGCGGACGACCCGCTCGCCGCAGTGCTTTCGTTGGGGCCGCGGCCCTTACGCCGAAGGCACGGTGGGTTGCTCCGGCGGTGGCGCGGGCGCGTCGACGGTGGGCTGTTCGTCGCCGG
>Ga0315280_10004954_pt1 | contig 19316 bp, 13 predicted proteins | sample YL17G06_40_MG_FD_203697 | JGI IMG/M metagenome (GOLD analysis project Ga0315280, IMG submission 203697) | Sediment microbial communities from Yellowstone Lake, YNP, Wyoming, USA - YL17G06_40 | ecosystem: Environmental > Aquatic > Freshwater > Lake > Sediment | place: USA: Wyoming | collected... | reverse complement strand
AGAGCAGATGCCTTTCGTATGCCTTCGGGAAGAGCTGTATAGTATGCGAGGAACACTGCCCGACACCAAAAAAGGCAATCTGGTTTCACGAAAAAGAGATAGAAGACAGGGGAGGGGGCAGGTTGAGCGTAAAACAGCCAGTTGTTGATCCGGAACTCTGCATTGGGTGCGGTATCTGCGAGTACAAATGCCCGGTGAAAGACCTGCCTGCTATCCGGATTACCAGTGCAGGGGAGTCGAGGTCGAAGGTGAACCAACCGCTGCTGGTGTAAAAATTAAGAGTCAAGAATTAAGAATGAAGAATTATTTTAATTAAATTCTTCACTCTTCATTTTTAATTCTTAATTGTTTTAATTTACTTGACCCTGTATGTATCTTGGGATAATTATCATCTGTCATGAAGCGCAGAGAACAGTTCCCCACTACCTACCAGGGCATTGCCCTGATTGCAGACCCCATTTATAACTACATATCTTTCACGGTTCCTAAGAACGGTGAACTCTCCGAGATAACGGAGAAGGACATCATCGATAATCCCTGGATGCAGAGGCTCCGCAGGATACATCAGCTCCAGAGTGCGCGCTGGGTCTATCCCTCTGCTGAGCACAGCCGTTTTCAGCATTCCCTCGGTGTCATGCATGTGTCTGGTGACTTTGCCCTTCACATGTATCCAAGCCTCAAACAGGTATGTCCGGATATTCCGTCCCGCTGCTGCTTTGAAGAACTATTTCGAATTGCAGGGCTTCTCCACGACGTTGGGCATGGTCCCTACGGACACTTTTTTGATACAAACTTTTTGAGCAAATACCATCTCAGCCATGAAATATTGGGACAGGAAATTGTGATGAAAAAGCTGGGAGAAATGATCAGAGGTATCAAAAGAAGCCCGAACGGACCTTTTGAACCAGGTGAAAAGCTTGATTCAAGACAGATTGCCTTCCTGATCCGGAAGCCTGAGGACACGGAATACCGGCATCCAACCTGGCTCAAATTCAGCCGGCAGCTCTTTTCTGGAATCTATACGGTGGACAATCTGGACTATGTCCAGAGAGATGCCTACATGACCGGGTTTTCGATTGACATTGTGGATATCAAGAGGCTCCTCTATTATTCCTTTTTTACCGATAACGGGCTGACCCTCCATCAGGCAGGCATTTCTGCCTTTACCCGGTTTCTGAATGCCCGTTTGAATCTTTACTCGAATATCTACTATCATCGTACCACCCGGGCTATTGATCTCCATATGCAGGAAATATTTGAAGATACCATGAAGCTCCTTTTCCCTTATAACCCGGTTGTGGAACTGGATAAATACCTCGGCTTGAATGAATGGTACCTTTTTCAGGAAGTGGAGAAATGGGCACGCTCAAAGGACAGAAACAAGCGAGCCCTGGGCAAGGAATGGGGTAAAATTATCTCGCGGGAAGTGAAGTGGAGGATGGCGTATTCAACCGAGCTTACCATTGATATTGCGCTGAAAGGCATAGGTTTTTCCCATGCGTCGGATTATGAAAGGGCGATCCGGGAACGGCTGCCTGGCAAATACAAGAGAGTAAAGTTTCTTGTGGACCTTGCCACGCAGGACCCGCGGCCTTTAAACCCTGTAGCGGAAAGTGAGAAGCGGATTAACATCTACAATCCTTCAAACGGCATCACTTCCCCGGAGCCATTGCGGGAGATTTTCAAATTCATACCTGCCAAGATGATACACTTCCGGGTCTTTGCACTGAACCATGACCACGACACTGTCCTTTCTGCTGCTGCAGAGCAGGTTTTGAATGCTTCAGGGAAGGAAGAGTTTCACACAAACGTGTAAAAGTTTCGAGTTTCGAGTTGGATTTAAAACCCTAAACCCGAAACGCGGAACTCGGAACAGGTATTTAGATGTTAATTGGCGGCAGGGCACACAGCTTAGAAGACATTGCAGAAATCGGGGCAATGAAACTGCCCTTTGCCGAGATCAGCCTCATCGACCCCGAACAGGTTGAAAAAGATTTTTCCCGCTTGGTCGAAATGAAGAATGATTATCAGATGTTCTACCTTGCTCACGGTCCGGAAGAAGGAAACCCCTGGGATGTCAGTGAGCTGAAGAAAAGCATGCTGCCCAAAATCAGCACACTCAGCGACTGGGCGCAGAGACTGGGGATAGGCCTCTTCACCATTCATTTCTGGCTTGATAAGCGGTTTATCCAAAAAGGAATTATCATCCGGAAAATTGATCTCTTGAAGGAAATGACAGACTACGCCACCTCGAAAGGGGTTGTTTTATCTATCGAGAATCTGAGCGAGACATCAAAAGACTTTGGTGCCACGTTTGAAAAGCTTCCCCACCTGGGGTTTACGCTGGATATCGGTCATGGTGAGCTGTTGACCGACCGGAATACCGCCTACGGGTTTATCCAGGACTACCCGGAGAGGATCAGGCATGTCCATGCCCATGACAACCGGGGCGGCAATTCACCGGTTGATGATCTGCACCTGCCTATCGGTGAAGGAATCATAGATTATTCCAAAATCCTGAGCAGGCTCATGGATACCGGGTATGACCACACCATTACCCTTGAGATACAGCCTTCCTGTTTGCTTCAGGGGAAAAGAGAGATAGAGAAAAGGATCTTCAGAAACACTTGAGGACAGGCTTTTCTCTGCACGGAACGGGATAATTCCCGTCAAAGCAGGAAAGGCAGAATTCATTCTTTCTGAAGGGCATGGATTTGATCATTCCTTCCATGCTCAGGTATCCCAGGCTGTCGAGGCCGAGGTATTTCCTGATTTCTTCCGTAGAATGAGAGGAGGCGATCAGCTCCTCGCGGGTGGGGAAGTCAATGCCGTAAAAGCACGGGTAGCGGTGAGGGGGACAGCTTACCCGCATGTGTACCTCTTTTGCGCCTGCCTCTCTCAGGTTCTTCATCCTGGTACGGCTGGTCGTGCCACGGACAATGGAGTCTTCAATGACCACCACCCGCTTGCCTTTCACAACTTCCCGCACCGGGTTGATCTTGATCTTTACGCCGAGGTCCCGCACGGACTGGGAGGGCTGGATAAAGGTTCTCCCTACATAGTGGTTTCTGATAAATCCCATTTCAACGGGTATCCCTGATATCTCTGAAAACCCCAGGGCAGCACAGTTGCCTGAGTCCGGCATCGGCACCACGATGTCAGCGTCAACCGGAGACTCTTTTGCAAGCTCCCGTCCCAGATTCTTCCTGATCCTGTATACGCTCTCCCCGTACACCAGGCTGTCCGGGCGGGCAAAGTAGATATACTCAAAGATGCATTGAGCCGTGCGGGTTCGGGGGAAAGGCTTGAGAGACCGCATTCCTTTCTTATCCACGATAATAAGCTCACCGGGTGCAACGTCCCGGAGATACTCTGCCTGGATGAGATCAAGGGCGCAGGTCTCTGAAGCAAAGACATATGCCCCGTTCAGAACGCCGAGACAGAGCGGTCTGAAGCCATGTGGGTCCCTCACCCCGACGAGCTGGTCTTTACTCATCAGAACAAGAGAATATGCACCCTTAACCTGCCGGAGCGCCTTACTTAGGTTATCTTCAAAGCGCTCCTCATTTGCCTTTGCCAGGAGGTGGACAATCACTTCGCTGTCCATGGTGGACTGGAAGATTGAGCCATGTGCCGAGAGTTTCTTTCTCAGAGACTGGGTGTTCACCAGGTTACCGTTATGGGCTATGGCAACGGACCCCAGAAAGTAATCAACCAGGAAAGGCTGTGCGTTTTTAAGTTCGGAGGAACCGGTGGTAGAGTAGCGGATATGCCCAGTCGCCAGATAGCCGGTCATTTTGCCAAGCACGTCTTCGTTAAAAACCTCTGATACCAATCCCATCCCCTTATAACAGGTAATCTTCGTGCCGTCGGCAATGGCAATGCCTGCGCTTTCCTGTCCCCTGTGCTGAAGGGCATAAAGGCCCAGGTAGGTAAGCCGGACTGCATCTTTATGGCCAAATATCCCGAAGACCCCGCAATTCTCTTTCAATTCATCCGGCATAATATTATGTATTCCTTTCGTTAGAGCTTTCAGCATACAGCGTTCAGCAGAAAAAAGCTGACAGCTGATCGCTGACAGCTGACAGCTATTTATGGTATTCCTGTAATGACATGACGTGCAGTTCTCCTTTTAAAAGCGATTCAATAGCGCTGACTGCTGCATGTGCGCCGGCGATGGTCGTTATGTAGGGAATATTGTACTGTACAGCGATGGTCCGGATGGAAGCCTCGTCTGCCTTGGGTTTTCTGCCGGTTGGGGTGTTGATGACCAGGTTTATCTCCCTGTTCTTGATCAGGTCAACCACACTGGGCCTCCCCTCGCTCACCTTCAGTACTTTCCTTGACGGGAGACCGCTCGTACCAAGCACAACAGCAGTACCTGACGTGGCAACCAGATTAAAACCTAAACTTAAGAGTTTCCCGGCTATGGGGGTGATGGCATCTTTATCCTTATCATTCACGCTGATAAATACTGAGCCGTGAAGAGGCAGAACCTGACCGGCAGCAATCTGGGATTTAGCAAAGGCATTGCCAAAATCTCTGCCAATACCCATTACCTCGCCAGTTGACTTCATCTCTGGCCCGAGAACCGGATCAACCCCCAGGAACCGCTTAAAGGGGAATACTGATTCTTTCACCGAGATGTGATCCGTTTCCACTTCTGTAGCTATCCCCAACTCTGCGAGTTTCTTTCCTGTCATGAGCTTGGCGGCAACTTTTGCCCAGGGGATTCCGGTAGCCTTGCTGACAAAAGGTACTGTCCGTGAGGCACGGGGGTTTACCTCCAGCACATACACCGTGTCCTTTTTTACTGCATACTGGACGTTCATCAGACCAACCACGTTTAATTCCCGGGCAAGGGCGCGGGTATTGTTTTTAATCACCGTGAGGATTTCATGAGAGAGGGTGTGGGGCGGAAGGACGCTGGCACTATCTCCGGAATGTATTCCAGCCTGCTCGATGTGCTCCATGACCCCGGCAATTACACATGCCTCGCCATCCGCCACGGCATCTACATCAACCTCAATGGCATCCTCGAGGAACTTGTCTATGAGAATGGGATGTTCAGGAGATGCCTGAATTGCCTTTTTGACGAACTCCTCGAGAGAATCTTCATCATAGACGATCTTCATAGCCCTCCCGCCGAGGACATACGAAGGCCTCACCATGAGTGGAAACCCGATCTTTCGGGCAACGCATTGCGCCTCTTTAAGGGAAGAGGCCATGCCGTTCGGTGCCTGGTGGAGGCGGAGTTTATTCAGCAGTTCCTTGAATCTGTCCCTGTCCTCTGCCTGGTCAATACTGTCCGGCGTTGTCCCGATAATGGGAACGCCTGCCTTATAGAGAGATACAGCCAGGTTCAGGGGAGTCTGGCCACCAAACTGGACAATGACTCCATCAGGTTTTTCCCGCTCAACGATATTGAGAATATCCTCCAGTGTCAGAGGCTCAAAATAGAGCTTGCTCGAGGTATCGTAATCGGTGCTTACCGTTTCAGGATTGCTGTTCACCATGATGGTTTCATATCCAAGCTCCTGGAGCGCAAACGAGGCGTGAACGCAGCAGTAGTCAAATTCTATCCCCTGCCCGATCCTGTTGGGACCGCCTCCAAGGATCATGATCTTCTTCCGGGAGGTGACCTTCACTTCGTCCTCTTCTTCGTAGGTCGAGTAATAGTAGGGTGTATATGCATCAAATTCGGCTGCGCAGGTGTCAACCAGCTTGAATACAGCATTGATGCCATGCTGTTTTCGCAGGTTACGGATTGAGATCTCGTCGCTCCTGAGGAGGCAGGCAAGCTGACGGTCAGAGAAGCCGAATTCTTTCGCCCTCTTAAGCAGGTCACGTGGAAAACGTTGAATTTGCCCCTTGCCCCTTGCCCCTTGCCCCTTGATCTCTTCTTCCAGTTCAACAATCTCTTTCAGATTATGAATGAACCATAGGTCTATCTTAGTCAGCTCACAAATTTCTTCCACGCTCATATTGTTCTGGAGGGCATATCGCAGGAAGAATATCCTCTCAGCGCAGGGGATTGTCAGCTTTTCTCTGATTTTGTGATTCAGCTCAGAATCAGGGATAGAGCGCTTCAGCTCCTCAAAAACGGTATCCTTTCCATCGGCACCGAAACCGCTCCTGCCGATTTCGAGAGAGCGCAGTCCTTTCTGAAGTGCTTCTTTGAAGGTGCGGCCGATAGCCATAATCTCTCCCACCGACTTCATGGAGATGGTGAGAGTGGGATCGGCTTCCGGAAACTTTTCAAAGGTGAAGCGGGGTATCTTTACCACGCAGTAGTCAATCGTTGGCTCAAAAGAGGCAGGAGTTTCCTTGGTAATGTCATTTGCAATCTCGTCGAGTGTATATCCTACCGCAAGTTTTGCTGCAATTTTTGCTATGGGAAATCCGGTAGCCTTTGAAGCCAGGGCAGAGCTCCTCGAAACCCGGGGATTCATCTCGATTATTACCATTCTGCCGTTCTGAGGGTGGAGGGCGAACTGGATATTAGATCCTCCGGTTTCCACGCCGATCTCACGGATTACGGCGATAGCGGCGTCTCTCATCATTTGATACTCTTTGTCAGTCAGCGTCTGGGCAGGGGCCACGGTAATGCTGTCCCCGGTATGGATCCCCATGGGATCAAAGTTTTCTATGGAACAGATGATGACCACGTTATCCCTGAGATCTCTCATCACCTCCAGCTCAAACTCCTTCCAGCCCAGTACCGATTCTTCGATCAGGATCTCGCTGATCATGCTGCTTTCAATCCCGTAAGCTGCGAGTTCCGCGAACTCCTTCTCATTATAAGCAACTGATCCGCCAGTACCGCCGAGGGTAAAGCTCGGGCGGATGATAGCGGGGAACCCGATTTCTCTGACGACTTTAAGAGCCTCTTCAGGAGAATGGGCAAAACCGCTTTTCGGCAGGTCAAGCCCGATCTTCGTCATTGCCTTCTTGAAGAGCTCCCTGTCTTCCGCCTTCCTGATGGCATCATAGTTGGCGCCGATCATCTCGACGTTGTACTTTTTCAACACTCCTCGTTCTGCCAGCACTGCCGCCACGTTCAGCCCGGTCTGCCCGCCCAGCGTTGGGAGGAGGGCATCCGGTCTCTCCTTTGCGATGATTTTCTCAACGATTTCCGGCGTGACCGGTTCAAGGTAGGTGTGGTGGGCCATACCAGGGTCAGTCATGATGGTGGCAGGGTTGCTGTTAACCAGCACGATCTCATACCCTTCTTCCTTTAAAGCCTTACAGGCCTGGGTCCCCGAATAATCAAATTCACAGGCCTGCCCGATGACAATAGGGCCGGAGCCGATAATGAGGATTTTCTTCAGGTCAGTTCGCTTGGGCATTATTCTAATTAAGAGTTAAGAAATTAAGAATTACAATCCCCATTTTAGCCGCTCAATTTTTACCCATTAATGACATTTTAGCAAGGACAGCATCTCCCGTTATCTTTTCATCATCTCAACAAATTCATCAAACAGATATCTGGTGTCATGAGGGCCGGGGGATGCCTCGGGATGATACTGGACAGAGAAAATGGGGAGCTTCCTGTGCCTCATCCCCTCAACGGTCTGGTCATTGAGGTTGATGTGGGTTAATTGCACGTCATCCGGGTCGAGGCTGTTCATATCCACGCAGAAACCGTGGTTCTGGGAAGTGATGTCAACTTTCCCGGTTAAAAGGTTTTTGACCGGCTGATTCGCGCCACGGTGTCCGAACTTCAATTTATATGTGCTCCCGCCAAAAGCCAGTCCCAGCAGCTGGTGACCAAGACAGATTCCAAAGATGGGGAGCTTGTCAAGCAACTTCCTCACCGTATCGATAACGTAAGGGACGCCTGCCGGATCGCCTGGACCATTGGACAAAAGCAGACCGTCGGGTTTGTATGAAAGTAATTCATCCGACGAGGCGCTGGCCGGAACGACCTGTACCTTACAGCCTGCCTGGCGCAGCTTCCTCAGGATGTTGTACTTCACGCCGCAATCCACTACTACCACGGTAAAGCGTATATTTTTTGCTTGCGCACCTTCTAACCAGATATATGGACTGTTACAGGTTACCTCTTTAACTAAATCCCTACCGACAAGGCCAGGAGATGATAGGGCTTTTTCAATGAGAGAATCCCTCTCATGATCAATGCTGGAAATGGCAGCCTTCATGGCACCGGCTGTGCGGATGTGCCTGGTTAAAGCGCGGGTATCAATGCCTTCGATTCCCATGATCCCGTTTTCCTTCAGATATTCCTCAAGACTTTTTTTCCCCCTCCAGTTGCTGTAGAGCCTGCTCAACTCCTTTACGATGAACCCCTCTACCCTGGGACTGTCTGATTCAATGTCTTCCAGGTTAACTCCATAATTTCCAATCAAAGGATAGGTCATGGTAACGATTTGACCTTTGTAGGATGGATCTGTCAGGATTTCCTGGTAGCCTGACATGCTGGTGTTGAAAACCACTTCGCCGGTCTTCTCACCTTCTGCGCCGAAGGCTCTCCCCCTGAATATTCTCCCGTCTTCTAAGGCAAGGTATGCGTCCATAATCAAGTTAGCTTTCAGCGGTCAGCGTTCAGCCATCAGCTAAAAAAGACCGAAGGCCGCTCCTGCGGTATGCTTTTAACGCTCATAGCTGACAGCTTTTCAATCCACATCATCTTCAACTTTTGCCAGAACGGAGAGTTTTACTGCCCCTATCTTCCGGTAAACCTCTTCAGGTTTTCGAACAATGCCGTCTACAGTAAGGAGGTCATGCTCAACTGAAATGCCGAAAAGCCGCTCATTTTCAGTGAGGTAAGGGAGGATCAGTTTCCAGTCGTCAGGAATTAAAGGGAGGAACGAGCCGCCGTTCAACTGGTCATCATTGATCCTGAGGTGGGGATCCCGTAGATAGATTGCTCCGCCGGAAGCAAGTGAAAAAAGGTTGGAGCCGGGATACGGTATGGACTGCTCTCGTATTTCTCCCCGGTCATTAAATTCCATGCCATTCAGAACGACAAACCCTCCGCCGTTCAGGGGGTCACCAGCCATGAACGATTCAGCAAGATAATCAAGGCAAGTCCCGTTGATGACTACCCGGGGTTTACCCACTGCATTGATCAACGGTCTGCCGGCGGCATTGCCAAGGATGTAAACGTCCCCTCCTTTTGCACCATACATGAAGGTTTGACCCACATCGCCAAAAACTATTAGTTTCCCGCTTTTCAGGATCTGACCGATCTGGTCCTGACCATTCCCGTGAACGTAAATCTCCAGGCCGTCAATGGATGAAGCAAGATAGTCTCCGGAGCTGCCATACACATCGATCTTCACGCCATGCGTGTTTGGCCCCAGGCCGGATCCGCAGAATCGCTGTCCTCGGTAGCCACAGGCAATGAAACGTTTCCAGCCGAGGCGGTACGCTTCACAGATGAGCCGGGCATCGCACTCATCTCCCTCAGGTGGAAATTCCTGAGCATTGAGGAGGAGGATCTTTTCGCCCGTCCTGGGGGCACGGAGAGAATGTCTGGCAACCCAGTCAATTCTACAGAAGGAGCTGGTTGAATTTTCATGGATAAGCGGTATGGAATCAAAAATATCCTGGAGACTTTCTTCCAGTATCTCAAGGAGGGAGCTCCTCTTTTTCTTGCCCGGGTCGTAGCGGCGGTCGTGGAGTAAAGTAAGAAAATCAATGGCAAACATTCGTGTGCCGTCACTTTCACTGGATATTTTTACTACTTCATTGCAGAAAAAACGGAACGTGTTGAAATCCCAGGATGGGATACAGCCGCGCATATTTTCGTAGGAGAAAAGGGCATTCTGTTTTTCAAAGAAATTATCTATCAGGTTTTTAAGCGACTCTGACTGTTCAGGGACAGTAAAGGCAATGCCCCGGTCGTGGTGGACCTGTTCTCTAAGAGTGGATATTACCCTGCCGAATTTGTCCGTGCAGGTAAGCATTTTACGGGCATTGCCTGAATCACTGACCGTAAAGATGAAAGCGCCGCCGTCAGTATGGCTTCCGCCCCGTGCATTCCAGTATTTATCTGCCACTTTGTGGAAGCGGTTGTCTTCTTCGGAAAGGCTGTGCAGCGTGGCATCAATCGCCTGTTTCTCAGAACAGACAAGGCCGATCTGCACTTCGCCTTCCTGGATTGCAAACACCTGGGGGCGGAGCATGGAGGTATCAGTGATGCCGAGGAGCTGACAGGAGTTATCATCGGGATTGCTCCTGGCTATAATGAAGAACCAGGGGCCGTCAGGTGAGCCGTGGATATGGACAGCCTGGAGGGCGCGGTATATTTTCTGCTTCTGTTCCGGCAGGAGGTCAAAGTCCATCTCCGTCGTTGGTGCCATTGCCTCTATGATGTATTCGAGAGGATACCGGTAGATCCTGTTCCACAGGTCAAAGAGCAATACAGAGACCTCGGTATCCGTAAGGAAAAGAGGGAAGATATTTTTCTGCCGCAGGTATTCAGTTACGGAATAGTAATTGGCAAAATCCCCGTTGTGGACAAGCGCCTCGTTTAGCCCGATAAAGGGATGAGCACCGCCCGGATGCCAGACCCGTCCCTTCGTTGGGTAACGCTGGTGGGCGATCCAGATGTGTGCCTTGAAATCTTCAAGCTGGTAATATTGTACCACCTGTTCTGCATATCCTACTATCTTCATAATCATTATGTCCCTCCCATGGGAAAGGACAAAAGCCTTTTTTTCGCCGAGTGAGGCATAGAACTTCCTGTTCAGATGGAAGCTGTTCTGGTAGACGAATTCATCCTCAGCCTGGCGCTGGGCAAGGGAAGAGAAGTTGTTCTTTTGAATAAAATCCCCGAGGATGTTCACCTTAACCCGGACGAAGTACCGCCATACATCGGGGGGCTTTACCTCGAGGCCGGGGATATCCCGGTAGTCATCCACCGTAGTTACCTTGTTTGAATGATCAATATCAAAAAATGGTGTAATGAATTCATCTTCTACCGCTCGCTGTGTCTCCGGAACAAGGTATGCAACCTGCAGCATATAGTTGTTCTTCAGCACATCCTGCGAGACACCTAATGTCTCAGCTGAAAGCCCTGAGGCAGCTATCCCGCCTCCTTTTCCGTTGCCGCGATTATGCATCTGGACGGAGGGTTCAAAAATGTGACGTCCGCTGACGGGGATACTGCAGGCAAAGCCGGTTACGCCGCATCCGCCTTCCTCCTCGCGGCCCGCGAGAGAAAGGTGAGGAAGAGAATATCCCAATTCTTTCCTGCTTCCCAAAATATCCTGTGCAGATGAAATCTGTTTATCCATATCATTCAGCTCTCTCTGTAAACCATTGGTGCTTCAAAAGGAATGTCATTTTCATATTCCCGTGCGATATCTTCTTTCAGGTAGTCGAGGTGTACGAGACAATCAGTCCTTCCTACCAGTTCGTGGATACCCCGCATTCCGAGATGCCGGAGGATTTCCGCGAGCTGGTAATACCAGGAAGCATAGAGGTTGATGATCCGCTGGGTTCCCCATTCAACCCGGATGAGGCTGACGAGTTCAGGATCGGTAGTGGCAACGCCGCGCACGCACCCTCTGCCGCTCTCGCAGTTGTGACAACGAAGGCATTCGAGAGCTACCAGTTCGGACGTGCCGGTCACTACTCCATCCGCACCGAGGGCAATCGCCTTGGCAATATCATATGCCGTGCGGATGCCCCCGCTGGCAATCAGTGTTATTTCATTGCGTATCCCTTCTTCAATGAGAAAGCGGTGTACCTTAGAGACTGCATATTCAATGGGCATGGCAATGTTCTTCTTGGCGATATCCGGGGCTGCCCCCGTGCCGCCGTAACTTCCGTCGAGGTGGATAATATGTGCTCCTGCGTAGTAAATCCCAACCGCAACCATGTCAACATCAGTAGGGGTGGAGACCTTTACTGCGACCAGCGCCCTGGGATTGAGCTCCTTGATCCAGTCAACATGTTTCTTGTGGTCTTCGACCGAATACACGCTATGGAAAGGGAAGGGGGAGAAAAGGGAATTTCCAACCACTGCTTCCCTCATCCTGGCAACAGCAGGTGTTACCTTGTCTCCAAGGAGATGACCCCCCAGACCGGGCTTTGCACCCTGGGCATACTTGAATTCCACTACCCGGACGCGCTGAATCGTATCCTCTCTTACTCCAAAGAGACCGGTTGCAACCTGGGTGATGACATGGTCATCATACGGTTGGAGGTCATCCGGGTATCCACCCTCACCTGTACAGGTAAAAGTATTCCAGGCCATGGCAGCGCGTGCCCGGGAGAGCATGGTGGAAAGACTCACCGAGCCGAAAGACATACCCCCGCCATAGAAAGGGACGGAGATCTCAACGGCAGGGCGATTATCGCCCCTCTTGTTGAGAGGAATGGCAAGGGAAACATCAGCAGCATCCGGCAAGGAGACTGCACCCCGCGGGGGGAATTTTAAGCGCAAACGGTCAAACCCTCCCCCAGAATTTCCGATCCTGTACTCGAGGTCTCCAGCAGGAGGGATCATGCCGGTTTCAGCCTGTTTCCAGGTGCTGATGAGAAGGTCTGCAGACCAGCGGTAGTCTCCAAGCGCTTCGCAATTCGGATTAAGGGCGATGCTCAATGCCTTCGCAGGGCAGCGATCGATACAGTAAAACGGATATTTTACACAGGACGGCCCGATGCACTTATAGTCAGCAGGGCGCTGCATGCTTGTACCGGTCTTTTTGTGCACTCCGTATGGACAGAGGGTTGCGCAGAGGCCGCACTTCTGGCAGGTTAAGCCTCTCCGTATCTTGTACTTCCCGATGGGGTTACGAAAACGGGATGGAGTTTCTACAACTTTGGGAGGCCAGTTATTTGATCTATCGTGATTCATAATTCCTCTTTAAAATAGATATAAATCAAAATGACAAAATCCAAATGTCAAATGAATGTCAAAATCCAAATGCTAAAAATATCGTTATTTTGTATTTGAGCTTTGGTATTTGGATTTCATTGGTCATTTTGGCTTTGGTATTTGACATTCTCTATAAACATTCATTCAACAATAGCAATTAAGCAGGTTTTTCTCCAAACATCTTCCCAAACGTCTCCTGTTCAATCTCCTGGAAAAAGATTGCCCGGCCTGCTTCACCTCTGAGCCTTCTGATCTCCCTGAGCCCCATAGCTCCGAGGACTTCAAGAAGCTGGTTTCTCCAAGCACCGGCCAGGTTTTTAATCCTTTTTACACCCCACTCTGGAGTGACCTGAGAAATCCTGACAGGGCAGGATAAGCCATGCTGGCAGCGGAGGCAGACCCGGCACTCAAGTGCGAGAAGAAGGGGAATGTCAAGAGCGACGGCATCTGCTCCACAGATAATGACCTTGGCTACGTGTTCTGCCATTGCTATCCCGCCGCTCACAATCAGGGTCACGCCGTCCCGTTTGCCTTTTTCTACCAGCCTGAGATGTACGTCTCTGACAGCCTCTTTCATAAAGCGGGGATCATTCGCTTCCCATTCTTTTCCGTGGTTATCTGCACAGAGGTGAATGACCTCGGCACCGTTATCAGTCAAAGTCTCAACAATCGCTCCCGCCTTACGGTTCAGCTGGACCTGTATTGAAATAACGACATGGGGGTTAATATTTTTAATCTCTTGTACGGATCCCATTACCTTTTCATGAAAGACAAGCTGAACCATCTTTACGTTCTTAATCAGTTCAGCACCGGCAGCATCGATATGCCCTTCCTTGAAATGTGGAAGGATGGAGCTGAAATAGGGGGCAAAAGCAGCATCTATCGTATTATGGTCAAGGATTAAGAAGGTAGCTAACTCAGAAGCAGCCATTGCCAGCGTGAGATAAAGGCTTTGACTCGCATCCCCGAAAGGGAGGAGATTGAAGATGAAGGGAAGAGGGATCTCGACCAGGGGAGGAAGCGATGTCAAGAGCTCATCTAACTGGGAAAATTCCAGGGAAGAAGGCTTCTTACCGAGGTCAACAGAAGTGCTGATGTATTCCCGGCCGTGGATACCATCACGGGTGGGACGTACGATCTCTGACATATCTGTCCACATTGCATCAAATCCCGGCCCGGTAAAGAGACCACCGTACCCGGCACCGGAAACTGGAATTTTGCCAGTCTCAGCCTGGTACCAGTTGCTGGAGATGATATCAGGAGTATAGTAGCTATCGCCCATGCTGCGATACTCCGGGTTAGCTGATTTGGCAAGGATACCCTTCGTACACTCCTGAACGCAGCGAAAACAGTTCTTGCAAAGGGAATCCAGGGAATCCGTCATCTGGCTGCCGTCAAAAGACCGTTTCCTGTAAACCTCATAAACACAGAGTTTCTTGACACAGTTGTGGCATTTGAGGCAGCTTTCTCCCCAGTCAACGATTCCTGATTTCCCTATGAGGGTGAAACGGGGAGGCATGGTCTGTACTTCGATGTGGTATTTCTTAGGCATGGCGACCCCCTTCTTTTTTCAGAGGGCTTGGACCGAGCAATTTGATCCGTTCTATCATCTTCAGAGTGACATCCCGGAAACCTGCTGGAATGGCCGGGTCGAGGAGGTACAGTTGAACCCGTTCACCGCCGATGCCAATTTCGTTCAGCAGCTTTTTTGCCTGTCCAACCCTCCCTATCGCCCGCAGGTTTCCTTCCAGGTAGTGGCAGTCTGGCCGGGGGCACCCAACCAGATAGGCGCCGTCTGCCCCATCTTCGAACGCCTTGAGAAAATAGAGCGCCTCTATCTTCCCGCTACAGGGAAGTTCAACAATCTTCAGACTTTGCAGGAGGGCATAGTCTTTTTGAATAGCTTCCTTTTCCTTAGCATATACGCTGTTGTGACAGCAAAAGGCTACAAGCCTGGGTTCAAAAACATGTTCGGGCAAAAAAACCTCCTCTTTTTTAGCAAAATACCCACCGTATCGTGTGATTTGAATGGGTTTACCTCGTTGGATTACCTCCCGCAATGACAGGGAGTAATGCCGGTGCCTGTTGAGCCTGTCGTTGCGGGCAACGCGGACTAAACTCTTCAGCAAAGAGAATTTCAATTTACCACAATCGTTAAAGAATGGGGAGGTATCTTTCCAGTTCAAATTGCGATACATGGATGCGATAGTTGTCCCATTCTATCTTTTTGTTGGCAATAAACTTTTCAAAGATATGGTCGCCGAGGGCTTCCCTTACAAGTTCACTCTTCTCTGTCATTGAAACTGCCTCATAAAGGCTCCCCGGTAGAGCTTTTATCCCCAGTTTCTTTCTCCTCTCTTCACTCATTTCGAAGATATCTTCTTCTATAGGTTCAGCGAGGGGACACTTCTCTTCGATACCCTTCAGGCCGGCTGAAAGCATGACAGCAAATGCCAGGTAGGGGTTGCATGCAGGATCAGGGCAGCGAAGCTCAATGCGGGTAGCCTTCTCTTTCCCGGGTTTATACATGGGGACCCGGACCAGCGTTGAGCGGTTCCTCCGTGCCCAGGAAATATAGACCGGTGCCTCATACCCTGGAACGAGCCTCTTGTATGAATTGATCCACTGACTCAGAAGTGAGCAGATCTCCGGAGCATACTTCAAGATACCGGCGATGTAGTATTTACCAACATTGGAGAGATGGTACGGGTCTTTAACTTCAAAGAAAGCGTTCTTAGCTCCCTTGAACAGAGACTGATGGGTGTGCATGCCGCTCCCGTTCTGCCCGAATAAAGGCTTGGGCATAAAGGTAGCATAGACACCGTGTTTCATGGCGATTTCCTTGACGACCAGGCGGTAGGTCATGGCGTTATCTGCCATGGTGAGGGCATCTGTATACCTCAGGTCGATTTCGTGCTGGCTGGGTGCAACCTCGTGATGGCTGTATTCAACGCCGATGCCCATATCCTCGAGAGCGAGGACAGTATCGCGCCGGAGATCACTTGCCACATCGAGAGGCGTCAGGTCAAAGTAGCCACCGCTGTCCAGGACGTCAGTTCCCTGGCTGTCCTTGAAATAAAAGTACTCGAGCTCCGGGCCAACATAGAACGTGTAGCCGAGATCAGCAGCCTTCTTAAGGTTCCTCCGCAAAGCCCACCGGGGGTCTCCCTTGTATGGGCTACCATCTGGTTCCAGGATGTCGCAGAACATCCTCGCTACCGAGTGTTCCCGCGGTCTCCACGGGAGGATGCTGAAAGTGTTGGGGTCCGGCATTGCTATCATGTCGCTCTCGTCAATCCTGGCAAATCCCTGAATGGAGGAGCCATCAAATCCCATGCCTTCGCTGAAAGCGCCCTCGAGTTCCTCGACGGTGATAGCAAAGCTCTTCAGGAAACCAAGAATGTCCGTGAACCAGAGACGGATGAACTTTACGTCGTTTTCCTTTACCATTTTTAATACATACTCTTTATCCTTTGTTACCATGTTATGCTCCTTTCTGCGAGGTTACAGTTACCATGTGCTCGCATACGATTGTAATGATGAAGTGGTTCCATGGAGAATAGCATAGAGGATAAATGTTTCAGGAATATTTCAGGCAAGTAAATACTATGTAAAATATTATCTTCTACAATGCATCCGGATTGCTACAGAATTTGTATCCTACATTCCGGATGGTCTGGATGAGGTCGCCGTAAGCGCCCCCCAGTTTCGTCCTCAACCGCTGTACATGAATATCCACAGTCCTCGTTCCTACGTAGTTGTCATAGCCCCATACCCTGTCCAGGAGCACTTCGCGGGTAAATACCCTGTCACTGTTCATGATGAAAAACTTTAATAACTCGTATTCACGGTAGGTAAGAGAAACGGGTTTCCCTTTCAGCGAGATCTCATAGTTATCCAGGTCGAGGAGAAGCTCCCCGATATTCATGGTATGCTCACGGTCGACTTTACCGATCCTCCAGAACATCTGTTGGATCCTCGCTATGATCTCCTGATGGTCTGCATCTCTCGTCACGAAGTCATCAAAGCCCAAAGAGAGAGGTACCGTAACGAGGACCTCCTTCTTGATAAAAGCAAGAACAGGAAGTTCTTTCATTCCCTGCTCTCTCCGAAGGTATTTCAGTTCCTTCACGTTCGGCTCTTCCAGTGAAACAAGATCAAAGAGCAGCATATCAGGGCGTTCGGTAAAAAAGAGATCAACAGCCCTGTCATGTTCTGAAACTGACAGCACCCGGAATCCAGCATCTTCCAGGGGTCCGGCAACCTTCTTGCCCCACGTCTGGTCAGATGTAAAAAAAAGAAGCTTCTGCATTAAATTTCTCTGAGGAGAATTTATACTCTCTGGTTACTTCAGCATTGGTAAATTGAGCATCTGAAATTTAAAAAGATTATACCGATAGTGCAGGAGAAATCAATCAATTTGAGAAAGGGCCAGGAAAAGATTTCTCCCTGACCCTTGAAGTGAACAGTTAAGCGTAAAGAGTTAAAAATTTAATTTTTTATTCTTCATTCTTAATTAACCAAGAATCTTGTCTACTTCTTCCTTATCGCAGTCCAGCACATACTGTATGCCGGAAATCTGTGATGCCTCTTTCGTCAGGGTAACAATATCATTCCGCGAGATATGTTCCAGGGAGAACTTTCTTGCACCACACATGAACTGGCGCAACCCCTGTGATAACCTTTGTACATAGGTATAAAGACCTATAGCAGCAGGGGGAATCTGGGCATACTTCTTTCCGAATCTGTGCTTCAGTTCAGGCGAGGTTATGAAGATTTCCTCGGCAGTCATGCCGTGTTTTTCGAGAGTCGGAGGAAGTTTCCCCTTTTCGATCATATTCCCGATGGTTTTTCCTACCATGGCAGCAGCAACAGGAGCACGGGCCATGCCCACGAGCTTGGTGTAGGGAGCGCCCAGGGCCAGGACTTTGAACATCTGATCTTCCAGGGTGATTCCGCCAGCGAGGGCAACATCAGGCACGTAGTGACCCTTTTTAGCGAGCCTGTCTATATACTGGTAGGTGAGGGAGAATATTTCTACCGTAGGCACACCCCATTCGTTCATCATCCTCCAGGGGCTCATTCCGGTTCCTCCGCCAGCCCCATCCACAGTTAACATATCAATTTTGGCCTCAGAGGCAAATTTGACGGCACGGGCAAGGTCAGCCGGGCGGTAAGCGCCGGTCTTTAAAAATACGTATTTGGCTCCCAAATCCCTCAACTCTTTAACCCTCTTCATGAAAGATTCTTTTTCAACCATGCCAACACGTGAATGCCTTTCAAATTCTTTGAAGGTTTTGTTCTTGAAGGCTTCCTGTACTTCCGGGTCCAGGGGGTCAGGAAGGACGATATACCCTCTTTCCCGCAGCATCTTGGCCTTTTCAAGGGAGGTGATTTTAACTTCACCGCCGATATCCTTTGCGCCCTGTCCCCATTTCAGCTCAACAATCTTGATGCCGAGTTTGGAGAGGCCGTATTCTAAAACACCAAGTCTTGTATCCTCTACGTTCGACTGGAGAACGATGGCTCCGAATTCGTCCTGCCAGTCATGGTAGAGCTTGACCCTTCTTTCGAGTTCAGGTGATTGGAGCACTTTCCCGTTTTTAATCTCTGATTTTTCATCCATTCCGCAGACATTTTCACCGATGGTCAGGATGATACCGGAAATGGCTGCTCCAATTGCGAGGCCATCCCAGTTGTTTTTTGCAATATTCGTTGATCCCAGACCGGGGATAACCATAGGCATTCTGAGCCTGACACCCTTTCCCTGTCCTACCTTTGTTTCCACTTTAACATTAGGGAAGGTCGCCTTGTCACTGTCTGCTTCTATACCTACCGCCCCTACTGCAGTACCCATGATATTAAAATGGGAGAGGTCGACGGGATAGTTTTTCTGTGAAGCAGCCGTGATCGTGCCAAAGGGCTGAGGGTAAATCACTTCAGATCCCCTCAGCGCAGATTGGCCTATCTCGCAAAGGCCCGGGCATCCCTCGATGCACGTTACACACATGCCGGAGAACGGGCTGATGTCATTCCCGGTACGGTTCTTTGTTAACGTTGCGGCTGTTGCGTTAATTCTGGTGTACGACATTCTTCATTTCCTCCTTACCTTGGTTGTTATACGCTTTATGCGTTATCAAAAACGGAAACATCAAAAATAACTGACTGAGTATCTATTGCACCTTTGTTCAGGCTGAAGCGCAAAAAAAAGGCGCCATGTTGCAGACGCCCTTGTCTTTTTCTCATAATACGCCTTTGTATTACAAGTTCATAAATAATAAATTTAAAATGCTTTCATGTCAAGTCCATTATAATGTCTGGAGAGGAACAGAACAATTTAAGACGCAATGGTCTTTAACTTGCTTTTATTATCGTCGTTTTCCTTGGCCATTTTCTGGAAAATCCTGCTCGATTCTGCAAGGAGCGATTTAGCCAGCCTGGCAGAATCAGAATAAAACCTGGC
>Ga0315280_10004953_pt1 | contig 19317 bp, 18 predicted proteins | sample YL17G06_40_MG_FD_203697 | JGI IMG/M metagenome (GOLD analysis project Ga0315280, IMG submission 203697) | Sediment microbial communities from Yellowstone Lake, YNP, Wyoming, USA - YL17G06_40 | ecosystem: Environmental > Aquatic > Freshwater > Lake > Sediment | place: USA: Wyoming | collected... | reverse complement strand
TTGGCTTGCGGCTTTAAGGACTATTGAATCTCTTATGCTGCTTGACGTTGCATTAACTTGTGCTGGAGCTGCATCAGCTGGTGCAGGCGGCATATTCGAGAACATCACAAGAGTTAGTGTTGCACACAATAGTTCACATAGAATCAGGTTTCTAATTTTTCTACCGATTTTCACATTCCTTAACCAAATTAAACGTGGTCTAATCAATGTAATAAAAATTTTGTAGGGCTATTGGTGCGGCATAATGGTCGGCATAATAGCTTTTCTTTCCTATCTGTCAACATCATAATCGGTAGACAAGGGGAAGTATGTATTGGTTGCTTCAGAGATGCTTAATGGAAAGTTTCCTGAAGAATGTTTACACGCCATTCGGGCTCACGACCGATAGCGAGAGGAGCCCCTCTATTTGGCTCCAAATAGAAAGTGATACTGAGTGAGACAGAGACGGGTAGAGGGTCGTCTAGAACCTGTTTATTTGGATATGTGTCAAAACTTGACAGTTTTCTATAAGATTCTTATTCAAATAAAATCAGATAGGAGAGTGAGAACAGTTGTCTAAGCCTAAAACTAAAGAGTGGAAGTTCATTAAGTGTGGATTAAACGGTTTAAAGTTGGCTAACAGTCTAGGCATAATTCAAAACCTCAAAATCTGAAAAGGCAATATGAGGCTTTACTAAACCAAACCAAATTATATATAGAACATTCGCTAATATTTTCTATTTGGGAAAGAAAAATGTATCCGACATATGTCTATAACCAAACTACTCAAACCATAGAAACACGAGAATCTGTCTGGATGCAAATAGCAAACTTCCTTAGAGCCATAGGACAAGCCTTTATAGCCTTCGGAAGGTTGTTAATCCAGATAGGGTTATTTATCTATGAAGTTTTCGTTCAATGAAACAACTTCATAGATAAGTTCTCTCTTCTGCCTAGATAGATTTTGCTCTGAAAATTTTAGCCTAGAAATTTGAGGCTTATGTATGTAGTCTAAGATAAGCAGGCTTAATTATTCGTTTAGTAACTATTAAGATAGGCTTAGGTGCGTAAGTGGTTGCGTGAAAGATTTATGAACAGAGCGTTCAAAAATCGTTCACCTTACGCACCTAGCCTCTTATGATTTGAAAATTGCCTAAAAAAATAAGCCTAAAACAAGCCATTAATGTAGCTAATAGCCCACTTGAATTGCTCTGATTCGTTCCTCATATGTAATTATTGGAAATGGAAATCGCCCATCAAACGTTACATGAGTCGGTGCTCTGATATTTCCTTTAGATAATTTAAGAAGAGTAGATATTGCATGCTCTTTTCGACCTTGAACCATAATGGCAAAATTGTCTGCTTCTAACTCAAACCTTGCTTTTGCTTCTTCCTCCATTGTCTTCTTTCCACTGAGCAGAACATAGATAGCCTTTAACCACTCAAGATATTCCTTTGCCTTTTGTCTAGAGACCTCTGACGTATCAGCAATAATGTCGATTATCCAAGACTTCATTAACCAAATGAAAGAAGAACCTACAAAATGATTCTTCATAATATGCCCCATTTCATGTAAAACAACGAATTCCAACTCTTCTTGTGTCAATATCTTCATTAAGCCTTCTGAAACAAAGATTCCACCTATCGGGAAATTGAGTATCTGAACACCCAATGTAAACGCTGGAGAATCATCCTTCTCTTCCTTAAACGATAGACCGCCAACAAAATGTTGAATATGACCGAGGCTTTGAATGTAATTGTTGATAATAGTCTGCAACCTAACATCGGTTTTTGCGATTCTTAGAATCCTTTCCACAGACACTTAACTCACCTCTCCTTTTTCAATGTTGTTAAGTATGTTATAACCATTCTGTCTAAATGTAAGAAATGCGGAAAAGTTATAGCAAGAACATTAATAGATTTGCATAACCTAAGTTGAGGAATTCTTAACATGACTTTAAGGGAAAATGTGAGCGTAAAGGGAGACCTTCGCAAAGTTGCCCTTGCTAAGGAAGACGAAGTAACTACGTTGGTTTTCTTTGAACTTCCTTTCAGGCTTCATTTGGAAGGAAAATACTCCGTGGAATTCAGTGGAATGAATGTTGAAGTAAATATAGAAAAGAAATACAACTCTGACCGCATAAGGAGATATTTGGAAGGGACGTTTTTTAAACCCACAGATAAAGGTGACCTTTATGGCGATAAATGGGGTAGATTTGCCTTCAACAGCATAGAAATAAAATTCCCGAAAAGAATTATGGATGAGAATCTAGCCGCACCCGAAAAATTCTATGGGCCTTCAGCAGTGTCGACCTCGCCAATAGAATCTGAAGAAATCGAGCAACCAAAAATTGGCGAAAGTCGGAGTTTAATAAAGAGAAGTTGCAGAGATGTTATTAACAAACTCATAGATTGTTACAGATTAACAGTTGAAGATTACTTTGTGAAACCTGTAAATAGTTCAACAGATATTCCTCAGATTCGTATAACTTATCTGGTTAATAATAATGAAACAGCGAGTGTTGTTTATGACACCGTTGACTGTGCTTTTCGGATAGGTGGAATACCAAATATCTCAAATGAAGACGAAAAACGACTAAAAGAGTTGTTGCTAATAGATGGTCCGATACCCTTTGACCAATTGTTAATGTTGAATGCTCAATACTTCCTATTTGATGAGGATTTTAGGACCTCAATCTTAACCGCCCATAATGCTTTGGAGATTTTCATCTTCCAAGAGTTGTATAGAAAGTTTGAACAGAAATCATATGACCAACCATTGATAAATCATCTCTTGCACAGACCAGATGTAAACCTCATGCTTGGAGACCTTTTCAGGCTCGCAACTGGTATCAGAATATCTGATGACAATAATGCCCTCTGGGGAAAATGGAAAAAGGCAAACGAGTTAAGGAATCAGATTGCTCACCCAAAGAAGGTAGAGATTAGTGTAACCGTTTCTGAAGCACAAGAAGCGATTGACACAATCAAGCAATTGATGCAATATTGCAAAGAGAAGTTGAAATGACCTCGGATATAGAAGGCATAGTCTACATACCGTTCAAAAAATCAGATTCATATTTGGATTCAAATAGGCAAGAATATTGAAACTGACAATGGATTGAACTGAGTAGAAGGACTAAAAAATAACATAATGCAAAATCACAGGTACATGATGTTAACTTATATTTTGTCGCCAATAACATACTGAAACGAGAAAAACATGTCATCATTAATTTACGAAATCGCCTATGCGCTTTGGTTCATATTGCCAGCTTACATCGCCAACGCGTTTCCAGTCATTTTCGGAGGAGGTCTCCCCATAGACATGGGCAAGAGATTCCCTGATGGAAAACCAATTTTTGGTTCACACAAAACTGTGCGAGGCTTCATAGCTGGATTAATAGCGGGAATATTGACCAGTATAGGTCAAACCTTCGTGCTCCAGTATAATACATTGCCTGATTTTGTGCTTCCGTTTCAGTTTAATGTGTTAATTGGGTCAATGATTGCTTTAGGCGCGTTAGTGGGCGATTTAATTCATTCTTTTGTCAAACGGCGGATGGGATTGGTTGAAGGTTCGCCGCTTCCAGTGGCAGACCAACTTGATTTTGTTGTAGGCGCAATTCTGTTCTCGCTTCCAGTTTCTGCACCTCTGCCTCTGTACACGGTTGTCATAATAATTTTAATTACACTTCCCACACATCTCTTAACCAATTTTATAGCCTATATGTTAGGTGCGAAGAAAACACCTTGGTGAACAATCTTCGGGACCAAAAAGGCAACGATATTGCTAAAAAATAAGGAGTTTTTCTTCGGTTAGCCTCAGCTTGTTGTTTGCGTCTGTTCAGGCGGAAACAGTTTCTGGAACACGAGGCTCTCGATGAAAATGTAGGCGATTAGTATCAAAATCACACCTGACAGCAACATCATGAATGCTTGACGAGGTTTGTAAGCGTATTTTGTGCTCTGATACATGAGTAAGATTCCCGCAGCTCCCATTGCGTAGGCAGCCATAACGCCAACGCTCTCAATAACTGCTTGTGCTTGCAACGTGTATGGATAGTAGAATAGAACTCTTGTGCCCCAAGCAATGGCTCCCAACGGCTTCTCTAAGAGGTCGTAGATTCCTCCAGCCAAGAGAAACAAAGAAAAGGCAGTAACAATAATGGCGACAATGAATATTGAAGGTTTAGCGGTTAATATTTTCCAGTAAACCCTGCGCAGAGTAAAGCCGAGTGAAGTAAACCATTTCACGATTTGATTGGTCAAGAGTTTCATCCACTTCCATACTACATATGGTTTAGTTAGTTAAAAATTCTTTGACAAACGATTTAAATGTTCCTTTTTTGAATTAAGGTTTCAAGCTTCTTTAGAAAGTAGGTTTTCCGCCACCTCTTTCGCCCAAGTTCCAGTTAATGAGTTTTTCGCTATCTCCTGCAAGTATTCTTTCCATTCGACGCTTGAGGCTTTCTTCCAGACCTCAAATTTTTGACGGATGTTCTGATATGCTTTTTCGTGCAGCTCGCAGTATTCACTTTGACTCTGGGCTTCTCTGCTGCAAACCTTGCATTTCAAGGCGTTTTCTCCTCTCCTCCTTTTTGGGACAGTTGGGATTGAAGCAAAGATTCCATGGACGTTTTCCTCTTATGTGAACGAACAAGAGGGGCCAACCGCAACCCTTACAGAACTTTCCAGTAGGCTTGGTTGTTCCACGTTGAGGAAGTGGAAACGATGTCTTGCAGACGCTTTTGAAGTAGTTGGTGCACCCAATGAAACGCTTCTTCGTTCTTCGAGAAAATAGTATCATGAGCTTGCCCGTGTGACAGCTGGGACATTCACCGATGACTCGTTCTTGCATTCTGGCTCTCTTAACGGCGTTGCTTAACGCTTCGCCTATAATTTCTTCTCGTTGTTTAAGTTCAGCTAACACGGGTTTGAGACGCTCAACCGCTTCTAACAGTATATTCTCTCTTTTTTCACTGTCGTTCTGAATTCTGTACATCTTTTCTTCCAAGTCTCGGGTGAGTTTAACTGAAATAAACCCTGGCGCATATTTGCGGAGAACCTCGATTACGTCGAAGCCTAAATCTGTGACAACAATTCTTTCTTCAGTGATATATCTCCTACTGTAAAGTGTCTCAATGATGTCGGCTCTAGTGGCTTTTGTTCCAATGCCCATCTCTTCCATTCTTTTCAACAAACTGCTCGGGTTGTAACGAGGCGGCGGCTTTGTAAACTTGTCCTCTCGACTAATATTCATGAGCCGTATGGTTTCTCCCTCTTTTATAGGCGGCAGTGACACCTCCTCTGTGCGCAAATACGGCTTGTAAAAGTGCATCCATCCTTCCTTTAAGATGCGTCTGCCACGAAGATAGAAATAATGCCCGTTTACGTTCATTGAAGCCTTCATGCTCTGTTTGACGCCGGGTTCACCGAAAACAGCCATAAACCGCCTGACAACAAGGTCCCAGATTCGGCGTTCAGACTCGTCTAAGACTCTTCCAAGCGTGTTGCCAGTGGGATAAACAGCTGGATGCGCTGGGTCTTCTTTTGAGCCTTCTCTCGGCTTTAACTCTTCTTTCTCAAGCAGTTCAGCAGTGAGTTTTTGATAGGTGGGTTCGTGACTCAATCCGTTTAGTATGCCCTTATAATTGATCACAGGGGGCAGTTTTTGACTGCTTGTTCTTGGATATGAAATTAATGCTTCTAGGTAGAGGCGTTCAGCGATGTCGCCTGTTCGCCGCGGTGTGTATCCGAATAGGCTGTAGGCTTCGCTCTGTAGAGAGCCCAAATCAAACGGAATCGGAGGGGTAACCTGCATCGTTTTCTCTTCAATCTTTTCTATTTGACCAGTTTTTCCTTTACAAGCCTCAACAACAGCGTCTGCATCACTTTTTTTCTCAATTATTTTCTTTTCGTAGTCCACAAGATACTTTGAGCCTTGAATCTCCACCTCGGCTAGTATGCTCCAGTAAGGGGTGGGCACAAAACTATGAATGCTACGTTCTCGGGCGACAAGAAATTTTAAGGTTGGTCCCTGCACACGTCCAGTGCTCAGTGTGGAGTATCTTCCGCTCCAACGGTTGGCGGCTAAAGTTAAGGCTCGTGATACGTTGACTCCGTAGAGCCAGTCCACTTCATGGCGGGTTCGTCCCGCTTCTATCATGGCAAAATCAAGATGCGGCATCGATTCCTCATAGGATTTTTCAAGCTCAGCCTTGGTCAATGTGGAGTATTTCATGCGTTTGGCTATGTTTTCCTTATTTTTGCATGCGTATTTGAGAATAGTGTAACCGATGACGGCGCCTTCAATGTCATAGTCGCAGGCGTCGATGAAATTGTCTGCTTCACTGGCTAATTTTGAGAAGACTTCTATCCAATTTATAATTTTTTCAGCGCCTCTTTCCGCTAGGTGCCTCGGCGCCCACTTGAAGTTGAATACAGGATAGTAGTTTCTTCGCCCGTGTTCGTGGACAACTGTGTAGAGGTGTCCCAACGCGGGAACTATCACTAGGGGTTTGTCTCGATTAGCCATGAAATAGGGCACAGTTTTGTCTTCAGCTTTTTTCGGCTTGCCCTTTAAATCGAGCGCTTCTGCAATACGCTGGGCAGCATCAGGCTTCTCTGTGACTATAAGCGTGTACTTTTCCATGAAAGGCAACCTTTCTCTTTTTCTTCACAAACACATCTTCTTATTTATGGTTTGCTACATTGACAAGGTCTTGACTGTGAAAAAACAATTAAAGGAGCGCTGTTGTGAAAATCGAATGTGCAAATGGGGTTAGGAGCATCTGCGTGAAAAACAATTTGAAGGGAAAAGTTGTTTGCCTTGTCTCTGGAGGAATAGACTCTCCAGTTGCCGCTTGGCTTGCCATGAAAAAAGGCTTGACTCCAGTGTTTGTTTATTTTGACAACTCTCCTTTCACAGATGAGACAGCTCAGCAGAGGACTTTGGAAGCCGTGGAAAAACTAAGGCAATATGCTTGTGAAAAAAGCATCAAACTCTATATTGTTCCCCATGGAGACAACTTGGCTGATATCCTCCGAGGCTGCCAAAGCAACCTGACTTGTGTGCTCTGTAAAAGAATGATGTACAGAGTAGCCGAAAAGATAGCGTTAAAGGAAGGCGCAGAAGCCCTCGTAACTGGAGAAATAATTGGTGAACACGCCAGCCAAACCCTGAGAAACCTTCATGTGGTAAACGAGGTTCTTTCAAACGTCACTGTTCTACGACCGTTGATTGGAATGAACAAAACAGAAGTTGAAAGCATAGCCAGAAAAATTGGAACCTTCAACATCTCTATAAAACCAGTCTCATGCTGCACTGCTGTGCCACCTAAACCGCGGACTCGTGCCAATCTGGAAGAAGTGCACAAGACTGAAAAACACCTTAACATTGAAAGCATGATTGAAAGAGACTTGGAAAGCGTCACAGTGCGTGTCGTCTAAATCCGCCTTTCACTTGCTTATCCATTCGCAGACGCTATCATGCGCTCACATTAAAGACCAAATAATTACATGTGTTGATAAGAAACATCAAATATGAAAGGCTGATAAGAAATAAATGCGCTATCCTTGAAGGTGAAACACGTGAGCGCTAATCGCAGTTTCAAACCTGAAGAATACTATAGCAGACAAACCGTGTTGCCTGAACTAGGACGAAAAGGTCAGGAAAAACTTAGGCGCTCCAAAGTTGTTGTTGTGGGCTTAGGCGGACTAGGCACCACATCCGCTCTGTATCTAGCCTTGGCTGGCGTCGGTCACATACGCCTAATCGACCAAGATACGGTTGAACTGAACAATCTGCACCGTCAAGTTTTGTACAGTGTGAACAATCTGCGCTATCCAAAGGTTGAGGCTGCCACCGACAGAATTCAACAAGTCAACCCAGATGTCAAAGTGGAACCTGTTCCAGAAAACGTGAGAGAAAGCAATGTTGATAAACTGATTAGCGGCTTTGACTGCATCGTCGACGGCTTAGACAACATGCGAACTCGATACCTTCTGAATCGTGCCAGCGTTCGACATGAGATTCCCTATGTTTTCGGCGCTGCCATTGGAATTGAAGGAAACCTCTCGGTTTTTTCTCCTCCAGAGACACCTTGCTTAGAATGCGCCTTGCCCAACTTGGACGACCGATATATGCCAACCTGTGACGTTAGGGGAGTATTGGGCGCCACAACAGGCATTATCGGGTCGATGCAAGCCATGGAAACTATTAAACTTCTCGCTGGCATGAGTGATTCACTGAAGGGTAAACTTATGGTCTGCGACTTCAGAGATATGTACTTCACAACCATTGAGATTTTCAAGCGGGCAGACTGCCCTGTTTGCGGCAAAGGCGCGCAAGTTAAACCAGTTGAGAAGAAAGAAGCACTAGCGATGCTTTGTGGACACAATACATGCAATGTTAATCCATCCCCGCCTATCAAGATGAGCCTCAACGAACTCTACGACAGGTTAAGACAACATTTCAAAGTGCTTGTTAAATCATCTTTTGTCATAGTATTCAAATACGAAGGCAACATTGAAGTCAGCCTCTTCAACGGCGGACGCATGCTAATAAAAAACGTACAAGACGAAAAAACAGCCTTAAACGTGCACAACATTGTCTTCAAAACCTTAGGCTTGAAAGCAACCCATTAATCATGCAGACTTACTAAGAGATAAAGATTAAATTATCAGTCCTATCATCATTCTTGATTTGCAGAAGCCGGGGTGGCCGAGCCGTCAGGCGGCAGCCTGCAGAGCTGCTCAACATGGGTTCAAATCCCATCCCCGGCTCCACTACTGAATCCCTATACTCTATACCTAGCTTTCTATGGAACTTAAAGAAAGAGGGATTTAAAGAAAGTACTGAATATGTAACTGAGGTTGATGGTTTTAAGCTCTTTAGGAAGAGGAAATAGTCTTTTCTAATCAAAAGTTGTCTAGTCTTCTAAAATTCTAGGCTCAGAAAAAAGTTGAAGTTTCTAAAGTGGTAGGGGAGTTATGCTCTGTATGTTGGTTCTTTTTTCATCAATTTTTCTTGTTGCTTAATCTGTTCCTCTGCCTCTTTCCTTGTTTGTTCAATGGCATCCCAAAGAGTTTTGTCAAGCTCTGCACAATATTTTTCAAGTGCTTCAATGTATAATTTCATGTCCTCACGAAGTGCATCTGCATCACTAATCAATGCTTGAACTTGTTCTTCTATCATGCCAAATGCTCCAAGCAATCCTCTCTTATTAATCGTTTTACTCTTGTCTTCTACTATTTTCCTTATTGCATTAGAGTAACCTCTAAATGCATTTCTTGTTGTAATGGCTAGTTTTCCGTGACGCTCTTCAGAAGTTATGGTTTTCGTTTTTAGTTTTAACAATATATCTTTCAAAACCTTTCTTTCTGGTATTTCAGACATGTTAAATCCTCAAAATCAGTTTTCTTTTTTAATTCTAATTAGTTCTTTTAGCTCTGCTATAAGTTTTATGTTCTTAGGTTTTCTAAGGTTCTCCAAGGATAATTGTTGTTCATCATCTGAACAAACATGTTAAACGCTTCACCAACTTCTAGAAGCATTTTTTGAAGACTCCGTTAAATGATAAATCTGACTACTTACATCAAGACTATTGAGGGCGTCTCTCGTGGGTTTCAACCAACTTGAACCAGAGTTTGACACCGTAATCATTCGATTAGGAGGAGAAATTGGGATTAAAGCCGATTGGACTAGAAAACTGTACGAGAGACGATTAATCGGCAACATAAAAGCCGTGTTGAAACATCATGCCATTCCATACGAAGCCCTGAACCGAAGGTTTGGCAGACTCTACTTAAGAACCTCACAGGCTCAGAACGCTTCTCAAAAGCTGGCAAGGGTGTTCGGCATCTCATCGGTTTCTCCAGCTCTAGAAACCACTTCAAAACTCAGCGACATCATAGAAAAAAATGTTCAAATTGCGGGTTCTACGTTCAAGAAGAGAAGCAGTTTTGCTGTGCGCTGCAGAAGAGTTGGCAAGCACGCTTACACGAGTCAAGATGTTTGCCGCGAAGTTGGGCGTCAAGTGCTCGACGCATATTCTGAACGGGGATTGCGTGTGAATTTGAAGAATCCAGATATAACGTTGAGCATTGAAGTTAGGGAAGACAAGGCTTACATTTCAACTGAGATAATGCGAGGAGTAAGCGGCTTGCCTCTAGGCACTCAGCCCAAACTTGTGAGCCTACTAAATGAAGATATAAGTTCGTCGGTCGCTTGCTGGATGGTAATGAAAAGAGGCTGCCCCATTCTACCTCTATATTTTGAAGAAACACCTTTCAACAACGAAAGCACAAACCAAGCGCTAAAATCTGCCAAAACCCTGTTTGAATGGACCATAGGGTTTCCAAAAAAGGTTTACATAGTTTCTCACGGTCCAAACTTAGCTCAAATTGAGCAAAACTGTCCGAAGAAATTGAAAAGTGTTCTCTCAAAACGTATGATGTATCGCGTCGCCGAACAGGTGGCTGAAATGGAACACGCTGAAGGCACAGTCACTGGAGAGCCTTTCAATGAACCCGCAGGTGAAGCATTGCATGCTCTCAGCTTGCAAGACGAGGCTGCAAAACACTTTCCTATTTACAGACCCTTAATAGGCTTAGACGCACTTGAGATTGACGAGTTGGCTCGAAAAATAGGGACTTTTAAAATCTCTTCTGTTCGAAGAATGAAAAAAAGTGAAGCCACTTCAAAACAGTCTGAAAAAATCATTAAACTGAAAGAGATAAAAGAGGCTGAAGCAAGGCTGAATACGGATGAAATGGTGGAAGCGTCTTTAAAATCGCTCAGAATCATATCTTTGTGAGATTTTTCACAGTTCCTTATTTGTGTGGCAGATCTATGGCAATGTAAAGAACGTTGTTTCCCCTGACCAGAACGTTTCCATAGTTGGCTATTATTTTGTCGTTTACGTGTTCTGAGGCGCCGTCTAAAATAATGTTCATGTATCCGTCGCAGCGAACCATGGTGCCCTTGTATTCTACACCGTTTTTCAGAGTGATTACAATGTAGGTGTTCAGTCGCTTGGTCAGCACGTTCAAGGGCTTCTTGCTTGGTTCCATCAATGCACCGCCGATTGTCAATTGTCAATCCATGCTCTATTCCGAACCTTCTTCCTATAAAAGGTTTATGAATAGCCTGTTGAATAGGGCAGAGTTCAGAAAATATAGAAAAAAGGGATTTGAATGGAATTAATCGTTCAAGCCTTGCGAATTATCAAGGCGCCTTCGTTGAAGTCAATGGTTATCGGGGTCTTAACGTCTTTCTTTGCTCCGAACGCTTCTCTAACTCCATTCTTCAGCAGGATAAACCCGTAAGCGTTGACGAAACTTTTAACTGGAAAGATTGGTTTATCTGCTTCCGTGTAGGCTTTGCCTTCTTTCTGAACTGCAGATTTTCGCTGTCTCTTTGCCTTAGGCTTTTCCTCAGTCGGTAATTCCTCGACTTTAATAGGCGCTTCTGTCGCTATTCCGCTCTCCATTTTCTGCATGGTTGCACCTCCTTGCATATTTTCAACTGGGCTGTCGCCCTAACAAGGCGAAGACCAGAAAAAAGACGACCGACTGCTCTGGATTAAGTTCAAACTTAATCAAAAGCAGTAGGTCTAAAGGGTTTTAAGAGCACTCATTTCGGTCGCCACTGACCTAATTTGAGACTTAATTCCTGTGGGTTTATTCAACCTATCCGAAAATATCGCCTCTGGCGAAATTATTTTCAGCCTGATTAAACCCGAATACGTTTACCCCACGCTCTGCGTTCAGTCTACGCCCCATAGTGGGTTAGACCGTGGATTCGGATTCGCCTGAGACCGACGGTTTGCCCGTTGAACGTATCCGTGGATTCCGCACGGGTTTACGTCGGCGACGTTTTCAGTGGATTTTACGCCGTTGGCAGTTTCGTTGACCCGTTTACTCAGCCTGAACGGATTTTAACGGGTCGTTTACGGTTGAGGCGTTTTATCGGTGGTTTTTGTTTGTCAATGATTTAAGGTTCAGTTCAACTATTTATCGCCTCGTAATAGGCTCCAAATAGAAAATAAACAAAAGATAGAATTCCGTTGAGAAAAATAAACGTAAAATATGTCAAGTTGAAATAACTGTTGCGAATAATCGTTTTATGCTGACGAATGTGACTTGGTTTCATTGTGTTTTAGGCAAAATAAATAAGTCATTAATCTGCTAGTTAGTATTTTGTGCGTTTGTTTCATTAAATCCCATTGTGGGAGTTGATTGAGTTGCCTGTGGAAATTGGGTTGGAGATGTATGGTGAGAGGGAGGTTGTTTTGCCTTTTTTCACTGGTCATGTAGCTCGGGGTTTGTTGTTGCATTTTGTGAGGCAGGTTGATCCCAGTGCGTCTGGTTTGTTGCATGAGTTGAATGTGGCTAAGCCGTATAGTGTGACACCTTTGCGATTTAAGAGTAGGTCTCGCACTGAGAAGGGTTATATTTTGAATACGTTGTTTCCTTGTCGAGTTGGGTTTAGGTTTTTGAAGGATGAGTATTCGACTTTTGTGCTTAATTTTTTTCAGAAGCAGAATAGTGTCTTAGTTTTTGATGTGACTTTTCGTATTGCTTCGTTGAGTGTGAATTGTAAGAGTTATGAAGACTTGGAGAAAGAGGCACAGTGTGCTGATGCGTTTAGGCTTGTGTTCAAGTCGCCTACTTATTTGAGTAGTTTAGGCAGTGGTTTTCATTGGATGTTTCCTGATGCTGTGAAAGTTTTTTCAAGTCTGATGCGCAGTTGGAATTTGTTCAGTGATAGTCGACGGTTTGGTAAGGAAGAGTATTTAGCCTATAAGGAATGGTTAACTAAGAATGTAGGGGTAAGCGAATATGAGTTGTGGACACGACTGGCGCTTATGAGGCGAAAGAAAGTAACAGGATTCGTAGGCTGGGCAACATACGAGTTGAAAGACTTAGAAAACGAATGGAACAAAGTGACTTGTATGCTGGCAAAATACGCAGAGTACGCCAACATAGGAGGAAACAAAACAGGAGGATTCGGAGTAACAAAATTCATTCTACCTCCCTCTGGCAATAAAGCAAAATAAGGAGTATATCTGGAAATGTGGATGCGTGATTATCGTGAAAGTTCGTGAGTCCAGACCAAAACTTTCTGAGTCAATGATTCCGAACTTTCCGTTTCCCAAACCATTTGCTCATCAATATAAATTCTTTGAGAATCGAAATCGTGATGTCATTCTAAAGAGCCCAACCGCTTCTGGAAAAACTTACTGTTTCTTTTTCAGTTTTATAAACGAGTATCTAAAAAGAAAGCAAGACAAATTAAGAATAAAATGCCTCTACCTTGTCCCAACTAGACTGCTCATTCAATCTCAATTTGAAAATTTGTCGAGCATTTTGGAAAAATTTAACATACCTCATAGGATTCTTGAGGGCGGATATTCATTTGCCGAATTATTCAAGCATCTTTGGGAAAACGATTTCATCATAGCTTCACCCGACATTGTTTTCTATATTCTGCTAAGGAAAAAGAAGACTCAGCACATCGAGTTTGAATATACTCAACTATTGAAAAGCTTGTTCTGCGTCATTTTTGACGAGCTTCACCTTTTCGATACTTACACTATGCTTAACATCAAGAATTTGATTAGCATTATGAAAGTTCAGAATCCAGATGTGCGTGTTTATCTCCTCAGTGCAACGATGGATCTTAAAGATGTTATTGATACGTCCTTATTTTTTACGATTGATGGAGAAAGTTATACATACCCAGTCATGGCTTCCGCAGTCGATCTAAACTACTGTGACACCGAAGAAGTAGCCACATTTCTCGAAAAGAGCAACTTCCAAAACGATACGATTTATGTCTGCAATTCCGTTAATCGTGCTATGAGGCTGCATTCGCATTTCCACGATTCTGCTTTGTTAGTTGGAAAAGCATGGTATGAATCAAGTGAAGAGACCAGAGAGGAGCAAATAAAAAGAAACCTTGACAAGTGTAAGAATGGCGCTCTCACATTTGCAACAACAGTGTTTCGTCAAGGAATTGATATCGACGTAAAACGTTTAGTTATCGAAGAACCTCTAACCTCTCAAGATGCTATTCAAACCTTTGGAAGATGTGGGAGACACGACCAAAGCGAATTTATATTGCTGACGAACAAGAGTCAGGTTCTGAATTTATTGAATTCTGATAGGCAAGTTTCTAGAGGAGAGTTTGAGCTGGTTCTTTCGGATCTGTTTAGACCTGCGGAATTTGAACAACAAAAACGTATGATGAACGCAATGTGGTACAAATTGTATGAGACGACACGGTTGAAAGACCACGTTGGCGTCGTTATTACAGAACAAATGAAGAAAGACTATGAAGAGTTCAAAGATTTTCTCCCTGACTTGGGGTTCAGAGAGCCTTCGCCTTCTGTCAAATATGAGGACATTGCTTTCTCAATCTTCGAGATACTAGCATTCAAAGATGCCTATCTGCATATTGAACCCACTGATGACTCCTTCTTTGTTGGAGAACTTCAAGATGGAGGTAGATTCGTTAGAAGAGAGTATGGAAGAGCAAAGAAAGAAGACTTGCCAATATTTACCGTTGTAGGAAAGAAAAGATACAAAGAGACACCATACTATATTCTGCGACTAAAGCTGCGGGACATTTGCTTTTCAGTGAATGCAAAAGTCGGGCAACCTAAGGATTACCCTTATATTTTCAACGATAAGACAAAACTAATACCCATGCATAGTTCGTTTGAACCATGTAATTTCTTTGAGTGATGGATATGGAATCAAATTGGCTGATGAGAAAAGTAAAATATGACGATTCTTCCGCAAGCCAGACTTTTATTGAACATGCTATTAGAACTTTCCATGTTGGAAAATATGTATTCGATCAGTTAAGGCTGAACTTCAACGAAAAAGACTTTCTCTATGGCTGTTTCTTTCATGATGTTGGAAAACTTTTGGCTGAACCAGGTGAATCACACACTCCAAAGACCAGGGAAGGTTTGGCATCAATAAAGAATACTAAAGAATATCAGACAGTCATCAGGGCTTTTGGTCTTGATGACTTGTCGCAGGATGAACACATTATTCATGCAATAGAGAGACATCACGATTCTGCTGATGAATTCAGCGCATATATATCGATAGCTGATCAGATTGCTTCATCGGAGAGTGATGAAAATCTCAAGAATAGATTTAAGAAAGCCCCGATTTCAACTCTGATAACTTACCTAAACGAGATGCATGGATTTTCTGACTTCCATTTCTACTACTTAAGATTCTATTCTTTTTCTAAAAATGAACTAAACGCCATCGGTAGGCTCTTTCTTCTAAAACTGCTTTATGAAACTATTGATCAGATGTCAGAAGTCAAACTTCTGTATGAGACCTTTGATGGTTGCAGAATAGTGACAAAGCTAGATTCCATCAGTCTAAAGCAGCTCTTAGTTACTAAGTTTGAAGCAAGCCTCTTAAAATTCATCGAAAACCAAAACCTTGAAGGCATACTGGGCGGCGCCCCTGACAATTATGCTCAATTCACAAACATGCCTAAAGAAATAAAACCCAAATTAGTTGAGCTAACAATCGGCAAATATGCTCAGGACATACTTAGTTCGCTGAAAAAGAAACGTATTCAAAAGCTAGAAGATGTGGGGCTGAGCTTAGAAATTTTGTCCAATTTAGTGAGACTTGAAGAAGTATCTGAACTTGCTAAAAAAGGGATCAAAGGGATTAGCACAACCAAATATTATCTCTTCGCAGATGAAAACGGTCAGTTTCCAGAATGGGTCGTAGAGACTTTCTTGAAAGACAAGAAAGATAAATTGGAGAAAAAAATTGTGGAGCGTGGTATGCCTCGAATTGAAAAGCTACTCTCTAATGCTGGTGCAGACGTAACTAGAATAACGTGCAAAGATCAGGTCTACAATAAGTTATTCCCTTTGGTGGTTGCAGTCAATTCAATAAACGAGTCTGCGGTAGACTTTCGGTTTGACGTAGGAAATTACCTTGCAGTCGACGATGAAGTGCCACTTGCAAGAATTGCTAAGGAAAATCCTTGCGCAAACTGTGGTGTATTCGAAGGCGAGGTTGAACTCACTCCATTTGCATTCGAATATAAGCAACATGCTAAGGAAACATTGTTTAAAGAAACAGAAAAAGAGTTCAGAGATCGAATCAAAGTAGTTTGTGGCATTTGCCAGATTGAAGCAATTCTGAATACGCTACTTTGTGGAACAAAACTTGAAGGTATGCAGTCACGGATTGATACTCAGACGCATTTGATCATTTGTGGATTGGGAATTGACGAAACTTTGTTTGAAAACTTATCTCCCGAAGAACCTATTAAAAAGTTGATTGAGCGATTTCAGATAACCAAACAATCGGTATACATCAAGAAGCGCAGTGATCTTCAATTTCTGGTTATGTCAATTTCGGATGCCCAAGCGGGGTCTGGGAATATCACATTTCAGCAACTTCTGTTTTCTTGGCTTGCAACAAAGTTGAAACATAATTGTTTGGTTCTCGCCCTAGGCGTCAATAAAGTTCCAACAACAATTGATGATAGCATTGTACAGTTTGGCGATGGAGAAACTCATATTATTGATGATGTTAGGACGGATTTCTTCGAATACGTATTTATAGATTCTAATATGCCCTTCAAGCGGCAAAGAGACATCATACTTCAATACATCAAAAATCCGTTTATCGGGATTGCGCAAATATTTAAGAAGAGTAATCTTAGATACACTAATCAAACTGAAGAGTTGGTTCAAAAAATGTCGAAGGACGATGAATTTTTTAACATAACTGATCAAATATGGGAAATGGCCAAAATCGGAGGCTCCCTTGAAACTCGGAAAAACGTTGGTTCATTTTTAGTTGGTTTTAATGCTACTCCTAGGTCTATCGATTTTATAGCAAATAGATTGCTCAAGAATACATTGTTAAGTTCTGAAAAAAGAGCTGAGATAATCGAGATTCATGAAAAATTGAGAAACACCTTGGAGAATGTAAGTGATAAGCAGAGGGCTCAATTAAAAGATTATATCCAAAAAACTAAATATCTCTTCAATTCAAAGAAATTTCATGAATTAAAACTAAAGGGAGAATCAGAGATAGATGAATCAGCAGAATGAACCAAAAATAATTGTTAATTTGCCTGAATTCAAGAATCTTGGCGAAGAAATGGAATTGGCAAGAGGTAAGAGCCTCAAAAAAGTATATGTTCAGAAAAACGACTATATTGCAATAGTAGGCTACAAGGTCCTAAAGGATTTTGCTAGATTTACGAGTCATGAAGACCTTTCAAACGACAAAATAGACTACGCAGGCAAATCTAGAATCTATTTAACTGGATTGAAACGTAGAGGAGTTTTTCGACGTGCCAGCGAAGCCATTTTGAGGCAGTACAATGAAAACTATAACTGCGCCACTCCAGACCATCAATGCATGAACTGCTACAATTGCTTTACCTATGGAGGAGTTATTACAATCAAAGACCAAACCCAAGCGATAAAGTCAAGACTAAAGCCCACGACATCATTTTCAATTCAAAGCGACGAAGAAGCACTCATCGATGAAGAAGAATTCCACAATATTGTGCACACAGATTTTCGAATGGAACAAGCTGAAAAAGGTGAACAAAAGAAGCCCAGCATATACAATCTGCTCCTTCTCAAACCCGGAACAATTTTCCCCTTTATTGACATAATCTTTAACCCAACCAAGTTTGATTTGGCAATGTACCTTGAAACGCTACGAAGAGCAGACGCTATGGGATATGGTTCAAGAAGTTCTTTGCTCGGCACCATGGAAACGAAGATAATAGCTATAACCGATAACTTGAAGATATCTCACAAAGACTTACTTAACAAAATCAAAGTTGATGAATCAGGCAACGTAGATGTCAAAGAACTAAAGGCTGAATTCGGCGCTGAAGCTGTTGATGAAAAACAATTAGAGGCTCTTCGAGCCAAACTACCAGAATTAATCAACACATACAAGGCTGAAATCTACGGTGACGCATCCTCAAAAAAGACCGCAAAAAGCTGAGGCTAGTGTTTGTGCCTCCCCAGAAGACTAACTTTTCGCCGCTCTACGCCATAAAATTTGAGCTAGAAGAATTTGGGCAAAACGTTTCTCACCTGACTCGGAAGACCTATTACACTCATAATTTCTTTACAGACAGACAGATTTATGCAGCAATTACACATTCCTTCGAATTCTTTGGAACTAGCCAATACAAATTTGAAAAAGTACCATGCACTTTCGCCATTCCGTTAGACGTAAAAAAACACAAAACCTTCTTTTCTATCAATAACGCAAATCTTCAGAAAGAGCAGAAAACTGCGGTTCTTAAATATATTACAGAAGGCCGTCAAGAACTCATAGCCCCGGGTTCAAAATTCCTTGCATTTTCTTTTGTTGAACCACTTTATGATAAGTTGTTCATCGGGAAGAAAAGCGCATTAGCCGCAGTCGAAAAGAAGGAGAAGGTGACCTTTGAAGAGAAGAAAGACGAGTGGACTACTGAAGACATGATTTACCTACAAGAGTATGAAGCCGAAAAGAACAAGGAAATATTCGGAGTACGCTTGGTAGATGCATCAACAAGATTTTTGGTTGGTAGATTCAAAGTCTCCAATTTGCTGGAAGTTAGATTTGAAGATCATGTTTACAGATTTTACTCTCTTTGGAAAAGATATAGCGAAATGCAGTCTGATTTGAAATAGATTCGCCTATTCTTGATGATTTGCTATTGTTGGCATGTTTGTTTGTGTCCGCATCCGCCTGTGCATTTTTGTTTTGCCACTCGTATTGGCGGCAACTCCTCATCCTTAATAATTCTTTTAATGTGTCCTAACACACGCTTCACATACGTCTTCATCGTAGGCGTAATCTCCAACTGCAAAATCAACGTTTCAGGAATATAATTCACAAAACCACGCTTCACGATGGTATCATAATTCTCTTCAATAAGCAATGCATACCCGACCAATTGATACTTATGGTCCATGCAAACCTTGCCCTTATCTGAACTCATATTCTTGTATTCTACTGGAATGTATTCCTCTTCAACCGTTTTGATGATGCAGTCCACATTTCCCTGCATCTCAAGCACACCAGAGCCGAGCGAAGTAAACAACAGTTTCTCAGCGCCGACAAACTCAGGAGAATAGTAAACAGCGTCTTTTCTCCTCAGCTCTTTCTTAACGTAGTCTTCATGCAGCTCTTTACTATCTTCTTGCTGCGAGCCAAAAATAGGTGTTGCATGTAGAACCTTGTCAAAATAGATTAATCTCGGACAATAAATGTAATGCTTAATATCAGTAACAGAAACAGAAGGCTCAGCAA
>Ga0315280_10004952_pt1 | contig 19320 bp, 23 predicted proteins | sample YL17G06_40_MG_FD_203697 | JGI IMG/M metagenome (GOLD analysis project Ga0315280, IMG submission 203697) | Sediment microbial communities from Yellowstone Lake, YNP, Wyoming, USA - YL17G06_40 | ecosystem: Environmental > Aquatic > Freshwater > Lake > Sediment | place: USA: Wyoming | collected... | reverse complement strand
CAACACGGAGCGCCTGAGAATGGTTGCAGAAGGAGAATTGAAATTTATCGGAATTGTGGAAAAAGCAGGTGAGCAGAAGGCTAAAGTGAAAATTTTCTCTGAATTCTGTGCTGGACTTAAGGGCACCGCGGATTTCTCTCACTTGATCATCCTCTACTGGATGCACTTACGCGATAAAACGGAGGAAAGGAAAACCTTACTGGTTTTTCCAAAAAGACATGCCGTCGATGTTGAAACTGGTGTTTTTGCCTGCAGAAGCCCTTCACGTCCAAACCCGATAGGCTTGAGCATCGTGGAGTTAGTGAAAGTTGAGGGATGCATCCTGACGGTGAAGGGACTTGACGCGGACGAAGCCTCGCCCATAATCGACATCAAGCCATACCTGCCCAGAACTGATTCCATTCCAAACGCACATGTTCCAGAATGGACAAGACATGGTCCTCAAACTGGATGAAAATCTTCTTCAAGAGCAATCAGCAGCTGGAAACTCGTTCCGACCACTAAACCGAAGCCGGGCTTATCATCCTTGAAAAATAGAAAGTAGGTCTGCACCCCGCAGATCGCTCACATCAACAACTTTTAGCAAATGATCTAGTAGCAGGGTCAAGCCCCGCAATATTCCTTGCCAATTGGACAGGTCAAAAAAATCCGATTGACCTGTCAAATCACCACCGAGCTAAACTAACGTAAGAATGCACGAAATGTGGAGGTATAAGCCAGATATCCTCTAAGACAGCAATTTATGAGCTTAGATTTGAATGGTCGACAGCAATGAGAATGCTTAGATGCCCCAAAAGGACTATAAATCTTATATTGCAGACCTGTTTAACATTGCGGAAGTGGTTTGCTTGGATGCACGGAAGAATGCTGTGAATGTGGGTTCAATATTTCGATCCTCTGGATTATTGCTGCTCATTCTGCCACTTTCCGTCGGCCTAGCGTTTTGCTTCCCGTCCGGCCCGCCTGCAACTGCCGAGAGCCCTGCGGTTTTGGCTTCTACGTTCGCTCCAGTCCTTCACTTCACGCGGGATGAGAAGTTCTATCCGACGTCTGTTGAGTACCTTATATCCAGCTCGGTTCTTAAACGACGGTTGCCAGACGGGTCTAGTGTTGTTGTGGATCTTGCACCAACGCTGAATTCTCCGGGCACCTACGCGTCTTCTGATCTGTTCCTAGACAACAAACTAGGCACATTCGAGGCGATAGCCACCGACTACTCTTCCAAGGCCAACAGCATCGGCTATTATGCATACGTCCACATCGTAAGCAGTGGCTCATCGACAGTGATTCAATACTGGCTTTTCTATGCTTACAACAACGGCCCGATGAACAACCATCAAGGCGACATCGAGGTAATAGAAATATTTCTTGACAGCTCCGGAAATCTGCAGAAAGCACTATTCTCGCAGCACGGCGCAGGCGAGAACGCGGCTTGGGGTGACGTGGAGAAGACTGACAACCACCCAGTGGTCTACGTGTCTCAGGGTTCGCACGCCAACTATTTTAGATCCTACCAGGGCAGGATCGGCATAGAGAACGACATTGTTGGAAGCGACGGCATCACCATCAAGCCAGACGATCTTAACCTTGTAATTCTGGGCTCGCAGAGCTGGCTGGATTTTGCCGGCCGCTGGGGATATTGGGGAACCGATGAAGAAGTGGGTCTGGGAAGGGCTGGTCCTCTGGGACCCGTTCAAAATCAAGAGGGAATCAGGTGGGCCCAACCCCAAGCATATCTCGACTCCACATTTGCCGTAAATGGCAACTATTTCATTCTAGCTTGGCTGGCTGCCAACTTTCTGCTGCTATTCTTGATTTACTTAGCGATTAGAGGCGTTTGGAAAGTAGCTGGAATTGTGAGGTTGCGTAAGAAAAGTGGGTTATTGGTGAAAAAGTTTTTGAAGAGTCGGGGCAGCCTTGGTTTGATTTTAGGTATTGTAGCTATTTTGATAACGGTGGTAGCGCTTTTCCTACCTTGGTATACTATAACAGCCGCGTCGGAAGAAGAGCCTCTGGCTCAACAGGGAGGTGTTACTCTGATGACGATTGACGGAATCAACGGGATGCAGGTCAACCTGTTCCTGGGCACTGGCGGGGATTCTACATCTGGATACACTAGCTTGTTTTTCATGCAGATTCCTTTTGCCATAATCATTGGCGTAGGGCTTGTATTCTTGGCGCTTGATGTTATAGGAGTTAAAAGCGGCAAAAGCCTCGGAACAAAGTTTATTCTAGGAGCGATCACTTCGCTTTTGCCCTTCATCCTGATCTTCGTGTTTATCATGGGGTTGCCGTCCTTCTTGCCATTTGCTTCCTCTCTAGTTCCAGGTCAAACCTTTCCGCCTCAAGTTGAAGACATGGTTGGCGCCATTGCAGGCAACCCTGTTTATGGAACGACGAGCCAGCAATTTCCTATAGTTGGCGCAACCACGGTTAACTGGGGTTTCGGTATAGGAGCCTACTTGTTCGTCGTGGCCGCAGTAATCAGGATAATCGCGGGGTTCATAGCACGGAGCACGCCTGAGCTTCAAGAAAAACCTGCCCGACCCCCTGAGACTCCTCCGCTACCGCCCCCGCCATAGTCTGATCCAAGATCAGCAAGAACCGTCTGTCCTCTACTATGAGGCATCAATAACATTGCACGAGGGACTGAGGTTTGAAAGCGTCCAGAACTTCAGAGCCCACTACTTTCTACGGGTTTCAATAGGTATTTCTGGCGTTTCTTTGCAGGTTTCAAAAACCATGCATGTAAGAGTCTTCTCTATTCCCTTAACAAATCTCAACTTGTCAATGACAATTTTCCCCACACTGTCAACATTCTTTCCTTTAAGCTTTATTAATAGATCCCAGTCCCCGGTGATTATATGGACCTCCTGAACCTCTGAAAATTTCGTTATTTCCCTAGCTATATCTCTCTGTGAAATCTGCATATCCTTGTTCTTCACTCCGTAAGACACTGAGGCTAGGATGAAGGCTGTTGTGCTGCAGTCAAGTTTGCGTGGATCTAGAATTGCTTTGTACTCTTTTATGATGCCCAACTCCTCCATGCGCTTAATTTTTGCGAAGACAGTCGTTATTGGTGAGCCGATCTTTCTAGCGATTTCTCTAGCGGTTAGCTTGCAATTCTTTTGTATGAAGGCCAAGATTGCCAAGTCCTTGTCATCAAGCTTTAATTCCATGTTTGGAATTATTACATTTTTCCGATATAAAAGATTAACTTTTTTGAAAGAATTACAATTTTTCTTGTAGAAAATTTATAATGTGGAGCTTACATTTAACACTGGTCAAGCCTAGTCGCCATGAAATGTAAGTTCAAGAGGGGAACGTATGAGCAAGAGACACAGATGCGTCCAGAAGAGTTTGACCGTTACTAGAAACGGATCATTTGAGTTGCCGAAGCCTCTGGAAGACATGTGTGAGAAAGAAGTTGAAAGAAAACGATGCATCAGCAGAATGGTGACTCATGTTTTAAAGTATCTTACCAGTGAATTCATAGACAACAATTTTGAATGGTTGCTGCCCGTCATATTCTCTCAGTCAACTGATCCCTTATGGCCAGACCAAAACGCATCCATTGAGAAACATGTAGAAGTAGAGGTTTATGGAAAAATCGTCAGACCAACGACGAGTATGATAGTTCACAAACTAGTGGCCTGCTCTCTAGCTAATCCTAAATTATTCATACTTTCCCCAAACATCCGCATAGAAAAAAGAGAAAGAGCGAACACCGGCATGCATGCCTATGAGTTCACACAACTTGATTTCGAAGTTAGAAACGCAGCTTCTGAAAACATCAGAAACTTCGTTGAAGAAATTATCTGCGGATTGATAGGAAGCTTGAAGAGACATATGGGTGAGGAGTTGTTCTGTTTGAGGCTAGGTCATAGCTTAACAGTTCCAGCAACTCCGTTCAGAGTCTATGACAGAGAGGAGCTTGAAAAGGAGTACGGAAAAGGATGGGAGCCTCAAATAACATTCGAGAGCGACGCTCCCCTATGGGTTACCAACATCCCTAGGGAATTCTATGATTTTGAAGATTTTGAAAGCGAAAAATGGGACAATTATGACTTGTTTCTACCCAGATATGGAGAGGTATTATCTGGCTCTAGAAGGGAGTTTGAATACTGGAAGATAACTAGAAAGATGGAGAAAGGGCGTGTGAGAAAAGAGAATTATGGGGTGTTGTTGAAGCTGGCGAAAGAGGGGAGATTAAGGCCTTCAGCGGGGGCTGGAATTGGCTTGGAGAGACTTGTCAGCTGGATAGTTCAAGCCAAGCATGTGGGAGAGGTGCAACTGTTTCCCAAGATACCTGGAACGATCTACGAGTTATAAGGACACGTTAGCTCAAAGTAGGGGAAATAGATGCAATGCAAGCGCAGGGAACTGCCGAATGCAACTTGCAAAAGCATGCGCCTCATAAGAACCTTAGGACAAGAAGATAGAACAAGTTTCCTATCCATTCTCTGAATGAAGACATGGGCAGTCTCGCGTCTACGTTTTTGTGAAAGATACTCTAGCGCTACGCGCGCGTTCTGGCTTGCAGAAAAGTGTGATATCGCGCGGTTGTGCGGGAGACGTCTCCATCTTAACTTCCCAATCCGGGACTAGATCAACCTAAGACTTTACAGAACCTGCGAACAAAAAGCTTATTACTGACTTGCAATCGGACCGAGAGTTTGGAGGCAATTGTTTTGCTCTTTCATGTGAAGCATATACACACTTATGAGACCTGCCCAGCGAGACATAGTCCAGAGATGGTTGCAAAGACCTTCGGCACTGTTGGCTCACCTGAGCACGCAAAAAAGGTTGGAGTGAAAGTTTTGGGCATGTATGCGGATGCATCAGCCCATATGACGTACTTCATACTTGAGGCAGACAGCGCTGAGAAAGTTAATGCATTCTTATTTCCCATAGTAATGATTGGAACAGCCGAGATAACACCTGTGACGGATCTCGCAGAGGAAGTCAAAAGGAAACTGAAAGAAGCAAAGAGAAAGGAAACTGAAAGATAGATGTCTTATAAATCCCTAAATCCACATTTTTTCTCATTCAGCTCGTAATTGGAAAGAGGATTAAAAGAAACCTAGCCTAGACTACAGAATACTTTCGGTATCTTCGCCTAACGTATTCTTGTAGCGTGTGGGGATCTACTTTCACATAGTCAGCAACAGCCAAGAGATCATGGTCCCCATTCTTCATAGAGATAATCCTCTCCGTGTGCTCTGAGCCAATGATCCGGCTCTCCAGTTATGAACCGGATTATTCGCCATGCGTGTTTACGGTCAAACTCAAATAGTTGTTGATTCGGCTTGAGCAGGGCTAGGTAATCTATGACGTATTGAGTTAAAGGTGCCCTAGGGCCTTTCAACGGCAGCCAAGCTTCTTGTCGAAACTGTTCCTTTCTAGGCTTATCTATGAAATATTCCTCAACTTCCGACCGATTCGGCGGAAAGTTGTTTGTGATTAATACGCCTTTTCCATCAAGAGCCTGCCAACTTCCATTCTTCTATATTCCGGTTTCACGATAAGCAGCCCAATCCATCCTAATTGTCCATAATCAACGGTGAAGACATGACCCACCAGTTCTTCATTCACTTCAGCTACAAAGCAACCGTTCGGTTCATAATCTAGCATCCGTCTAAGGTCTTCCACTCTGACGTTCCATTGCTCCATTTTGACCATTTCATAAGCAAATGCAATATCTTTTCCTTGAAGGTGACGTATTGCAATGTTCTGCGTACAAATCATCCTTCGCGATGCGCCCGGTTGACACAGACAAAAATGTATGCCTTTATATAGGCAACGTCGTCACGAGCAGACACTGGTACACCCAGAACATAACCAAACACCTATCAAAACTTCGACATACCAATCTATTGAATTCTTGTGTGTATTCTTTGGTGGGTTGCGCATATCATTGTTTTTGTCCGCATTGAGTGCAGAAGCGAGCTGGCACGGGGATTCTGTTTTTACAGTTGGGGCAGATCTTCAACACAAGTTCAGGACGTAACAAGGTGCCGCAAAAATTACAGTAGTTAGAAGCTGAGGAGACTTGTCTCCCACACCTTGGGCAAATTAGGTATCGCCCAGGCAAAGAAAGGGGAATTACAACCCAGGCTCCAACGTGCAATTCATCATCCTACTCCTGTCTTTAACCAGACTGCCGCCGAGGTATTTTGGGCTTATGGTTTTCGTTTGCCTGCAGTTTTGTCCCTACTCCTGCTGCTGTAATTTTGATCATTGGTTACTAGAATCTGTGCGCTTAGCGCGCCCTATCTATTTCAATTGGTATTCTTCGCCTTCTTGTAACAAGACTACTTCAGTTCTTGAGTTGGCTTCTACCATGTTATAAGACAGCAAGGCAAGACATGTTGGACATAGAAGGTGTTAATAGCTTATCAGTAAGCTATTCTTCTGTTTATGAGCGTAAGGGGGGAGGGGAGGAAAAGCTTGAATAGCCTAATGGCAGGTCAACTCTTTGGCGGAGTGCTGTTTCTCATTGGCGTTGTGGTGGCAGCGTGGTCTTACAACAACAACCAGCTGATGGGTCAGCTCTTTGGCGGAGTGTTGATTCTTATCGGCATTGTATTAGCAGCATTGGCTTACAACAAGAGAAAACGTTTTATCCGCGCTGGAACGCAGGGAAGCAAATCTCCAGAAGCAGTAAGCCCTGCGTAGGTTAGACCAGCCGAGCATCCATCGAAACCCGTTGCAAGCCTTCTAACAATTTTGGAAAACTCACGTCCAAATTTTTCTTGGAACATTCTGACCTGACAAAGCTTCACTTACTGTAAAAACTTTGCCTCCTGAATGTTCGTGACCAAAACGAGCGTAATAGGTCATTCCCCGTGCATATCATTGCATACCGAATCCTTCTGTTACGCTCTTGTAGAACTTGCTGAGCCAAGTATAACTTAACTTCAAAACATGCTCCTTAAACAAATGATGTAGAGTTTTCTATTCGAGTTACACACTTTCTAGGCAAATATATTCTGACCTTGCACAGCACGTTACTTCTCCTTGAGTTGGTCGGGAAAGAACAACTTCTCGAAATCGCAATCCGAAGTATGACAAGAATGTGTGAGATGAGCCAGATAAGAGGGAGAGAGGGTTAGAAAGAGCTATTGCTGGAAATTAAGACTATTAGGTTATGGATCGCTTTAGAATGGAGATTTTGATAGATGATGCTGGATGGGGAGACCTTATCTTAGGCGTTGTAATAGGGGCTCTCCAACTCCCACGCGGCAGGTATATGAGGCGCAGGATTCCAGTATCCTCTTTTCAGTTGCCAAACTTTGAAAACAAGCGATACTTAGATGACGCAGTGAAAATAGCGAAAGAGATAGTTGAGGTTATGCAACCTGACAGTGAAACTCGCTTCAAGGTTTGCACAGGATACGTTCTCTCGGGCATACGTGACTACCTGCGAAAACAGGGATTCAACGTGCAAGAAGTGCAGATCACCGGCAAACTACAGAAGATGGTTGAGAGAAGCTACATAAGATGGTGCATAGAAGTAGGAGTGCCAGCAGAAAGACTCGAAGACAAAGGACGATTCTGGACCTTATTAGAATGGGTTGCGGAGAAACCTGAACTTAGAGAAAAACTTGTAAAAACAGGATGGAAGAGTTGGAAACAAAAGTGGCGAGCAATAGCATTCAACAAGTCTCGGCGACACTGACTTACGCGCTTGGGTCTTAACAACCAATGTACTGAGCTCTTTAAACTCGTCTGCCGGTCAGATCAACCGCAGGTGAGAACCCCTATAATGCCCGTAATGAAACGATATCGACAATTCGAAGCGTCACAGACGAGCTTGAGCCTCAAGACAAGCTTGCTTGTGGAACGGAAGTTGAAAAACATCTTGCCACACGGGGTGTAGCAGGGGAACCGGCAGCATACCTGACTTCACGGTGTTTTGATCGTAGCTTAGAAGATGAGACTGCAAAGAGGCACGCACTTTTCTATGTATTTATCTTTTAGAGAGGCATAGAATAATGGTAAAATTCACAATTAGAGCAAACCCGCAAGGACAATTCTACTCTCCCAAGGAAGTCCGACAAGAGTTAGGTAGTCGATTAAACATCTGGTCTTTAATGTGTTCGCTGTAGCATTTTCCACAGAATCCTTTCCGACAATACGCACGCGTGCGGGGAGTCTTTTAGCCATGCTTAAATTCCGTGAGCGCGTTATCAACATTAACCCTTCCTAGGTATTGGTTCCTCATCCTTTAATACAGTGCGTCCAGATCTGGAAGTGTGAGCAGTATGGACTCAGTATTTGATGCATTTCTCCTAAGCCTCATCGCAGGGATGGCTACAGGTATTGGCGGGATAATTGTCCTCATGCTGAGAAGAGCTAGTGACAGAGTCGTGAGTTTCTCCTTGGGATTCGCCTCCGGGGTGATGCTCCTTGTCGCATTTAACAACCTCTTCCTCGAAAGTGCAAAACTGCTTACACATATTGAGTTGATAATCATGTTTTCATTGGGCGCTCTCATGATGATCGGACTCGACCTGACTATCCCTCACATTGAACTGGCGACTGGGACGGAAGATAGCAGGCACGCGAAAATGCTCAGAACTGGGGAGCTCATTGCCATAGGTATAACACTACATAACTTTCCTGAAGGATTTGTTGTAGCAGCAGGCTACACTTACATGCCCAGACTGGGGTTGATAATTGCCGCCGCCATAATGCTTCACAATATACCCGAAGGCGTCGCCACCGCCATTCTTTTTGCAAAGGCAGGGATGAAGCCCTTTAAGATAGCAATTCTTACGTTTCTCTCAGGGCTGGCTTAGCCTGTCGCAGCCCTAGCTGGGGCTGTTGCTCTCTCTCTTGGAACAAAGACTGTAATTGGTTTTTCACTCGTCTTCGCGGCAGGAGTGATGACCTACATCACGGCAGATGAATTGATCCCAGTGGTGCATGAGTACGGGTATAAACACACCGTCTCTGTCAGTCTCTTACTCGGGATAATATTCGCTCTGATGGTCGACGTCATACTAAGCTAGGTGACGGGGAACTGGAGATAAAATAGATATTCTCGATTTTAAGAGAGGAACCTTAAATTTCGGAAGCAGCCTGCAAGACGTTTTCGCTCAGTCTGAGAGCCTCGGAAAAGATATTTGGCAGCGTCCAGAAAGAGCATTTCCGTCACAACTTCTGCCTGCAGAGAAGAGGCATCGCGGAAAAACTGAAAAATCCACGGATCAACCGAATAACCTTCAAAACACTTCGTCACTGGAAAGCAACCTTGGAATATCACCGGACCAAAGACATTCTTCACGTCATGCAGCTACTGGGCCACAAGAACATCAAAAACACCCTGATCTACGTACACCTAGCAGAGGAACTCTTCAAAGGCGAACACGAATACATCTCAAGAGTGGCCAAAACGGAACGCGACGCCTGCTCTCTGGTGGACGCTGGCTTCGAGTTCGTCTGCGACTTTAACGGCGACAAGATCTTCAGAAAACGGAAATACTAGAAACGTCGCCTCGGATGAACCCCCTCATTTTTCAACATTGTGGTGCGGGGGATGGGGTTTGAACCCATGCAGCCCTACGGCAGCAGGTCCTAAGCCTGCCTCCTTTGACCAGACTCGGACACCCCCGCAACTGCAAAGACTCAAATGCTCAGTCTGCATCCTCTTTTATATTTATTTAACGATGCAGGCCTTAGGAGTCCCCAAAACATAAAAACTGTTCACTCAATAACAGTTCGTGCATCTGCCTCGACAGTCTAGCTTGGCAGGGCTCCGCTTTGGTAGGGCCCGAAGAGGAGGGTTTTCGATGGAAAGCGTTTCAGAATTGGCTTCTTAAGGAATACGAACCTAGAATCGCAAAGTAGAATCCGAGTTATCCGGGCAAGCCTTCTCATTGCCTGATTGAACGTGATCGGAACTCGGTGCAGAGTCTAAGCGCGGACAAGCATTTGCATGTCTTTAAGGCACTTTCAGCTTTCGAAGTTTCTCGGAATATATCAGGATTTCAGGATGCTCATTGAGAATCATGGCTAGCGCACGCTTGTGGCAATACACGGATTTAGAAGTGTGTCTTTAGCTTATGGACGAATCATACTTACGGTTTATTAAGAGGAGCTCTTAGTAGCGTATCTTGGTGATTGAGATTGAAAAAGAGTTTGAAAATTGCCTCAATAGTAGCAGTTCTTATCCTAGCTGTCGGAATAGTTACAATCGTCTATGCAAACTCGCAACTTGCAGCTGGCAAACACAATGGAAAGAAGATTTTTTCACCAACCAATCCGCCGCCACCGAAGCCTTTGCAGCCTAGGCCTGACGCTGGACTTGAATGGTTCAAGAAGTTTGTAACGCAAGCAGATGCAACTCAAATTAGCGGAACAGTTGAGTCGGAATTTAAGGGTATGCTTATTTTGGGCACTGACGAAGGTCAAGTAAGAATTCTTCTCCCCGAAGTTTGGAGCCTAAATAGTGAAGTAATGAAAAGGGGAAAACTGTTCAACAGCACCTTCTGTGACATCGGCCAAACCGTCAACGTCAAAGTGCTGAAAAGTGTACTATTAGAAAAGGACAGCTTTAACATCAATATAATCATTGCCTATGAAATCATCAATGCGAGTGAAACTCACGCCTATGCAGCGTTTCCATTTAATATAGAGCCCAAGAGCTAAGCTGCAAATTCTCTCTTCTATCCACGCTTTCCCTGCTTTTGCTTCTCTTAGTTTCAGTTCCGCGCGCGCTTTCCATTTCAATCAAGCGACTCTGATATTTGGATACATTGCTTTCCCCTAAGGCCGACAATAGAAGAGAGATTTAATCTTGAAACGATTCTTTATCCTCAACTGATCTTGTTAATAGGTCTTCCAGTGTCTATCGACTTTTTCGCGCTTTTCCGTCCACCCATAATAAAAGTAGGAAACCCAAGGAAACAAGCCCAAACCAAGGCTTACCGCAGTCAATAGCCAAAGCCAAAGTTCGATCAACTCATCCCCTCAACCTTACCCTTGATAATCGAGTTTAGTCTCATTCATGACTTGAGGAATTCACTCCACGAACAAACCGTATTCCTTTCTAACATTGCTCGTTGCAAACATGTCTTTAACTGATGGATCCAAGTCTTCGCAGATCCACGGCCACACATGTTCTGGAGAGACTCTGGAGTCAAGAGTCAACTTTGTTTTGTTTAGATCAACCAACCATGCCCTTGAATGCCATTTCTTCTTGGCCTTACCTTTTCTATTGAACAGTTCCATAATTATCGTTAATCTAGTAGCTGTCAAAGTCTAAAAAGACGTGTTTCGGAAAACGCAATATATCATAAACGGGAATAGCTTGTGCAGACCTTGATTTCGTTCTAGATCCAAAAGATATTGACAATAAATGACAAAATTGGAAAGTGTCGGGATGACAATCGTGGCCCAAACGGAATCTCTTGCAGGATAAAACCTGAAAATCGTGACAACGAGGAATTCTTATTTGAAGCGAAAAATATGATAAGGAAATGGGAATGAGCCATGAGTGAAAGTGAAGTATTCTCCAAGCTAGGTCCCATCAAGGAGTGCCCAATCTGCGGTGGAGAACTTGATAAAGGATACATAGGTGCGTCTGGAGGCGTTACTTGGGATGCAAAGAAAAGTAAACGACTATTCGTTTATATGTGGAGTGCAGCGTTGATGTTACCCTTTTATACTCAGAACATTCCTGCCCTGCGATGTAAGAATTGTGAATTAGTCTTGTTTCATTATGGGAAGGGGATATCCCAGAAGACATCAAAGAATTATTTGAAAAAATGTGTAACATGCGGCAAAGAGATTCCAATTGCTTCAGAAGAATGCCCGAACTGTGAGGCAAAACAACCGGAGTATGTCAAGCCATGAATGAGGTTAAGAGATGCCCTAAATGTGGCGGAGAAATGGCTGAAGCAAACAGGTTGGTTGCAGCTACTCGAGTATTATCCAATGTTACATTGGCAAAGAGAGGCGACATCATAGGCGACAGAATCATCCGATCGATCGAAAATGCTCATTCAAATTACCACAGATGAAAAGTTAAGGAAGTTGCTTAGAGAAACAGGTTTTCTTTTAAACGTAGACTATCCAACCAGAGATGTGAAAGTGCATAGGACAAGCTGTTCATATGCTGACCCAGATAATCCTGTGGGAGTCAAGCCTTCTAGCAAAACATTGAACAAAACTGGAGAGTTCTGGTACTCTGAAAATCGTAAAGAAATACTTCAAAAAGCAGAAGAACTTGCTAACATTAGAAAATTCAACATGACTTTTTGTGCTATATGTAATCCATGAAAGAACTGGCACTAATCGAAAAAGTTCGACACAAACAAACCTGACTCTTCCCTTTTTTTCTGTGATATGCTTCGACTCTAAACTTCTATGGACTCCCTAAAACCATTGCGCTATGCTCATTTTTTTGTCTTAGACCACTTAAATGAAATTAGGGTCAAGGAAGCAAATACCAAACACCAAAAAGCTGCATCCAGAACAAAAGAGTCTAATGAGAACCAATAAACTGTAGGCATGCCTAGATAAACTATCCATGAGTGTCCATGCCAGCTCAGTGGAAAACCATAACCAATTTTGGATACCCCAATCGTGGACAGATTTTGTTCATATAACCCTGAGACAAGTGTGGAGATCAAACCTAATGCAATGATTACAAAGACAATCAAAACAGGTTTTGTTTTCATACACATCATTTGTCATTGCAGTGACTATTGCTGTTTCAAAAGCTGTATTTCTCTCTCTTTCTCATTCTTTACACCTGACTTCATCATGTACAGTCCAATCAGGATGAAAACAGCAGCTCCTACAATTGGTGGAACTAGATATCTCCAATTCCAGTCATAAAATGGAGTTGCTATCATGGTATACCAGAGTATTGAAAAGAGAATAGTTGAAGCCAGACCTAGAATCACTAAACCAATCCAGAATATTCTAGTCTTTTCACCCTCAAACATAGCTTCTCAACTACAACTACGATGCAGGAAATATTAAAGATAACTAGTACACACCCACACGTGCATAGAGACAAAACTCCAATAACAATAGAAAATTGTTCTATGATAGTTATGGGAAATAAGGAAGAATAGAGCAGTATATGTTAATAGCAGACAAAATCTTTGGCTTATACTTCTAAAGAGTTCCTAGTACCTATTTGATGGGGCACCAGATGATAGTCAACATTTTGGTTTGTTTGTCTGCTTCATGGCAGTCAGGACTGCATACATAAACATCTCCAGGAGGACCTGTAATTTCCAATTTTGCTTCTCCGAATTTCTTCCAGAAAGAACTGAAACCTTTGGAGCCCAATTCACTGTAAGGTCCCTGATAAACATACCATGCTACCTTGCCACTAACATGCATCCACTTAGGGAGCAGTCCAACCTGCACCTTCCCGTTAGCTAACTTGTCAAACTGCTTATGAACATCACTGCAACAAGTCATTTCAACCATCTCCCTTTTCTCTTTTTCACCCTCACTTACCGGTTCTGGTTAATTTGTCTCATAGCCTTTTGCTTACACCAATAACAGCTACATATAATGCTTCGAACAGTATCAGTATACAGACAGAATTCTAATGACATGTACTGGTAGCAATAGAACTTTCCTCCATAGGCCATATTAGTGGATAAAATATTCGATCGATCGATATCAGGCAGTTCCCAACGTACTTCTTTGTATCTTCTCTTTAATCTCTTCTTGGTTTTCAAAAAGAAAGAACCTGATTTCAGCTTTCCACAGTTGCCTATCGTCCAGTTCCTCTCTTTGCTATGTTTGGCATATTCAATGAAGATATAGAGAGAAAATAGATTTTGTATGTCAAGCTGCTGAAGTTCTGAGTCTTTTCTCTCTTTTCTTCATTTCATTGTAGAGGTATTCAAAATGCTCAAATACTCTTTGGTTGTGAAGGTGCTCCCTGTCACTTTCTATCATAGGCTTCATTTTTTCATATATGGATTTTAATGGCACACGATCGATCGATCGCCTATGCTCAGAGTGGTAGGAAGAGACTTGAAACCATATCTTTGAAATCAAAACTAAAAAATAGCACTGTAATGAAGCTAGTATTACGAAGAGTGGAACTCGATGAAGGAAAAAAAACCTAGGAAGACTAGGAAGAGACTTACTCCTCTTGAACTGGTTGATCAAAAATTAGAAGAGTTGTCAGGAAGAATATCCAAGCTTGAAGAGAGAGTTTCTGAGATTGAGAACAAAACAAAGAGAAGTTTCGAAAATTATCAGAAGTACTTTGAGTCCTTGGGTGAAGTCATCTATTGTGACTTTGTAATTCTGTCTGAGACTTTCAGACTAAAGTCCTTCAGTTATGCTCAAATATCATATTTTGACAAGTTTATCAGTTACATCCAACGAAAAGAGAGAGCCTTGAGACAAATTACGCAGATGGGAATGAAACCCGTAGTTGCTACCTCTTCATCTGAAATAGATAATCTAGTAGAATTGTCAAAGAGATGGAAGTTGTCTTTCGAGCAGATTGCTTCCTTTTTGCTTGATAAATTAGGTAAAAATTTAGCAAAAGAAATTGTTGATAAGAAATCATTAATGAAGTACTATGGCAAAGAAGTCATACCAATCTGGGAAAAACTGTTAGAAGAGTGAGACAATCACAAACATCCAGGGAGTCCATCATTCAAGGAACTAAGACATCGAACATTAAAGGCAATATCAGAACTAGAACAGACAACTAGCTAAACATCGAAACAAATCGAAAAGCCCTCTTTCTTTCTGTGGCAATATCGAGTTCAAACTTCTAGGGACATTGTATTATAAAGTTACCTTAGGTTTTCATTTTGCAAAGGCTTAAAGAGAGTCACCACATAGAGTAGGATTGGTATGCTCATGGATTTACTCGAGAAGGAAATTCTGAAGTATCAGAAAAAAGGCTTCAAAGTTATCCAAAGACGAACATTGAAGCATGGCCTAAGAGCATATGTGAAAAAAAGCGGTTTCCTAGGATTTGAAGGTATATACCTGTATTATGTTGATGGAGATTGCACGATTGACGGAATTCGTGAATTCTTAAAGGACTATTCAAAATTCTACAATGACGAAGGTTTTGGCAGTGGTGACAAAGGATTCTTGTTATGTTCAGGGGATCGATCGATCAACTTCACTTTTATTTTTTGAATTTTATCCAAGCAAAGGCATGGCATAACAAGTCTGTTTTCTCTATTTATAGAGTATGTTTTCTCAACTCATAAGCCTGCAAAAGATGTTTTAAAGCAGATTCAAGTTATGAAGGAAAAAATAAGATGTATCAAACCTTTGAAGAATGGTCTTTAATGGTCCTTATATTTTCAAATTGACCCAAGGAGCTGGTTAAGACTAATGGGAGAAAAGTAAAATGAAAATCAAATGTGAGATTTGTGGAATCGAAGGGTACTTACAGAGATTGACTAGTAACTTCTACAGAATAAGGCATTATGAAGGTTTCAAGGATGGTAAACGAATACACTCCTACCATAAACAGTCTTTGGAATACCTGAAATCTTTGGGAATAATCAGAGAACAGGACCAATCTAGAATTTCCACTGTTAAGATGTGGGGTCAAGTTATAGACCTAAATCATTTAGACCTAAAAGACTTTAAATCTCTGTCCTTTTCCTATTTGCACATGTGCCTCGGTAGCCTAGCCCGGTGGGGCTCCGCCTTGGTAAGGCGGGGGTCGCGGGTTCGAATCCCGCCCGAGGCTCCATTGTCTTGAAAAGAGATTGTGCCAAGACAACCGGGGATAGCGCGCTAGAGATTGAAGGATCAACGTGTGTATGAATGTGGATCTGCCATGCTTTTTGAGATATAGCGCAACGGAAAGTTCCACACTTGCAGTTATCGTCTTTGTTCTTTTCTCCATCTGAATTATTTTGAGGGTTTCAGGTAAACCAACTTAACATTTTTTTCGGCGCATGGTTCGGAAAGAATACAAGTTTCTAGCGTGCGGATTTCCGCGGTAGCCCACCGGCGCGCTTGTCTTTGTAAAGATTTCTTTACGAAAACTCTTATTTCGATCGATTGGACAGGTATCTGTTGAGAGAATAATGTCAGGTTCTGAGGAAGAGGCTTATTCAACGGTTTTTGCGTCTTTAAAGCATCCTATCCGCCGCAAGATTCTAAGGACTCTTTCTGCGGGGGCTCAGAGCTTTTCGGGCATGCAGAGAATCTTCGGGATAGAAAGCTCTCATTTGACCTATCATCTTGAAGGTTTGGGTAATCTTCTTTTGAAGACTGAGGACGGGAAGTATACTTTATCGTCGCTCGGTGAAGCCGCTGTTTCCATGATGACCCAAGTAGAAGAACCGCCAAAGCATCCTTTGCGCTTTCCATTTCCATCTAAGAGGTGGAAGTTCTTAGTGGTAGATCGATCGATCGATGCGGATAATATCAAAGATTGGAACTGGCCTGTATGGTTACCGCATCATGACGATCCTTGACTTGTTGACAGATCCCGTACTCATTCCTGATCTTCAAGATAAAGAACCAAAAATGCTAACAAAACGGCTTCACAAAGCCGAGACTGCTCGCGGTCATATTTCAAAAAACAAGGAAAAATGCCACGCCAAATAGCTTGTGCTTACAAGAATGTCAGTTCTATTGTGCTTCCTCAACGATAACGATTTGTAAGCTGTCTCTGTCTATGAAGGCGTTCACTATATGTTCAATGATGCTTGTTGGGTCATACCAATGGACAACCCAGCAATAATGATTGCTACCGTCTTTTGGTGACGAACCTACACTTCCTGAAAGTTCCTTTAGTTGCCAATTGTCATAAACGGTGTAGGCCATGCCGTCTGCTGTCAAATATGATTTTCTAATGTTATATGTGGCTTTAGGATGTTGATTCAAGTAGCTTTGAACTATTTGGCTCTGCTTGGAGATTTCGACCAAGCTATCTTGCTGCCTGTCAGAAAAATAGAAATAGCCCAACACTGCAGTGGCAACCACAACAGCAACCAAAACTATAACCAAGCTTTTCGAAAGCACCTTTGTCTCCCAACTAAATTAGAAGCCTGCAATTTTATAAAACTACAGTTTAGAACAGATAGAAACGATCGCCGAAACCTCCTGTCAGTTACAAGTTTTTTACGGAATATCGTCTCAACTGTTTCCATAAGTTTCAAATAATTTGTTTTCTAGTACGTTGACTGTGTGGTGTTATATTGGGAGGCGCTGAAAGGAAGTTTACCTTGGAAGAATTGAAACAGTATGATGGAAAGGATGGCAGACCAGCTTACATCGCTTACAAGGGCAAGGTTTACGATGTTACAGATGATTATCTGTGGATAGACGGTGACCATCAGGGCGAACATGTGGCCGGAAAAGATTTAACCGAGGAAATGGCAAGCGCTCCTCATGGTGAAGAAACGCTTGAAAGAGTCAAGCTCATCGGCATACTCGTTTCATGAGCTAAAAAAATGAACAACGAACCACTAAGCAAGTTAACATTGATCATCTTGGAAAATTGCGAAATGTTCAAATCAACTAAGACCCAAAATCTGTTATGCCTAGAAACATTGTAGGGGATTGGTCAATATATCAGTGAGTTTTGAAAACTACCTAAGACGATTGCAGCTTGAACAGCTTTTCAAAGATTTAGGCGCTTCCAACCCGAAAATCCTTGCCAAAACAGTACGGCATTTCACTACTAAAGAAGCTGAAAAGAGAGACGAAATTGTCATCAACTATTTCGGAGAGTGCGGCATAGACCAAATAGTCGACATAATTACCAAATTCTTGCTTGGAAAACCAAGGCTGCCGGCAAACGCAAAACTGCTCGACATCGGCGCAGGCTCAGGATTCTTCACGGTTAGAATCGCCAAGAAAATACATGCTAAGCTTCCGAAAACTAGTTTCTACGCCATGGACTTGACGCCTGCCATGCTGCTTTCATTGGCAAAGAAAAAGACGAGAATAACACCTTTCATAGGCATAGCCGAAAACATCCGAGGAAGCGTCGAAAAAGCGAGAAGCTTCTTTAAGATTCCCTACAAGTTTGATGCCGTCTTCTCCACTTTAATGCTTCACCACAGCACGCAACCAGAAAGAGTCTTTGAAAGCCTCAAAACAGCCTTAAAAAAGAACGGAAAAGCCATAGTTGTTGACCTGTGCGAACATGGTTTTGAAGAATTCAAAACAGAAATGGGTGATGTGCATTTAGGCTTTAAGCCTGAAAGCATCCGTGAAATGGCTCAAAAGCATTTCTCAACCGTCAGAGTTGATAAGATGCCTGGAATCTGCTGCAAAAGCTCAGGACGTTCGGCCGAAATATTCTTCGCCCTCCTGCAAAACTCCTCATAACTAATCTAGTTTGCAACCTAAAACACGCGTAACAGACACCAATAGTCGCGACTATTGCACCGGCGAAAGTCGTGACTATACTACTAGACCTGTTAGACCATGCCAAATATAATTTATATATGCACAGTTGACAATGAAGATAGAGAGGGAAGCGGCTAGTGCCCTTTGATGATCCCCTGACTAATGCAATAATCATAGTAGGGGTGATTATCGCATGTTCAATTGTCATCTATGCCATGCGGAAACGCGGGAAAAAAGAGGAAAAAGCCTCGGAAAAAGAGGAATTGCAGACTGGCATTGAGGGTTACCCGTTCAAGATCGTTAAAAGTGTCCCTCAAGAAGATGCCTCACACGCTAAAGAAGAACTTCGAATATTGGATTTAGAACGAGAAATTCTGAGCGACGCGATTCGGCGGCTCTATGAAGCACATGCAGAAGGAAAAATCACAGAAAAAGAAAGAGAAAGACTCGCACAAACCTACAAATCTAGAATGATGACGGTTAAGGATGCTATTTCAAAAAACGAATCCCTCGTGGCTTTGCATGAACTTGAAACAATGCAAGAAGATCTAATGAAACTTTTCAGCGACCGATTCGACGAACTAAGCTCAAAAATCGAAGAACTCCGCTCAAAAGTAGAAACAAAACCGATAAAAGAAATAACCATTGGCCCTAAAAAACTGACAACCGAAACTCCCAGTTCAGAAGAAAAAACCGAAGCGGAAGAGATAACGAAGAAGAGAAAGAAAACAGCAGCCAAACCTAGCCCAAGAACAGAAGCAGAAAGAAGAATAGAGGAAATCCGAGCCGAAGTGGAGAAGGTGTTAGACAAATTGGGGCAGATGGAAATTGAATCCTAAGCAAGATTGGGTGGAAGGATCAAAGAAGAACGCGGCCCTAGAAGCTGTGAAAAACGTTAAAGACGGTTTTATCGTTGGCTTGGGAAGCGGAAGCACAGCCGCCTACGCCATTGAAGAACTCGGAAACAGAGTAAAAAAGGAAAAGCTG
>Ga0315280_10004951_pt1 | contig 19329 bp, 15 predicted proteins | sample YL17G06_40_MG_FD_203697 | JGI IMG/M metagenome (GOLD analysis project Ga0315280, IMG submission 203697) | Sediment microbial communities from Yellowstone Lake, YNP, Wyoming, USA - YL17G06_40 | ecosystem: Environmental > Aquatic > Freshwater > Lake > Sediment | place: USA: Wyoming | collected... | reverse complement strand
AGAGCAAAATCTTTCAGCAATCCTGTCATACAGCAAAGCTCATCGTCGTCATACTTTCTTTCCTCAATTATCTGCCCGAGACCATCACTGACAACGAGCCGGCTTGTGTTAACCATTATAATTCTATCTTTGCCATAGACGCTCAGGGACTCCTGTCTCGCTCCCGGCCCGGCTCGCCGGAAAGCCACCAGATTGCCTGTAAGGGTATCGCTGAACTTCATCGTTACAAGCGAGGTATCTTCCGTCAAACAAAGCCGCTGCTTTTTATCCGCCGCCTGGCTTGTATTTAGAGAATAGACCGATTGCGGTATAGGAAAAGTCCACATCATTTGGTCGATTACCTGGTAGCAGTTACACAGCAGCACTCCCCCGCCGGCCAATTTTGGGTCGCTGCGCCACGCAGGGCCAGATTCATCACCGACATTGCAGAAAGCAGTTATAAGAAAGACTTGCTCAATCCGGCCTTCCTGCAGAAACTTCCGGAACGCACGATAGCTTTGGGAAAACCGGTTGGGATTGGCAACAGCAAATTTTATATGTTCATCCTCCGCAAGCCGCACAAATTCCACCGCCTCCTCAAAATTCCTCGCCGCCGGTGCTAATTTGAGTATATTGAATTTCTTTTTCATCGCCGCTCGTATATGCTCATCGCAGCTATGCATACCGGCGGCAACTAACAGACAATCGAGCTGATTTTGTATCACAAGCTGCCTGTAGTCATCATAGCCGGCGCATTTGTATTCCGCAGCGACTTTTTCAGCAAGATTAGCATCCCTGTCGGCAACAGCCAAAATCTGAAAATAATCGGTTTGAGAAGCCGCTTTGACCAGAAGCTGACCATCCCCCTCCAGACCAAGTATCGCAGTCTTCAATTTGCCTTCGCTCATCTTTTACTTATTCTACTGCTACCTTCCAAAAAAGAAACCAAAAATCCGCATAATTGTACTTCCGTGCTTGACACGGAATCCGCTTTCCTCTATGATTTATTCCAGAGCAAAGTCAGTTAAAATAAATGGTTAAGTTACAAGAAAGCAATAATGAATTACCACGGAATAGAAATCTCGAAAAATCGGCTTGCTGAATTCTGCCGGAAATGGAAGGTCAAAGAGCTCTCTCTTTTTGGCTCAGTCCTGCGCGACGACTTCAGCCCTGACAGTGATGTAGATGTCTTGGTCACTTTCCAGCCAGATGCCCTCTGGAGTATGTGGGACCTGATGGATATGCGCGAGGAACTCCAGCATTTATTTGAGCGAACCGTTGACCTGGTGGAAAAGGATGCCCTGCGAAATCCCTTCCGCCGGCACGAAATCCTTCACAACCACAAGGTGGTATATGCGGCCTGAAACCAGCGACATTTCCTATCTGTGGGATATGCTCGACGCTGCCCGAGCGATTAGAGACTTCTTAACAGGCAAAGACTTTGATGATTATGCTCACGACCGGCTGCTGCGCGGTGCAGTGGAACAGCATATCGAAATCATCGGCGAAGCAGCAAGAAACGTCTCTACCGCCTGCCGCGATGCCCACACTGAGATACCCTGGACCAAGATTATCGCCCAGCGCCACGTTCTTGCGCACGAATACGGCGAGGTCAGACACGACCGCATCTGGCTGGTCGCAACGGTTCATGTACCCGACTTAATCGACAAACTGGAGCAGCTTGTCCCGCCGGCACCAAAAGAGAACCAGCCATAAAATGCCGCAATCATTTATGACCGAAAGGCCGAACTTCTCTTCGGCCAATTCGCCTACCTCAACTTCCCCCAATTAGCCGAATTCAGAAACTTCGCCAGAAAAATTATATTCGCGGCACAACCTTCACCGTCATTATGAGCGCAGATATCCTTTAGCCCTGAGCGCAGTCGAAGGGGAAGAATCTGGCATTCGATATTCAATATTCTTTGTTCGATATTCGATATTTCCTCCGCGAGCTTTATCTTATCAATTCCGACTGTCCAAAACAGCAGGAACTGCCATTGCGCGGACAGCCAAACGGCCAAGAATCCACGCACACCAGAAAAACTGATAGAGAACAAGTTTTGGTTGAAATCCGGCATACAACTTGTTAAAATGGTATAGTAGTGACACCCATTTTGGTGCACCAGAGGTGTGGTAATGTTGAGAAGGAAATCCAAAAAGTCGGTGCTTATTTGCCTGCGGGCTTACAGGCATCGCTTGCGTGTGCCGGATGGGTTTTCGCAAAATCGGCGTAGGTTTTGTTACTTGGCTACGCAGGAGGAGAGTACTGCAACCACAAATTAGTAGTTAGGATTCATAAATATACTGGTGAATATATGAAGAACTACGCTAATTTCGAACAGGTTCTTAACGATTTACAGAATCTAAACCAGACTATTGAAGATATCAGGCAAAGAATGGTGAATTTGATTCCAGTTGTTGCCTACGGTTCACAGGATGCACGCCATTTAGCTCTGGAAGGGGTCCAATGTGACATCGGTGCCTGCGGTAATTGGATAAGCGTCCTTATGGCTCTGAAATGTCTTTGTAAAGAGAAATTCGGCAACAATTGGGATGAAAACTACCGTAAGATGATTAGGACACGTTTGTCTTCCAGCCAGTCGGAAGACCTTATGCTCGATTATTTGAGAAACACAATCACTACTAAGGTGCACTTCAAGATAGAGAACGTTTTCTTCAATATCTTAAGAGAACTTAGAGCATTGCCTAAAAATCCACGCTTCTGGAATCTGAGCGATGCTATGCTTGCACATCTCGGCATGTCTACCACGGGACAAGAGAAAAAAATCCTCACTATTCTCGCATACCTGAGAAATTCCTATCATGCGAATGGAATGCACAGAAAGGATGATTTGAGCATTAACATTGATGGGGTCACTTTTGAGTTCCACAAAGGTAAACGTGTAGAGTGTAATTCGTGGAGGCATATCATTAAAGTCTTGCAAGCTAATATCTCTGTTCTTGAGTCTATTCTCTTCTCACAAGAGGTGTTGAGTCTTAAGCATATCATACGAGATGATTTCACCTGCGTGGATTAGGTGCGGTAATGGTGAGAAGGAAACTTTTTAGGTGCAACGGTCTGCTGAACCGTGTTTAATCTTGTGCAAGTTGGTGAAATGGCTCACGAGAATTGAGGTTTATCCGCCGAAGCTTGCCCGCCGTAGGCGGGGCGGAATCCACTCACCAATTAACCCCTCACCAATTAACTAATTCGCTAATCAAGTAGTGCGAGGCACAACTGCGACCAGGTCTCCATAGAATCCCTGACCTCGCGCAGCTCGGCGGGACTCATAAACGCCATTTGCGTAATCACTTGCTCTCGCCTGCTGACGCTCGGCGAATCCAAAATCCAGTGGTGAACTATTCCTAAGTGCACGCTTCCGACCTCGGTGGAGTCATCATTGAGCAAGGCAACAATGCTGTCGGTGTGGCCGGCTTTCACGGATACTTCCTCCGCAACTTCACGCTGAACGGCGGTAAGATAATTTTCGTATAAGTAAGCAAATAAAGAACTATTATCAGCATCAATCGGATTTATATGGCCTCCTATGCCGATAGACCTTAGTCCCGTAAGCCGGGCCTCCCCTGCCCGTCTGCCCCGGACGTAGCTGAGGTACCTGCCGTCGCAGCTCATTATCACGTAGGGAATAAGCTGCTTGTAGTTAGGGTCGGCTTCTGCCTGCAACCTGGGCATAAAACGCGGAACGCCCGGAACGAAGAGCTTATCGAGATACCGCTGGATGTCAAAAACCAGTCCCTGGAACATCCCCGCCTGCTCAAGGACCTTTCGCTCGACAACCAGCACCTGCTCTTCCTGCGCCATCCCGCTAATCCTCTATTCTCCCGATTTCCTGTTCTCCCGATACCCTGCCCCCTCTTCTCCTGATAACCTGATTCCCTAATCCTCCACTCACTACTCACCAAACAGCCACGGCGTCAAACGTTCTGATACCTCCATTGCCTCAACATTCCTATTTGGAATAATAAAGTGTTCCGGCACAGGAAATCGTGAGCACAAAAGCAACGCCTCTCTGCCGACCTGCTCGATGGCCGACTCATTGTCGATATTTTCAGCCACTTTATTTATAAAGGCGGCAATTTGTCGACATTCCTCTTCTTTCATACCCCGCGTGGTAATCGCCGGCGTCCCGATGCGCACTCCGCTCGGGTCTGCCGGCGGAGCAGTGTCACCGGGGACAGTGTTGTAATTAGTTACTATCCTTGCCCTGTCCAATGCCTTGGCCAGTTTCTTGCCTGGGATTTTTTTCTTCCGCAGGTCAATCAAAATCAGGTGATTATCCGTCCCGCCGGTTACAAGATTAAAACCGTATTCGAGCAGTTTTTCAGCCAGCGTTTTCGCATTCTTGATTATCTGCTCTGCATAAGCGACGAACTCCGGCGTATCGGCCTCTGCCAGCGCCACTGCTATTGCGGTTAGCGTGTGCATATGCGGGCCGCCCTGCAGGCCGGGGAAAACTGCCCTGTCCACCTTTTCTGCGTGCCCAGCTTTGCATAGCAGCATCCCGCCTCGCGGTCCCCGCAGGGTCTTGTGCGTTGTGGTTGAAACTATATCAGCGTACGGAACAGGGCTTTTATGAATCCCTGCCACTACAAGGCCGGCTACGTGAGCAATGTCACTGACGTGATACGCACCGACCTTTTTTGCTATCTGACCGAATATCTCAAAATCAATTTCCCTCGGATATGCCGTCGCGCCGGAGATGATTATCTTCGGGCGGTGTTTTTTAGCAAGGTCTTCAATCAGGTTAAAATCTAATCTGCCCGTATCAGGATTTACAGGATAAGGGACGGAGTTATAGAATCTGCTTGTCAGAGACACCTTCCAGCCGTGCGTCAGATGTCCGCCGTGCACAAGAGACATTCCCATAATGGTATCGCCCGGCTCAATCAGTGCCGCATAAGCAGCTAAATTCGCAACCGACCCCGAATAGGGCTGGACATTCGCGTGGTCGGCCTTAAATAATTTCTTCGCCCGCTCCTGAGCCACCTTTTCAATAAGGTCCGTTACCTGCTGACCTTCATAGTATCGCCTCCCGGGATAACCTTCGGAATACCTGTTGGTAAGGCAGCTTCCGCTGGCTAACATTACGGCCTTGGATACGTAGTTTTCCGAGGGAATAAGACGTATTGAGCCACTCTCAAGTGTCTCCTCTTGTCTTATAAGCTCATATATCTGCGGGTCATACTGCTCAAGAGCTGTTTTCATTTTGGTTCCTCCTTAAACTCCTTATCATTTGGGTCGCTTTAGGGTTACCAACTGCAGCATCCTGCCTATGCGTTCTCTTATAGCATAGCCTTAGTTTTTATACAAGTATTTATTATTGACAAATTTCACTCTAAGATTACGATAAGCACGTTAAAACAATGTATCAAATTTATCCGACGTAGCGTAAACGAAGTCGGAAATAAGGGACTATTTACAGCGTATGCCAGAAGAAAATAGCAGTCAGGATTTAGCCAAGGCCAGGGCCTTTTTCGAAAACGGGCAGAAAGCAGCGGAGAAAAACAATTTCGATCACGCTATCGAGATGTATATTGAAGGTCTGCGCTATGCCCCGGAGGCCTTGGAAGAAGGTCATCTGCCTCTCGTTGAGCTGGCCTTGCAGCGGCAGGGAAGAGGCGGTAAAAAACCGTCAATGCTCGAAAAAGTCAAGCGACTGCGTGGTAAAACCCCCCTCGAACAGATGCTTAACGCTGAATATCTTTTCGCAAAAGACCCCTCGCATCTGCCGTATGCCGAGGCAATGTTGAAGGCCGCAGTGGAAGGCGGTTATAAGAAAATGGCCGACTGGATTGCCAACCTGGTCTTCCAGACAAATAACGCAGCCAAGAAACCATCGGTGCAAACATACATCCTGTTGAAAAATTGCTATGCAACACTGGGTGAATTTGACAAAGCCATCGTTGCTTGCCAGCGTGCCGTTAGACTCAGGCCCGATGACGGCGATTTGGCAGAGGACTTCAAGAACCTCTCTGCCGAACTGACTATGGCCAGAGGCAAATATGACACGGAGAGCGATTTCAGAGAATCCATCAAAGACCGCCAGGAGCAGGAAAAACTTCACGCCCAGAGCAGCATCGTCAAAACCGACGATTACCGCATATCGGCAGTTGAAGATGCCAGAAAAAAACTTGCTCGGGACCCATATCTGCCAATGAACATATTTAATCTGGCAGAGGCCCTGTCGGATTTGGAAAACGACAAAGCCGAAAATGAGGCCATAGAGCTGCTGAAAAATACCTATAAAGCTCGGGACGATTTTAGCTTCAAGCAGCGGGCAGGTCTGCTCCGTATAAGACAACTCAGACGTAAGATAAGAGAGGCAAAAGCTGCTCTTGACGCTAATCCGAATAATGGCCAGGCCAGAACGAAGGTTGAGGAATTGATCGCACAACTAAACAATACGGAGATGGAACATTTCCGCCTCTGTATGGAAAACTATCCGACTGACCTGCAGACTAAGTTCGAATATGCGATTCGTCTGGTTCGCAGCAAACGGTATAATGAGGCGATACCGTTGCTGCAGGAAGCACAAAAAGACCCCAGACGAAAAATCGCATCAATGAATATGATGGGCTTCTGCTTTTTTATGAAGGGCTGGCTTCCGGATGCAATCGACATCTTCACACAGGCGATAGACTCTTACGAGATAAAGGAAGATGCAATTGCCAAAGAGCTGCGGTATAATCTGGCTCGTGCCTACGAAGAGCAGGGCGATACACAAAAGGCGCTGGAAATCTATCGCAAACTCGCCCAGTTCGATTTCGCATATAGAGACGTCAGCCAGCGAGTAGATAAACTAAGAGGAACCAAAAGTTAAAACAGGAACAAGATTAGGAGATTATAGTGGCACATTCGTTGTCAGCTAAAAAAAGAATCAGGCAAAACGCAAAAAGAAAAGCAATCAATCGTGCTCGCAAAAGCCAGGTCAAGACGCAGATTAAGCGCCTTGAGGTGGCATTGAGCAGCGGCAATACAGAAGCAGCGACCGAACAATTCCATCTCGTCGCCAGAAAGCTGGACAAAATCGCTGCAACAAGCACAATGCACAAGAGAGCCGCTGCACGGAAGAAATCACGCCTGGCCAAACGGCTTAATGCCCTTAAGACCCAAAAGGTGTCATCCTAATAGTTTCAGATGTTCAGGCATCGCACCATTCTACTATTTTGTCCCCTGCCGTCTCGTCCTCCACTCGCTGGATGCACCCTTTGGTTTAATTATAGACAACTGCATCACCCGGTCGATATAAAATCAATCGGGTGCTTTATATTTTGGCAGGACCGCTAAATGCCCGAAATCTTCAAAAAAAGAATAATTGAATTACTGAAGCACGCCAGTTACGAGCCGGTCAAACTCCCGCAACTGGCCAGGGCATTAGGCGTCCGTTCAGAGGATTATCCGGCATTCAAATTGGCCTTTGACCAGTTGCGCCAGGCCGGCCACGTGGTCATAGGTGCCGGCAATCTGGTTAGCCTGCCCGCCCTATCTGGCCGAATCGTCGGAACATTCAGGGCAAATCCCAAAGGCTTTGGCTTTGTGACGCCACTCGAGCCCCATGCCCACGGCGACCTGTTTATACCGCCAAACGTAACCGCCGGCGCAATGACCGGCGACATCGTTGCTGCCACAGTTACAAAAAAAGGCAAACGTGCCGGCCAGATGCGATACAGCGGCGAAATAATAGAAGTCCTCGAACGCGCACAAAATCGGTTCATCGGGACCTTATTGAAAGAGCCGCAAGGCTGGCTCGTCCAGCCGGACGGCTCAAGCTTCTTCGACCTCATTTCTGTTGACGATGTCACCGCGAAAGGCGCCAGGCAGAAGGATAAAGTTGTGGTCGAAATACTCTCATATCCGACCGAAAAATATCTGGCACGCGGCGTAATTATCGAGGTGCTCGGAAAAGCAGGACAATATGATAGCGAAATAAAATCGATAATTCATCAGTTCCATTTGCCGACCGAATTTGATGCCCCCTGCCTCGAACAGGCGCGCACTGCCGCCGCTGAATTTGACCCTGAGCACACTGGCACGCGAGAGGACATTACCGATAAAGTGATTATCACAATTGACCCGCCTGATGCAAAGGATTTTGACGATGCAATAAGTCTCGAGAAGGATTCCAAAGGCAACTGGGTGTTGGGCGTCCACATCGCCGACGTAAGTTTCTTTGTGCTGCACGGTTCCCCCCTCGATGCCGAAGCAAGGAACCGCGGCAACAGCATCTATCTGCCGGCCAAAACCTTCCCGATGCTGCCTGAGGTTATAAGCAACGGTATCTGTAGTCTCCAGCCCGAACAAAAGCGGTTTGTCAAAAGTGTGTATATAACTTACGACAGGGATGGCAATATCCTCTCCCGCAGATTCGCCGACAGTGTTATGTGCTCAACACAGCGCCTCACTTACCAGCAGGCCGACAGGATTCTGAAAGGTCATACCAAAGGTGCAAAACCCGAAGTTATTGAGCTGCTCAAAAGTATGGAGACGCTGAGCCGGATAATTGAAGACCGACGAACCAAAAACGGAATGATACATCTGGACCTGCCGGAGACCGAACTGGTAATGGATAAATCGGGCCGCGTTGTGGATGCCCATCCTGCCGATACCAGCTATCCGCACACGATTATCGAAATGTTTATGGTCGAGGCCAACGAGGCAGTTGCCTCTCTTCTTGACCGACTTAACGTCCCCTTTATCCGGCGAATCCATCCGGAGCCGGACGTTTTAAGTATGAAAAATCTGGCCCAGCTTGTCAGAGCATTCGGCTACCATTTGCCCCGAAATCCTGACCGCACTGCAATTCAGGATTTGCTGGCCGCTGTCAAAGATAAAGATTGTTCTTTTGCAATAAATCTGGTCGTCCTGCGAAGTTTTGAAAAGGCCCAGTATGCCCCGCTGCATATCGGCCACTATGCGCTCGCCTCGACCCACTATTGCCACTTTACCAGCCCCATACGCCGCTATGCCGACCTGCTTGTCCATCGCGTTCTGGAATGTCACCTGCAGAATCGTCCGGACTTATCAAAAGAAATTTCTGCCGGAATGGATTTAGTTGAAATCGGAAAACATATTACCTTTACTGAACAAAGGGCTGAGGACGCCGAAGATGAACTGACCACGGTGCTCATACTGCAAATGCTAAGCGACAAAATCGGCGACGAGCTTGATTGCGTTGTTACAGGCCTTACAAATTTTGGAGTGTTTGTGCAGTCCAAAAAGCTCGGTATAGAAGGTCTTATCCGGCTGGTCGATTTGGGCCCGGACGAGTGGAAGTTCAATACCATTGCCCATTGCATCATCGGCCAGCGCTCCGGACACACCATTCGCTTGGGCCAACCAATAAAAGTGTTCATCGTATCTGTAAATGTCCCCGCCCGGCAGTTGAATCTGGCACCTGTCAAGCCGCTGGTTACACCCGCCGCAGAAAAAAAGAAAGGCATAACCTCAAAAAAATCCAAAAAGGCAAAACGCAGGGGAAATTCCAGATGAAGCCCATCCTGAAGAAAACCCTCGGGGTCATACTGATTGTCCTGGGCCTTGCGGCTCTGGTTACCCCGTTTACTCCCGGCTCGTGGCTTGCTCTGATAGGACTCCAGCTCGTGGGCTTCGGGTTTTTGCTGGAAAACAGATTTGGCCGCGCGATAAAGAGCAGGTGCAAGAATATCTTTGAGAACCTAAAAAGAAAGGTCAGGCGAAACAATGATGCGGGGCAGAAATGACACCCATCAGGTATTCTTGACATCTTGCAGAATAAGATAAGCAATGCGCAAAAAAATTGTAGGTATCGTAGGCAGTTATCGTAAGGGCGGGATTATCGACAGTGTCGTTTCTACTGTCCTTAATGGCGCCGAAGCCAAAGGGGGTGAAACGAAGAAGATTTATCTGGTTGATAAGCATATTGAGTTTTGCAAGAACTGCAGAAGTTGTGTGCAAGAAGAGACTTATGAAATAAGAGGCAAGTGCGTGCACAATGATGACATGGAGGAAATACTACGGCAGATTGACAACGCTAATGGAGTGGTTTTAGGGGCACCAATTAACTTCTTTAACGTAACGGCTCTTATGAAAAAGTTTATTGAAAGGCTGCTGCCATATTGTTATTGGCCCTGGGGCAGGACAATACCCAAGTATCGAATAAAGAAAAACAAGATGAATAAAAAAGCGGTTACTGTTACATCAAGTGGCTGTCCGGCATGGCTGGGTAGAATCATTTTTTCAGGCGCACCGAGTGTATTGAAAACAGCAGCAAGATGTATTGGGGCAAGCGTGGTTAAATCCCTTTATTTTGGGATGGTTCGCAGGAACGAAAATTCGCAGCTATCTGAGAGGTCAATGCTTAAGGCATATAAGGTTGGCGAGAAATTGGCCTCTTAATCCAAGCTGAGGGATAAACTGCGATTACTCATAACCATACTTTTTAATAAACCATTTCTTTCCTATCTGGACCAAAAAAAGATAACTAACAACGATAAGGAAAAGGGCGATAAAATATGTTGGCGGCGGAGTGACAAATCCAAAAAATTTGCCCAAAGGAGTAAGCGGTATTATTAACCCTATTGTTACAATGTAAATAGAGGTGAACATCAAAAACTGGCTCGGTTTGCTTTCAATAAAAGGGATTTTGCCGGTGCGAATTATATGTATAACCAGTGTTTGAGTGCAAAGAGATTCCAGGAACCATCCCGTATTAAAAAGAGGCTGGGAAGCATGAAAAACAAATAACAATACGCCAAAGGTTACAAAATCAAATATGGAGCTAATAGGACCAATAAAAATCATAAACTTTCTGATGTAATCTACATTCCAGGGCCTCGACTTTAGAAGATATTCTTTATCCACTTCATCCGAAGGAATGGCCACCTGCGACAAATCATAAAGAAAGTTGTTCAATAGTATCTGGATGGGCAGCATAGGCAAAAACGGCAAAAATAAACTCGCACCGGTCATACTAAACATATTGCCAAGATTTGAGCTTGACCCCATTTTGATGTATTTAAGGATATTGCCAAAGGTCCTTCTGCCTTCTATAACACCATCCTCCAGAGCCATAAGACTTTTCTTGAGTAAGATTATATCCGCGGATTCCTTGGCGATATCAACGGCATTATTCACGGAGATACCCACATCTGAAGCTTTCAAGGCAAGTGCATCGTTTATGCCGTCCCCCAAATAACCCACAATATGCTTATTTTCATGTAACGCGTGAATTATTCTCTCTTTCTGCAAGGGTGAAAGTCTGGCAAAAACAGAGGTAGTTCTTACCGATTCCCTGAGTTCTTCATCACTTATTTTTTCTATCTCGTCTCCGGTAACTAATCCTTTGACATCAAGGCCGACTTCGCTGCATATCTTCTTCGTCACCAATTCGTTGTCGCCGGTTAAAATCTTGAATTCTATTCCCAGACTTCTTAATGCTTCGATTGTTTTTTTCGCCGTTGACTTGGGCGGGTCTAAAAAAGCAACATATCCCTTCAGAATCAGGCCTTGCTCATCATCTTTTGAATATACATCTTTTTTATTTTCCACATCCTTATACGCGATAGCAAGAACTCTAAAACCATCTGCGCTCAGGTCGTTATATTCCTCTTTTAAATCTGTAAGTATCAAATCCTCCATATCCAATATTTCGCCGTCTAATTCAAATCTTGTGCATCTCTTAAAGACCTCTTCCGGGGCACCCTTGGCAACAATAGTATGTTTGCCATCCACCTCGACGACTACCGACATTATCTTTCTGGAAAAATCAAAAGGCACTTCATCGACCTTTTTATACTGCTTTACCAATAATTTCTCGTGCTTTAGGATGGCTCTATCCAATATATTTCTAAGGCCTGTCTGGTAAAAGCTATTAATATAAGCAAACCTTAAAACATCATCATCCTCTTTCATTACTACATCACAGTGTCTTTCCAGAACGATCCTGTCTAAAGTAAGAGTCCCTGTTTTATCGGTGCAAAGCACGTCCATCGCACCAAAGTTCTGGATAGAGCTCAAACGTTTTACTATGACTTGTTTCTTGGACATTGCTATTGCGCCTTTGGAAAGATTTATTGCCACCAGCATTGGAAGCATCTCAGGAGTCAGGCCTACAGCCACCGCCAAAGAAAAAAGAAGCGCCTCAATATAGTCGCCTTTTAGTAAAGCATTTATGCCAAAGATAAAGACCACTAAAAAAAGCATAAAGCGAATCATAAGCCAGGTGAACTTACGTATCCCCTTATCAAAGCTGGTTTCTATCGCCACGGTGGCAAGTTTGCGGGAAAGTTCGCCGAACTGGGTGGCAATGCCTGTTTTTACAACCACGCCCAGTCCCGTTCCGCTCACCACGCTCGACCCCATAAAAGCAATGTTGGTCAATTCGGATATAGCTTTACTTTCAGGATGTATCGGCTCGGCAATTTTTTCTATGGGAAACGACTCTCCCGTCAACGATGCCTGATTGATAAACAAATCTTTGCAGGATACTATGCGCAAATCCGCAGGCACCATATCTCCGGCAAACAAATCAACGATATCGCCGGGAACAATCTCCCTGATTTTTACTTCTTTTGCTTTACCATTACGATAAACAGTGGCTGTAGCTCGCACCATTTCACTGAGCTTCTCTGCTTCTTTGCCGGCGCGATATTCCTGGATGAAAGACAGCAACACACTCATAATTGCCATCAATATAACCAAAACCGCACTAACCTCTTCGCCAAAGAACAAGGAAAATGCTGCGATAATCAAAAGCACAATTACCAACGGATTAAGAAATTTTGAAAGAATTTGAAAAAGGATGGTCCTTTTCTTTTTTCTGGCAGGCTCATTGTATCCGTATTCATCGAGACGTCTTTGGGCTTCTGTTTCAGAAAGACCCCTGGCAGAGGTATCCAACTCCTCAAAAACAACCTCTACGGAATCGCTGGTGTAATCAAAATCCAATATCCGGGGCTTTTGACCACCCGAGGTCCCAAATCTATTATTTTTCACTTCAATCATAACGTTCCTTCATCCTTGATATTATATATAGTGCAGGTTCCGGGGGAAAGAAGTAGAATTAGCCTTGAATCAGGAAACGGCTTCAGCTTCGGGTGTTAACATTTTACTGTTACACTTTTTCCTTTCAAGAACAGTTTCCATTTCTGCTTCCTTGACATTTTGCCGCAGTTCTGCGATACTTGTTTCGTGATTAGTGTATCGTGGCCACGATTCGCACCCCGTATTAAAAACCACGAAGCATGATTTTCGGATTTCGAAATTAGATATTCGGTCTTCTATACCGATGCTGGATAAAGTAAGCAAAATTATTATAAAAATCTTCGGCTCTCGTAACGAGCGATTGGTTAAGGCCTATTCGGTAATCGCCCGGCAGGCAGGCGAATTTGAAGAGCAAATTAAAAATCTTGATGACCAGGCCCTGCAGGCGAAAACCGCCCGGTTCAAAGCTGCGCTAAAAGCCGGCGCTACTCCTGAGGACATTCTGCCTGAGGCCTTCGTGGTCGTTCGTGAAGCCGCCAGGCGAAATGTCCAGATGCGGCACTTCGATGTCCAGCTCATCGGCGGCAATGTTCTTTACGAAGGCAAAATCGCCGAAATGGCCACCGGCGAAGGCAAAACCCTCGTGGCAACCCTCGCAGTGTACCTGGTTTACCTAACTGGAAGAAAGGTTCATATAGTTACGGTCAACGATTACCTCGCCAAGCGTGACGCAGAATGGATGGGCCCGATTTACAAAGCCCTCGGGCTGACCGTAGGTGCAATCCAGGCGGATATGGATACAAGCGGCGATGAGCGAAAAAGCCAGTATGCCTGTGACGTAACCTACGGCACAAACAACGAGTTCGGCTTTGATTATCTGCGCGACAATATGAAAACTGCGCTTGAGCAAATGGTCCAGAGTCCTCTTCAGTATGCAATAGTCGATGAAGTTGACTCAATCCTCATCGATGAAGCGAGGACACCGTTGATTATATCCGGCCCGGCATTTGATGATGTCAGCAGGTACAAAAAAGCAGACCAGGTGGCAAGAAAGCTAATCGGTCTGCAAAGCAACTACGACCGCATCAAAAAGCAAATCGATTCTGCCGAGCGAGCCATTGCCACTGCGCAGGGCGAGATAGCTGAGGCAAAAAAAGATAAGGACGATAAGCGAACCGACAAAGCCCAGCAAGCCATCGAAAAAAGTCAGACAGAAATTGAAACTGCCCAGGCCAGATTGACACAGGCAACGCAATATTACGAGGTCGAATACGACCGCAAGCAGGTCCACCTCACACACGAAGGAGTCGGAGCCGCACAGGAAGCAGCCGGCATCGGGTCGTTCTTTGTCGGCTCAAATATGGAATGGCCCCATCTTCTGGAACAGGCCCTCCGTGCTCACGTAGTCTTCGAAAAAGAAAAAGATTACGTCGTTATGGAAGACAAGGTCATCATCGTTGACGAGTTCACCGGCCGGCTGATGCACGGAAGGCAATGGTCCGACGGCCTCCACCAGGCCGTTGAGGCAAAGGAAAGCGTCTCCGTAAAAGAAGAAACCCAGACGCTCGCTACTATCACACTGCAAAACTTCTTCAAACTCTACGACCAGATAGCAGGGATGACCGGCACAGCCGCCACCGAAGCCGAAGAGTTTATGAAAATCTACAAACTCGAAGTGGTCGTAATACCTACTAACGAACCCTGCATTAGGGACGACCACGAGGACGTAATATATAAAACAATGCGCGAAAAGTTTAACGCCATTGTCGAAGAGATAAACCAGATTAGTGCCGCTGGCAGACCACTGCTCATAGGCACTATCAGCATCGAAAAAAGCGAAGCCCTTTCGGCATCTCTTACAAGCCGATACGGCCTGGAACACGAAGTTCTAAACGCCAAGCAGCACGCAAGAGAAGCCCTGATTGTCGCCAAGGCCGGTCAGCAGCACAGAGGCCGTGACGGCAAAATGCGAGGAAACGTAACGATTGCAACGAATATGGCAGGCCGCGGCACCGACATCAAACTCGGCCCCGGTGTGGCAGAAATCGGCGGACTGCACGTCCTCGGCACAGAACGCCACGAGGCTAGACGCATCGACAACCAGCTCCGCGGACGATGCGGCAGACAGGGTGACGCCGGCTCCAGCCAGTTCTTCCTCAGCTTTGATGATGACCTGATGCGGGTCTTCGCTCCCGAATGGACCGTCAAGGCGCTTTCCTGGATCGGATGGGAAGAAGGACAGCCAATCTATCACAAAAGGATAAGCAAGGGCATTGGAAGGGCACAAAAGAAAGTTGAAGAGCGAAACTTCGAAATACGCAAAAGCCTCCTCGAATATGATGAGGTTATGGACTACCAGCGAAGAATCTTCTACACTCGCAGACGTAAAATCCTCACCGGAAAAGGCCTCAAAAACATCATTCAGGAGATGATTACCGCCGCTATCACAAAAAATTGCAACGCCATTCTTAGCGAGGATTACCCCGCTAAGTGCATTATCGAATGGGCCAGAACTAACTTCGGCGTTGACTTGAAACCCTCGGACATCGCTGAGTACCAGCCGGATGAAATTGAGCAGTTGATAAAAGAACGGGCAAAAGATAGCACAGCCGACGACATAATACTTACTATGGGCGAATATCTGGAAGACTATGATGACCCGCAAACCTGGGACATCCCCGGCCTGTGCAAATGGGCTATGAGCGCCTTCCGGGTCAGCTTGAGCCCCTCTAAAGTCAAAGAACAATCGCCCGAAGAAATCCAGCAGCAGTTGATTTCTGCCGCCGCCGAGCAAGTCGATAAAAAAGACTGTTCCATACTGGCAGAATTCCTCAAGAAAGATTTTCCTGTCCGCCGCCTCACCGAATGGGCAAAAGCCAAATTCGATATAAAACTCGACCTCGAGCAGCTAAAAGGCCTCAACGCTTCGCAGGCCCGTCAGCTTCTTACCGGAATCACTGCCGCCAAATACAAACAAAGGGAAATTGAGTATCCGGTCGAGTTCGCGATGAATATGGTCTATGGGCCGCAGGGTCCCAACGTATATGCATTCCAGACACTGGCCGAGTGGGCCAATAGAAAATACAACGCAGGTCTGTCCGCAGAGGGAATACAAAATCTCAAACCGAATGTATTATACAAACGTCTGCTTGAGCTCAGCGAAAGCTTCGATAACGGAAAATTGGACCAGGAGCTTTCCGATAAAATCGCTCGGCTCAACATCACCGAGCTGGTCAAATGGGCCAACGAAAGATTCCAGGCCTCTTTGACCGAACAGGACCTCGGCGGCGGCCCAAAACTCAAAGACAATCTCTCCGAGCTGGGAAAAGAATTCTTGCGCAGAGAGCTTAGCGACCTCGAAAAATATGTCCTGCTCCACGTCTATGACAGTACCTGGAAGGACCATCTCTATGCGATGGACCACATGAAGGACAGCATCTGGACCCGCTCCTTTGCCGAAAAAGACCCCAAGGTAGAATACAAGCGCGAAGGATTCAGAATGTTCAACGAGCTGCTCGAAACCATCGAAGACCGCGTCTCGGATATCATTTTCAGGGTCAGATTGGAAGCCGGCGTAAGAGCCAGAAGCGTCTGGAATGTCACTCGAACAGCCCACGATGAGGTCAGCCAGTTCGCAATGACGGAACAGCAGCGGGCCGCCGCACAGGCCCCGCAGGGCGAGCAGGTCGTCAAGCAGATAAAGCTCGACAAGCCGAAAGTCGGCCGCAATGACCCCTGCCCGTGCGGCAGCGGAAAAAAATACAAAAAATGCTGCGGCAAAAACACATAAGACCACCGCCTTATGTCGTAAGTTCTTTAATAAAAACAGTGTAAATCTGTGTTAATCCGTGTCTAACTGTGTCTTAAAAAAAGAAAACATCGAGCAACCGTTAGCTACCCGATGTCTTCCGGAGGGGAGAAAAATACTTAAGATTTCTTGCTTTCTTATCGGCTGCAAATCCCTGTTGCTTTAGTGACCGATTCTATTTTTTTAGCCACGGAGAGGTTTTGGCCAAGAAGGGCAACAGACAGCAAAAAAATATAATTTCCCTTGCAGTATGTATGGTTATATGGCAGAATATATGTATGAAAAAGAGAACAAGAAACCATAATGAACCGATCGAATTTGAGGTGATTGACGATTTTCTGCCGCCGGAGAAACTTGCCTTGAAGGAGGAAAATGTCAAGGTGACAATCACTTTGAGCAAAGAGAGCGTGAGCTTTTTCAAGAAAGTGGCGGGAAAGCAGCATTTCCCTTATCAGAAAATGATTAGAAGGGTGCTCGACCACTACGTGGCCCGTTATAAAAATGCCTGAGACCAGGATATTATCCACAGATTTATCCGCCGCTTTGTCTGGCGGATTTACACCGTTTGTTAAAGATTTGGTCGGTCTGAGTCAATAATCAATCGAAAGGCCGTCCAACCGCCTGCCCCCGAACGTCGTAGTTGGGGGTCATTGCGAGCGCAGCGAAGCAATCTCAATCCTTTATTCGATATTCGAAATTCGTTATTCAACATTCGCTATCCTTTTCGTCCAACCGTCCAACCGTCCGCCGTCTCACCCCTCAATCGCAAATCGAAACTTGTCCGCCTTCAGTATGGCGGAATCGTAAATCGCAAATTAAGTAATTTCTCTTTCCTGCACAACATTGGGGGTGAGACACTAAATTTTATGGGGTCTGCTCGATACGCTTGTTAGAGCAAGTCTCTCTGAACTGCCTCAAATCCTTTAGAATCCTATTAATGTCGTCAGCCACCTCCAGATTAAAGGCATAAACGCTGCGATCCAATTCATACGTTATCTTGTTGAGTAACTTCTTGGTCCTTTCGATCAAGTCTTTTAATTCATTAGGTTTTACGCCAGCCTTCTGAAACACTTCGGAGACGCTATATTTGTTTGAACGATGGCCGAAAGCTTCGTTTCGTAAAATGGAGACTTTGACCCATAGGCGATGTGCGTCTTGGTAAAGCTGCCGAATTCTGTTTAGGGCGACCTGCGGGATGCACGCATTTTTCTCAAGAATTCTTATGAAGTCAGGGATATTTACTGTATCTCGCCTAGTCTCGTACAAACGGTAAAGTGCGACGAGCATCGCAACAAAATGGGCATGGATTGATACTTGAAAGAACATAGTATAGTGGTTCATAGTATCGACATACTTTTTACGGGATTCCCTTTCCTTGTACGTCCACCACACCTCATAATTTAACCCTGCGACCATTATCGTATGCCGCAGGTCATCTATGTATTTTTGAATCTCCTGTTTCATTATTGCGATTTATTTTTGTCCGCCAGAAATCAGAGAATCGGCCCACTCTGCCTTTCACCTATACCCTATACCATGTCCACTATGCTCTAATCCAATGTCATTGGCTCGTGCTCGCGGCTGTGCTGGCGATAAATCGTAATCCCTTTACAGCCAAGCTTATATGCTAGTTTGTAGGCCTTATCCACAGCAGCCGTCGTAGTGTTTTGCGGAAAGTTTATTGTCTTACTGACCGCTGCGTCGCAATGCTTTTGAAAAGCCGCCTGCATTCGGATATGCCACTTCGGCCCAATATCATAAGCACATCTGAAACGGGTGCGAACCTTCGCTGGAATTTGTTTCATTTTCCGGATACTGCCGGTCTTGATAATCTCTTTTTCTAATTTCTTGCTATAGAACCCAGCCGCCACCGCCACCGTTTTGAAAACCGGATTTACTTGCACCATTTTGTCGCCTTCCAATACCTGGCGGACAAACACCAGCGAATAGGCCGGCTCAATTCCTGCAGAACAGTCTGCGATGATACTTATCGTGCCTGTCGGGGCTACGCAGGTGATGGCGGCATTGCGAATCTTATTTTTTCTATTTCGCCATATACTATTATTCCAGTTCGGAAACGGCCCGCGTAAATCGGCAAGCTCGGCGCTCGCCTGGTGGGCGGCGTCGTTGATAAATTTCATAACCTTTGAGCCGAACCTGATACCCTCCGATGAATCATACAGGAGCCCAAGCAAAAATAAGCAATCCGCAAAGCCCATAATGCCCAGGCCGATTTTTCGATTTGCCTGCGCCAGCCGGGCAGTTTCTCTCACCGGATAGTCGCACACATCTATAATATTGTCTAAAAATCGAACAGCCAATCTGGTAGTCTCGGCCAGCGCGGGCCAATCCATCCGTGCCCTGCCATCAACAAAGGTCACGAACTTGGTAAGATTGATACTGCCCAGCGTGCAGGCCTCGTGAGGCAATAACGGCTGTTCGCCGCAGGGATTGGTCGCTTCTATCAGGCCCAGCGAGGGAGTGGGGTTATCGCGGTTGATTCGGTCTATAAATGCCACGCCCGGTTCGCCGGTTTTATGTGCGCAGGTAACAATCATTT
>Ga0315280_10004950_pt1 | contig 19330 bp, 20 predicted proteins | sample YL17G06_40_MG_FD_203697 | JGI IMG/M metagenome (GOLD analysis project Ga0315280, IMG submission 203697) | Sediment microbial communities from Yellowstone Lake, YNP, Wyoming, USA - YL17G06_40 | ecosystem: Environmental > Aquatic > Freshwater > Lake > Sediment | place: USA: Wyoming | collected... | reverse complement strand
AGGCCATGATTAACGAGCTTATAGGCCGAGGAATTAATCCCGAATGCATCAAAATAGATGCTTGGGAATAAAAAAAGTTTATCAAAGGTTAAAAAATGCCAAAAAAATATAAAAATATCCGGGTAGCCATTCTTTGCGGTGGCTTGGGAACACGTTTGTCTGAATTAACAGAATTACGCCCAAAACCAATGGTAGAGATCGGCGAGAAACCTATTCTTTGGCATATAATGAAAATATATGCTTCACATGGTTTCAAAGAATTTGTTTTAGCGTTGGGGTATAAGGGTGATGTCATCAAGGATTATTTCCTAAATTATCGATATCGCTCCCTTAGCTTATCTATATCTCTGGCCACCGGTGACATCAAAGTGCACGATGGTGACAGTGAAGACTGGACAGTGCATTTGCTTGACACGGGCCTGCACACCCAGACCGGCGGACGTGTAAGGCGCCTTGCCCATTTTATGGGTAATGAGACGTTCATGCTAACCTATGGCGACGGTTTATGCAACGTGAACATCCGCAACCTTCTGGACTTTCATCATCGCCACGGCAAGTTTGCTACTGTGACGGCTGTGCGGCCTCCGTCCCGCTTTGGCGGCCTCTCGTTAGACGGCGATTTGGTAGCCCACTTCGAGGAGAAACCACAGATTGGAGAGGGATGGATTAATGGTGGTTTTTTCGTATTGGAGCCTGGTGTTGTTGACTATATAGATAATGACAGCAAGATATGGGAGCGAGAGCCCATGGAGCGGTTGGCCGCCGACGGTCAGCTTGTGGCCTACCAGCATGATGGCTTCTGGCAGTGCATGGATACCCTGCGGGACGTACGCCTGCTTGAGAGCCTGTGGCAAGAAGGCAAAGCACCTTGGAAATCTTGGTGAATTCGAGAGACTTCAAGATAGAGCACAAAAGTGACTGCTAGCGTCTATTCTTGGCGGACTGAATTCGGAGATGTATTTAGTCATCGTCGAATTTTAGTCACAGGCGCAACTGGATTTATTGGCGGTCACCTATGTGAAGCATTGCATGCGTTGGGAGCAAGGTTGTATGCATTAGCACTTGAGCCCGTAGCGCCTGCCTTTATCAAGGCTGAGCGCTACCTGCAAGTTGATTTGACGGAATTCGAGAGGACCCAAGCGGTTATCTCAGAGATTCAGCCAGACATAATCTATCATCTCGCTGGTCTTGTGACCGCAAGCCAGGAACGAAATCTCGTTTTGCCCATGCTGTACAATAATCTGGTGAGTGCGGTAAACATCTTAATGGCGGCCGCCGATAGTCAATGTGAGCGCGTAGTAATTACTGGGTCAGCTGAGGAACTCGCAGTTGACGAACAGAATGCGGCACCTACCTCCCCCTATGCTGCGGCCAAGGCGGCAGCAACTATGTACGCAAGGATGTTCTACAGACTATACGGTTTACCCGCGGTGATTGTGCGGCTCTTTGTGGCATACGGGCCGCGCCAGCATTCGAGCAAGCTGATCCCGTATACGATTCTGTCTTTATTGCGCGGAGAGCGCCCAAAGGTGCTTAGTGGAGATCGGATATGTGATTTTATTTATGTTATGGATCTGGTGCGTGGAATGTTGAAAATCGGTCTAGAGCCCAACTTACAGGGCGATATTATTGAATTAGGCACAGCGAAAGCTACAAGGATTAGGGAAATAGTGGAGGGACTCGTGAGTTTGACCGAGAGTAAAATATTTCCAGAGTTCATGGCGACTGATGGACAAATAAAAGATCGGTCATTAGTAGCAGACATCCGAAAGACTAGAGAACTTTTAAAATGGACACCGGTCTGGTCTTTAGAAGAAGGTTTAAGAGAGACCATTGCTTGGTACTCCTCGATAAAAAATCAATCTTTCATGGCAGAGGATGGCTAATGAATGGTTGGCTAATTACTGGGGGTTGCGGCTTCGTAGGTACGAACCTGGCCGACGCTCTTCTGACCAAGGGGGAAGATGTGGTTATCCTTGATAACTTGAGCCGTGGGGGTTCGCGAGAGAACCTGGCGTGGCTCCGTTCTCGCCATGGAAGCGATTGGCGCTTCGTAGAGGCTGACATTCGAGATGCTGATGCCGTAGCGCGTCTTGTTGAGGGAACAAAACCTCATGCGCTAGCACACCTAGCTGCTCAGGTGGCGATGACCACCAGTATCCAGAACCCTCGCCTTGACTTTGAAATCAATGCATTAGGCACCCTCAACGTTCTGGAGGCTGTGCGCCTGCATTTGCCGGAGACGATCGTGCTCTATTCCTCCACAAACAAGGTCTATGGGGATTTGAATTGGGTGCGTTACGAAGAGCATGAGACCCGTTACTTCGCCCCTGACTTTCGCAACGGCTTTGACGAAAGCATACCCCTCGACTTCCACAGTCCGTATGGCTGTTCAAAGGGCGCGGCTGACCAGTATATGCTGGATTATGCTCGAATGTACGGCTTGCGAACCGTGGCGTTTCGTCACTCTTCTATATATGGCGGCCGCCAGTATGCAACTTTTGACCAGGGGTGGGTCGGCTGGTTTTGCCAAAAAGCTCTGGAAATGGCTGACCCGGCAGCCCCCTCTTTCACGATTTCCGGCGATGGCAAACAAGTGCGGGATGTTTTGCATGCCGATGACTTAGTGTGTGCCTATTTAATGTCGGTTGAGCATATCTCACTGACAGCTGGGCAGGTTTACAACTTAGGCGGAGGCATGCCCAATAGTTTGTCGTTATTAGAACTTTTTAGTCAACTGGAAGCGTTAACAGGCTATCTTATGCGTTACGAGCGCTTGAAATGGCGTCCCGGCGACCAGAAGGTATTTGTGGCCAACAACGCTAAGGCCCTCTCCCACTTTGCCTGGGCTCCCACAGTGGCAGTGTCTGATGGCTTGAATCGCATGTTGGAGTGGGTTAAGGGCGCTGTTCGGCCCCATGTTTAGAAAGCGCTGGGAAGCGGTTGTTTACTAAGACAGTTATTTGCGTAATATGGAACTCCACAACATTCGACTGAATCATGTTATACAATGCGGCGCGAGACGAAAATACGTCACCGTAACTGTGAGCTGGGCCACGCGGTTCTTGACCTTGGTCGTGCAAATGTTGTTAATGCCGGTTCTGCTCCACTTGCTGGGGGATCAGAAGTTTTCGGTGTATCAGGTCATTATCTCATTGCAGGGCTGGCTAGTGCTTTGTACTTTTGGAGTTGGGCCAGCTCTTAAGAACATGATTTCAGAGGTTTGGGTCAAGGGAGAGTCAGATCGGAATGCTCGGTATGCGGTCGCTTTTTTTTTATGGATTGTTAGTTTGGGTTTTACGGCATTATTTTTTGCGTTAGCGCCTTTCTTATCCAGCTTAATCTTGGGCAAGTTGACGCAGGGAGAACATTGGGCCGATTTTCCTTTTGTTCTTGGTGGTTTGCTGATGCTGGTAATTGGAATTGGGCAGGTTGGAGCCGAAGTATTATACGCTGAGATGCGTGCCCATTGGGTATATTTGCTGCCAGCGGCCGGTCAGACGCTGGGGTTGGGATTTATCTATTGTCTGAGCCGGGCAGGAGTTAAGGGCGAAGCCGGACTCTTGTGGGTCATTGTTTTTTGGCTGTGTCCCCAGGCCATCGGGGCTAGCGTTATCTTGTGGATGGCAGGTTTGATTAAGGTACCGAGGCTATGGCCCGAATCGACGGTAGTTCGCCGCCTGGCGCGCCCGGCATTGCGTTTTTTTGTATTTGCCCTGCTGTCAAATGCTGTTCTGTTAGTGGACTATTTGGTGATGAGCCAAATTTTGCAGCCTTCCGAGATTGTGGTGTATTCCGCTATGATGCGGGCGGTTAGCCTGTTCCTCGTCTTTTACATGGCTCTTTTGCTGATCATCTGGCCGGAGTGGTCCGTCCAGATGCAAAAAGGCCTGTGGGCGCAGACTAGCCGCCGGGTGCTCCGGTTGGCGGGAGGAGGAATATTGGTCTGTATGCTGACCAATGGTCTAATGCTCTGGGCCGCGCCTCCCCTTTTGAGATTCTGGCTGCGTCGACCGGATTTGGTTTTCTCGCCAGTCACGATTTTGTTGTTCTTTGGTTATATGGGGATTCGGGTGTGGACCGATACTCACGCGGTGGCGCTACAATCTGCTAACCGTATGCGCACGCTAATAATCACCGTGATTGTGCAAGCTCTGATTACTATGCCGGCCGAAGTTTTCCTGGGAAGCCGGTGGGGCGCGAACGGAATTGTGCTGGGTCTTATCGTTGGATTTCTCTTAACTGCCGCTTGGTCCTTGCCCTACAAGTTTCATGCTTTTGCGCGCCAGATGGCATCTCCTTAACTATGCAACCTAACCCTTATCTAAGTGTGGCCATTCCAACTTACAATCGTGAGGTGGAACTAACCCAATGTCTGAAGAGCATTGTGCCTCAAGCGTGTGAGCATGGCATTCGGATCTATATTTCAGATAACGCCTCTAGCTATGATGTTCGGTCGCTAGTCGAGCGTTTCCGAAGTGGATACCCCTGGATTTTTTACCACCGTAATGAGAGAAACTTGGGGTTGGACGCCAACGTGCGCCAAGTCATTTCGATGGTCGAGAGCAAGTATGCGTGGCTTTTTTCCGATGACGATGTAATGGTTGCGGATGCGCTGGCTCTGATCTTGCCGTTGTGTCGATTGGGAAAGTATCAGTTGATAATGCCTGATCGTGAATACAAAACGCGTGATCTATCTCAACCGGTCGAGAAATGGGAATCGCTTAATCACGTTGTTACTCCTACCGAGTTCACCGATCCCGTAGAATTGTTGGTTCGGTATTGTCATCTCAACTACACTTTCATTGGGTGTTTGATAATTGATCTATCTGCCTGGCGGCGTGTAGATGGAACATCTTATATATCTTGTAAATGGTTTGAGCATTTGTGTATATTGGCTGAAATGATGTTGTCGGGGAAGGCTTTAGTGTTGCCCGATCGCCTCTTGATTGTTCGCTCTGAAAATACGAGCTGGGCTGGAGATTGGCGAGTATGGGCATACAATTTTCCTCGTGCTTTGACTAAGTTGCCACCGGCCTATCCATTGAAGAGCCGGCGACAAGTGTTGTCTGGGTGGCTTCGGTTAGTGAAAGGAACTGCCTTTCGGCTTATGATGTCAGGACGTTTAAGAGGGGCTTTAAATTGGCAAAACCGAGAATCTATATTAGCGGTTTATCGTGACCTTCAGGCTTATAATTGGATTGTGGCAGCATATCTGGCATTACTTATGCCTGAACGGGTGGCACATTTGTTGAAGCGTCTTGGGGCATAGCGAACGCGGATACGGTGTTTATTGTTATAGGCAGTTACTGTTTTGTCATTGTTAGTGGTCTTCTGTAGCTACAGTCCTAATATCACGTAGTATCCGCCCTATTGCCTTTTGTAAAAAAGGCTGTTGTATGTTTATTTTATGATCTGACGCAGTGATGGATATGGCTTGGATGGAGACCGATATGAAGGCTGTCCTGATCTCTTCGCGGTCTTATCGTTCACGCTCAAGAAATTGGTTCGAAACTCTGTGGTTCAGGGCCACTTTCGCAATGATGGTGGGGCTTACTCTTGTCACCGCGATTGCATCTGAATCATCTTTGGAGTACTTGGCAGGCCAATTATTTTTATTATTAAGTGTTTATTTCTCATTATATATTTTGTCAGATAAACCATTGATTAACCCAATCCAAGTCGTAGTTATGGTGTTCTATTGGTGGTTTGGTATAGGACCAGTTGTAACGAGCGCTTTTTATCTTCTTGTTGGGGCTCCTGACAAAGTTGCTTTGGCTCAAGAGGCAGGCCGGGAATCGTTGTGGATTGTATCGCTCGGACTGCCGCTTTACGCTATTGCTGCCCGGAAAACTTTACATTTGCTGAACGTTAAGAAAGCGTTTGCCAGGTTCTTGATGCCGAGGGAGTATTTGTTTCGCCCGAGCACTCTGTTGATATATGCGCTGGCTGGACTGTCGGCGAAGTTGGTGATTTTAGTGCTAACTATACTTGGAATTCGTGGTATTACTTTCATTAATTTTCTGGGAGGGACACAAACTAATATTTGGTGGGTAGGGGTATTGAATTCTATCGGAGATGTTTTCACTTTTGCAACAGTGGGCATAATATTTTCGCTGGTGGCGCCTAGCCGCATGAGTCCATTGTGGTTAAAGGGCATTGGGATATTGATTATCTTACTGACTCTGGTGAGCGCGTTCACCAGCGGATGGAAGTCTGCTTTCGTCATTATTTTTTTCTACATCATATGTGCTCGCGTATCATTAACTCAGCGTTTCCCGTGGCGCTTGGGATTAGCAGTTCTGTTGGGATTCTTGTTTGTTGTTGAACCTTTTGTAAATTTCGTACGAATTCAAGCTCAAATAGCTGGTGCGGAATCTCCTGCAGATCGAAAAGAGATTTTTCGCCAGGCACTAACAGAAGGGACGTTAACAGCAAAACGTGATTGGAAAGAAATTCAAGTAGCTTCTTTATTTCGTGGTATTTATCCACTTGCTGGTGAACTCGTGCGGAGCAACACTTTGCTAAATGGTTATTGGAGGGGAAAGACAATTGCATGGGGGTTGCAGATATTGGTGCCCAGGGCCTTATTTCCTGAAAAGCCCGTTGCGAATATCGGCAATTTCTTTGCTCGAACTGTTGGTGTTGATATTGGGATTAGTACGCCTGAAAACTATGATTACAACGTTGGAGTTAGCATTCCGTTCGAGTTTGTTGGGAACTTTGGCTTATTGGCTGGGGTATTGTCCTTCCCTCTCATTGGATTGTTCTGGGCGCTATTATGTGGCTGGCTCCTGTCAGCATCGAGGATATCCAGTCATCCGTTTTCACCATTGCTTTGTTTTGTAGCTATAACTATGGAATCCGCTTTTGGCAGTTTTTTGGCGGTTCTTCGGGGCTACATTATACCTTTGATTGTGATGTCGTTCATCTGGATATTGCGGAAAGGAAAATTATGAAATAATGGAAGAGAAAAGGTTACGCGTATTAGTTTATCAGTTGGGGAGCATCGGTGATACAGTTGTGGCGATTCCTGCGCTTAAAGCGATTCGGCGACACTATGGTCCGGCGACAGAAATTTGCTTATTACATGAAACCCGGCCTGAAATCAAAACGAGTCCGGCGGACTTGCTTGCTGGAAGTGCTGAAGTTGATCGATTTATCAGTTATCCCTTTGCTGCCACAGCCGGGCGAAAATTCTTGTCGGCAACGCTATTGCTGTGGCGCCTGCGGCGTGAGAACTTTCAGGCAGTGGTGTATCTAGCACCAGGCCAACGCACTTTCGAGCAGGTGAAGCGTGATGCACGTTTTTTTCGATTGTGTGGTATTCCTCAGCTTATTGGGTTCCAGGCATTTCCCAAAGAGTTTTTATATCCGGTCGATTCCGACGGCCGCCCGGGTCAAGTGAAACACGAGGCGTTATGCCGCCTGGAAAGATTACGAACGGATGGCATCGAAGTTTCAATCGAGAGTGATCTATCGCTCCCGTTCTTGAGATTGCCTCAGCATAACTTAGATGGGGCGTTGCGGTGGCTAAGGGCTAAACGCCAGAAGCCAGATAAAAAGCTTGTTGCGATTTGCCCTGGTTCAAAACAGCCCGCCAAGCGCTGGCCGGCGGGGGGTTTTATCGAAATTGGCAAACGGCTGGCAGAAAACGGAATGTATGAGTTGCTGGTGGTGGGTGGACCGGCAGAGGCCCAAACAGGCGACCAGCTGGTGAAGGCATGGAGCGAGGGTCTCAACGCCGCGGGTCAGTTCTCAGTTCTCGGATCGGCAGCTCTATTAAGTCAAGCCGCTTTTATCATAGGTTTGGATACAGGCACCACGCACTTGGCGGCGGCGCTTGGCACGCCGTGTGTGGCTTTATACGGAGCGCAGGACAACCCCGGACGTTGGGACCCGCTGGGCGAAGGTCACATTGTATTGCGGAAGAAGGTGCCTTGCGCTGGATGCCGCATAATTGAGGCCCCGTGCCGTGTGGCGGGGCACCCCTGCATGACGGGGCTGGACGTCGAGACGGTTTGGAAGGCGGTTTTACAGATGGTGAATCGCATTAACGTGCAAAGTTGAGTGTGATCTATGCGCATAGGTGTCAATGCTCTGTTCTGGATTCCTGATGCTATGGGAGGAACACAGACATATTTTATGAACTTGCTTCGAGCGCTGCTTCGTATTGACCCGATGAACACGTACGTGGTTTTTCTCAATAAAGATGGTGCCCGGAATTTTACGATTGCATCCGCCAATCTTCAGGTTCAGATTTGCCCAATACCAGGACGGACGCGTTCACTTCGCCTGCTATGGGAGAACTTGCTTTTGCCAAGCTATGTCAGACGCTCCCAGATTGATTTGCTTCACTCCCTCGGTTATATTGCCCCGATAGCTCTTTCAGTTCCTAGCGTTATTACTGTGCCAGACATGATTCACTACATATATCCAGATGAGATTGAAAAACCCAAAAGGATGCTCTGGAAAGTATTGTTCCCAGTATCACTCAGACGGGCTAACCATGTTATCTCCATCTCAAAGAGTGTAAAAGGTGATATTGTTCGTTTCTTTCCTTGGGCCGAACCAAAAACGACTCCTATTTCTCTTGCGGTTGATCATACGTTATTCAACCTATCGCTGCCCGGCGAAAATTCTTCTTTTGAAAATGGTAAGGTGTGTCAGTTCATCATTGCCGTTGCATCAATTTCACCGCACAAGAACATCGGGACATTAATTCAAGCCTTTGCCCAAGTGCAGAGGATGTGGCCAAGCTTGCAGTTGGTACTTGTTGGTATGAAGACTTCGAGTGCTAAAACTCTGAGCCAGTTGATTCATACTTTATCTTTGGACGCTCAAATCCAGTTCTTGGGCCGGATTTCTGACATGCAATTGGTCAAATTGTATCGGAGTGCTAAAGTTTTGGTATTTCCCTCGCTGTATGAAGGTTTTGGCTTGCCTCTCTTGGAAGCCATGTCGTGTGGTTGCCCGGTTATTGCATCAAATCGTTCATCAATACCTGAGGTGGTTGAAGATTCTGCCCTGTTATTCGATCCTGAGGATGTTGCTCAACTCACCCAGGCAGTCGTGGAAGTTTTATCTTCTGAGGAATCGAGAACGGAACTCGTAAGGCGGGGTCTTGAACATTCTGCGAAATATACTTGGGAGACTACGGCTACTGAAACCTTGAAGGTATATCATCGCTGCTATGAAGGGGCAGGATAGCTGTGGCCAAAGTAAGTATTGTCATTATGGGGCATAATGCTAGTAATCATTTAGAGGGCTGCCTTAGTTCAATCTTTTGTCAGGATTTCCAAGACTTTGAAGTCATCTGGGTGGACTCAGCTTCCACAGACGGTTCCTTAAAAAAGATACAAACTCAATTCCCGCAGGTCAAGATTGTTGCGCTTACCTACAATGCCGGCTATCGCTGTGCAACAAATCTCGGAGCTCATGAAGCCAAAGGGGAGTACCTGGTTATCTGCAATCAAGACACGAGCATGGACAGATATTGGCTTACACAAATGATAAATTGCATCGAAACCGACCATACGATAGGTATCGTTGCCCCCAAGATTCTCATGTTCGATGATGCCCAAGTGATTAATGAGGCTGGAAATGTTCTGCATTATGCGGGCTTATATGGATCACGCGGGTTAGGAGCGTCAGCAGCAGAGTTTAGCGTCTCTGAGCCTATTGCCACGATGTCGGGGTGCTGTTTTCTTATTCGGCGCTCTGTCTGGCTGGCGCTGGGAGGGTTTTCGGCAGACTTCGATAAACTTGACACGGCTTGGCATGCATCCTTTGAGGATGTGGATTTGGCCTGGCGAACTCAGTTGGCGGGTTTCAAGGTTGTATTTTGCGCCCATGCTTTGATGTATCATAAATATTTATCTAAGGGAATGATTCCATCGCGGTTCTGCGGATATGAGTGGGGGCGTTATTTGGTGATTATTCGTAATTATGAATTTAGGACATTATTTCTGCTATTTCCTTTGTTGCTAGCATTGGAAGTTGGCACATGGCTTTATGCTATAGGGAAGGGCTGGCCATGGTTGATAGCCAAGGCCAAGGCAATGCACTGGCTGATAGCAAACAGAGCGCTGCTTAGCCGGATGCGACAACGTGTGCAGAAGATGAGGCGGATCCGAGACGCGGTCATTGTAACCCGGATGGACTCTACAATTCGAATTACCCATGTGATACCATCTTTGCGTTTAACGCGTCTGGTGCAACGTATTGTCGATGCTACGTTTAAGGTGTACCATCGTTTTTTTCTGTTCGGCTTAAACTTGCTAGAGAGTTTCCGTAATAACATCGACTGAGGGGCTCCCCAAAAACTGGACAGGGGGGATAGGTGTATTTTGGCCCGCCATATCTTCCCAAGGGGGTATCGTTTATAATGGTTAACATGCGAAGGACACACGAAGCGGCCTTCAAGGCCAAAGTCGCTCTGGAAGCGGTCAAGGGGAGAAGACGATCGCTCAGGTCACCTCGGACTTCGGCGTCCATCCCAACCAGATTCCCCAGTGGCGATCTCATCTTTTTGGAGATGTTGCCGGAGTTGTTCTCCCAGCGTCATCTCCCGCAGGGGAAAGCCCGGGACGAACTCGAGGCCGAGCTCTACCGGCAGATCGGCCAGCTCAAACTGAAGCTGCAGTGGCTTAAAAAAAATCGCAGTTGTTCCAGAAGAGAAAAAGAAGGCGTTTGCTAAGCTGGGGAATCCGATGATGCCGATCTCAAGGCAATGTGAACTCCTGAGGGTTTCTTGCTCGTCTATTTTATCGTCTTTTGGCGTTTATCAGTTTAAAGATAGAGATCTTGTGGAAAAGAAAGCCTATGGGAAAAGTAGTCTATAATCTACCAATCTTCCAACGAGGACCTTTATTTAATTTTACACATAGTGCTTGAAAATATCACAACTTGACATGACTGCTAAGCGTATCTTAGATTTCATTTTGACAATTCCATTTCTTTTTATCGCAGCACCTTTCGTGGGCATCACAGCTCTCCTAATTCTAATTTTTATGGGACCTCCTGTGTTTTATCCTATGAAAAGGCCAGGCCTCCATGGCAAGTCGTTCGTACTCTATAAGTTCCGCACAATGACAAATGCTTTAGATAAACAAGGGAATTTATTGCCCGACTGTGAAAGATTATCAAAATTCGGCCGTGTTTTAAGAATTCTGAGTTTAGATGAATTACCCGAATTATTGAATGTCATTAAAGGAGAAATGAGCCTCGTTGGCCCCCGCCCTCTTCTTCTAGAGTATCTAGACCGCTACACTCCGGAACAAATGCGTCGTCACGATGTCAAACCAGGAATAACTGGGTGGGCTCAGGTCAACGGACGCAATGCCTTGACCTGGGAGCAAAAGTTTCTTCTCGATCTCTGGTACGTCGATCACATCTCAATTGGGCTAGATATGAAGATTTTATGGCTTACGCTCATCAAAGTTCTAAAAAGAGAAGGAATTTCCGCTCAAGATCATGTCACCATGCCCGGATTTCGAGGGACCAGTACGCTAGATCCGTCATCCTCGGAGAGTGAAAGGAGATAATTTCATATGCCACTTAAAAAATTATATATCATAGGTGCTAGCGATTTTGGCAGAGACATGGAAAGTTACCTCGATTTGATACCTATGAAGAAGATAGACTGGAAAATTGAAGGATTTCTGGACGATAATCTCCATGCGTTTAAGGATTTCCCTTCTGATTATAAAATTTTAGGCACAATCAAAGATTTCAAATTCAAGAAGGGAGATTTAGCCCTTTTGGCTATTTCCGACCCATCAAAAAAAGAAAAAGTCTACAATCTACTAAAAGACAAAGTCCAATTCTTCACTTATATCGCTCCGGATGTGTACATCGGCAAGTACACAAAAATCGGAAAAGGCAGTGTAATTTGTCCCCAGGTCTTTATCGGCTCAAATGTAGAACTAGACACCGCCGTAACAATAAATGGCGGAACAAAGCTTGGACACGATGTAAAAATCGGGGAATATAGCTCCTTCATGGTTAATATTTCGGTCGGAGGTCATTGTCAATTCGGCAGAAATGTATTTGTGGGCTCAGGAGCAACGATCATTCCCAAAAGAAAAGTCTGTAGTTATGCGCGAATTGGAGCGGGGAGCGTGGTGATTCAAAATATCAAAGAGGCAAAGACTGTATTCGGGAATCCAGCTACTTTAATATAAAATTCCGATGTGATAAATTAACAAAAGGAGGCTTGATTCTTCGTGCAAATCAATGTTTTAGAATATTTTGAAAAAAATACTCTTCTCAAATTCTCCAATAAGACCGCTATTGTTGATAACGATATACCCTACACGATTCGAGAACTCGAAATATATGCAAAAAAATTAGCCCATTTGATCATTCAGAAAGGCGATTTTATAAATCGCCCAATTGCCGCCTTTCTTCCTAAGAGTGCAAATGTTGTCATTGCTGACTTGGCAATAACCTATAGCGGAAATATCTATGTCAACCTTGATATCAAATCGCCGGGCCAGAGAATAAAAAATCTCCTAGGAAACATTCAACCGGCCTTGATCATCACTAATAAGGAACTCGCCCATAATTTTGGACCTCTCGAAACAGACTCCCAAACCATCATTCTCATAGAAGAGATTTTTGCGAAAGACATCAAGTATGATAACGAAGCCATTCTGAGGCGGTTGGAAACCCTGATCGACACCGACCCCCTCTGCATCATCAACACGTCCGGCTCCACCGGCCTCCAAAAGAGCGTTGTTTTGAACCACCGGAGTTTTATCGACTTCACGGATTGGGCCATCGACCATCTCCAAATCGGCGAGGACGAAATCATCGGGAGCTTGTCTCCTGTTTTCTTCGACATCTACAGTTTTGAATTGTGCCTTTGCCTGGCCAGGGGCGCAACCATAATCTTGATCCCTGACAAGATGGCGGCATTCCCGACAAAAATCGTCGAATTTTTAAAGCAACACCACATTAATTTCATTTTCTGGGTCCCAACCATCATGGTGAATATCGCCAACCTGGACATCTTGAGCAAAATTGAGCTTCCTGCATTAAGGAAAATTCTGTTCGCTGGGGAAGTTTTCCCGACAAAACATCTCAACTATTGGCGGAAACACGTCTCCCAAGCCTCGTATATCAACCTCTATGGGCCGATCGAAATCACCCTGGACTGCACCTACTATATCGTTAACCGGGAATTCGCCGACGATGAACCCATCCCGATCGGATTTCCATGCCGCAACACGGACGTCTTGATCCTCAATGACGATAACAAATTGGCCAACCCGGGAGAACCAGGAGAGCTGTGCGTTCGGGGAACCTCCCTGGCCCTCGGATACTGGAATCACCCTGAAAACACGAGCAAGGCGTTTGTCCAGAACCCGTTAAACGCGAGCTATCCGGAAGTCATCTATCGCACAGGAGACCTGGTCTATAAAAACGACCGGAACGAAATCATGTTTATCGGCCGCAAAGATTTCCAAATCAAGCATCTCGGATACCGCATCGAACTGGGCGAAATTGAGCATGCCGTGTTGAGCACCTTTTCTCTTATTCAGAATGTCTGCGTGCTCTATAATAAAAATAAAAAAGAAATCACGTTGTTCTATGAAGCTAAAACGAAAATCAGCCCGGCGTATCTCCGGCTGAAATTGTCCGAATTGCTGCCGAAATATATGCTTCCCACAGCGTTCCTACAATTGAAGGAAATGCCGAGAAACCCTAACGGCAAAATTGACCGCAATTTTTTAAATATGCAATTGCAAAAAGAAAACCCATGAATCCGATAACGAGTTGCGATTTGGTCCTTAAGGAAATCAATTCTGTCAAATCCGCGTCGCGGAATTTCGTAACCAATTATTATCTCAACAAGGACAGCCTTGAATTCTGGCTCAGGCGGAAATGCTTCTTTTTTGATAAAATCGGCGAAACTTCATTTTTCTATAGAAAAGACCAAGACTTCTTCCATTTATTTTACATTTCGCCGGCATATGAGGAACTGGGCCGAAGTCTAGGCGTCCTCGCCGGCCGAGATGAAATTTTAGTCGCCGACATTGTGGCCAAACCAGGAGAAATAGATTCTATTTTATCCGTTTTTTTCAAAAACAGCTTTCATCCCTATATCACGCTCCAACGGATGTACAAAACGACGGCCATGGGCAGGGAAAAATACGAATTCCATAACGAAATCACTTATGCCTTCAAAGGAGATGAAGAGACCATTCATGATATCCTGATCAGCGGCGTCGATCGATATGCCGAGCAAATCCCGTCAGTCGAGGAGCTCACCCTCGAAATCCGGAATAAAAATATCATTCTCATCAAAAAAGAAGGGGTCATCGCTGGATTTGTCCACTATAATATCAAGGGGTTAACCTCCCACCTCCGGTACTGGTTCGTCAACCCCGATTTCCGGGAACAACGCATCGGCTCCAAGCTGCTGCGCAGCTATTTCTCTCTTACACCTCAGGCGATACGATTTATTCTTTGGGTCATCCAGACGAATGATAATGCCATCAAGCGCTACTTCCACTATGGCTATGTGCTGGACAATCTTACCGATACCGTCCTAATCAACAAAGAGAATATGAACTATGGAAAATAAGATATTAAACATTCTTGGGGAAATACGGCCGGAGTTTGATTTTCGAATATCGTCGAATTTCATCGACGACGGGATGTTGGACTCTTTCGATATCATCACACTGGTGACTGAACTGGACAAGGCTTTTTGCATTTCCATCGACGGCGTCGATATCGTTCCGGAAAATTTCTACAATCTCGAAACCATCGAGCGGCTACTCGTCAAAAGTGGCGCGCAAAAATGAATCTAAAATTCAAGAACAAAAAAATTTCCGGGATTTTAACCATTCTCCCCGCCCATGAAGTTTCCTTCGAGCAGGAGATGGGAAATTACAATTTTCCTCCGGCCAAATCCCTCAAGCTGAAGCTGGCGATGGGCTACAACAAGCATCGGATCGTGGAAGGCAATGTTTGCGCCTCCGACCTATGCGTCTTCGGGCTGGAATATCTGTTTAATAAATGCTTTTTGAAGAAAGACGAGATTGACGCCCTTATTTTAATTACCCAATCGCCAGACTATTTCATGCCGCCGACCAGCAATGTCATCCAGGGCCGCCTCGGACTCAATCAGGACGTCTTCTGTCTGGATATCAACCAGGGGTGCGCGGGCTTTGAGATCGGCCTCATCGAATCCTTCTTTCTCTTAGAGCAGGAGAGCGTCAACAAAGTCGTTTTGCTGAATGCCGATGTCATGAGCCGGAAAGTCTCCAAAAGGGATCGGAACAGCTTTCCTCTGATCGGCGACGGTGCCTCGGTGACGATCGTGGAAAAAACCGACCGGGATCTCGCCATTTATGCCAATTTGAAAATGGATGGCACCCAATCGGATGCGTTGATAATACCGGCCGGCGGCTTTCGCCTTCCGTCTTCGCCTGAAACCGCCGTTATGCGGGAAGACGAAAACGGAAATTTCCGGTCCAAAGACAACCTGGTCATGAAGGGCGACGCAATTTTCAACTTTGTTCAGACCGAGGTCCCACCGATGATTGCCCGGTTGGTGGAATTCGCTGGTGTTCGCATGGAAGCGATCGACTATTTTATATTCCATCAACCCAATAAATTCATGCTCCATAAATTGGCCGATAAAATGAAGGTCAATCATGAGAAAATGCCCAGCAACATTGTCGAGAGTTTCGGCAATGCGAGCGGAGTCACGGTCCCGACCGCCATCACATTCAACCTCGGGAGCCGATTGCTGGAGAAGGACTATAAAATCTGTTTCGCCGGCTTCGGGGTCGGTCTGACCTGGAGCTCCATACTAATGAACGTGGGCCCCCTGGGTTTCTGTGAAATGATCGATTATAAGTAAATTATTTTTAGATCAACGAAAGGACTCATATAAAAATGGATCAATTTTATGGTAAAGTGGCCGAAATATTGGAAGTGAATGAAGTCCGAGACGGAGATGTACTAAAAGATTTTGAGGCTTGGGATTCTCTGACGATATTATCAATCATAGCGATGGCAGACTCGGACTATAAGGTGACTTTGAGCGCTAAAGACCTCGACAACATTAAGACCGTAGGCGATCTTAAAACCTATTTTGAAAATCATGAAAAATAATTTGGAGATCTATTTCGTGGTCTGCCAGGGCGGGAAGCATCGAGAAGGCATTTAAAAATGAGTGGCCGGCTTTATAATCCTATGAGCCTGGACAACTGTTCCTTCCTTGTCACCGGCGCGGCTTCAGGCATTGGACGGGCAACCGCGATCATGTTGAGTCGCCTGGGCGCCAAACTGATCTGTGCGGACATCGATAAAGCCGGGCTTGAAGAAACTTTAGCCGTCCTTGAAGGAACGGGCCACCTGAGTCAGGTATTTGACCTGAGAAATATCGCGGACATCGACAAATGGGTGATAGACGCTTGCGCCTCGTTCGGCCGTCTCCACGGTCTTGTCCATGCCGCCGGAGTCTCATGCATCGCCCCAGTCAAAATACTCTCTATCGAAAAATATAGGGAAGTGTTTTTAATCAATACAGAATCGGCCCTTGCGTTGGCCAAAGTCTTTCCGCGTCCTAAAGTTTATGCCGGAAGCAACGGTTCAATTGTTTTTATTTCATCCGCCATGGCCCTGGTCGGCTCCAGCGCCGCCGTCGGCTATTCCCTAAGCAAAGCGGCCATTCATGGAATGACGCGATCGATGGCCATTGAATATGCAAAAAAGAATATCCGGGTGAATGCAGTAGCGCCGGGCTTTGTGAAGACCTCGATGTTCGATAAGTCGAAAGCCCGTTGGGATGAAGAACAAGCTGCCCGAGTCGAAGCGCTCCATCCCCTCGGCTTCGGCCAGCCGGAAGATGTAGCCCACGCCATTGCATTTTTATTAGCGGATACTGGGCGGTGGATCACAGGGACAATTCTGGTCGTTGACGGGGGCTATACCGCGCAGTGACCTTGAACATGTAGAAAACGCAATGATAGAATCGACGAATTTTGCTCTAATTACCGGTGCCTCTTCTGGAGTCGGCCGGGCCATTTCCGCCCATCTCTCCCAAGAGGGGAATCTGATCCTTCATGGAAGAAACCTTCATCGGCTCGAAGAGACAAAATCCTTTTGCTCAGCTACAAAAAATCAAATTATCTGGCAATTTGACCTAGCCGAAACTGAAAAAATAGAATCCTCTCTGGCCGAATTTTTACAGTCCAACGGTGCCTACGTAGAATCCTTCATCCATTGCGCCGGCATATTGAAATTGCTGCCTTTTCGCAGCATGACCTACGCACAAATCGTGGAGACGATCAATATCAATTTTATTTCTGCGGCGCAGATCATTCGGGTCCTTCTTAAAAAGAAAATCAATAACAAACAGCTCAAAACCATCGTTTTTATTTCTAGCACTGCGAGCAAATTTGGGGCCAAGGCTTTCACTATCTACAGCGCAAGCAAGGGAGCCCTGGATTCATTCATGAGGTCCTTAGCCGTCGAACTTGCACCCGACATCCGTGTAAATTCGGTTCTACCGGGAGGCATTAAAACTCAGATGACGGAACAAATATTTTCAAATGCTGAGTTGGCGGCCCGAATGGAGAAGGAATATCCTTTGGGCCTCGGAGAGGCTGACGATATCGCCGATCTTGTCATGTTTTTAATTTCCGACAACGCCAAGTGGATCACGGGGCAGCAATTCATAATTGATGGCGGGCGGACCATCAATATAACTGCATAGCAAATCTTCCTTCTTAATAAATCACACAAATATTTTTTTTCAAAATTACGGCACATAGGATGATTCTGGGATTGAGAGTTTTTTTCGAAAGGATAGGTTTATTATGAAACCTATATCTATGTCTTCGCCTGATCTGACTTTAAAAGAAATTCGTTCCGTTCTCAGCGTTATGAAGACGAAATATTTGAGCATTGGACCAAGGATTCAAAGATTTGAGAAAGAAATCGCCTCTTTTATTGGAGCAAAATATGCCGTGGCGGTGAGCTCCGGGACAGCGGGTCTTCACCTTGCCGTTATTGCCGCCGGAGTAGGTGTCGGCGATTTGGTCATAACCTCACCCTTTTCGTTTGTGGCCTCCAGTAATGTAATCCTCTATGAAAGGGCGATTCCCATTTTTGTTGATGTCGACAAAGCCACGGGAAATATCGACCCCGCTCTTGTCGCCGAATCCGTTCATGATCTAAGCCGCTCGGGATCACGAGCGCAACGCTGGCTTCCCCCTTCCCTGAAGGCTTCACTGGCGAGCCTCCACCAGCCAAAATCTCTGTTGCCTGTTCACGCCTTCGGCCAGCCTGCGAATATGTCCTCGCTCCTCGAAACGGCCTCTCGCCACAATTTGAGCATTATCGAAGACGCCTGCGAGGCCATCGGAGCGGAGTATAAGGGCTGCAAGGTCGGCACATTCGGCCACGCGGCGGTTTTTGCGTTCTATCCGAACAAACAAATGACCACCGGCGAGGGAGGCATGATCGTGACGGATAATGACGATTGGGAAGCGCTTTTCCGCTCGTTGCGCAATCAGGGGCGCGATGTATTCGATGCCTGGCTGAATCACGCCCGCCTCGGCTACAACTACCGCATGGACGAGATGAGTGCCGCCCTGGGCCTGGCCCAACTGGGGCGCATCGAAGAACTCCTAGCCAAACGGGAGCGGGTGGCTCAGTGGTATAACGAGCGGCTGAAAGATGTGGATCGCGTGCAGATTCCCTACATCGCTGCCACCACTACGCGCATGTCCTGGTTTGTCTACGTTATCCGCCTGGCTCCAGAGATAGACCGAAACTCCATCGTGGCCACACTGGAGAAGCGTGGCATCCCTTCGCGTCCCTATTTCTTGCCGATCCACCTTCAACCGTTTTATAGGGAGAAGTTTGGGTATGAGCATGGTAATTTCCCGGTTACAGAGCAATTGGGCGACGTATCGCTTGCTTTGCCGTTCTCGGGAGTCATGACAGAGGATCAGGTGGATTATGTATGCATGAACTTGCTAGACATATTGAAAAGTCTGTAGCAGCATACTTAAAAGCCGGACAATTTTTTTCCTAATAAAAATACCAGAGTATTTAATGCGCAATAGTATTATATGGGATAAAGGGAGTGCGATCGAGTTTTTAATACCAGGGGGGTGAAGCCATGAAAGAACGAATCATTGAATTCATCAGGGATATTTTTAAGACAACCTCGTTCAAGAGGCGGGCGTTTTTTCTGGTTGCGGATATCCTGCTTATCTCCTTATCCATGTATGCGTGCTTCTGGATCAGGTTCGACGGGAAGATACCTTATGAATTCTCGCGCTACCTAAGGGAGTAC
>Ga0315280_10004948_pt1 | contig 19332 bp, 22 predicted proteins | sample YL17G06_40_MG_FD_203697 | JGI IMG/M metagenome (GOLD analysis project Ga0315280, IMG submission 203697) | Sediment microbial communities from Yellowstone Lake, YNP, Wyoming, USA - YL17G06_40 | ecosystem: Environmental > Aquatic > Freshwater > Lake > Sediment | place: USA: Wyoming | collected... | reverse complement strand
CAAACAGCGACATAGAGAAAGAAATCTCAAAAGAGATAGGTCCCATTCCATATGTAGCGCAAATAGAGAAAGTCACCGTTCTTGAACTCTCAACAATAAGACGCTTCCCTTCCCAGCCTTGAAAGGCGTCATCGTCCAAGCGAAGGTTTCTATCCCTATGTTAGAACATACAAACAAGAATGACTGCGCCAAAAACATAAACAAGTTGTGAAGCAAAAATCATTATTTTAAATTCACAAGCCATTTTAGGTCAAAGCCATCCCCATTTAACATTTAAGGAAGATGCGCCATGAACTGCAACCTTCAACAGTCTTTGGATCCACCCTTCAAAGAGACATTTCATTCAGCAGTCGAAAAAGCCATGCTTCTCCTTGGAGAGTCTGGAAAACAGGCAACATACTACCACATCGAAAAAACCTTCAAGCTGAAAAGGAATATGTGGCACAAAAACCCAGAAGACTTCGCAGAGGCTGTTGAACAAATATTCGGTCCAGGAAGCCAACTCCTACTAAAAGCCATAACAAAAGAACTCTACGCAGATTTAGGCTTAAAGCTTCAAGAAACAAAGCAAACAAGCTTCGCACACCTCGTTCGCAAGGCTGAACGCTATACACGCGGGGGGGGGGGAGAATTCGATTGAAAAAAGTAAGCAAGAGAAAAACTGAGAAAACGAAACCAAGAATACTCGTCATAGACGACGACGAGGACATAAGAAAAGTCCTAAGCGAAATCTTGAAAGACAACGGATACAACGCGGACTCGGCAGAAACAGGCGGAGAAGCACTCAGAAAAGCAGAAAAGAAATTCTACAATCTAGCTTTAATAGATATTAGGCTTCCAGACATTGAAGGCATAGAACTGCTCACAAAAATCAGAGAAACAAAGCCGAAAATGAGGAAAATCATCATAACTGGGTATCCGACGCTTAAGAATGCTGTTGAAGCCCTAAACAAGGGCGCAGACGCCTACATCATGAAACCATTAGACATTGAAAAAGTTTTAGCGACAATAAAGGAACAACTCAAAAAACAGAGACGAGAACAGAAAATGACAGAGAAACAACTCGTCCAATACATAGAAACAAGAGTAAAACAAATCGAACAAAAAAGCTAGTGAAACCATTCTGCCAACACGGTCTGCTAAACAATGAAGTGCAGAGACTGCCGATTCATAGACTACTTCACATCCGAAGGCAATACTGGTGCCACATGAAAAAGAACTACGTCAATCCAGACAATGGGAGCTGTCAAGCCAAAAGTTAAGGGTCCATTAGACAAGTATCTAAATTAAGTCTTGCAAAGTTTTTTGCTGTGTTTCAGAAGGTATTTAAGCTTGAGCGTGGCATTTTGTTTTTGGAGTTGTAGATATGAGGAAAATCGGTTCTTTGGCTTTAACTGTCGTGATTGTACTGTCTCTGGTTGCCATTTTGCCACTGTCGGTGTCTGCTGCGGAATCCTCCACTCATTTGATGGTTATCGAATGGTATGGCAGCGGACGTGTCACCCTTAACACTATTCCACCAGAAGACAACTCGATGGAAAATCCCGACTACAAGCTGTTGCGTTTCCATTGGTATACCACGGTGGAGTATTGGATAAACCCGACGAACACGTACGGCATCTCCGATTCCAACGTCGTGAACGCTATTCAAACATCTGCCGAGACTTGGGATGTAAATACTAGCTTCGAGGTTTTTGCCGATAATCCAGATGTGACAGACAAGCAGGCAGGTATCCAAGACTACTGCAACGTTGTTGCATGGGGCTATTACGGAAACTCGCAAGTAATTGCTGTGACATACATCTGGTACAACAGATTCACGAGAAAGATTGTGGAAACAGACACTATGATGAACATCCAATTTTCGTGGGGCCTCACTAGCGTCACAGGAACTATGGATGTTCAAAACATTATGACACATGAATTCGGCCACTGGTGCGGTCTCAACGACTTGTACAGAGACAAAGACTATTGGTTAACAATGTATGGCTACGCAAGCTATGGCGAAACCTACAAGCGGGACCTTGGATTAGGCGACATACTCGGACTACAGAAAGTGTATGGCAAATAGCCACCCAAAACCTCACCCTTTTTCTGATCCCTACCAGAGACAAGAATATGTCCATAGAATACAGTGGCACAGAAAGCTACATTTATATGGTCAATAATCTATCTTCGTTACATTTGGTAGCTAATATCTCCGCCAGATGATGTAGGGGCACTGGTTCCAGCAGTAGCTTCCACCCTTAAAAACGCAGTTTTTGCATTCAAGCCTATCAAAAAGCCTCCGCCTTTTTGAAACCCAAGCCTAAAATATGCCCCAATTTACACCCTTAAGCAACGAGTCGATGGTTTAGGGAGTCAACGGGTTCGTTTAGATGCCGAGATACATCATCCATGCTCCGACTACCATGAGGACGATGCCAGCACTAGCAGATATGACGATGCCTAAGCCTTTAATTGAGGCTTTAGCTGAGCCACCAATTCCCAGAATGGCGAAGATTAATCCTGTTATGAAGAGGAGTAGTCCGAACATCATGTTTATTCCTAAAAATTGTTACTGTTTAGTTGACATATAAAAGAGTTTAGGGGTTGTCTTGTCGTCTTTAGTCTTGTCATGGTCTATGTAAAGCTTTTATTCTGGGGATAACATTGTGGTTTCAGAGGGTTTTGACTTGACACTTACCATGTGTCTAAAAGGAATAGACGGTATGGTTCTTGCATCTGATAGTAGAGGAACATTTGGAGACCCCAGAGGTGTCACAGCACAGAATGACAATATGAAAAAACTCTACGATGTTTCCAAGTATGTTGGAGTAGTCGTTGCTGGGAGTGGAGAACTAGGTGCTACGATTATGGATGAAATTCCGAATCGTATAAGAAGTTCAAACATAGAAGGCGTAACTCCAGTAATGCACGAAATCAGAAAGATACTCATGGAACGTTTTGACCAATGGTTCAAAGGATATTCAATTGTCCCAATTCAAGGCTCAACGACTCCCACCAGACCTACTCTTCTTATTATAATAGGCGGGTTTGAAGTAAATGCAGAGGGAAAGCCAACAGTTCAGAAGATATACAGTCTGAATTGCCACAATAATTTCGCACCAATGCTGCACGACTATGGCTATGCTCTCAATGGTGTGGTTCAATATGCACTATACTTACTGAACAGGCTATACATGCAGAATTTGACTGTGGAAAAACTTTTGCCATTAGGAGCTTACAATATTACGGAAACAGCTAGTCAAGATGGGAAGGTTGGCGGTCCAGTCCAATTGATGAAGATTGTGCCAAATGAAGGATGTGTGATTCTGAAAACAGAAGAGATAAATAGAATACTTCAAGATAATAATTCGAGGAGCGAGAAGCTGAAACTATTGTTCTACGGGGATGAAGAAAATGCCAGAGAATGAAATCACAGTAGTCAAATCCCCTGTTGCACCAGTTTACGTTCCAGACGAAGACAGAGTGATATACAGCAACGAGTTGACTTACTACGTGCGACTTTCCAATGGTATGATTGCGACAAAGCCAGAAGATTTTCCAGATGACAAGAAGGATGAGGAAGAAGTCGAAAAAGAAGCAATCGAGGATTGATTAGAACCCGCCTTAACCAAGACAGAGAAAAGTTGGGAGTCAGAAGAAAAAGTCTTCATCTAATAGGTCTTCATAGCATTCTGAACAGAGTCCTTCATGTTCTTCGGCAATCGTCACCATCAACATGATACAAGCATCTTCTGCAAACATGTGTGAGTTTAACCGTGCATCGTTTCCTCTTCTTCCAGGGTTGGCAAGCCCCTCTTTTCACGCCAGAGGTTTCTAAGCACGATTAGTTTAGCCTTATAGAAGTATCCGCTTTCGCGGAGTTCTTTGTGGGTTGCTGTTATGCCTTTGAAGTCTGTGCCCATGGTTTTGGCTTGGTCTTCTTGGAAAAGCTGCTGAGCTTTGTCCCAGATCATTGCTCTGACTTGAGGCCAGAATTTACCGTGCTGGTTTTGGGTTTTTGATTTCGACAATTTCTTCATACCTCATGGTTTCTATCTTGTTTTCGATTTTACTGTCTGGGATGGGAAGGTTTAGGATGTAGTCGGCGATTTTTCGAGCTTCGCGCGCGCTTTAACAACTCCAATAGTTATAAATAGTCCTTTTCGGAAAACAATTAATCATGCAGGATAGAACAGGTGAATTATGTCCTTCTTGTAAAAAAGGTAAACTGCGACCAACTGGCAATAGAGAAGTTAAGGAACCAGACAAAAGCCCTAACAGTGGAGAAGCTCGAAGAGAGTTTACCGAATATGAATGTGACACTTGTAAGCACAGATGCAAAGCGTATGCTTTTACAGGGGTTGAAACAATGGGCTTCAACGATAAGGTTAATGCTGACATTAAGAAAAAGGGGAGCAAGTGACAAAGCTCTCAGTATGCTCGTAGTATCAACAGACGAATTTTTACAGCGCAAACGAACCGACAAAGAGTTTACAGAACCATAAAAAAGGCGCATGAAACCAAAAGTTCAGGTATCTTGTCCTTAATCCATCCGACGACAGTTAACAGAAAAACCCCTCCGACGACAAGTTACCAGAACCGAAGCGCGCACAATTATAGCGAAGGTACTTATTTCCGATTCATAAGCCTTTATAACGTGCCTGTCCTAGGGCGCATCTTGGTTTGGGTCGTGGAAGCATCGCGGTGCAGCATGTATGGAGGAACATGAGAAAGAAAGTGAAGAAAAGAAATTCTTCTGTTCTGTTTGTGGGCGAGAGATTTCTGAAGACGAGTACAATGATTATGATGGTATGTGTTGGGAGTGCTGGGATGATCAGCTGACTGAGGAATCAGATGACATGTTTGGAGACGTAATGTGAAATGGGCGAGGAAAAAGTTTACGAGTGTATGAGGTGTGGCAGAAAAATCACAAAAGAAGAATATGAAACCTATAGCGGAATGTGTGAAGAATGCTACGAAATCGAAATAGACGAACTGGATTACGAAGAGTAAAGTTTAGTCTGCAACAGAAAACCACATACCTTGATTAAAAGCCTAAATTTCCGCACTCTTTACAATCTTTATAAGTTCTTTTGGCTGAGCGATGACTTCGCCACATTTCTCGATGAGGTTCATTCTCTTGCGCAAGTTTTAAATGAAGTTGAACTAACAACACCTAATAGAGTGAAAGAAATGAACAGAAATATGGCTTTAATCTTTGCTATTATCATACTTTATGTTCTCAATGTAACACCTTTTGCAAATGCTCAACCTTATTACGATGCGTATTTCACGAGTATTATGGTGACTGATGGAAATGGTGCAAGTGATCTTCTATATGGTGGAACAGCAAAGGTATATGATGGACAGCTTATTTCAATTAACACGACCGCCTACAACAATAGATGTGGAGTGTTTGGAGCGAATCTGTACGTCAAAATGTATGTTAGTGACGTTTTAGTTACTACAACTAGTGAGGCATATATTCTAAAAGGAACTAACATGGGGAACCAACTGTACGACTATCAATTTGGAGCCAAGATTGTTAATTACAAAGTTGAATTATGGTGGGATAGTTCTGGCACTTACTATCTTGAAGATGAGAAGACTTTCAGTATCCAAGTTGTGAAGTTATCTGTATCGGAATGGTTGCCTTCTTCACTATCGGTAGAAAAAGGGAAGACAACTGCTTCGACATGGTCGATCACCTTTAAGAATGGTGGAAATGACATGATGTATGGTAGTTCGATCTCGATAGTCGATTCTAGTGGTTTACAGATAACGCCTACGTCAACTAGTCTAGGAAATATAGCCAGTCAAGGAATAAAGTCAACAAGCTTCTCTGTTGTGGCTCCTAATACACTGTCAACTGGTTACAAAACCGTGTCTTTCCAGATAGGCTATAACGACTTTGAGGGAAATTCTCATGTAGAGAGCAAGGCAGGATATGTTGCTGTTAACAAACTAGGAACGAGTATTGTACTAACACTCACACCATCAAGCGTCAAGAAAGATGCTTCGATGACTATTACAGCAAGGTTACTGGATGGGAATGGAAACCCTATAGGAAGCCAGTCGATTGCTTTTTCTATTGGAGCGACTTCTCTAGGTTCAGCAAACACTGATTCTTCTGGAAATGCTGTGAAGCCATACACTGCCAATATCAATGCTGGAACTTATGTTATTAATGCGTCTTATGCTGGGGGTGCAGACTATGGCTCAAGCAGTGGGACAAGCAACCTTATCGTTAATCCATTCACTACTACTCTCACAATCGATGTTCCTTCTGCTATCCAAGGACAGTCCGTGACTTTAAAGGCAACCCTGAAGGATGAGAATGGAAATCCAATACAAGGTGTAAGCATACAATTCCAGATGTATGATGGCACTAGTTGGACAAACATGAGTTCGGCAAATACCGATTCAAATGGTGTTGCCTCAATAAGCTACACGCCTTCAAGCACTGGTTCATTTCAAGTTAAGGCAATGTTTGGGGGAACTGCTAACTATGCTCCCTCAGCAAGTACATCGGCTAACCTGAATGTGGGTATGGATTATACTCCATACTATGTTGGTGGTGGAATAATCGTTGTTATCATCCTTTGTGCCATAGGATACTGGGTCTATCGAACTCGAAAGAAGACAGCTCCACAAAAATAAATCTTCGGTCTTTTCCTTCCATATTTTCGGGTTTTTCTTCAGTTGTTACGTATAAATTAAAATGAAGAGGCAATGAGTTGGGAAAACACATATAATTTGGGCGATGCGTAAATTACATTAGAGAAAACAGACCTTAGAAGCCCCATGTGAATTATTTCCCCCAAGGGCATCTTTTTACTGGGCATCTCCAATTCGTGAATGGTGGAATCGCAGGATGTACAGTATTGTCTATAGGATTGTATTTATGATATAAAATACACTCTCGTTTATAGGCTTTCATAGGTGATGTTTCATAGTCAAACCAAAAATACTTGTATCCTTTTCCTTCGCCGATAGATTGACTTAACCTTCCACGAAGGTCGCTATCAGACCTTCCCACATAGTGTATTGTTATTCCATTTCTCGATAGCGCGTAAACTCCTATATAACCCCACTCAACTACATAGATTTCGTCAATAGAATAAGGGCCCTTCATACCTCGCAGTTTCTTCGCCAACGCTTTTCCTTACCTCTTCTCTTTTCAATTCAATGATGTTGTTCATTATGTCTATTTATTTGTACTGATATTTTTGTCGGGTGAACCATTGATTTCTGAAACTCCTGACCATATCCCTCCTTTTTCACGTCTTCAAGGCTTATTTCACCAAGCCTCTGCCTAAACTTGTGGGTTATCAAAACGTAGCCTTCAGCCTTACAGAACCAGCGGTTCTAATGCTGTAAACACGCCCCAAGGTGGGTTTATCAAGACTCGTTCCCTTCCGTTTTGCGATAAGCCACTTTCGCTTTAGCCAATTATGTGAATAACCCAACATGATTCACAAGAGAAAAATCGCCAAACGATAAGTTCAAAGAACCTATTTGTGGGCTCGCAAAATTGCATATGGGTTCGTTTCATAACTTCATAAAACCATATGAAGGATAGCTGGTAAGACTCCTGAGAAGCTTGAGGAATAACAGTCCAAGGAAAGAACAAATGGCTAACACTAATTCAAAACGCAAGCAAACGAAGTAAATCCTAAACTACTCTTCTTTTTCATGAATCTTCTCTTTTCTCGCTTTGTCTAATTCCATTATACTATTGTCTATATTTGATGAATTGGAAAAAATCATAATATCCGATTTGAAGAATAAAGATCCAGCAGTTCTCAATTGATCATCATTAGTCACAAAAATATCACAACCAGCAATGTCGGCTACTGCTAAGTGAATACAGTCAGAAGCAGATATGTTCAATTTGCTTAGCAGTTCGAATGCCCTAATCCAGCCTTCGTCTGTTAGATATCTGAGTTCAATCTTTTCCTTGTCCATGAATGGTTTGAATACTTTACTCTCAAGGATTTTTTGGATACCTTCAAGCTCTACTGGAGTAAGGTCTCTTCGATCAATATGTCTTCGAACTTCGTCAAATGATTTCTTGCAAATAACAATCTCTCTTTCTGCGTAAATCCGTTCTTGTTCATCTTCCATAATCTCTAGCAAGGTGAAGGAAGATGTCAAGGCATTATACTTGTCTCTAGCTATTTCTCGAAAGAGGTTCCTTGAATCATCGGCAGGGATGCCATTTCTGTTTCTAATCAAATCCAAGAATATGTTAGTGTCTAGGTAGAGTAACGGTTTTCGCAAAGTTATGCACTATCTTCTCCGCTTTTGTCTTTTTGTTCCTTTGCGTCGTTTCCTAGGCAAAATCAATTCTCCTGAAGTTGAGTCACATGACTTGTTGCTGTCATTTTGAGTATTATTCTGTTTATGTATATTTATCACTTTTCTCACCTCCTTTATTTCATCAACCGAAAAGTAACAGCCTCACGAAACAGCCTAATCAATCGAAGAGGTAACAGAGCCACTTTTCACAATCTTTATAAGTTCTTTTGGCTGAGCGATGACTTCGCCACATTTTTCACATTTAGAAGCCTGCAAAGGCAAATACATGGGAATGAAAACTTTAACCTTAGGCTCTGGAGAAGTTTGTTCTAGGAAAATCTTGTTTACTGGAACTCTATTCCAATGGCAACAATAAGGGCATTTCATTCTAAGCTTGGTTTTCATGTCGCATCCGATTCTCCTAAATAAAATCGCTCATCTTCTTTGATTTCTTATTCTGGATTGATTTCCTTTTGCTCTCGATTGTTAACAGTGATTCTCCAAATTGCTCATAACACTTAACACAGAAACTTCTAGCGTTTAAAGATTGCAGAAATTCTGCAGCAGTTTGACTTTAACATTCAACTGTTGGGCAGCGAAAAATACGTTTTGAATAAGCTCCAAACCCTAAGCGAGAAGGAGCTGCGAATAGTGAGAGAGGCATTCATTAAGCATTGTCATGCACGCTTTATGAAATACTTTTTCTGCCATGTTCCCTTCGGAAGGAAGGAAGTTTACGCTAAAGAAGTAATGAAGGCCAGCCTTGAAAGGCTTGCACGTCTAATCAAAGTTTGCGGTTTTCTACTGCAGACAAAGGTTTACTTGTTCTGGAGCAAACTCTAACCTCGGGGGTGGTCAGCTTCATCTGAACATGCTGAGGTTCGCAGTTTGTAATAAAAAGCTCTTTTCCTTTGATTTGCTTCTTGTTCATGCCATACCGCATTTCCCACGGATAAATGCAAGCAAACGAGAACAATTCCCGTATTAAGGTTGAGTCATCGTAAGTGATGAGCCATTTATGTTCACATTTTTTAACGTTTTCTGCGAATTGCTTGTGGTCAAAGATTCTGCTCAAGTTTCCGTTTTTTCCGTATAGTCGTGAGTTTCTTGCTTTCCAGTAGGGTGGGTCTAGGAAAATGAAAACGTTTTTGCCTTTTTTGGAAAGTACACTTTCATAGCTTTCATTTGTTATCTCAACCTTCCTTAGCAGGGTTGCCAAAGGTCTTAGTTTTTCAATCTTAGATAAAGTAAACCGTTTTTCGAAAGCTTCAGAAGAATATCCGCCAGAATCGACCGTGCCAGAGTAAGTGATTCTATTCAGTATATAGAATCTCAATGCTCGACCAAAGACTCCGGAGGTTTTGGCGCGCGCTAGTTTCGCATGGAGACTCTTGCCATCTCTGCTTACCTTTTTGATTTGCGTGATTGCATCGATCAACTCGTTTGGGTTCTCTTTCATGGCTCTCCAGAAGCAGTAAACGTCACGGTTTAGGTCATTGATTCTGCAGAGTGTATTTGGGTTTTGCTGTTTAAATGCGATAAATACCGATCCGCCGCCCAGAAAGGGTTCCCGGTACTCAGAAAATCCTTCTGGTATTAGAGGCAGGATTTTTCCCAATGCTCTTGCCTTTCCGCCGGGATACCTTAGGGGGCTTGTGATAATTGTCATGTCATTTCTTAGTATAGCCTTTTGACCGTTTTTAAGCATATGCGTCAGGTCTAGGAAACTTTCGACCATTTGGCTTTTGAAACTATCGAGTCGAACAAACTGTCTTTCAATAGTGAGTCGTAAGTGGGCATAGAGAAAATGTGGTTTTTCATATCGAATAGATATATACTTTCTCTACTGGAGATTTTATTGCAGTATTCTATTATCAAATCGACTGAGTCCAAAGAAATGTTTCCTTTGAAGATTTTCCAAAATAGGTAGCTTAGTTTTTCTTGGGAGAAGCTGGAATCTCTGTGAAGGTCGAGGTAATATTCATAATGTCCTCTGTATGCATAGATTCCCCGAGTCTTTTGCACGCAATGATTATTGTGCCTGAATATGCTACTTACGACATGCTCATTTCCTGTTTTGCCCAGGAAATCTTCTTTCTTCAATTTGGCTATCGTATGGAGTCTGTATAACAGATCATACGATTTGTCGAGAACTTCTTGCCACTTTCCTTTGACAACATCGTTTTTCTTCAGATCTACTGCAGATTTTTCTGAAAAAGTTCTGGCCGCTATCATAGCAAGGAGTATTACTGCCTCTCTGTCGTCCAGATCGGTCTTGATGTTCGACGAAGGATAGTTGCCACTAAAGAATTTTTCATTTATGTATGATAGCAAGCTCTCTTCATTCATGAGGCCCGCGTCCTGTTCGTAATCCCAAACGCCTTTACCGGTAATGGCGTATGTTTCTATATTCCCGAAGACTTGGATCTCTCTTTTTGTTAAGAGGGACATTAAAATGTCGTTGGGAACTAGGTTCGAGGAGATAGTCGAGCTGCTTAACAATTTATATCTTGATGCGCTCCGACTTTCTAGAAAGGATATTAGTATGGAATGAGCTTTGAGGCTTTTTTCTCTTTGAAGGTTATCCCGTAAGAGGCAGTAGAATTTCTTGAGGTAATCTTTTTCATTTTCTTTCATGGCTAGTCATCTAACCTAGCGTTCGAACGTTGATTTTGTTACTTTTTTGAACCAAAATTCCCGAGAGAAGGCGATTTTGCTTGTGAAGTTCCTGCATTTTGGCAAATATCGGTTCAAGCGAATTGTCATCCATCATCGCAATTTCATCAAAAAGGGCAATTATCTTTCGCGGATCATTCTTGACGTCGATATTGAGGACACCTAGAATGTAGGCGCTTTGGGTTTGCCCCGTCCCCATATCAGTTATATAGATGATTTCATCGTCATCTGTGATTATGACTCCTGAAATGAGATCGACTACTTTTGCTTTGTAACTCTTGTCAATATGTCTGAAGAAACCGATTCTGTATGCCAGATACTTGGACACTTCACTGTAATATCTTGTTTTACATTCATCTGTGGCAATATCATCTTCCTTTACCTTCTTGTCGATCAAGTTCTTCAGATCAGTATTGTATTCATACAGGAGTTTCTGACTTACGGCATCTGTTTTTCGGAGTAGCTCATTTAGCTGTTCGAGGTATGCCTCAAATTTGTGTGGCTTCTGTTTCTCCAGACTCTGAACTTCCTTCTCATACTGGGTTATGACTAGATTAAGTCCTGTCAGTTGGCCTCTTTTCTCTACAATATCGTTTTGCAGTTCTCCTATTTTATCCATGGCTTGCTTTTCGCTTAGCGACAGATATTGGTCAACCTGTTCATTCTTGGGAATCTCTCTTATGAGTTCTCGATATGGTCTGCCTTCAAGCTTCTTTTCGTCGATGTTCTTCGACAAGCACCTCTGGAAGTATTCGTTACACTTTGTCGCCATCAGTTCCAGATCGCTTTCCATTTTCTTGAGTTGTCTCTTTTTTTCGTAGAATACATCAATCGGGCCTTCAGACAGTTGTTTACTCGCAGCTGATTCTTGGTTCAACTCTTTTTGCGTTGCCTGCAATTCATTGATATTAGTTCTCAGCTCTTTGAGGAGGTCAATTATCTGGTTTAGAGTCTGATATCTTTGAATCAAGACGAAACTCTTCTTGCTTTCATCTTTCAGTATCCTAACGAATTCCCCAATGGTTACCTCTAGCTGAGGAATCATTAGCGCAGAATCCTCAAACTCTTTCAAAGCTTGGAATATTTTTTCCCATATGCTAGCGTCCTTGAAAGAGCTATCTTTCTGCATTGTTTCGATTTCTTGCCCGAATATATCTGCAAAATGCGTCGCTTCAATCTTAGCGGTGTCTAGTTCATTACTTTCAGTGTAGTACGGATTAATACCCTTCCATATTCTAAAGCGCGATCGCTCGTTTTTTGGCAATGCACCTTCGATCAATGGAGTGACCTTGTTGTAGCTTTCAGTGAAGTTGCCTTGGAGATATGATATCCTTGTTTTATGCCTCGATAATCTGCTAGTTATTTTCTTGCCATCCGTGTCAAACTCTTTGATGCTTTTATCAAGTTGCAGTTTCTCACGCGTTAGTCTTTCGCCTTCATTTGAGTAGTAGTAATAGTATTGGATGTAGGCGCTTTTCTCCAATAGGTCCAAAAATGCCTGCAATTCAGGTAGTTCTTTGTTTGCTTTCTTTGTCTGATTTCTGGCTTCTGCCAGCTTTTTCTTTATTTCTTTCAGACGTTTTGGGTCTCTGGAACTAGTTATCTGACCGATCATGTTTCGCAGGAAAAACCCAAAATCCTTGAATCTGTTTCCAAATTTAAACTGTTCTTCTTTCAGTTCCTTCAATAGTTCAGGCAGCCTTTCGGTTGGATTACTGGGGATGTCATAAATCAAATTGTATTTTTTTTCAAAACTCTCAAAACTCAATGGTCGATAGGCTTTCCCATCTGTGCTTTCTTTGACGGTTATTTCGTTTCCTTCGAGATCGGCTTTCTCTGATTTCAAGATTAGTTTTTCGTTCTCTGAGGCGATTTGGAATGAAAATCTCAGTTTCTGGTGATTCGGATCCAACAATGAGTGCATCTTGCTTTGCAAGGTTGGATTTATTCGTGGGTTTTTGGTTCCGAAAAGCCCTAAGGCAATTATGTTAAGAAGCGTGCTCTTGCCAGACGAATTTGGGCCTTCAATCAGAACCATGTTGCTGAGTTTTGTCGGTATCTGATCTGGAACGAACTTCCGCGATTTGCCTGAGCCTATCTCTCTATCTATTGTATAGTCATAGGTTATCATTCTTTTTTCCTGCCAATCATGTCTAGGATTCTGGTTAGCAGCTCTTCGTCCGAATGACCCTCGGAAATCAGTTTTATGATTTTCTTTTCCAAAGCGTCATCAGCAAGTGCTTCGAGAAAATCTGCAATTGAATACTCGCTCAATCGGCTAACCTCCTTTTTCGAAAACGCCAGCCAGGGCCAATGGGAACTTAACAACTCTGACTTGAGGCAGTCCATGGATATTTGCGATGGCATAGCCTTTTCCCAAGTTTTGCATTTCTTCAGAAGTGACCGAAATGTCATAGTCTTTGGCGGATGACCTATCCGACTTGAAGAATATCTTTGTGTTAATCACGTTGGAAAGCCCTCGCGGGATGTCCGATGGGTTTTGTGAGGAGAAGATCACGCCAATTTCCTTGCTTCGGCCAGTACGGCAAATCGTGTCTAACTGGCCCAATGCTTCGCGAGAACTAGTAGTATCATAGAATTGATGTACTTCATCTATTATTATCAGAATTGGAACTCTGGATCTTTGAGTGCTTTTCTCATCTACAATGCCCTTGAGCAAATGTCGTAGTATCACCGACCCGAATTGTATTCCTTTCTCTCCAGCAACATTTATGACAGACATCTTTCCTCGCACTAGAATGTCTTGTGCACTTATGGTTTCAGCATCTTCGTTATCAAAAAATTCCATAGCGTATTCTAGATTTCTCAATATATTGTGATAGGTGCCCCACGGCAAAGTTACGGCAAGTCTGTCTCCTCGTGAATTCAACGTTTCATAAACATAATTGTCATCTGCTCCTCTGGCGAAATATTGCACAAAATCGCCGAAGGTGAATCTAGCAGCGTTTGATCGATTTTGAGTATCCTGCCACATTCGAAAAATGTTTGGAAGGTGTTGAGCAGCTACGTCTGACACACCCAGCAACAAACCAGACAGTGCATCGGGGTCAAGAAGCCGAACATTGAGCGTAATCCTCTTACAGACGTCCATGTTGACTCCTTGGCCAGGGTCGATCGACGAGTTTGCAGGGTAGTAGACAGTGAAATTCTCGATTCCGTGAGCACTCTCCCCAAGCGTCTTCCATTCTTTCAGGAGATCAGAATTAGTAGTGATGGAGGGCTTGTCCATCATTAGAAAATCAACATCTTTGACGTTGACTGCCAGCACTGCACCATATCCCTCCATTTCTTCAACGAAATATTCGGCAAGGTATTTGGAAGCGACTGTCTTTCCACTTCCGGTTTTTCCACAAATCAATATTTGGTGATAGAAAATGTCCAACGGAATCGAAACTCTGATGGCCTCCCCTTTTTCATCATGAAGTACTTGGTTCTTTCCAGCTTGGACAGTAGCAAGGAAGACACGGGGCCCTTCTGACTTCAGTCCGAGGGCCAAATCGATTTCCTCCTGACTAGAACGTCGAGCAAGCAGTTGAGGTTGGACGAAGTCGATGAGTCCGTCTGTTCGTTCGATCACGTCTCCTACTCTGACGGTATATACGATGTTTTGACATTTTTGATCCTGTCTAAGTGGAGATAAGTCCATGTCTGCCAACATGGGAGAAGGGGAGTATGGTTCACTCTGTTGGCTGTCGATAACTCTTAGGATATGCTTGTTGCCACCGTCTTCTACCGTAAGAAATGACCCTTTTGGCAATATACCATGTGTTTTGCTCGTTGAAACGAGTTTTATTTTTCCTTTTTCCTCACCTAGTACTATCCACATTTTTTTCACCATGCAAATCTTTCTTGATTCATAGTCGGAGTTATCCCCAGGTCTTTCATCATTTGTGGGAAGTTTATCAATTTTAGCGTTGCCCTCGCGTACTTTTCGGCTATGGCTATTGACCTAATCTGGGGATTCTTCAGATCTCCTTGAGCTATAAGTAAATAATAGGCCATATCGAGCAAGTTGTTGATGATGCTTGGGTATTTCCTGAACGTGTTTACGTCCATTTCGATTCTATGTGGACTTACATCAAAGGCCTTAAGGTAGCAGAAAACCTTCGCAAAACTGCGATTTGTCTTGTCTTCATACCTGAAAAGACTCGTTCTCTCACCCTCTTTCAGAAAGCTATATGCCCAATGCATGTCTGAATTGTACTTTCGTTTTAATTCCTTAATGTTGTCTATCACCAAGTTGCTGTTACTGTTCTTAACAAAAAAGATCGGGACTACGCCCTTTTTGAGCAAGAGACTATTCAGATTGAGTGTATATGTGGTCATTTGACTGCCAATCAAAGGACCATCGATAAAGATAACCGACTTCTCTGGAACGTTTTCAATTAACAACTTTTCCCTGTCGGTGATGTAGTCTTTCTTCGAATCGACTTCTATGTCTTCTGAATATCTGATGAATTTCTGGCCCTGAGATAGGACCAAGGACCCTGTATAGAAGTAGAACGTCAGCAAGTTCACTGGAATGAAGTCTGTTTGCCCGTGAATGATCATGGAGTGCGATGTCAGATAAGCTGTTCCTTCCAATCCCTCGAATTTGTTTACTGACTCATCATATGCACAGATGGGAGTGTTATTACAAAAGTCTTGCCCGATTTTTTGATCAAGCTGAACCTTGCCGAATTCCTCAACGCCGGCTACTAATTCGCCGTTTTGGGGGTAACTGTAACTAGTAAAGTCCAATTCGAGATCTGATGGATCGCTGGGCAACGTTATTTTCCTTTTTTTCAACTCTGCAATCGTTTCAGCAAAAGATGGATGAAAAAGCAGTCTACTGCTTTTTGGCTCGTCGCTCTCAACGGATTGTCCGTCAATCCCCGTGATCTCTTCCGACCCCGTTATTATATGCCTTAACCGATTTTAAGTATTTTGCTCCACTATGGGTACCAACGCGCGCTTCTGTGGACGTCATCCGATATTCTAAGCGTCTTCATTTTTCTATCCAGCCTTTCTCAAGTAGCATCTTCCGAACTGACTTATAATAAGCTTACAAATTTTAATAAACCTTGCATAAAATGGGTGGAAAATCTATTTTGAAGGTCCTCTTTACTTTAACCCATCTCTCTCCACCTGTCTAGAGTGTCGTTTCAGCAGCTAGCTTTTATAAAGTTAAAGACAAAGCACAATTTTTGCACGGAGGCTGTCCAGAATTGGTTAGGATTCAGCTGAGGCTTTCTAGGAAACGGTATCTCGGAAGCAAATACGTATACGAGTATAAGCGCTTGTCTCTAGACATTCCCCGCAAATTCCACGACAACGTTAAGTCTTTCTTAAAACAAGATTTAGACATGGACTTGAGCATAAAAGGCAGCTGTCTAGTCATCACTTTAACCCCCGCAAAAACGTTTCTGCCCGCCGAATACACCCCGCAAAAATCAGCCCCAGAAAGGCTTCAAACCCTTGAATTTTAACACAAAAATGCAAATCCCATTTAAATATGGGCCAGCCGAAAAATTTCCGCTAGAGGCGTTTCTGCCCGCCGAAACGTTTTGCCGAGGGTTTCGCCACACAAAAACATGTCTATTAATGTAAATAGCAACTTCCACACAAATTCTCGTTGCCGGGCCATGGTGATTAGCGTGTGGAGAGGAGCAAGAGGAACTGTGGAAGAATCTCAGTTTTCAAGGGTCGAGAGGCCAAGCTTAATTTTGCAATCTTCCACATCCTCGCCCTCAAAGGCCCGCAAACAATCTATAACATACATAGAGAACTAAAAACACGAAGAGGGCTGAGACACGTCCGCTACGCAAGCGTAAACAAAAGAGTAAGGTCACTGGAAGAATCAGGCTACGTTAAAAAAATAGGCTCCAAAAAAACCAAGGCAGGCTTCGAAGCATCGATTTACGAGTTAAGCGATAGAGCCTTTCTTGCTATGCTACTCGACCTGATCAGTCTAGATAAGTTGGTTATGAAAGCTAACGACCAAATGGCAAAGACTCTCGTAGCAAGTTTAATTGGCGTATTATAGTGATCGCTGGAGCATGTTGTTCACTTGCATGTTATTTTGAAAGATTGGGCAGGCCCATCGAAGGTAACTACCCAATTGCTTATAGCTTCGAGACCGAGCAATCCTTGGGGTCTAGTGCCCTGAAATACTAGCGTGATTTCAATCCCCGGAGGTGGCAATTCATAGTCTCCGATTTTCTGGAGATAACCAAAACAATGATAGGCAGTAGCAGGTATATTGCCTGCAAGTGTTATCGGTCCAACCGCTGGTCTTACTCCGATTGGTGCTAGTTGGGACATCTCAGACTCTTGGATATGAAACCCAGCATCAAATCCTGTATCAATCTTTGCCTTTTTTTCAAATGTTATCTGTCGAAAATTGTCTGGATTTATAACCGCAATTTTAACATCAGCAATTGCTCTCCCCTCAGAATAGTCTTTCTGAAGGATGGTACGAGGAGAACTCATGTTCGACCACTAAAGGAGCTGAACCCTGCTCTCCAGACAAAAATCTCTTCTGTGAAAGTGCGATTTTGAATTTTTTTAAGCAATCCTACGCGTGTATCTGAAACTTCAACAATTCGGCCGAGAAAAGTGGATGCAACAAATTTTCCACGTTGGAGTTGAAAGTGAGCAGTAGCTTGTTCCGCAACCAAGTCCATCAACGTTAATAGTTGTTTTTCCGAAACGGGTCCCTTTCTAATCTTGTCTATGATTGTTAGAGCTTGTTGAGGTAGCCAAGGTCTGTCGATAGGAAATTCAGGTAATTTAATCCTGCAAAATGGGTTCTCAATTTTCAATTCGTCATCTCTTGAAATGATCCTCTCTTGTTCAATTTTTGTAGTTATGGTCACCGGAGCCCTTTCTGGGTTAGGGATTGACTGATCAAAGGAAAGCTCACACTCGATGATTTCGTTCCTAGATGTAACTTCGAATAATGCCATGCAATTACGCCTCTATAAGTTCAATTATCTTCATTAAATTTGTCTCAAGGTCTTTTACAAACATTTCTGTCTTTTCTTTGTTAGAGTTTCTATATACCACTCCAATATGATAATAGTTTTCATACACCAAATCAGGTTCAATGGCAATGTCAAGCCAATCCCCTTGATTTATGTTTGAATCTTTCTTTGCAAGTCTTATAGAAAAGGACGAGAGACTTTCGCCCATAATTTCACTCAACTTTTTAATAAATTCCTTATTTTCTGCCTTTGGTATTTCCTTAAGTGGAATTTTTCCAGAATCACATTTATAGTGCACACTAACTTGGTAAAATTTCACTCTTTTATGGAGGTCAATGCCAATCTCTTCTTCAACAAGCTTTATCAAGTCGCCAAACGATGTACGTGCTTCTCCCAGAGACCTGTTAATAACACCTATCTCACCTGCTTCTGAATCTGCGATTATTGCTGTTTCTTTTTTTCTAGCTATTTCCCCTGAGAAGCTTATTCGAGTAGGTGGCGGCGGCAAGTTTCGTACAAGTGCTGATTCATACCCGTTCTTGGCCAGTGCCTGTCTGAGATCTCTGAAATCGAGTGGCAAAATCAAGTAATCTAGTGACATTAAATACCTAGCTTCTTGAGTGATTAACTTGGGCGTGTTGCTCATGTCTACCCCGATTATCACAGATTGATTGGTATAAATAAGGTTTTTGAAGCCCAACTCAAGATGGAAAGAAACGGCATGGCCTTTATTCGTTTCTAAGCAGCTGGCTCTATGTTAAAGCACGGAATATGTCCGTTTTTGGATACTGTTCCTTGCTGAGCCCCGCAAAGAACACTGTTCTTTGCTGACGCCAGAAATCACTTAAACTTTTGTAGCAACATAATGTAAGGTGAAAACTGTTTGGTCAATTTGGTTGAAGATTGGGAAGTCCTAGAGGAGTATGCCGGGGACAAACAGGGTTTCTATCAAATTCTAGGCGATGCTGAAGCTGTGGAAATCCGTGTAGCCATTGGCAGACTTGGCTTCAAGAAGGAATTCAACAATAAAGGAGACACGTTGCTTAACCGCATCCTATCCTTCTGCAAGTCTCGAAAACTCATCAAAGTAAGCGAAACCGTCAGAGACGAATTCTTCTTCAAATAACATGCGATGCGAACCTCTGAAGTGATGGGGAGTGGCTGGCTTCCACAAAGAAACATATGCCCCGGATTCATTGCCTGCACTCGGCAAAGCCGGTTCCATAAAAAACTGGAAGTTGGACCAAGGCCAAGGATCCACCGGCACCAGCCCCCCATGCCCAGAATGCGGCTCAGCCAAAGTATGGAAAGACGGAATACGCGAAACAGCCTTTGGCCCAGTGCAACGCTACTTGTGCCGCAACTGCGCCTACCGCTTCTC
>Ga0315280_10004946_pt1 | contig 19338 bp, 15 predicted proteins | sample YL17G06_40_MG_FD_203697 | JGI IMG/M metagenome (GOLD analysis project Ga0315280, IMG submission 203697) | Sediment microbial communities from Yellowstone Lake, YNP, Wyoming, USA - YL17G06_40 | ecosystem: Environmental > Aquatic > Freshwater > Lake > Sediment | place: USA: Wyoming | collected... | reverse complement strand
GTTTGAGGCCGGGCTGCCCGCAGTTGAGACTTTCTCCAGCCCGAGGGCCTGGGCATTCTCGCTCTTGGGAATCTGTTCGTTCATCAAGCGGTTCCCGGGCGCCAGCGAAGCGCGGCGCTTCCGCGACGGCCTTGCCGCCCGGCTACTGCAGCTATACAAGGCAAACACCCATGAGGAGTGGCCCTGGTTTGAGCAATCACTGGCCTACGAGAATGCCCGGCTGAGCCAGGCGCTGTTGCGCGTCGGTGCAGAGATAGAGAATCAGGAAATGGCTGATGCCGGGTTGAAGTCCCTGGCCTGGCTGGTTCAGGTCCAGACCGTGCCGGAAGGATACTTCGTGCCGATTGCGCATGTGGGCTGGCGCCGCGGCGCAGATCGCGCCAGGTTCGACCAGCAGCCGGTTGAGGCTCAGGGTACGATTGAGGCGTGTTTCCGGGCGTACCGCGTGACCGGCGAGCGGCGCTGGCGGGAACGGATGGCCTGCGCGTTTGAATGGTTCCTGGGCAGGAATGACCTCGGATTACCGCTGTACGACTATGCCACCGGCGGCTGCCACGACGGGCTGCACCCGAAAGGGGTTAACGCGAACGAAGGCGCGGAATCGACGCTGGCTCTGATTTGCTCGCTGCTGACAATGCGCGTCGTCGCAACAATGAGTGAGGATGGAAGCACATGATGGACAGTCGTTCCCCGGCGCATTCGCTATTCACCCGGAACCCGCGCAATCCGTTGCTGACTGCTGCGGACTGGCCCCACACCGTCAACGCAGTGTTCAATCCGGGCGCGGTCCGGCTCAAGGACGGCACCACGCTGCTGCTCTGTCGCGTCGAAGACCGGCGCGGGATTTCGAGCCTGTGGGCAGCGCGCTCCAGCAACGGCGTGGACGAGTGGGAGATTGACCCGAAACCGACGCTGGCACCCGAGCCGGACAAGAATCCCGAGGAGGTGTGGGGGGTAGAAGATCCGCGGATCGTCTGGCTTGAGGAAATCGGCAAGTACGCCATCACCTACACCGCGTACTCGCAGACAGGACCTGCGGTTTCGATGGCGCTGACCGAGGACTTCTGCGCCTTTGAGCGGCTGCGGCTGGTGCTGGCGCCGGAAGACAAGGACGCGACGCTCCTGCCCCGGCGCTTCGGGGGTTGCTGGCTGATGATTCACCGGCCGGTTACCGGACGCGGCGCCGCCGACATCTGGGTGGCGGAATCGCCCGACCTGCGCCATTGGGGCAAGCACCGGCTGCTGCTGGCAGCACGGCGCGGTGCGTGGTGGGATGCGAGCAAGATCGGTCTTGCCACGCCGCTGATTGAGACCGAGCGCGGCTGGTTGATGCTCTACCACGGCGTCCGTGCGACCGCGTCCGGGTCCCTGTACCGGCTGGGAGTCGCACTCCTTGACCTGGCTGACCCGCGCCTGTGCCTGATACGCAGCGACGAATGGGTCTTCGGTCCGCGCGAGGCGTACGAACGGCAGGGCGACGTGGCCGGTGTTGTGTTTCCGTGCGGCTACACCATCGGCGATGACGGCGATACGGTGAACATCTACTACGGCGCAGCCGATACCTGCATCGGTCTTGCGACCGGCCGCATCTCCGAAATCCTCAACTGGCTCGATACGCACGGTGAGGGTGGGTCCGAGCACAGCCCCATAATCTAGGCTGCGGTTCCGGAACGCTTCGGCCCTGGTAACCGCAGTTCGAGACCTAGCTCTCCCTGAATTCTTTGTTTTTCATCGCTTATTTCAAGAGAAGCTGAGACTCCTGGAGGAGAGCACAGAGCACCTAAGGCCGATCATAATCCCAGCCCTGAACAAACAGGAATGCGAAGAAACGAGATTCTCAACCTCAATCTGTAAAAATTCTTTCCTCGGTTTGGACCAAAAAAGTGGGATAATTTCCTATTTTCCTATTAAAAGCGTTTCTTGTCTTATTCTATCTCTGCTGATGAACTCCATTGATTTGTTAATTACCACTTTAAAGAGGATGAAGCGAGGGGAGGCTAAATTTATCTTTTAAATAATTAAATTTCCACAATTTTTCGAAAATTAAAGCCATAGATGGCAAATGATATCGCTAAGTTGAAGAAGCCGGGACGTCTGACCAATGTCCAGGAAATAAGTTTCCAGTAATGCAATCTTTCTTTTCCTTTTATCCCTAAAAACCAGATTGATTTAAAGAATGCTTTGAATTCAGGAATTTTTATGTTGATTTTTTCCCTTAATGGTTTTGGTTTATATCCCTTTAAGAATGTTATCACGCGTTTATAATAGTGCTTGGGTGAATAAATCGTATTGAGGATTTTCTTATAACCATTCATGAGTGTTTCAACATTCATTTTAGGGATGAAGTTGAGTGAAAAGTCCGTGTTATCACCAGATGAATCATTCAACAATCTATCTTCTTTTTTCAAACGGTTATAAAGCCTTGTACCACGAGGGGCATTCAACAATCCAACCATGGCCGTAACAATTCCGCTCTTTTGAATAAAACTTATCTGTCTTTCAAAAATTGAAGGGGGATCATTATCAAAACCTACAATGAATCCTCCTTGAACTTCAAGACCATTGCTCTGGATTCTTTTAACACAGGCGATCAGGTCACGATTCTTATTCAGACATTTATTGCATTCTGTAAGGCTCTCCTCATTTGGAGTTTCAATTCCGATGAAAACCCTGTTAAACCTAGCTTTTACCATGAGTTGCATCAGTTCCTCGTCATCGGAAAGATTTATAGATGCTTCGGTGGAAAAATAGAAAGGATATTTTTTCTGTTTCATCCACTCGATTAAAAACGGCAGGATTTCCGTTTTCAGTCTTTTCCTGTTTCCTATGAAATTATCATCGACGAAAAACACTCCTCCTCTCCAGCCCTGTGAATATAAAACTTCCAGTTCTTCTCTAATCTGGTCTTTACTCTTAGTCCGTGGTTTGTGTCCATTCAGGACGATGATGTCGCAGAAATCGCAATTGAAGGGACATCCCCTGGAATACTGAATACACATTGAAGCATATTTTTTCATATTAATAAGCTCCCACTTTGGAGGAGGAGTCTTTCTTAAATCAGGCCACTCTTTAGAGGTATAAAGGTGCTGGGCGCATCCCTTTTTTAAATCATCCAGAAAAGAGGGAAGCGTAATCTCAGCCTCATTAAGAACAAGGTGGTCGATATTCTCAAATTCTTCATATCTTGTGGTAAAAAGAGGGCCGCCTGCAACCATTTTAATTCCTAATTCTTTACATCTTCTTATGACTTCCCTTGCTGACTCTTTCTGAACGACCATAGCACTGATAAACACATAGTCAGCCCACTCAAGGTCATCCTCTGTTAAAACAGTAACATTCATATCAATAAGCCTTTTCTCCCATTCTTCGGGAAGCATTGCGGCTACAGTTAACAGTCCCAACGGCGGAAAAGATGCTTTTTTTGAAATGAATTTCAGAGCGTACTTAAAACTCCAAAACGTATCCGGATATTTCGGGTAAACCAAAAGTATTTTCATGTTTGAACTCCTGAGTAGTGCTCTCGCCTTTTAGCGGGTACGAGTCAACTTGTTTAGCCTCTATCTTTTTAGGATATCACCGGCTCATTAGTGACGATGGTTTATTATATAAATAATTGTCTCTCTTGTCAGCTTTTATAAAAAATTTACCCTCAAGAAAATTTTAGGTGAATGGGGACGGTCCTCTTTTTTTGAGAAATTTCAGTAGGATTAAGGTCTATCCTTGAACTTTTCTGAGGCGGGTTCGCCGCCAATTCCCCAGTGCGTTTTTTGGATCTCATGCACGATGACTTCCACAGCTTGCATGGGGATGCCCAAATCCACAAAAACCTTGGTGATATTTTGGATTATGGTTTTGGCTTTTTCCTGCCCGAAGCCTTCCCAGACATTGACATGAATGACAGGCATTTCACCCTCCTAGGTTTGAATCGATGGCTAATTTGTAAATGGCCACAATAAATTGCAGAGATTAAGTATATCACAAGTCAACCTTGGAGGGGGAGGGAAAAGGAGGAGGTTGTTGGACAAATCCAACCGCTACAATTTTAACGAAGATACCTGACATCGATAACCCTGCCTTCTGAGACATAATTGATGTGCCCTAATCTCTTCATATAATCGCGGACAAGGCTGTACTCAAAAAGCTTGGTCTCTATGACTTTGGCAGGTTTTAACCCTAATGATGTCAGGAAGCCGCAGAGCTGCTCACTAAGAGCGATCCAGTAAAGCCCGTTAGGATCGATGTGCTGCCCGTTAACCTTCACAGAGACAGGATCCACTCGGTTGATTTCTCCAATTCGCGAAGGTGCCTTCTTCCGGGAGTCATACCTGTAGGTCAAACCTGAAACCTGCATAGAAAGGTCGTCCGTGTCTTCGACAAGAGACACGGAATATTCGAGCCCCGCCAAAAGCTGAGCTCCTGAGATAAGGACACAGTCCATCTTGAATCCTAAGCCAGAGGTTGGGTCATAGCCATAGGGAATAATCCTCATGATGTCATTGCCCACGATCTTTCCTTTATAGATCTTGGCCGCTGTGTATCCCTGGGCTTCAAGGGCAATGTCCACACGGTAGCCGGCTTTTCCAAGCTCTCCCTTGATGGCATCAGCCACCAGATTGCCAATGGCTGTGTCCCTGTAAGGACTTCCTTCTTGCCAGTGCGACCCAAGGTCACGCGTCGCTTCAGCCACTTGCTTGGTGTAAACCAGCCCGAACCGCTGGTCCTGCTCAATCCCTTTTTTGAGCGCACCCAAAGCGGGGACGAGTGTCGGATCAGACTTAGTTCTGTCTGTAATAGGGTGAAGTTTGTAATCAGAGAGTTCCACGCCGTTCTTTTTGACCTTCACTTTAAGCTCGCCCAAATATTTCCCAAACTCGCCAGCCTGAACTATGATTTTCCCGTTGGCAACGATTGGCTTGGCCAACACAGTGTGCGAATGCCCACCAACAATGATATCAATCCCTGGCACTTGAGACAGTCCCATCACATCAGCCATCTTTCCCAGATGGGAAACACAAATCACAACCTCGCAGCCCATCGCTCTCAGAGTCCCGGCCATCACACCAGCAGTTTGATAGGGGTCTTTGAGGATCTTATTGATGCTTGCTGAGTAATTCTGCTTGTCTGTGTTCACAACACCTGTTATTCCTACCTTGACTCCTCCGATTTCCTTGATGATGCAAGACTTCACGAAGGACTTGAGCGCGGCGTTGCCGGAAAGATTGATGTTGGCACAGAGGACAGGCAAAGTGATGGCAGTGTCGCTTGCCAGCTGGCCGCTGAGAACGCCCGCCAAGACATCAAGACCGAGGTCAAATTCGTGATTCCCCAGGCACATAGCGTCGTACAGCCCTTGCATTATTTTCAGTTCTGGATATCCGAGGTACTTGTTGAACTCAAAAGTGCCGACAAAGACATCCCCTGCATTAAACACCAACACATTTTCATCCTTCGCTTTGAGCCTCTTAATCAGGGCCGACATCCTGGCAATTCCGCCGTACTCCTCATTCGGCCCAAAGGGGAACATACTCGAGTGGGTGTCATTGGTGTGGAAGATGGTAAGAGGCTTGTCGGACTGGGCGCAACACAGGGCTGTAAAACTGGCCAGAAAGACCAAAATCACCAAAACCTTAAAAAACTTTCGGTTCATGCAAAGCCCTCCTTTTTGGAAATTTCCTGCCTTATGGCAGGGTCGTTTATGCATTAACCCCTCCCAGGAAAAAAGTTGTCAAAAATTTGTTAAGAAGTTGTAAAAAGTTTGTTAAGATTTCTTTTAATCTCGAGATTTCTTCTCTTCATGTTTTCCAGGACAAAAGGATAAGGCTCTAAGGTTTCTTCTTCGAGCGGAGCTTGAATATTGAATTCTTTAAGCAATTTCCTGAGCTTTCTAATCTCTTCTTTTGTAAAAAGTTCTTCCATCACGGCTGGCCAGGTATTGATTCCCTGATTCTCCAACTCCTGAAGGGCCAAAAAGGGATAACGAAAATATTCTTTCTTTGCTCCGGTTATCTTCTCGAAGGATACCTCATCGATCCCTTTAATCGCAATTCTAACTTGAAGATTTTTAAATTTCAAGGGCGGAGTCAGGTCTTTTCGGAAGCCGAGCGCAAGACCGTTGGTCTCCAGGATAAAGACAGCATCGGGATTTTTGCGGAAAATTATCTCGAGGACTTTGAGGAGGTGATGGAAAGAAGCGTCGCCCAATACAGGCTCTGAACCCGTTATTCGAAACTGATGGAAAAACCTCTTCCGGGCAATGCTGAGGAGAATGGAGGCGATTTCTTCGGGTGAGTAAAATCGACCGAAACGGGAGGGATTTAAATTCCGGCCATAATTCCAACAATAGGCGCAGAGGAATGAACACCCCACAGCATCCGCCGTCGCAATCCCTCCGTAATAGGGCGCTGCCCGAAATTTGGAGTAGAGGCGGCTCTCCCCTTTCATGACCATGGATTCAGACAGAGCAGACCTCTGGATTGGATCAAAAGGAAAACTCAAGTCCATGTTTGCGGCTATTTCTTGTAGATTGAACTTGCGACAACGTTTGCCACTTTGCTCCGGAGTGGAATGATTTTTCCCTTATCTTCAGGATGGACGCTGTTTGTGAAGAAAACGACAAAGGTTTCTGTCTCAGGGTCAATCCAGATCGAGGTGCCCGTGTAACCGGAGTGGCCGTAGGCGCTTGGGCCGAAAATATCTCCGCCGTTTGTGGAATAATCAGAATCCAGGTCCCAACCCAGGCCTCGGCCGGAAAAGCCGACTAAAGGATAGACTTCGGTCATCCGCTCCACTGTGAGCGGGCTCAAAATACGCACGCCCTTAAACTCACCCTTGTTCAGCATCATCTGGGCAAAAATGGCCAGGTCGTCAGCCGTGGAAAATAGGCCGGCGTTTCCAGAGACTCCGCCCTGAAGCCGAGCGAGAGGGTCATGGACAATTCCAATGAGCGGCTGGCCATCCACCACCAGGGTCGGGACGCAAAAATTCCTAAATTTTTCGGGAGGCGTATAAAAGGTGTGTTCCATCTTTAAAGGCCTAAAAATATTTTTTTCAGAGAACTCGGCAATGGTCTCAGCGGTTATCTTTTGGAGGATATAGGCCAGCGAGATATAGCCCAAACAACTATAAGTAAACACTTTGCCCGGAGGCGCTGTTTTCTTGAGCTGGGCGATGTACTTGACCAGAGTTTCCATCGGGCAGGATTTGCCGAAGAGTTTCTCCACCTCTGCGCCATTAGTGTTATCAGTGTAGGGAGGCAAGCCTGAGGTGTGGGTCAAAAGATGCCAGATACGGGCATCCTCCCCCGGATTCCCACCTTCCTGGATGTGGGGGACAAACTCTGGAATAAAATCCTTGACTTTATCCCAGAGACGTATTTTTCCTTGTTCAACCAGGATCATGATTGAAGTGGCCGTGGCCACGGGTTTTGTAATCGAAGCGAGGTCAAAAATCATGTCCACCGTCATCGGACGATGCTCGGGCACCCATTGGCTTTCTCCATAAGCTCGGCGCAGCACAATCTTTCCCTTTCGCGCCACGAGTAAAATAGCGCCAGGGAATTCTTTGTTCGCGATGGCCGCTTGAATAATCTCATCTGCCAGGCTGAGGTGGGAGGAAGACATTCCGACTTCCTCAGGTTTTGCAGTGGGGAGTGGAAGCGGCCGAGCAAAACTCAGAGAAATAAGAGTTGTTGCCAGAAAAAAACCGATAATTATTTTTTGATATTTTTTCATGCTGATGACCTCGCTTTTGGATTAAAAGACATTCTAATAAGACTTTTAACATAACGAAAAAGAAGATGTCAAAAAGTAAAACATTGTAGCGATCGGATTTATCCGACTATTTATTATGTGCGATAAATCGCACCGCTACCTAATTATTTTGCTCGATTGCAGTCTAAAAAATCACGGAAAAAGAAACGGCGTTTAATCAAAACATAAATAGCGGAGAGTGTTTCCACACCATGCCAGAAATCTTTCAAAATCAGCAAAACTTATTCCCACTGTGGCCGTGTTTTCGTTGGGATGAAAATTAATGCGCTCCGAGCCTCTCAAATCCTGGTCGAGCACAACCCGGACTTCCTTCCGGCTGTCATTGATCAGGCCAAAGGGAGAGACGGCGCCGGGAGTGAGGCCGAGGTAACGAATGAGTCGTTCGGGAGAGCCGAAGCTGAGCCTGTCTTCTCCAAGCTGGCGAGTCAGAATCTTGAGGTCTGCTTTTTTGTTGTGCTCCAGGATAACTAAATAATGGCGGTTACCTTTTTCGTTGCGAAGGAAAAGATTTTTGCAGTGGGCGCCAGCTACTCCAACCCAGTGCTCTTTCGCCTGTTCAACCGTAAATACAGGCGGATGCTCATGTCTGGCATAGGGAATTCCAAGTTGCTCCAGAACTTCGTAAACTTTTCTTTCGCTCTCAGTTATGGGCATCGCTCTCCATTTTATCTTCTGTAGCGGTCGGATTTATCCGACTACCCTGTCCCTTCCCCTCCCCCCTCCGAGGCAGAGGGCTGGATGTAAGTGCGATAAATCGCACCGCTACATTGTTCTTACATCCCAATTGAAGATGGGTGGCGTGGCGCTAGTCCCCGCAAGGCCCGCAGCGCAGGGCCCCACTCCATCTTCATCCTAATACCTCCAGCTGGTCAAGTCGGCTCCTGGAGGAGCGGTCTTCAAAATCCGCTCCATAATTCTGGGAGCAAACATCTCGTGGTAGCGAAGGCGTGAAATCGCATTGGGGAGAGTCTGGTCGCCGTTCCAGCAATGTTCAGCTCTATCGCCATAGTCCACTTCCCCTTCGTAATAAGGGTCTTTTGTTTTCTTAAGAAATTCCTCCATCAGATAAACAGCATCATTCAGGTAAAAGTTATCCATATCGCCGCAGTAGATATGAATCTTGCCCTTGAGCTTGGGGCCGAGCGTTTTCCAGTCGCGCTCGAGGAGGTAGCGGAGGTCATAATGCTCGCGCCAGTAGGCCGCCACCGAACGATCAATCTCTCCTGTCACCTTGTCCCAGATGGGCTTGGGATAGCCGTCCTCGCCCACCGGGCCGAACACGGCTTGCCAGATATCCCACTGCTGGCCAGACCGGCCATGAGTTCCAAGCACGAGCTCGAGGCGGTTCATTTCTTCGAGCGTGGCGCTGAGTTCGCCCAGGTAATTGCGAAGACCCGGCCTTGGCGTTCGCTTCCATTGGCTATCCACATAATAGGCATTTTTGTGCTCATAAACGTTCACGATGGTGTAGGCGCGAAAATCGATCGGGTCCGGGCAGGCCGCCCAGCAGCTATTGTAAATGTCCGGATAAAAAATTTGGCTGGCTAGTGCTTCCCAGCCTCCGGTCGACCCGCCGTAGAGGAACCTCGCCCAGCCTTCGCCGATGCACCTGAATTTTTTCTCGATGAACGGGAGCAGTTCACAATTGATCGCATCTCCATAGGGCCCCAGGTTGGCAGAATTTACAGCATAGGAGTCATCGTAATAAGGATTGGCGTGCTGGATTTCGATAATCACCAATCTCGGGAAATTCGGCCCTGTCCACTCCTGGTAAAATTTATAAGCATACTCCTGTTCGGTCCGGTTATATCCTTCCCAATGAAATCTCTCGCTATAGACCGGCTCAAGATTTGGGTCAGGAGGAGTCTCGCGGAAACCGCCAAACGTGTAAGGAAAATGGCCGTGAAAGATGACCAGCGGATAGCGCGCCTCCGGATGCTCGTCAAAGCCTTCGGGTAAAAGAACACAAGCGCCGATGTTCATGGGCCGTCCCCAAAACTCCGAAAGCAGCTCGCTCTGAACTTTGACATGCTTGATATATTTTGTGTCCTGGGGCGGAGGGATGGGAGGGATCTCATTATCGAGTGTGATTTGAATCAGTTCATCCTTTTGGGGATCGATATGTACCTTTTGGGTCTTGCTGTATAAGTTGCCCGGTGCCCGGTTCCACTGCTGCCCCTCACCCCTGTCCATGGGCAATTTCACCGTATGACCGTCAGCTCGGTGAAAACTCTCATAGCGGTGAAGAAGGGCCTGAACCCAATAATCTCCGGGAGGGATCTCGCCGATGCTTTTGAGCGGATAACCCAGGACATTGCCATCAAGAATCGCCTCTTCTCCAGGTTTGAGCCCATCCACATCAATGCCAAAAATAAGCTGTGTTTTTGGGCTATCGCTGATTTGAAATCGGGGCTCGTCTGAGCCGTTCGTTGAGAGCATCAACAGCATCCGGCCGTCCAGAGGAGCTTTGGAGCGAGCCGCAGAGAATGAAATTCCGACGCGAAGTCGGCAAAGTGAATTTTGCTGCGCCGGATGCCCGATGAGTGCCAAAGCTAAAAAAGAAATAAAGAGAGAACTAAAAATTTTTTGTTTCATGAGGAATCCCCTTGATTTAAAATTAACAAATTTCATCATTTGATTAACTAAGCGCTAAAAATTGTAGCGGTCGCATTCATGCGACATCGATTATCTAGAAAATCCCCGTCTCCTTCATCCTCCCCCGCAGGTGGGGAGAAGTCAGGTGGAGAGGATATCTTCATTGTCTTAGACGTTAATACGCTCATAAGCAATTGGTTCGATAAATCGGACCGTTACGAATCTAACATATTAGTTATTTGACGTCAAAAGCTTATCTCAACTAAAATGAAAAAAAAAGCGCATAACTAAAAGCCTCGTAAAAAGGAGAAATTCTTTTGCTTCTCATCTGCGGAATTGCGGTCGTGGATATTATTGCCAGCGGCCTTCCCAAAATTGCCAATCCTGGGGAACTGATCTTCACCCCCATCCAGACTTCCATCGGGGGACACGCCTGCAATGTGTCTGTGGACTTGGCTCAAATGAGATTCCCCAAGAACAAGCTCCAAGTTGTCTTCCCGATCGGCAAAGATGTTTTTGGAATTTTCCTTGAAAAGCGGCTCAAGGATGCTGGGTTGAAACTTGATGTCTTCAGGACCTCTTCCGCTTCAACTTCTCTGGATCTCATATTGATTATCCAAGGCGAGGATAGAAGATTTCATGCGGACCCTGGAGCAAACCAGTATCTCAGCCCCGGACATGTTCTTAAAATTATCAAAAGGGAAAAGCCCATTCTATTTTACATGGGAGGAATAGGCCTGCCTGAAGAGTTTGATGAGAAACTCGAAGATGTCCTGGAAAAAGCAAAAACTCTGGGCGCCCTCACTTTCGTTGACATTGTGGTTCCTTATCAGAAAACATGGGACTTCCTGAAGCCTGCTTTTCGCTGGATTGATATCTTCCACTGCAACGAGGACGAAGCACGAGAAATAACAGAAAGCAAGAGCCTGGAAAAAGCTTCAGAAGAGATTTCGAAACTTGGAGCAAAATCTTGTTTCATCACTAGGGGAGCCAAGGGACTTCTGGCAAGGCTACTGAACTTAAAAATAAGAATGCCCGCTTTTCAGGTGAAGGTCGCTGACCCGACTGGAGCCGGAGATGCCTTCTGCGCTGGGCTCATCATGCAAATTTATAGGCTCTTGGAATCAAAAGCCAATCTTGATGAGATGCCTCAAGAAAAATTAAAAAAAATTCTGCTCTATGCCTCCGCCTGCGGGGCAGCCTGCTGCCAAGGCATCGGCACAACCAAGACTGTCAAGCCAAAATTCATCCGAGAGATAATCCGAGAACAAGGTCGGGAATTACTCAATAAAACCAGGGTCGAAGCAGTTTAAAATAAAAGCTCTAATCTTGCTTGCCTTTCTCCTCCTTAAGCAAAGAATGGCGTGGAGGCAATTTAAAACGTCCTTCCATACGAGTCCATCCTGCTGGATGTGCCAACACTCGCCGGCCTCGTTTTTATAAATAGCTTCAAACAGGCTGTCGGTGGTCTGAATCAGCGGAGGCCAGAGCCAATCTTCGATTTTCAGGTCTTTTAGTCCCAAATCTTCAAGCTTGTCTGGGAAATGATTATGGTCAGCCTTGTAAGCCCATTCCTTATAATAGATTTGCCTGAGGCTCCATTTGACCTTTTCTTCGCTTCGCTCTTCAAACACATCTTTCTTAGAACCAGCAGTTTCCCCAGAGAACTGGATATACCCCCACATCTCAGGGTAATGGATGTTGATGAGCCCTGTGGGAGACCAGACCCAGTTATCTTCAGGAAGAGGCTTCCCGCTCACAGCATCTTTAACCTTTTCATATTTTCCATTTATTACATCAACCTTGTACTCAACACGCGAGAAATTCACCCGCCATTGGTCTCCTGGTTTGGGAAGCTTCTTCCCGGGAAGACATTCCTTAAGAACCCCCAGGGGAAAAGCTATTTCGACACTCCAGCCTTTATCTTTATCTAGCGGATTGTTCAAGGTTCCATTGGTCGAAACGGCAGCTTCCAGCCCCTGGATATCCCACGCGTGGACTGCCGGGCCGCCGTCTCGGTAGGGCTTGACAAGAAGCAAGTCCCAGACTGTTCCTAAAGCATTGAGCTCGAGTTCATAATAATTGTGAGTATCTCCGTCTGGGTCAATGAAGACTTCAAAGTCGTTGTCCTGGAATATGACTGAATCTCTTTGGGTAAGCGTAGCCCAAATGTGAGGCTCTTCAAACTCTGCACCGACATAAAAATATCTATCATCCCAGAGCATCTTGGCCCTTGTCCGGAATCGAGGCAAGGGCTTCAACGAGCCTTCAATATCCACAAAGTCATCTGTCCAATCTGCCTTAGCCCAGGATGGCTCGGAGAGCAGGCCATCCACTTTAATGGGTTCGAATGCCCGGTAGCAGATATATTTTTTGGCTGACAGCGGAATTTTGGGTTCAGGAACCTTGGTTACTGGAACAGCCAATAGATTGTTTGAAACAATCAGAAAAATAAATAATAAAATTACCATCTTAATATTCTCCCTCTTCTATTCGATGAATCGAACTGCTACGATTGTTTTCGGTACTTATCAAACCACGCCATGAGATAGAGCTGTTGCAGGAGCCGGTGCGACGGCCGCCGCCAGCCGTGATATTCTTCGGGCATCCGCACTAACAATGTCTCTTTTTTGAGCATTTTAAGGGCGCGATAGAACTCCTCGCTCTGGCCGATGGGAGTTCTCAAATCCGCCTCGCCCGTCATGACCATCGTGGGAGTCGTGATATTGGCGACATAATTAAGCGGCGAGCGCACCGCGTATTCCACAGGATCCTCCCAAGGGTATTTTTTGAACTGCCTGTACCACCAAGCAAAGTCTGTGGTCCCTGCAAAAGAATGCCAGTTGATGACCGGCCTCATCGAGACCGCTGCCCGAAAGCGGTTTGTGTGTCCCACAATCCAAGCGGTGAGTACGCCTCCGCCGCTTCCGCCGCAGACGAATAAATTGTCTTGGTCGATGAAGCCCTTGGTTAAGGCTGAATCCACACCCGCCATCAAATCGTCATAATCTTTCCCAGGATAGCAATACTGAATCCCGTTGACAAAATCCTGGCCGTAGCCCGTGCTCCCTCTCGGGTTCATGTACAAAACTGCAAAGCCGTTGGCCGCAAAGTTCTGCCATTCCCAGTTGAACCCAACGTTGTACATCATCCAGGGCCCACCATGAATCCAGAGGAGCATAGGATATTTTTTGTTGGAATCGAATTCAGCGGGTTTGATCAACCAACCCTGCAAATCAAGGCCGTCCGGAGCTTTGAACGATAGCTCCTCAACCTCACCCAGCTTGACATTGGCCAGGACATCGGCATTAACATCAACCAACTCTTTAAAAGCGTCGGGTTTGGCAAGGTTAAAAGTAACCAAGTATCCGGGCCGCTGAAAGGTGGAAATGACTGCTGCAGCCTGGCCGTTTTTGGCGATCGAAGCTTCTGAGATGTAGTGAATTCCTCTCGTGATTTTTTTACGGGCGCCAGTGAGAGCGATAAAATTGAGGTTCGCCTCACCCCTCTCATTCATCAGATAATATACTCCAGAGCTATCCGCAGCCCAGGTTAAATTCGAGGGAGAATCAGCCAAGCCATCAGTCAGCAACCTTTTTCCGCCGCCGTCCCTATCCATGAGGTAAAGGCTGGAGATTGTACTCGTGTAGTCTTTCTCATCATAACCTGTGTAGGCAATCCATTTTCCGTCTGGCGAGATCCTCGCTCCTTGGTCTGGACCTTTGCGATCGGTGAGAGCTTTTATTTCGAGTGTGGCCAGGTCTGCCGAGTAAATCTCTGTATCTCTAAACTGATATTCTGCGTCGAGCTTGCGGATGGCGCTGAAATAGATTTTTTTGCCATCAGAAGACCACTGAGGATCGCTGTGAGAATAATCCTTAGATGTCAGCTGCCTCGGGGTTCCACCGAGTTCGGCATCAATGATAAAAATATGATTATAGCCCTTAGGCTGTGGGCCGCGTCCATCCATCCTCCAGGACAGCCTGTCAATGAGGATGGCAGGGGCCGCCCATTTTGCGCCTTCTGGCTTTTGAGGAAGGTGCACAGCCAGAATCGGATTCTCGTCCTTTACAAAACAGGTGAAAGCCAGCATTTTTCCATCAGGAGACCAGACAAGGTTGGACGGCTCACGCTCGAGATGCGTCAACCGGGCCACCTCTCTCGTGTCCAGCCACATCACATGGATCTGAGTGCTCTCATCCCGCTCAGAGAGGAAGGCGATCTTTTTCCCGTCGGGCGACCAAACCGGAGAGAAATCCTTCCAGTTCCCATGGGTGAGCTCCCGCACTCTCAGGCCTTCCACATCCACAATCCAGAGGTTGCTCCTGAGCTGGTCGTTCATTTTATCCACCCAACTTCGAGTGAAAAGGATATTTTTCCCATCAGGCGAAATGCTGGGGTTCCCCACAGCTTCCATTTCCATGAATGTCGCTGTATCGAGCAACTTGCAATTTTTCTGCTCAGCAGCATTTACAAAAGAAAAAGCAAGAAACAACAGCAAACCAAAAATAAGGAATTGCTTTTGAAATTTCCTCATAAAGTCCTCCTTTCTCACATTCCCCCTTCATCCCCCCTTTTGATAAAAGGGGTAGAAACGGGAATATTGTAGCGGTGCGATTCATCGCACAATAAAAGTGCAGCGGTTCGATTTATCGAACATTGTCGGATAAATCCGATGCTACAATTTAGAAGAAAATATTCAATTAAAAACAAGAAACTGGTCTCCTTTCAGAATTTTTAAAAGAGAACCAGGCCCTTTTTACCAGGCGATTCCGTAGTCTTCGCCGTAATTGCTTGAGCCGCCCCAAAAAGTTCCATGCTTTTGGTCGAAGAAGATGGCGTTGATAGGGCCGGAGGTGTATTTATTGAAAATCAATTTGTAACCCATGGCTTTGAGTTTCTCCCGCACTTCCTGAGGAATATTCTCGTTGAGCTCGAGCTTCCCTGGGTCGGCTTCATGCTTATCAAAAGAGCTGTGCATCTGATAACTCGTAAAGTTGGGAGCCTCGCAGGCTTGCTGGACATTCATCCCCCATTCCACCACATCCAGGAAAAACTGGAGCAGGTTCTGATCCTGAGTATCTCCTCCTTGGACAGCAAAAGAAAGGAAAGGCTTGCCGTCCTTCAGAGCGAGGCTGGGAGTGAGGGTGGCTCGCGGCCTCTTACCTGGCGCAACAACATTGAACGGATTTTTAGCTTCATCCAGGACAAAGCTCTGCAGACGCTGGCTCATCCCCATGCCGGTATTGCCGGCAAGGCAGGCTGGTATCCAGCCTCCGCTCGGCGTCACAGAAACCACCCATCCTTCTGCATCCACTGACTGGATAGAAGTCGTCCCATTAGAAAAACTTTCGGCGCTCGCTGAGCCAATATTGGACAATTTTTCGAGCAGGGGGAGAAATGGATTCATCTTACCTTCAAAAGGATACGGGTCACCGGGCTTGACATTGGGCTCATTCTGGTCCCAGTTGACGAGTTTCAATCTCTTTTTGGCATATTCTTTAGACAGCAATCCTTTGAGCGGTTCATCAGGAGGGAAATAGGGGTCGCCATAATAAAAGTCGCGGTCAGCAAAAGCCAGATTCATCGCTTGATAGAGAGTGTGGATGTATTTTGCGCTGTTAAAGCCCATGGCTTTAAGGTCCAGATTCTCCAGCATGTTGAGTGCCTGGAGCATCACTGGCCCCTGGACCCAGCAGGAGAGCTTGTATACTTCGATACCCTTGTAAGTGGTCATCACCGGCTCCTCGATGTAAACTTTCCAGCTGGCGAGGTCTTCCATTGTGATCAGGCCACCCTGCTCCTGGCAACCCCTGACAAATTCCTGGGCAATATCTCCTTTATAAAAGCGGTCATAGGCCGCATAGATGGCCTCCTTGCGGCTTTTCCCCCGAGCTAACGCTTCCTGTTCGGCAGCAACCAGTTTTTTCAGGGTATCCAAAAGGTCAGGCTGGCTGAAGACTTCCCCCGGATAAGGAGCCTCCCGGCTTTCGCCAAGATGAGGAAGCAAAACTTTCTTGGAGTAAGGCCACTCTTTGATTCTCTCTTTGTTTTTCTCGATGCTGTCTGCGGTCTGCTGCTCAATAGGGTATCCTTCTGCCATCTGGATCGAAGGCGCAAGAACTTCGCCGAGGCTCATGGTTCCAAATTCAGCCAGCATGACCATCAGCCCACCCGGCGTTCCGGGAGTCACGGCTGCCAGAGGACCATAGGCGGGTGGATATTCTATCCCTTTCTTTTTGAAAAATTCAGGAGTTGCGCCAGTTGGGGCAACGCCAAGACCATTGATAGCAATGACTTTTTTAGTGTGCGGGTTGTAGATGAGGGCCTGCGTTTCGCCGCCCCAGCTCAACACATCGTACATGGTGCAGACCGCACCCAGCATGGCACAGGCTGCATCCACAGCATTGCCGCCTCTCTCAAAAATCATGGCACCGGCCGCAGCACCAAGAGGCTTTCCCGTGATGGCGACCCAGTGCTTTCCGTGAAGCACGGGTTTTTCAGTCCGGTCGGCATTCATAGAACTGAAGAAAACCAGTGAAATAAAAACAAGCAGAGCTATCTTCCATACTTTCAAGATCAATTTTATGTTTGTCCTCATATCGCCCTCCTTCTTAATTCACCTTTCTCCTCAATTTAAAAAGTAATCAGGAACTAATACAAGCGCAATAATTCACACGTCATTGCGGGGAGTCTCACTCTTTTGAGACGACCAAGCAATCTGACGAAGTCATCGCGAGGAACGAAGTGACGTGGCGATCCCATCGGCCTAGCAATCCAATATGAATTGCCACGACATCTTCGATGTCTCGCAACGACTTTATCGGATTTCCCACATCAGTGCACTCGCGATGACAATGTAAACATTTCTAATGTGTTTGTTTTAAATATATTTCCTTGGAAGCAGGGGATTCAATCCAATCAGAATTTTATAGCTAGAGACACCGCTCGCCTCCTCCAAAACATCGGCAGTCAAACCTGAATTCTTCTGATTATCAATGAGGGTCACCTCATCGCCAATTTTTATATCGGGGTTGCCCGCCAAATCAACCATCGCATGGTTGGCTGTGACAGCTGCGATGACTGGATATTTTTTATTCTTGATTAAGACCGCACCTTTGCCTACAAGCTGACTGGGATATCCATCCGAATATCCAATTCCCACTGCGGCAATCCTCATCTTTTTAGTTGCGGCAAAACTGCGATGATAAGAAAGCGATTCACCCGGCGATAGCTCTTTGACAAAGACCACTTTTCCGAGCAGCTTCAGAGCCGGTTTCAACACCAATGAATCCTCTTTTTGTGTTTCTGGGGAAGGATAATATCCATAGAGAGTAATTCCCGGCCTTACCATGTCCAGATAAAATTGAGGGTCATAAAAAATTCCGGCACTGCTCGAAACATGCTTCAGGCCCAACGCAATGCCTTTTCTCTCGGCCGAGGAACAAACATCGAGAAATCTTCGGAGCTGTTCTCGGTCAAACTCTTTGTCCTCGGTGAGAGTGGTTGAAATTCCTCGAATTTTTAGATGAGAAAGCGCGGAAACCTTCTCGATGAGCGGCAGGGCTTGATCATAGGGAACACCGACCCGGTTCATCCCGGTGTCCACATGGATATCCACGCACACTGTCTTGTTCAATCGTGCCGCCTTCTCATCCAGATAAACAGCTTCTTGCGTATAGACGGACTGGGTAATATTTTTCTTTGTGATTTCCTCGCAATCTCCCTTGCCAAAGGGGCCGAAATTTAGAACTGGGCATTGAATCCCGGCTTCCCTCAATTCAATGGCTTCCTGTAATTTCCCCACCATCAGACCCTCAATTCTCTTTTTCTCTAGATATCGGGAGACTTCAACCAATCCATGGCCATAAGCGTTGGCTTTGACAACCGCCATCACGGGAACTTTCACTTTCTTTCTGATTTGGGCAAGGTTCCAGCCGATGTGATCGAGGTTCACTTCAATCCAGGGATCCATGCTCCCTTTTTGTTCATTGATTTCCCTCTCATCAGCCATTAGCCTATTTCTGTCTGAAAGAGAGAAAGCAGCCAAAGACCCTAATCCCATAGTTTGGAAAAAATTTCTTCGCTTCATAGCATTCCCCCAATCATATTCATATCTTGAGTTTGAAGAAACACTTTCTCCAGCTTTCCTATAAGATAAATGATATTGCACAAAAAAATCCAGTCATATATCTTATTGAAGGCTTCTTGGCCTACTACTGGAATTCAGAAAAACTCACATTTCAATCCGGAAACAACCGGCTTCATGGCTGGAATGAACTGCTTGCGCGCTACAAAAAAAATTACTCTGGTGAAAATTGGGGCACACTGGATTTCACAAACCTCGAGATCAATGTGCTCTCAAAAGATGCTGCTTATGTCCTGGGAAGGTGGAAAGTCACTACAAAAGATAATTCTAAAGAAGGCGTCTTCACCATCATCCTCCGGCGGATGAGAGATGGCTGGAGGATTATTCATGACCACACCTCATAAAGATCAGGTTCTCATGCATCTTATACGACATCTTCTCGCAAGCGGAGGCAGGATGGCTGAAGCGCCCATTGAAGGTTTAGCCTTCCCGAATCGTCCTTCGAGGGAACCTCTTGGCGCCGAGGCTGTCTGAGCCTAAAGTGGTCAAAAGGAGATGCCAAAAGGAGGTGAGGGATGCCATTGCTAGATCTGTGATCGGGCACGCGAGTTCCGCAGGCGCCGAGAAGGGCGATGAGGGAACGGCGTGAAAAACCTGAGCGGGAGCGTGGCTTGCAGGTTACTCCTTTCGCAGATAAGAAGAAATTGCTTTTTCCACTGGACACTAAATCTTGCCATTGGGCTCGAAACTTGTGCCGCCCCTCCCGGAAAAAATATATCTCTTGCTGGTGATTGATGTCAAGGAAAAGGATGATATCGTGGATTGGCATGTTCACCCCTGGAGAAGCTTAGGATGGCTGTTCTTTAACCAGTCGCCCACGCTTTT
>Ga0315280_10004945_pt1 | contig 19338 bp, 11 predicted proteins | sample YL17G06_40_MG_FD_203697 | JGI IMG/M metagenome (GOLD analysis project Ga0315280, IMG submission 203697) | Sediment microbial communities from Yellowstone Lake, YNP, Wyoming, USA - YL17G06_40 | ecosystem: Environmental > Aquatic > Freshwater > Lake > Sediment | place: USA: Wyoming | collected... | reverse complement strand
TGCGAGTATTGACGATGATGGTCAATACCGACATAATTCATCTGTGCACCTCCTAAATTTAAGATTCTCAACGGGGAGTCTATCAAACTCCCCGAGGAGGTGCATCACGTCATCATGTTATCTTATCTTTTAGGGCCATGTCGGACAGCCCGACGTGCATGGCCAGGTTGCAGAACCAAGCGAACGAGAGCACGTGCCAGAGGCCGAACTTCTCCTGTCCGGCGGCGGCGACGCCGTTCCAGATCTCCGTCGTCGCGACCTCCCAGAGGTTGGAGAGGTCCGGCGCGACCCCGAGCCGGGGCAGGGCGGCGATCGCCCCGGCGACGAAGACGACGAAGATCCAGGGCGAGACGACCTCGGTGAACCGGCTGAGCTTGGAGAAGCCCAGGATGGCCATGGCCGTGAAGGCCGCGCCGAGCGTCAGCGTGATGAGGACCCAGCCGACGTTCGTCGGCAGGACGGAGCCGAGGGCGGGGACGGGGATGCCGAAGAGGAGCCCGACGGCCGTGGCCGAGACCGAGATCATGGCCCCGGCCAGGACGCAGTAGAGGAGGGCGTTGGCGACATTGTAGACCAGGGTCACGCCGGGGCCGGCGATCTTCCGCAGGTACCAGTAGAGGGTCAGCCGCGTCCGCACGGCGATCGGCGCGCAGATGAAGGTCCAGGAGAGGACGGCCAGGAGATTGCCGATGAGCAGGCCGAGGATGAGGTCGCGGGCCCCGACGCCGTGGAGGACAAAGAACGCGCCGATGACGAACTCGGTCGCGGCCACGTGTTCGCCGGCGAAGAGCCCGGCGAACTTGCCGCCAGACTGGAGCTTGTCGGGGGAGACGGGCTCGCGGTCGTACTCGTAGAGCCTGTCCATGGCCGCGGTCAGACGGGCGATCCGCTCGGACATGCTCGCCTCCTCGCCCCCGTTTATATCAGCGACGACCGGCCCGAGTCAACGCCGTGCTCGACCGGCTTTCGCCCGGCCGGAGGTCATCGCCCGCTTCCTGCCTCGTGACAATCGGCACATATCCGACTTCCAGCCCTTGGGGCGGCGTCACGAGCAGGGCCGGATCGAGCGCAACCAGCTTCCCGAACCTAGGCGGGACCATGTAATCCCGATCGACCGGCCAAGCGGCATGGATCTTCTCAACGAAGGCCTGCAGCCTCGCCTTCTTCTCGGCGCTCCAAGCGTACTGCTGGAAGGACGGCTGGTCGATAAAACGATACCAGAAATAGGTCACGACCGATCCGTCGGCCAGGCGGACCCAGTAGGGACCCTTTGCGGGACCGGGTCGGCCCCAGGCTCCTCCGGCCGGCGAGGTATAGGGCGCCCCGGGCGCAGCCCGTTCCAATTCCTGGCCATGGAGCTTCGTTTCGGCGGGCACGTCCTTCGAAGGAATGACCACGCGTTCATCCCCGACGTGCTTGAAATACCTCGGGAAATGGCCCATGGCGTTCTTGGTCCCGTCGAACCATTCCAATCCCCAGATGTTGCCCTCGAAGATCTTGGTATCGAAGACCTTCTCGACACCGCGGATCGTCTTCCCGCCCTGATCGAAGCGGGTCGTCCGGGTCGTCAGGCTCGACCTCCAGGCCCCTTTGGCGTCGAACACGCCGGAACAGGCGGGACCTCCGTCCCTCCAGGCCTTGAACGCATCGTAAAGAGCCGCCTTCGAGTAATAGGTCACGTCCTGAACGAGCAGGGTCCGTCCTTGACCGTCGACCGGGAACCTGAGGTCAGGCAGCTTGGTATAGGCGACCCCCTTGGCGTCCCGCGACTCGAAGGCGGGGACGGTGTTGATCTCCATCGCCCCGCCGCCCATCACGCCGGGCCGGGAATCCAGCCCTCGCCCGTAGATGAAAGGATAGTTGAACAGCTTGCTGATCTTGCTCCAGGTCTCCGGGATGTAGTAGGCGATCGGCCCCTTGAAGTTGGCCGCGCACAGGAAGCAGGTCCAGGCCTGGTCGCCGGTCGGCGGCTCGCCGGCCACCGGCTCGGTGAAAGGCAACGCCATATAGGCGTAGCCCAGGAACTCCCCGTTGGGGTTCCCTTCGAACGGGAGGGCGTCCGGCGGGATCAGCAGCCGGTTGCTGAGCTGGGCGATGCCCAGCCGGTCGTCGGGCAACGCTTCGTTGTCGTAGAAGAACGACCAGCCGGGGGACCCGACTTCGTAGTCATAGCATTGCGGCGTCGCGTTCATGCTGAACTTGGGCGGTCCGTAGCGGAAGTGGTTGCCGGCCCAATATCCCAGCCCGCCTTCGACCGTCTGGAAAACGTCCTTGTAGGTCGGCCCGCGCGCGGGCCAATGGTCGCGGGCATAGGTCCCGACAGGGGCGAGCGGCGTGTCCTTGTTGTCGGAGTTGTCCGGGGTGATCCAGGCGCTCGGCAGGCCGATCTGGAAATGGGCGATGGGTTCGCCGATGAGGGGCCAGACCGCCGCATAGAAACCCATGCCCGCGCTGAACTCCGACCTGGCCAGCGGCCTGTCCGCGGTGAAGCTGATGTATCCATGCAGGCCGCGGTCGTTCGAACTGACCTGGCCGGGGCCGGGATCTTGCGTGCCCTTCGAAAGACCGCTCCTTCCGGCCGACACGAGTGAACACAGGGCGAGGATCGTCAGGATGCGAATAAAGGATTTCATAGCGCACCTATCCCTAGGTCGGACATGCCGTCGGCTAAAGGGCAGCCGGAGTTAAGCAACATCTGTTACTAAGAAGTTCATCATCCCCGAAGTTGGAAAATAAGTCAATTATTTCTAAGTGATTGTGCGATCGAAAAGGGAGCCGGCATAGGCCCGAAACAAATTTGAAAGCCGTCCTTCTTTATGATACTTAGTAACTTTGAGAAAATATTTGATGATACGCGAGTCCAAGAACAAGAAGCGAACGACTCGGGAGGAACCATGCGGCGACTCAAGATCCTGATAGTGCTTGGTCTTCTGGCCGGCTCATTGGCGGCGGCGGAACGGGCCCCCGTCGCCTCGTGGTCTTTCGACGGGGACATGGGGGCCGACGTCATCCGGGGCTTCCACAAGTTCGTCACCGGCCCGGCCGGCGACGGCCTTCGGTTCGACGGGCAGACCACGGTCGTTGTCCGCGCCGCCGCGAATACGCCCCGCGTCAAAGGCGCTTTTTCGGTCGAAGCGTGGGTCGCTATCCAGACCTATCCCTGGACCTGGTGCGCCGTCATCAATCAGGAAAGGGACCGCCGGGCGGGATACTTGTTCGGGATCGATCCGGAAGGCCGTTTCGGGCTTCAGGTCGCCGTGGACGGACGATGGGAGGAATGCCGCTCGAGCGCCGGGCTCCCCCTCTATTCGTGGAACCATATCCTCGGCACGTTCGACCCGGCCGCAGGCCTCAAGCTCTATCTGAACGGAAAGCTCGTCGGCGAAGAAGCGAGCTCGGGATCGCCGCTGTTCGCCCCCAACGCCGAGGTTTGGATCGGGCGCAACCAGACGCCCCTCGGCCTCAGCGAGGAGATCCGGGTCGTCGCGCCGGTGGCTTTCTCGTTCGACGGGATCATCGACGAGGTCCGGTTCTACGACGCCGCGTTGAGTCCTGCCGAGGTTGCCGGCGCCAGCCGTCGGCTCAAGCCCTCCGGCCCGCCGCCGCTGCGGCCCCCGGTCCTGCCCGCCGGGCCGAAGGGTCCTGGCCGCTTCGGGGCCTACTATACCCGGCTTCGGTACGCCGAGGAATGGGAGAATCCGTGGCGGGTCGGCGAGGCGGCCGACATCGTCGTCCGCTTCGACGAGACCCCTAACCGGCTCGTCTTCTGGCGCGGCACGAGCTATATTCCCGCCTGGGTCACGGAGAACGGCATCTGGTACACCAACGAATTCTACGAAACCCAGGTCCCGACGATGCCGACGAGCGCCGAGCCCATGGCGGACAAGCAGGCCCGATTCTCGCATCCCCGGATCCTCGAGAGCAGCGACGCCCGGGCCGTCGTCCTCTGGCGGTACGCCCCCGTCAGCGTCAATTACGACCTGGTCAATATCGACCCGCTGACGGGGTGGGGGGACTGGGTCGAGGAGACCTACACCGTCTACCCCGACGGCTCCTGCGTCCGCAAGATCCGGGTCTGGTCGTCCAAGCCGCGGGTCGATCCGGCCGAGGGCAAGACCTGGGACAATTTCCGGCAGTACCATGAGGCCATCATCATCAATCCTCCCGGCACGCGCCCCGAGGACAACATCCGGACCGAGGCCCTGACGCTGGCCAACATGAAAGGCGAAGTCTACACCTATTCCTGGGCCGAAGGACCGCCCGGCGAGACGGCCGATTTCGACGCCGAGACGCTGGCCGTCCTCCATCGGATCAGCGACCTCGACACCCCCGGCCACAAATGGTTGGTCCGGCCGGCCGGCGGGAACATCCTCAGGGTCAACCTGAAATCCCGCTTCAGCCCCTACGTCATCGTCGATCCGAGGAACGTGGCCATCGACTGCTACGCCGGGGAGATCATCCGGGAGCGGTCGATCTTCCCGTGGTGGAACCACTGGCCCGTCTCCCAGCAGATCCGCTCGAGCGGCCGCTGGGCCCTGGCCCCGGACCGGGTCTCGCACAGTTCCCTGGCCCACATCCAGTCCTGGCGGCCCTACGAGGAAACGGCGGACGGCGTGACCATGCTCATGCTGAACGGCCTGACCGACCGGCCGGCCGAGGCCCTTCTCCCCCTGGCCAAGTCCTGGCTGTCGCCGCCGAAAATGGAGGTCGAGGGCGACGGATACTCCGGCGAGGGGTTTGACCCGACCGAGCGGGCCTTCGTCGTCGCCCGCCGTAGCCCGGACGGCCCGGCCCGGCTTGCGGTCACTCTCCGGGCCTCGAAGGATTCTCCGGCCGTCAATCCGGTCCTCCGGCTCCGGCACTGGGACGCGCCGCTCCCCCGCGTCGAGGTCGGCGGACGGCCGGCTCCGCTCGGCAAGGACGTCAGGGCCGGCCTGGTCCCCGGGCTCGAGGACGACGACCTGGTCCTCTGGATGCGCGGCGAATGGACGTCGCCCGTCCGGATCTCGATCTCCCCGCCCAAACGTCCGGCGCGGGGCGAAGTCCGATGAAGAGGAGCTGATGAGAGAGGAAGGGATCCTCCAGGCCCTCCGGGGAAGGGCGCTCACCTAAGGAGAGAAAGAACATGAATAAAGCCGTCGCGGGAATCGCGGCCTCGATCCTGGCCCTCGCCCTGGCCCTGCCCGGGCAGACGGTCGATTATTCGAAGAAACCCCTTCAGTCCGAGCGCAGCCGGAGCTTCGACGCGCTGCACTACTTGATCAAGCTCAAGCTCGACCTTGACCGCAAGTCCTTCGAGGGGGCGACGACGGTCACCCTGTCGTCGTTCCTGGAGGGCCTCGAGGCTTGCGTCCTCGACGCCGAGGAGTTCAACGTGACCTCCGTCGTCAACGACTACGGAACGCCTCTGCGGTTCGAGCAATCGGTCACGGAGCTTACGGTCTTCCTCCCCCGTCCGGCGAAGTTCGGCGAGATCGTGACCTTCACCTGCGTCTACAACGGCCGGGACCCTCGGAAAGGCCTAAAGTTCGTGGACGAGACGCCCGACAATCCCCGTCTCGTCTGGTCCGATTCCTGGCCCGACAACGTCCACCATTGGTTCCCCTGTTTCGATTACCCGAACGACAAGGCCACCAGCGAGATCTTGGCCACTGTCCCGTCGGGATTCAAGGTCGCGGCCAACGGCCGGCTCGTCGGCGTCAGCGAGGACAAGGCCGCCGGGACGGCGACCTATCACTGGTCCCAGGGTCTGCCCCATTCGACCTATCTCATCTTCCTGGCGGCCGCTCCCTACGCCGTCGTCCGGGACTCCTATCGGAACCTCCCGGTGAACTATTGGGTCTATCCCCGGGACGAACACAAGGTCCGCCCGACCTACGGCAAGACCCCCGAGATGATCGCCTTCTTCAGCCAGCTCTTCGCATACGACTACCCCTGGCAGAAGTACGATCAGGTCTCGGTCCCTCTCGGCGGCGGCGCCGAAAGCACCTCGGCCACAGCCATGACCCACCGGATCATGGTCGCGGAGGAGGACGAGCCGGATTTCCCGGCGATCGGGATCGTCTCCCACGAGCTGGCCCACCAGTGGTGGGGCGACCTCATCACCCCCCGAAGCTGGGGGCACGCCTGGCTGAACGAAAGCTTCGGCACGTACTCGGACTACCTGTATTTCCGCCATGACAGGGGCGACGACGAGGGGGCGGTCAATCTCCAGAACAAGCTCACGGCCTACCTCCGGGAGGCCAAGACCCGTTACATCCGCCCGATCGTGTCCGACCGCTACGACCGGCCGGAGGACATGTTCGACTCGCACAGCTATCCCAAGGGGGCGCTCGTCCTGCACATGCTCAGGTCGATCCTCGGCGACGAGATCTTCTTCAAGACCCTCAGCCAGTTCCTGCACCGCTACGCCTTCGACGCGGTCGACACCGCCGACTTCATCCGCTCGGTCAAGACGGTCACCGGACAGAACCTCGACTGGTTCTTCGACCAGTGGCTGTTCAAGCCCGGCCACCCGGTGTTCGACCTCCGGAGCGAATGGGACGCGGTCGGGAAGGTCGTCCGCCTCAGGGTCGCGCAGGTCCAGGACTTCGCCAAGGGCGTGCCCGTTTTCCGGGTCCCGGTCTCCGTCAAGGTCGTCACGGCCGGCAAATCGGAAACCCACTGGATCTGGATCCGGGAGCGGGAGGAAACGTTCGAGTTCCCGGCCGAGACCAAGCCCCTGCTGGTCAGGTTCGACGCGACGAACGAGCTGATCAAAGAGAGGACGTTTCCCAAGGAGACGGCCGAGCTCCTCTATCAGCTCAGGAACGACGATGTGATCGGCCGGATGGCCGCCGCCGGGGAGCTCGCGGCCGTCCGTGAGCAGGCCGGCGTTCTCGCGGCGCTTTCCCGGAGCGCCCGGAGCGATTCCTTCTGGGCGGTCCGGCGGGGGGCCGTCGAGTCGCTGGCCAGAAGTCTCTCCCCCGAGGTCGCCGAAGTCCTGAAGCAGGCCTGCCGGGACCCGCATTCCTCCGTCCGGACCGCGGCCGTCCAGGCTCTCGGCGCCTCCAAGGACAGGCGCCTCGCGGCTTTCTATAAGGACCTCTTCCGGAAGGACGCGAGCGTCCGTGTCCGGGCCGAGGCCCTCCGCGCCCTGGGCCTGACCGGCGACGCGTCGCTGGTCCCGTTCCTCCGCGAGTCCGCCGCCGTCCCATCCCATCAGAACATGATCCGGCGCGCGGCCGAGGAGGCCTTGAAGCAGCTCGAAAAATGAGCTGCGGCCCGAGAAGAAGACGATGAGACGCCGATCGTTTTTGGGATTACTGGGATCGCTGGCCCTGTCCACCGGGCCCTGGGCGGCCGCGCCGTTCCCGGACCTCCGCGGCAGAAACCCCCGGCCGGATTTTCGAACCGACTTCCTCGCGGTCGGTTTGTCGCCTCACGCGCCAGCGTTCAGCGTATTCGCCGTGGACTCGCTGGGGCGGGGCAAGCTCGATCAAAATCCGGTTCTTCCGGTCGCCGAGCCCCTGGCCGGCGTCGAACTCGACGGTCAGACCTATAAGCTCCACGGCCGGCCGGTGTGGCGCGTCACCTGGACCGAACAGGGCCTGACCTTGAGGTCCGACTATGCCTCCGGCGTCGAAGCCCCCGCCTTTACGCTGACGTTCGATCAGAAAGCCAACCACGCCACTCTACTCGGAGTGATGAAGCCGGGGGATAGCCGGGTGGTCCTGCCCTGCGTGCTCCATCTGCCCGACATGGGCACGCTGCGCATCACCGGTCCCGGCGCCCTCGACTACGACGCCAGCCGGCGGACGAAGCCGGCGTTCGTGCGGATCGCGTTCCCGCTGGCGACGGCGGAGCGGCGGCGCGTCGAGTACCGTCTCGAAGTGGCGTCGATCTATCCGGAACTGCCGAACATCGAACGCGATCCCCGCTATGACGGCTTCCGGCGCGACTGGCTCAACATCTTCCAGGTCAATCCCCGCGTGCAGATGCTGGCCAACAACGCGGCCAGCGATCCGTGCGCGTTCACGTTGTTCCTTTATTCCGACCTCGCCGCGCAGACCCCGCCCTTGGCCGACGGTTTGACGGCCAACGACCTCGTCCGCATGACGCTCGACCGATACCTCGCCGGCGCCAAGGGCTACGGCCAGGTCGGCTACACCGACCCGGAGCTCGGCCCCGGCCACCTGGTCTGGAAGACGCCGTGGACGACGACGGACACGCTGCCGTCCTTCCTCATCGCGGCCGGCAACTACGTCGCGAGCTCGGGCGACCTCGCCTGGACGCGGGACAACTACGACAAGCTCGCCGCGTGGGCCCGCGAGATGTTCGCCGGGGACAAGGACGGGAACGGCCTGATCGAATATCCCGGCACCGGCAACTTCGGCGATCGCCCCCGGAGGGAGAGACGGCCGGCCAATTGGTGGGATACGATCAACTTCGGCCACGAGGACGCCTTCTCCAACGCCCTCGCCTACCGCGCCGGGACGTTGTTCGTTGACCTCGCCCGCCGGTTGGGGCACGTCGACGATGCCGATCTCTTCGCCGCGAAAGCCGCCAAGCTCCGGGCCGCCTACGGGCCGACATTCCTCATTCCCGCGACCGGCGTCCTCGCCGGCTGGAAGAGCGCGGACGGCCGACTGCACGATTATTGGTTCACGTTCGTCCAGGGCCTGGCCGTCACGTTCGGCCTGCTCGACGACCGGACGGCGAACGGCGTGATGGACCGCCTGTTGGCCAAGATGGCCGAGGTCGGCTATACGGATTTTTCGCTCGGCCTGCCCGGCAACCTGGTGCCCGTGAAGAAGGGCGATTATGTCGACGAGAACAATCCCCCCGAGGCCACCGGCGAGCCGCGGCTTGACGACGGCAGCGACGGCTTCCAGTTCTACGAGAACGGCGGGGCGACGGGCTGCTGGGCCTATTACACCGTCAAGGCGCTCTATCGACTTGGCCGCGTCGAGGACGCCCGGGGCATCTTTTACCCGATGCTGGCCGGCTACGCGCGCGGCGAGTTCCAGGGCTTTTGCGCCGACGGCCGGTCGCGCGACTGGCGCGATTGGCGCGGGGGCTGCCACGGCTACGAGGGGCTGCTCGTGGACAATTACCATGCCCTGCTCGCCGTGCTCGACGACGTGAAGGCGGAGCGATGAGATGCACTCCTGACGCATCGCTTCTTTCGCTCCGACGGTCAGGGAGGGGAACGAAGCTTTCGAGAAGATCGACGAGGAAAGGAGGAGCCGTACGATGAATGTCCGGGCGAGCGCCATCGGTGTTTCGGTCTTGATGATCTTGATGATCCCCCTCCAAAGCGCGCTCGGGCAGCCCAAGCCCGAGATCGTGAAGTTCGAGCCGTTCGTGTGGAAATCGGAACCGCCGGCGGGTTGTCCCTTCGAACCGTCCCGGGACCTGACCGGGATCCGCTTCCTGGGCCTCAAGAGCGGCTTCCGCTACGGGGACACCTGGTACCACCCGTCCTGGGCCGCCGACGATAAGCTCTATTCGCCCTGGACGGACGGTTCCTGCTGGCGCCTGGACGGGTCCATGGAAGGCTGCAGCTCCGGGGAAGGCAGCGGCCATTCCGCCCGGACCGGCCAGGGCGTCATCGAGGGGAGCGATCCCTTGGATCTCAAGGTCTATAGCCTTGGCATCCATGTCTCGTCGGCCCTCCCCTATCACGGCCGCTACCCCTGCGGCAGCCTCGTTTACAAGGGGATCTGGTATTACGGGACGTACTGCCTGGACCCGGCCGGCCGCGCCCCTTATGGGCCGATCACCGTGAACTGGCCCTGGCTGGGACCCTTCGTCGGATTCCGCGTCTCCTCGGACCTTGGGCGGTCCTGGAAGGAGACCCCGCATACCCCTGACAAGCCGCTCTTCGGCGAGACCGGGATCAACGGCTACCCGGTCAAGATCGGCTCACCCCACTTCGTCGATTTCGGGAAGGACATGCAGCACTCCCCGGACGGCAAGGCGTACCTCGTCGCGCATGGGGCCGATCCGGCGGATCCCCAATGGCGCTTCTGGAACGCGAGCTGGATCACCGGCGACCAGGTCTACCTGCTTCGCGTGACGCCCTCCCCCGAGACCATGAACGACGCCTCGACGTACGAGTTCTACGCCGGCCGCGACGCTCAGGGGAGGCCCTTGTGGACGGCCGATTTTACGAGGATCAAGCCGCTCCTCGAGTGGAACAACGCCATGGGCTGCGTCACCGTGACCTATGACGCGCCGCTCAAGAAGTTCCTGATGCTCGTGACCGACGGCAGGAACACCTGCGCCCGGATGAACACCTACCTCCTCGAGTCGGACGCCGTCACCGGGCCCTGGCGGCTGGTGTGCTACATGAAGGACTTCGGCGAGCAGGCCTACTTCGTCAACATTCCCTCCAAGTTCATCGGCGCCGACGGCCGGACGATGTGGCTGCTCTACTCGACCAACTTCGCCGCCGACTGGAACGGCGAGAAGATCGCCATCAATCCTCCCGGCGGACATTACGGGCTGGTTCTTCAAAAGATCGAACTCCTCGGCCGCGATGACGGTTTGGCGAAGAAACGGCCCGACGTCGCAGGTGTTCGCGAAGTCGGAGGTGACGTCAGGAAGCCCAAACCCTTTCCGGCGTTGTCCGCCGTGTTTCCGGCCGCCCGACTAAGGCTGGCGACTACGGTAGGGCTGGCGCGCGGCGCGGCGGATGGTCACGGGTCCGAACAGTCCGGCGGGGATCAACTCCTGCACCTTGAAGGTCATGTTGGTGCGCGCGGCGGACTCATGGCCGGGATCCAGCAGGTCCCCCATGAGGCGGTTGTGCCAGAGGTTGGTGACCTTGACCTCGAGAACGTTCCGGCCGGACCTCAACAGGCCTGAAACGTCCGCCTGGTAAGGTTCCTTCCAAAGAATGCCCAGGCTCCGCCCGTTGAGGGACACCTCCGCGACCTCCCGCAGCGACCCGAGGTCCAGGAGGGCGCCCCGATCGTCCCGCGACAGCGGTTCGTCGAGCTCGAATTCCGCCGTATAGCTCGCCGTTCCGGAAAAATGCCGGATGCCGGGATCGTCCGATTCGGTCCAGCTGATCAGGCCGTCCCAGGTGACGGATTCCGGCGCTCCCCAACCCGGCGGAAAACGGACCGTCCAGGGGCCGGCGATGGTGACGGCGGGACGGGATTCCGCCTTCAGGGGCTCCGGGGAAAGCAAGGCCGCCGGCGTCGGCGTCTCGCGAAAGATGACAAAAACGGAGCCGTAGGCCGGGAGTTCCAACGTCAGGCGGCAGCCGCCCTCGACCCGTTCGAACGACCGGCAGGGGACGATCGTCCCCGTGTCGGGATTCCAGAACTCGGGCGTCCTGTCCTCCCCCACGCGGAAGACCGCGTCGAAGGCTTCTGCGGCCCTGGCGCTGTTGGAGACGAAGTAAATGTCTTCGCGGCCGGTGGCGCGATGGATGAAATCGATGTGCTGATCGGCGTTGGCGACGCCGAGCGCCCGGAAGTCGGGCCCCCGCCCTTGGTCGCGCACGATATCGTTCAGTGGGATCCCCCAGACGATCCGGCCTTTCCCGTACTCCCGTTCCTTGACCGCGGCGCCGTCGCAGGGGCCCCAGATCCCGTCGGCCAAGGCCCTCACCTCGTCGTCGCACGCGGGGAATCCCGCCAGACCTGGGGCCCGGACGGGCTTCTGGCCGACGACCGTCGCCCCGGCCTTGACCAGATCTCCGAGCTTTTTGAGGACCGCGGGAGGCATGTCGTCCCGGTCCGGCAGGACGAGTAGGACATAGCTCAGCCCGTCGGGAAGGACGAGCCTCCCTTCCGAGACCCGCATCCTCTCCAGGATCACTTCGGAGTTGACGTAATCGTAGTCATACCCCCGGTCCAACGCGGAGGTCTGGATCGGCTTGAGCTTCCCGCAGTGCAGGCAATCCGTGTCGGGATAGAGGGGCTCGATGTCGGGATCGATCCGGCGCGCGGGAACGAGGTTCGGCGCCTGGTCGCCGTAGTAGAAGCAGACGTCGGCCACGAAAAGGCCCTGTTGGAGAAGATAGTCGCACCGGGCCATGTATCCGATCAACGGGCCGGCCTGGTCCCACCAGGTCGTGTTCACGTTGAAATGCTCGCCCGCATGGTAGACGAATCCCGGCCGGCCCGCGGCCGGCGGATTATGGGTGAAGGTGTGAAAGGTGGGGTGATTTAGTCCCGCGCACAGGGCGATGTCGAACCGTCGCTTGTATTCGGCCGGTCCGTCCTGCCAATTCCGCCAGCCGGTCAGGGTCTCAGCGTCGACGATCCTCCGGCCATAGATGTGCGCGGCGCTTGCGGCTTCCTTGACCACCCAGAACTGCCTGTGGTTCCAGAACTCCCCCATCGGGATATCGACAGCGCCCAGGGCCTTCAGGGCGTCCACCCGCGCCGATCCGCCGTGCCCCGCCTCGGCCAGGAGACGCACCCCGCGCTTGTTCAGAAGATCCCGGACCGTGCGGAAATGATTCTCGATGATCAGGTCGCTCACGGTCTTGCGGTAATCGTAGAGGAAGCGCCCCGCGATACCGGGGTCCAGCGCCGTGCGATCGAACAACGCGGGCAGGTAAGGGACGGGGTCGTAGCCGTGCTGCTTCCGGAAAACCTCGACGAAACCGTCCGTCCAATCGACCGCTTCGGCGACCTCGTAGCTGTCGAGCATGAAGGTCTTCAGCGCGTCGAGGCTCTTGCGCCCGCTCAGGAGCCGGTCGAGGATATAGGTCATATCGACGGCCGCGGCCTCGCGGCTCAGGTGATCGATGATCAGGCCGTTGGAGTTCGGGCTCGGGCATTCGAGGGTCTGCCCCGTGTTACTGGCGACAAACCGCATGATCCGCGATTCTCCGGCCGGTGCGTCCCAGTCCACGCGGCCCTCGCCGTCGACGTGTCGCGAAATGTCGATCGCGGCGCCGGCCGGCGGAACGGCCAGCACGGCGACATCCTTCCAGCGGGCGGTAACGCCCTCCGGCAGGGGGACCGTCATTCGGACACGCCCCGGGCCCGTGACCGGTATCTGACTGCAGAGCAGCCGCTGGCTGGCGTTCTCGGGTTTTATCCACGCCCCCCCTGCGTTCCAGCTGCTCGAGGCGAACAGTCCGAGCTCGAGGCCGAGGCGGCCGGCCTGGTCGATGGCGTGGGAGATGCTCCCCACCGATTCCGGGCCGAGAAAGGCGGGCCCGGCCGGGATGATCTTCCCTGGGTCGCGCAGGCTGCCCACGTCCCAGATGATTGCGCCGGCCAGTCCCTTGGCTTTCATCTCCTCCAGCTCGCGGGTCAATTGATCGCGGTCGACGAAGCCGTTGAGCCACGCCCAGAGCACGCTCGGCCGGGCCGAGAGGGGCGGGTTGAAGAAGTTTTTTTCGGAGAGCTCGTCCCGGTACGCTGCCGGCCGGAATCCGGTCAAGGCCCCCGGCCCGCAGGCCCCGAAGGCCAAGATGACCGCGCCGAGAAGTGCGAGACTTATCTTCCGCGACGTGTTCACGTTCATCCTCCACGCCCCTCCCTCGCCGGATCGTCGGGCCGACCGGGAGACGCCGTCCTGCGAAGAGGGCCACGATACGGAGAGTTTTCTCGTCATCATTCGACCCATTTCTCGGGGATCCGGATCGCCATGGCTTCTGGCGCGAGGCGGGCGGTCGCGGCCGGCCCGACCCGGAGCGGCACCGGGACGAATGTCGGCTTGAGCGTCACGAGGCGGAGCTCGGCCCGCGCCCCATCGGCGCCTTCGCCGAACATCATGATCCGGAACTCCACGGTCTTGCCCTTCCAGGCCAGGTCGATCGGGAGACGGAAGGTCATGCCGGCGAGCTTCGGCGCCCCCGAGTTCCACTCGTAGTTATGATAGGGATAGCTGGGGGCGCGGTGGCGTGGGACGACGGGCCGGCCGTGACCGCGACGGCGTATTCGCGGCCGGGCCCGTCCCAGGTCGGGATATGGGCGGCGGTCAGGACCCGGCGGGGCGCGGGCGTCTCGCCCAGGAAGTTCGTGGCCCGCCAGCCGCTCCGGTCCAGGGGCCGTCCGGCGCCGTCGTAGCCCAGGATCTCCGAGACGCCGAAATTCCGGCCCCGGATCCGGACGTAGCGGCACGGCCCGCCCGCAAGGGGGATGGAGATCCCGACAGGCCTCTTGTCGCCCGCATCGACGTCGAAGATCTGGATCGTTCGGCCCCGCCGCTTGAGCGGGCTCGCCGCCGGGATGCCCTCGGCCGCGGCGAGGCTCAGGCCGTCCGTCCTCGCCCATGTGGTCAGGTCGGACGACGTCTCGACAGCCTCGAGGAAGGCCGCGTCGGTCCGACGTACGACCCTCAACTCGAGCCTCGCGAGATCGGTCAGCCGGCCGAGGTCGATGCGCCAGAGGGACGTTTCGCTGCGATAGGCGGCGGGGCTGCCCGTGAAGGGGCTGCGGCGCGGGAAACCGTCGCTCCAGCGCGTCCCGGGATCGCCGTCGAAGGCGTTGCGAAAGGTCCCTTCGGCGGCCACGACCTTGTCCCACATGTAGTCCCGGCACGCCTCGATCTCGGCCAGGCTCGACGGCTCTCGCTTCAAGCGGACCATCTCCCGGATCTCGAGCGCGTCGTCGTCGATGGTGAACTTGGCGAGCTCCGCCAGCCGGGCGAAGGATGGTCCGGCCGCAGGCCTACCGGGGAAGGTGACACGCCAGGGGGCCTCCCCCGTCGGTACGGGCAATCCGGCGGCCGTCCGGACCGTTCGGTCCCCGAAATGGAGGAGCGCCACGTCCGCCTTCTGACCCGGCGTTCCAAGGAGCTTGACCCCGAAATTCCCGGCGTCCGGTCCGGGAACGATCTCGTAGGGGACGCCGGCGACGAGCGGCTCGGCGGGGGGCGCCGTGTCGACCTGGATGAGCCGGATGCTGAAGGGGTCCATTTCAACCGGGAGCGTCCCGCCGAACACGGCCCCTTCGCCCGCCCGCTTCATCAGGCGCTCCCAAGGATGGCGCTGCCGCACGGTCAGAGGCGCGCCGGGCGCAGCGGCCAGGCCGATCGACGCGTCGAGAGGGATCGTCTTGAACGCCGGCTCCCAGGACATATTGCGGACGAGCACCAGTGAGGACGCGCCGTCGGCGTGGGCGATGTCCCCCCCGGGCAGCGGATACGAGGTCTTGAGCAGGGGCTCGAGCCGCTTGTGCAGCTGGATCAATCGGGCCAGGCGGGGATAGTCCCCGTCGCCGAGGAAGAAGAACGTCCCGTACATCTCGGGCGAGAGCACCGAAGCGCGGCCGAAGGCCTGCGTCACGAGGTCGTCCTCCCACTTCTCGAGGCAGCTGTTGAAGCAGATGCCGTGGTCCTCGAACTGCCGGAAGGGCGTCCCGAGGAACTCCGATGAGAGCTCGCGGCCGATCGAGCAGTCGCGGTTGTAGAGGCTCGCCGTCTCGTTGCTGATGTGGACGTCGATGTAGGTCTCCTCGCCGCGCCAGAGGAGGCAGTCCGTGATGGTCAACATATAGGGCGAGTTGTTGATGCGGTGATTGATGGCGATGAACCCCGGGTCGATACATCGCGCTTCGGACAAGGCGTCGGCGAGGCTCTGGTATTTCTTTTCCAGGATATACCTGTCCGGGTGGGCGAGCTCCGAGACGACGGTGTCCATCTTGAACAGTCCGACGTTGAAGTCCCGGACCCAGGACAGGAGCTGCTCCCGGCGGGCGGACATCGCGTCCGGCGTCTCGCCGAAGCCGTCCGGGCCGAGCCAGAGCCCGAGCCGCATGCCGAGCGCCCTCGAGGCCTCGGCCAGGGGCTTCAGGCCGGCCGGGAAGCGGGACAGGAAATTGGCTTTGAATTCCGGGTAATAGGTTCCCTGGGACTCGACGAGGCCCGCATCGGAATTGTAGATGTCGAACTGGAGGCCGTAGAGCTCCTTGAGCCGACGCAAAGCGTCGAAGTTGGCCAGCACCTCAGACTCCCGTGGGCCGGAGTTGTCGTGACAGAGCCAGTCGAAATAGAACGTGGTGAAGTCCACGAGGTTCGCCCGGATGTCCTGGATGTAGCGGCCGAAGGCCGCCTCGATCCGCCCGGGCGCGGATACGCCGAACCCGCTGGCCTTGCTCGTCCAGGTCCCGCCGGGCGGGACCTCGGCCGCGGGGAAGTGACACAGGGCGAGCCGCCCCGCTCGCACGGCCGCCTCCGCGATCGGCCATTCCAGCCCCCAAAAGATCTGCCCGTCCAAGAAGACCGGGTTCTCCGCCTTCGCGGGGAGTGGAACGCTCTCGATGCGAAACGCGTCGACCGTGGCGTCGCGGACGACGACGGGACCGGAGCCTCCGTTGAGCACCCGGAGCCTCTTCCGGACATACCAGCTCCCGGGCACGAGACGGTACTCGGCCTCGACGGCCAGCCCCGCGAGATCCCGCGCCCCCTCGAAACGGACGCGCAGAAGGTCCGCCGAGGGCTTATCGGCCGCGGATCGGACGAACTCGCTCGAGGTGGCCATGATCGTCCGGCCCCCGCTCTCGAACATGAACTCGAAGGGGGCGGCCAGGACATCGTAGGATCTCCCGCTCAGCTTGTTGGTGAGCCGGAACCGGTCCGGCCCGTTCATTGTCAGGGCGAGCGTGTCGTTCTCCAAGGAAGGAGGATCGCCGCGGCCGGGGAAAGAATGATCGGTGGGGCTGATTCGGCCGATGGGCGAAACTTCCCATAAATTCATTTCTTGCCTTAATTAAGATACAATTTTAAAATAGAATCTCGAGAAATGCCATAAAGGAAGTTGTTTTCGGTCCTGGAGGCCTGTAGGTCCGTAACCGCCATTGATGGCGGCCCGAACGATGAACGCAGGGACATGTTCTTTGTCGCCCTTATAGAGAGCAGGATTCCGCATGAGCGAACCGCCCCTCGTCTTCGGCATCGGGGAGATCCTCTGGGACATCCTCCCGGACGGCCAACAGATGGGCGGGGCCCCGGCCAACTTCGCCTATCACGCCCGGGCGCTGGGGGCGGCGAGCGTGATCGTCAGCGCCGTGGGCGACGACGAACCGGGCCGTGCGATCCTGGCCGAGCTCGGACGCAGGGGACTCGACCGGAGCGGCATCGCGATCATGAGCGCCGCGCCGACGGGGACGGTCACGACCGGCCTGGAAGGCGATGGGATCCCGCGCTACACCATCCACGAGGGGGCGGCCTGGGATGTCATGCCCTGGTCGGAGGCCCTTGGGGACCTCGCGGCGCGCGCCGACGCCGTCTGTTTCGGCACGCTGGCCCAACGGTCGCCGGTCAGCCGGGCCACGATCGGCGCTTTCCTCGACGCGACCCGGCCGGACTGCCTACGTGTCTTGGACCTCAACCTGAGACAATCCTACTTCAGCCGCGACATCGTCCACGGCCTGCTCGGACGTTCGACCGTCCTGAAGCTGAACGACGACGAGCTCCGGACCGTCGCGGAGCTGCTGTCTCTTCCGGTAGCGGAGACCCGGGTCCTGGCCGGCCTCCTCGAAGCCTACCCGCTCACGATGATCGCCCTGACGAAAGGCCGGACGGCAAGCCGTCTTTTCGGACGGGAGGTGGATCTCAGCCACCCCGGGCATCCGGTCGAGACCGCGGACACGGTCGGGGCGGGAGACGCCTTCACGGCGGCCTTGGTCGCCGGCATGTTGAAAAAGAAAGGCTGGGATGAGATCGGCGACCGGGCCAACCGGATCGCCGGCTACGTCTGTTCCCGGAAAGGGGCTTGGCCGGACCTGCCGGCCGAGCTGGCCTCTTGGGCCTGACCATGAGCGGATCCCGGATGCCGATCACGTCCACGCTCTCGCGCCGGGATTTCCTCGGGGTATCCGCCGCCGGTCTGGGGGCCCTGGCCTTCGGCCGGGGATGCCGCGCCGGCATGGGAACGGCGGCCCGTCCGAATGTCCTCTTCATCCTGACCGACGATCAGAGGTTCGACGCGCTCGGCTGCGCCGGCAACCCGATCATCCGAACGCCGAACGTCGACCGGCTGGCCGGCGAGGGGATCCGGTTCGAGCGGGCCTTCGTGACCACCCCGATCTGCGCCGCCAGCCGGGCCAGCATCCTGACCGGGACGTACGAACGGACGCACACCTACACCTTCACCAAGCCTCCCCTGGCCAGGGTCTTCACGGACATCAGCTTCCCGGTCCGCTTCCGGCGGGCCGGCTATCGGACGGGATTCTTCGGCAAGTTCGGCGTCGCCGTGGCCGAGGACGTCCCGGGCGAGATGTTCGATTTCACCCGCTTCGACGGCCTTCCCTACATTCAGACGATCAACGGGGTCGAGCGCCACATGACCGAGGTCGAGGGCGATTGGGTCATCGATTTCCTCCGCGGCGTCGAGCCGGAGCGGCCCTTCTGCCTGCTCTGGTGCCCTTGGGCGCCGCACACCGACGACGACGATCCCAAGCAGTATTTCTGGCCGCCGGCCGTGGACGACCTCTACCGGGACGTCGTCATCCCCGTCCCCGAAATGGCGGCGCCGAAGTATTACGACGCCCAGCCCGCCTTTCTGAAGAACACGATGAGCCGGACGCGCTGGGGCTGGCGGTTCGATACCCCGGACAAGTACCAGTCGATGGTCAAGGGCTATTACCGGATGATCAGCGGGATCGACCTGGTCCTCGGACGGATCCGAGGCGAGCTCGCCCGCCTCGGGCTGGACGGGAACACGGTCATTGTCTACACCTCGGACAACGGGTATTTTCTGGGCGAGCGCGGCTACGCCGACAAATGGCTGATGTACGACCTATCGATCCGGGTCCCTCTCGTCGTCTACGACCCGCGGGCGCCTCGCGCGAGCCGGGGTCTGGTCAAGCGGGACATGGTCCTGAACATCGACCTCGGACCGACCCTCATGGACCTGGCCGGGATCACCGTCCCTCCCCAGGTCCAGGGCCGCAGCCTGAGACCGCTCCTCGGGCGAAGGACCCCGGCCTGGCGGACCGAGATCTTCTGCGAAGAGCTCTGGGACCATCCGGACATCCCGAGGAGCGAGTGCGTCCGGACCGAGCGGTGGAAATACATCCAGTATCCGGCCCACCCGGAGTACGTGGAGCTGTTCGACCTGGCCAACGATCCGGACGAGAAAAGGAACCTGGCCGGCGATCCCGGACATGCCCGCGTGCTGGCCGAGCTGCGGGAACGCTGCGGCCGGACGATCAAGGATCTGCTCGACGACCAGGCCAAGTTTAGATGACGATCAGAAGCCCCAAGCGCCGCATCGTTCTCGCCGGGATCGTGCTGGGGCTCGGCTGGGCCGCCTGCGGCCTCGTGACTCCTTCCTGCTGGTTTCCAACTCAAGTTGACATCCGACGACCCCCGATTTATCATTCCCTACGATGGAGTGAGGCAAAATTGGTGCTTGGACACTCATTTAGCCGGCGCAGC
>Ga0315280_10004944_pt1 | contig 19339 bp, 16 predicted proteins | sample YL17G06_40_MG_FD_203697 | JGI IMG/M metagenome (GOLD analysis project Ga0315280, IMG submission 203697) | Sediment microbial communities from Yellowstone Lake, YNP, Wyoming, USA - YL17G06_40 | ecosystem: Environmental > Aquatic > Freshwater > Lake > Sediment | place: USA: Wyoming | collected... | reverse complement strand
TCGAGGCGCTCGGCGAGACCCTGCGGCTGATCCCCGCGGATACGCCGGTCATCCTGGACGCCAAGCGCGGGGACATCGGCCAGACCGGGACGGCCTACGCCCGGGCCCTGTTCGGCCGCTTCGGCGTGGGCTGCGTCACGGCCAGCCCCTACCTGGGCCGCGAGTCGGTCGCGCCGCTGCTGGCCTGGCCGGGCAAGGCCCTGTTCGTGCTCTGCCGCACCTCCAACCCGGAGTCCAATGACCTGCAGCGCCTGCAGGTGAGCGGGCCCGGAGCGGAGATCACGGAGGCCGTGCCCCTGTACCTGGAGGTGGCCCGCGAAGCGGCCTCCTGGGGCGATGGCGTCGGCCTGGTCATGGGCGCCACCGACATCGAAGCGCTGGAGACGGTGCGCCGGGCCCTGCCCGAGGTCTGGCTGCTCTGCCCGGGCATCGGGCCCCAGGGCGGCTCGCTAGAGCAGGCGGTGCGGGCCGGGCGCCGGGCCGACCGCCTGGGCATCCTGCCGGCCGTGAGCCGCGCCATCTGCCAGGACCCGCATCCCGGGGAGTCGGCCCGCCAGTACCGGGACCGGATCAACCAGGAGCGCAACAAGCCCTTCCGCCCGCCGGCCCTGGAGGAGTTGGGCGGGCAGCTGGCCAAGATCCGCCTGCTGGAACGCCTGATCGACCACGGCTGCCTGCAGTTCGGCCAGTTCCGCCTGAAGTCCGGGCAGATCTCTGCTTACTATCTGGATCTGCGAAAAATCATCTCCAGCCCGGCCCTGCTGGCCCGGGTGGCGGAGGCCTACCGTTCCCTGCTGAAGGGGATCGCCTTCGACCGCATCGCGGCCGTGCCGCTGGCGGCCCTGCCCATCGCCACGGCGGTCTCCTTGAAGCTGGGTGTGCCGTTCGTCTACCCGCGTTTGGCGATCAAGGAACACGGCACGGGCAACGCCATCGAGGGGGATTTCAGCCCGGAGGACCGCATGGTCCTGCTGGACGACGTGATCAGCACGGCCCGCAGCAAGCTGGAGGCGATCGAGGTGCTGAAACGGGAGGGCCTGCGCATCACCGACATCGTGGTGCTGGTGGACCGGGAAAGCGGAGGCTGCGAGGAGCTGGAGCGCCACGGCGTTCGCTGCCACGCCTACGCCCGGCTCTCCGAGCTGCTGGAGCTGGCCTCCTGCCGCAAGGTGCGGAGCGCCGCCCAATGACAGCCGCCCGGGTCCTCGCCCGCCTGCTGGAACCGCGCCTCAAGCTGGCCACGGTCTCCGGGGTGCTCACGACCCGGGCCGAGCTGATCGACTGGGTGGATCGGAACATCCCCGAGATCGAGCTGATCTGCACCAAGAGCTACCAGGTCCGGCCCAATCCCGGCAACCGCGAACCCATCCTGGTGGAGCCGGAGCCCGGAAGCTTCGGCAACGCCGTGGGGCTGCGCAACCCGGGCCTGGAGGCCGGGTTCCGGGAGCTGGACGCGCTGCGCCGAAGCCGTCCCCTGAGGGCCTTGCTCGCCGTTTCGCTCTCCGCCGACTGCATCGAGGACTTCATCACCCTCGCCCGCCGTTTCGCCCCGGTGGCCGACCTGCTGGAGCTGAACTTCTCCTGTCCCCACGCCCGGGGCGGCTACGGGGCGGCGATCGGCTCTAGCGCCGAGACGGTGGCCGCGTTCGTGGCCGGGATCCGAGCTTCCACCCGGGCCCTGCTGTTTCCCAAGCTCAGCCCGAACGTGGCGGACATCGGGCGGATCGCCCGGGCGGCCGCGGAGGCAGGGGCGGACGGGATCGCCGCGGTCAACACGGTGGGCCCGGAGGTCTTCCGCGAGCCGTTCACCGGCCGGCCCCTGCTCTACAACCCCAACGGGCACAAGGGCGGCAAATCCGGGCGATGGATCCGGGAGACGGCGCGGGAGAAGATCGCCGAGATCCGCCTGGCCGTCGGGCCGGGCGTGCCCATCCTGGGCATGGGCGGGGTTTCCAGCGGCCGGGACGCTTTCCGGCTCCAGGAGGCCGGGGCCAACACCGTCGGGCTGGGCAGCGTCTTCGCCCGGGTCGGGCGGCAGGGGCAGCTGCCGGACTTCGTCCGGGCCCTGGCCTCGGACGCCATGCTGGGCACGGAGGCGGCCTCGGCCTTCCTGAGCCCCGGGCCCCGCATGTCCTACCGGCCGCTGCGCATCGTGGAGGTCCGGGAGGTGCACGAGAGCCTCCGGCTCTTCCGCCTGGAGGGGTCCCTGGAGGCCCGGGCCGGCGAGTTCGTCTTCCTGTGCCTGCCCGGGGTCGGGGAAAAACCCTTTTCGGTAGCCCGCCCCGATCCGCTCAGCTTCCTGGTGCGCCGCCGGGGGGAGTTCACCTCCGCCCTGTTCCGGCTCCAGCGCGGCGACCGGCTCCTGGTGCGGGGCATCTACGGGGCTCCCGCGCCGGCGAGCAGCCGGCCGCTCGCCTTCCTGCTGGCGGGGGGCACCGGGCTGGCCGTATCGGCGCCGCTGGCCGCCTCGCTGCGCGAGCAGGGAAAACGGGTGGAGCTGTTCTACGGGGTGGCCGACCCTCGAGAGCAGCGGGCCCTGCGGGAGCTTCAGCCGGCCATCGGCGCGGGGGTCACCTGCACCTGCGTGCCCGACCGGGGCCGGCCCGGCCGGGTGCTTGAGGCCCTGGCCGGCCGGCTGGCTCAAACCGACCCGGGCCAGGCCTGCTTCTACAACAGCGGCCCCCGTCCCTTGCTGCAGCGGGCCATGGAGCTGGAGGAGCGCTTCGGCGGCGAGCCCCGGGAGATCTTCGCCTGCCTGGAGACCCTGACCATGTGCGGGGTCGGACTGTGCGGCGGCTGCTCCTGCGGCGGGCGCCTCTTGTGCAAGGAGGGCGGCTTCGTCAGCCTGCAGTATCTGCGCTCCACGGGCATCCACCTGAGCGCGCTGGAGCCGCCTCTTCCCCCTCCGGGCGCCGCTTCACGAGAGCCGGCACCGGCAGGCGGTTTCGCCGCGGAGGCGCAGCGGGAGGAAGCGGTTCCTGCCCTGGCTCGGCGCTAGACAGCGATTCACCGACGGCTGCAATTGCGCCCAGGCCGTCTTCAGCTCCTACGCGCCGTCATACGGCGTGGGCCAGGCCGAGGCGCTGCGCCTAGCCACCGGGTTCGGCGGCGGCATGGGGCTCCTGCAGGAGGTGTGCGGCGCGGTGACCGGGGCCTTCATGGTCATCGGCGCCTGCTGCGGCATGAGAGAACCCGCCGATAAGACGGCCAAGGACAGGACCTACAGCCTGGTCCATGAGCTGGGCAGGCGATTTGACGCCCTCCATGGCTGCCTTCAGTGCCGAAGCCTGCTGGGCTGCGACCTGAACACGGAGGAGGGCAAGGCTCAGTTCAAGGAGCAGAAGCTCAGAGACACGAAATGCTCCGTGTATGTGCGGGATGCCTGCCGGTTGCTGGAGGAAATGCTGCCCGAGCAGGCGGAGTAGCCATCTGCAGGCCATGCTTCGGAGCGGCGAGTACAAGATCCTGGCCGCTGAGCCAGGCTTTTAAGAAAGACGGTATAGGTAGGAGGTGCAGTCGCGGACGCGCAGCAGGAAGCGGTTCCTGCCCTGGCTCAACGGCAGGGTAAAGCCTTTAGGGCAATCGCGGCAGCCGGAGCCGGGCAGAGCCCCCTGACCGCGCGGGCAGCTCATCCCGTAGAACAGCGGCGGCTGGAAATTCCCCGCGATGCGCACCAGCGGGACGGGTTCCTCGAGGCTGGCGGCCAGATCGCGCGCGTCCTGCTCTTCTCCTTCCAGCCAATGGTAGAAGAACAGCGGACTCGCCGTTTGGCGCAGGAAATCCACGGCGAAGCGGTTGGCCGTATAGAGATAGTAGTCCGCGAAAAAGGCCACGTTGGGCAGCCCGCCCAGCTCCCGGGCCAGGGATAGGTGGGCCAGATTGGAAAGGCCGATGGCCAAGCGCTCGGTGGGATGGCCGGCGGCCAGCTCCTGCAGGCGCCGAAGGATCCGCTCTTGCCCGCTGCGCGCCACCGGAGGCAGGGGCAGGAAGCGCCAGCCATCGACCTCGGCCAGCTCCCGCATCTCCAGCGGCCGGCTCGGGTCGGCGAAGGGGTGCGGCGCCTCGCCCCCGCGCTCCGCCGGCGGCCCCAGCTCGCCGCGACGGGCCACCGCCTCCAGCAGCGCCGCCGGGGGGCGAAGCCTGCCTTCCGGCGCCGGTTTCGGCCTCCGGTCCGCCGCCACCGCCGCCAGGCGCCGCAGCCGCTCCCGCTCGAAGGCTTTGCCCAGCTCCGCGTAGAAGGCGTTCTTGGCCTTCTTCAGGCCGGAGGGCGGAACGAAGATAGCCCGGTCATCAAGCCCCGTACGGTTCACCAGGGAAATCTCACGCAGCTCCAGGACGCAGTCCCCCGCCTCCCGGAACAGCCCGCTCAGGATGGGGGCGAGCGGCTTGCGGGAAGCGGCCTTCTGCAGCGGCAGCGGAGCTTCCCAGCGGAAAGGTGTGGCGAAGCAGTGGTTGGACACCATGACCCCCAGGACCGCGGGCTCCTGCGCCGCCGGCGCGGCCAGGACGATCTCGGCGCGGCACGGAATCCGGTAGGGCCGGAATCCGCCCTCCTTGGGCTGGGCCAGGTCGAGGAAGCGGGAGGAAAGCTGGTACAACGCATTCCCGGGCGCCGGCTGCCGGCCGGGGCCGGTCTCGGGGAGCTGGATCTCGACCCGCTCGCCGCCGCGGGCGAATGGCGCCTCCCGCCCGTCTTTGAGCATCCGGCGCACCGAAAACTGGATAGGGTCCCGAGACCCGCCGGCGGGGAAATACTGCAGGCCATCCCGCAGGGAAAGGTCCGCCTCCAGGCGCACCGCGGCCAGCCCGCCGCGCACCGCCTCCACCCTGCCGAGCCGCGCGCCCCGGTGTCCGGGGAACTCGGGGTCGAGCAGCTCCTCGCCCCGGAGGTCGCGCAGGTAGCCGGAGGTGCGCTTCCGGGCGAAGCCCAGCGCCGCTTTCCGTTCCAGCTCGGCCAGCTCCCGCGCGGGCAGCTCCGCTCCCCGATCGATGATGGCCCGGTACAGGCGCACCGTGTGGAAGACGTACTCCGGGGACTTCATCCGCCCTTCGATCTTGAAGGCATCGATGCCGATCCGCATCAGCTTCAGGACCTCCAGCCCCACGAACAGGTCCCGGCAGGAGAAGTAGTAGCCCTGCCCCTCCGCGGAGCGGAACAGGCTGCGGCAGATCTGGGCGCAGTCGCCCCGGTTGCCCGAGCGCCCGGTCAGGGCCCAGGAGGCCAGGCAGAGGCCGGAGAAGCTGTAGCACAGGGCCCCGTGGATGAAGACCTCCAGCTCGATTCCGGGGTTTTCCGCGCGCAGCCGCCGGATGCTCTCCAGGTCCAGCTCGCGGGCCAGGATCACCCGGCGGAAGCCGAGCCTGCGGGCCTCCTTGAGGCCGGCGGTGTTGTGCAGCGCCATCTGGGTGGAGGCGTGCAGCGGGAGCGCGGGGAAGTGGCTGCGGGCCAGCTCGCAGATGCCCAGGTCCTGCACGATGACCCCGTCCAGGCCCAGGCTATCGGCCCAGAACAGGATCTCCGCGGCCCGCTCCAGCTCCCGCTCGCGCACCACCGTGTTCAGGGCCAGGTATACCTTGCCCCCGCGCTCCCGCGCCACGCCGAGGATGCGCCGCAGCTGCTCGAGGCTGAAGTTGGCGGCGGCCCGGCGCGCCGAGAACTCCTTCATCCCGAGGTAGACGCCGTCGGCCCCGGCCTGGAAGGCGTAATAGGCGGCCAGGAAGCCGCCGCCCGGGGCGAGCAGCTCGGGTTTGTTCACGCCAGGCGGCGCTCCTCGCCGGTGCGCCTGGTGTCGTAGCCCCCGATCTGCTCCACGACCCGGCGGAACTCCTCGCTCGCCAGGACCGACAGGATCTCGGCGAGCGGGCCGCGCTCCCGGTCCGCGGCGCCGAAGACCAGGTCGTAGCGCTCCCGGGCCAGCGGCACGAAATCCAGGTCGAAAGCCCGAGAGGCGGCGCGGATGCCCAGCCCGGCGTCGGCGCTGCCTTCGGCCACGGCCGCCGCCACGGCCAGGTGCGTGGGCGCCATCCGGGAGTAGCCCTCGATCTCGGCCGGGTTCAGGGCCCGGCCGTGCAGGCAGTGGTCCAGCAGGGCCCGGGTGCCCGACCCGGCCTGGCGGTTCACGAAGCGTACGCCGCCGCGGGCCAGGTCGTCGAGGCCGCGGATCCGCTTCGGGTTTCCCCTGGCCACGATCAGCCCCTGCTCCCGCTCCGCCAGGGTGATCACGCTCAAGGGCACCCCGATGAACAGCCGGCGCAGGATGGGCAGATTGTACTCCCCGCTTTCCCCGTCCAACAGGTGCGAGCCGGCCAGCTCGGCCTCGCCGTGCAGAAGGGCCAGAAGCCCGTCCAGGCTGCCCACGTAGCGCGCTTCGACCGCCAGCCTCGGAAAGCGCCTCCGGGCCTGGGCCCATAGGGCCTCCAGCGCCAGGTCGTGGCTGCCGGCGAAGCGCGCGCAGGCCCCGGCTTGCGGTCTCGGCGCGGCCGGGCCCTCGCCCGCCCGGCGCTCCCGCCAGGCGGCCAGCTCCAGCCCCAATGCGGCCTCCAGCTCATCCGGGGAAAAGCCCTGAGCCAATCCTTCCATGGCCGCCCGGGAGGCCAGGGAGCGCAGGCGCATCCGGCGCAGCATTTCGGCATCCCTTCCGGCAGCGGAGCCGGGCTTGATCCGGCTTCCGCGCCGCCCCCCGGTCTCGATCACCCCCTGAGCCTCCAGCATCCGGTAGGCCCGGGCCACCGTGCCCGGGTTGACGCCCAGCTCACCGGCCAGCTCCCGGACCGGAGGGAGGCGCTCGCCGGACTGCAGGCGGCCGGAGGCCACGGCCAGCCCGATCTGCTCGGCGATCTGCGGGTACTCGGGCCGTCCCGGGCACAGGGTGATCTCGATCATCAGTAGACCATCTCCCCGCTGACGAAGGCCGCGGTGCGGGGGTCCGCAGGGCTGGAGAAGAAGCGCTCCGTGTCGTCCAGCTCCACCAGCCGCCCGGCGAGCAGCAGGCCGGTCCGGTCGGCCAGCCGATGGGCCTGGAACACGTTATGGGTCACCAGGACCACGGTGGTGCCGCGCCCGGCGTTCTCCGCGCGGATGATCCGCTCGATGAGCCCGACGTTGTAGGGGTCCAGGTTGGCCGTCGGTTCGTCGAGCAGCAATACGCGGGGCCGGATGACCAGGGCCCTGGCCAGGGCCACGCGCTGCATCTCCCCGCCGGAAAGCCGCCGCGCCGGGGCGCGCGCCAGCTCCGCCAGCCCCACCGTGTCCAGAATCGCGCCGACCCGCCCATCCGAGTGCAGGCCGCGCAGGCGCAGGCCATAGGCCACATTGGCCCAGACCGAGGCCCGCTGCAAGACCGGGCGCTGGAACACGCTGGTCACCTGTCGGCGGACCTCCAGCGGCGTGGCGCCGCCGCTGGCCAGCCGATCGCGGTACAGGATGCGGCCGGAGGCGGGGCTCTCCAAGAAGTTCAGCAGGCGCAGGAGGGTGGACTTTCCGGCGCCGCTGGGCCCCACCAGCGCCAGGATCTCCCCATCCCGCACCTCCAGGCTGGCGATGTCCAGGACGGTGCGACCCGCATAGACCTGGCGGACGCCCTCGAGGCGGAAGATCGGCTGGCCTCCGGCCATCATTGTTTTCCCTGCAGCCGCAGCAGGACCAGGTTGGCCAGGAAGGCCAGCAGCAGCAGGATCACCCCCAGGGCCAGGGCGGAGACGAACTCCCCCTGCCGCGTGTCCAGCACGATGGCCGTGGTCAGCACCCGGGTCCGGCCCTCGATGTTCCCGCCTACGAGCATCACCGCCCCTACCTCGGAGATGATCGACCCGAAGGCCGCCACCACGGCGGCCACCACGCCCAGCCGGGCCTCCTCGAGCAGGGCCCAGATCTCCTGCACTCTCGTGGCGCCCAACGCGCGCACCTGCTGGCGAAAGGCCGGGTCTACGCCCCGCACCGCCGTCAGCGTGAGGCCGGTGACCAGGGGGAAGGCGATGATGGTCTGGGCCATGATCATGGCTCGGGGGGTGAACAGCCAGCCCAGCGCGCCGAGGGGACCGCTGCGGGAAAGCAGCAGGTAGACGAACAGGCCCACCACCACCGGCGGCAGGCCCATTCCCGTGTACAGCAGGGCCGTGACCAGCCCGCGGCTGCGCAGGCGGCTCAGCCCCAGGGCCGCGCCCACGGGAACCCCGATCAGGGTGCACAGCAGCAGGGACGTACCGGTGACCCGCAGGGACAGGGCGATGATCCCCCAAAGCTCCCGGCTTCCGGCGGCGAGCAGGCGCGCAGCGTCCAGCAGGCCGCGCAGGATATCGTGCATGCCCTACCGCCCGTAGCCCGGGTAGAACAGGGGCTGGCCGAAGCGCTCGAGCCCGTAGGAGCCGATCCTCCTCTGCGTCGCCGGTGAGCACAGCCAGCTCACGAACTTCATGGCCAGCTCGTAGTTGGTCCGGGGATGTTTGTCCGGGCTCACGGCCAGCACCCCATACGGATTGAGCAGGGCCTTGTCCTTGTTCTCAGCCAGGTTCTCCCCTCCGAGCAGGATCTTCAGGCCCGGCAGCTTGTCCCGCATCGCCAGGAAAGTGCCGCGGTCGGCCAGGGTGTAGGCCTGCTGCTCGTTGGCGAACAACAGGGTCTCGCCCATGCCCTGCCCCAAGGAGTTGTAGCCGGCAAGCTGCGGTCCAGGCGTCACGCCCAGGGCCGTCCAAATGCCGAGCTCCTTGACGTGCGTGCCCGACTTGTCCCCGCGGCTGGCGAACGGGGCCTTGGCTTCCATGATCGCCCGAAAGGCATCCCTGGCCAGGCTCAGGCCCCGGATCTTGGCCGGGTCGCCCTTGGGCCCCACGATGATGAAGTCGTTGTACATCACGTCGAAGCGCTCCCGGGCAAAACCGTCGGCCACGAACTTGTCCTCGCCCGGCCGGCTGTGCACCAGCACGGCGTCCGCGTCCCCGCGGCGGCCCAGCTCCAGGGACTGCCCGGTGCCGACGGCCACGACCTCCACCCTGCACCTATTGGCCTGCTCGAACTCGGGAAGCAGCCAGCCCAGGAGACCCGAGTCCTCGGTGCTGGTAGTCGTGGCCAGCCGCAGGATCCCAGGCCGCGGGGGGGCGGCGAAGAGTGACGGCGCCGCCAGGACGAACAAGAACAGGCCAAGAGCCCGGATGATTCTACGTGTGAGGCGGAACGCGGTTTGTGCGAGCACGTCCAGTACCTCCAGGCGTATTGTATTATTTGTGCTAATACAAATATCATGACGGCTTCAGGCCGTCAACCCGTAGCGGCGCGCGGGAACTTTGCGTCCCAAAGGATGGGCCTGCACCCCGCCGGGCTCAGCTACGGCGGCGGGTGACCGTCAGCAGGACCGTGCCGCCCAGCACCAGCGCGCCCCCGGCCGCCCGCAACAGGGTCAGCCGTTCGGCGAACAGCAGGGCGGACAACCCGATGGTGAACAGCGGTTCGGTCATGCTGATGATCGAGGTCCGGGTAGGCCCCAGCAGCTCCAGGCTGCGGAAGAAGGCAAAGATGGCCAGCAGGGTCGACACTCCGATCAGCGCCAGGATGACCGTCCAGGTCCAGGGGGCGAAGCGGAAATCCAGGCTCCTGGTGGCGGTGCCCAGGAGGGCATAGCCCGCTGCGGCGAACAGGGAGACGAAGGCGATCGTGGTGAGCGGCTCCACGCGCCTCAGCACCCGGTTGGCCAGGGTGATGTATCCGGAGTATACCAGCGCGGCCCCCAGGGCCAGCAGCACGCCCTGCAGGTTGGCCTTTCCGCAGGCGGTGCCCAGTACCAGGACCACCCCGGCCAGGGCCACGGCCAGCGCCGCCAGCGTGCGCCCGGTCGGCTTCTCGCCCTCTACCAGGAAGGCCAGCAGGCAGACGAAAGCCGGATAGGAGTACAGGATCAGGGCAGCCAGGGACACCGGTATGAAACGCACCGCCGAGAAGTAGAAGCCGGACTGCAGCGTGTAGCCCAGGCCCAGGACAGCCATCTGGGCCATTGCGGACAGTGCCGGGCGCAGGGGCCTGCGCCGAAGGGCCAAAAAACCGAACAGCAACAGCGCCGACAGGGAAAACCGGAGCAGCAGCAGGGTGAATACGTTGATCGACCCGCGGTAGGCGTACAGGGCGAAGATCGGGATCAAACCGAACCCCAACGCGGAGGCCAGGGCCAGCAAAACGCCGCGGGCCGCCGATGCGAGCTTCATGCCGGCCGGTTGCTTTCCGGCTGAGGCCCTCAAGCCTGCGCGCGGCGCAGGTCCCGCCGCACGATCCAGGACTGCTCCAGCTCCCGAAGCTTCGTGAATCCTTCGCTGCGGTACAGGGCGAGCGGCCCGTGGTAGGCCTGGGCCGCGCTGCGGTCCACCTTGCGCGGATAGGCCTCGGCCCAAAGGTAGCCGGCCTTGGAGGCGCCGGCGCAGGCTTCCTGCAGCAGGGCTCGGGCCACTCCCCTCCCGCGATAGGCGGGGGCGACCACGAAGCATACCACCGACAGCACGCGCTCCCCGGGGTCGGCCGCGCCCCACTGGGCGCTTTCCGCGGCCAGACGGGCGAAGCGCTCCTTGGAGTTGGCGTTGCACCAGCCGATCGGACGGCCCCCATCGTAGGCCAGCCACCCCTTCAGGCCGCCCGAGCGGATCAGGGCGGCGGCTCCCTCGCGGTTCTGCGCGCCCGTTCGAGACTCCCAGTCCGGATCGGCCAGATGGTAGAACAGGCAGTAGCAGCCGGCCCACTCGGGATTGTCCGTGAAGGCCTCCCGGTCGAAGAAGGCCAGGTAGTCCTCCAGGCGCCTCGCGTCCAACGGATGGACGGTGATCTTCACGCAATCTCCCCCTTTAAAATCGCAGCCCGTAGCAGCGCCTTTGCACCGGGCCGTCCAACAGGCCGGCCCAGAGCCGGGTCGGCCGCTGATCCAGGAGGCGAAAGCCTGCGCTCTCGTACAGCCGGCAGGCCGCCTCGTTGCGGCTGGTCGTATGCAGGTGCACCCCCGGGACAGCCAGCGCCCGAAGCTGGACCAGGTAGGCCTCCAGCAGCCGGCGGCCCACCCCACGGCCCCTCCAGGGAGCGGCCACGTTGAGGTGCAGGTGAGCCGGGTAGCGGCCGGTGAAGGAAAGGGGGACCTCGCCGCGCAACCAGGCCCCGACCATGGCCCCGGCGAACCGAAAGGTGCGCCGGCCCAGGCGGTAGCCCCGGCGCGGCATCCGGCCCAGGACGCGCGGCACGATGCTCCACAGCAGGGCCCTTCGCTGCCTCCTCCCATCCAGGCAGCCCAGCAGGAAGCCGGTTACCCGCTCTTCCTGGTAGGCTACCCAGGCGTGTTCCGGCTCCCGGTCGGTGTAATAGGCCAGAAAGAGATCACAAAACAGGCGGCGGTCCTCGAGCTCGGCTTCCACCGGCTCGCCGAAGAAGGCGGTGTCGGCGCCGATGGCATGCACGGCCTGCCGATCCCCGGACCGGTACGGCCGAATTTCGAGCCGGCTCACGCTCCCTGCTCTCCTTAGAGGGCCGCAGCCGGACCCATCGCCTCAGGGCCCTCCAGCCGGAGCAGGCACCAGGCCGACTGGTCCAACACCCCGAACCCGGTCTCGTGCACCTCGGCCTCCACCAGCACGTACCAGGGCCGGCCCAGCTCTTCGGCCGGCAGCTCCAGGCCGACGTACGGGCCGGCCGCCAGCGCCGGCAGCTCCCCCTTGCGCCGGCCCCTGCTGCGGGCCACCCAATGCCTTACCCCCTCCGGACCGGCTGCCGCCACCCGCAGCACGTAATCCAGCTCCCGGAGGGCCGGACCGCGCAAGCGCACGCACACGGCCAGGGAGCCCTCCGGCCGCAGGCCCGCGTACACGTCCGTGAGATCCGCGGAGGCCATGAACGTGTGGATCAACACGTCCCGGCCGGGGTCCGGCTGCACCGGCTCCACGGCGCCTCCCTCCGCGTTCTTCCAGCCGCCCGGGTTGAGCAGCTCCCCCGAAGAGAGCGTGGGCAGGGCAAAGGTCATCACCCGCTGGAACAACTCATTTCGCCGGATGAAACTTTCCAGCAGGCCGCGCAGCAGCGGGATCTGGCTGCGATAGCTGAACACCGCCTCCTCCTTGAGCAGGACTTCCTTGGGAGAGAGATCCAGGCGCAGCCAGCTCACGCGGGGATCCATGTGCCAGAGGGCCTTGGGAGGCAGGAGCTCCGCCGCCGGCAGCAGGCCCTTGGGCTTGGGGAAGTCATGGCGGTGCACCAGGTAGGCGTACAGCGCGGGCCGGAACTCGGGCCTGGCCTTTTCCTGCAGGGCCACGGCCAGCCTGGCGAACACGCTCAGCCCCCAGTGGTCGGGGTGCATGTCGTTGGGATGGGGCAGCATGATCAGGTCCGGCTGGAACTCGGCCAGCACGGATTGCAGGTCGGCCAGGCTGTCCTCGCCGCAGTACACGGCTCTGGGATTGTAGGTGAGCTCATAGGGGCTGCGGTCATCCCCGCTGTACGGAGAGCGGTAGGATTCTGAGGCGGACCAATGGCTGTTCCACAGCGCCGGGGTGCCGCGATCCGGATAGCTGAGGAAGCTTACCCTCTCCCTGGCCACCCCCAGCAGGCTCAGGGCGGCCAGGGATTCCTGCTGGCGCAGCGCGCCCATGCGCACGAAATCCTCGCGCCTCGGGTAGACCCGCCGGAACTCCTCCATAGTGCCGAACAGGGAGCCATCGCCGTTGGTGGCCATCACCACGCGCACCTGCGCCCCCCGCTTCAGGGCCTGCTGGATCAGGCCGCCGCATCCCAGGGTCTCGTCATCGCAGTGCGGGGCCAGCACCAAAAGGCGCCTGACCCCCTCCAGGGGCAAGGCCTGAAGCTCCGGGCCGCTCGGGGCCGCTCCGGCCGGCGCGGTTAAAACCAAAGCCAGGGCCAAGCCCGCCAGGAGGCGACGGGCGATCATGAGTTGCCCCTGCTCCGGGAGCCATTCCTGGACAGCAGGTAGCGGAAAATCTCGCCTAACATGCGGGCATGGGCCAGCTCCCCCTCCAGGAAAGGGTGCTTCTCGTGCTTCATCACGTGGGATACCCCGTGCAGCGGCACCTTGACCACCCGGTACCTGCGCCTCCGGGCGTGCAGGCTCAGGGCCACCTCCACCCCGGAGCGGCAGACGGCCAGGTCCGGGGCGTCGCGGAACAGGCTCCAGCGCAGGCAGCGCTGCCCGTTGAGGAACGGAGTGAGATGCTGGGTCAAATCGGTGGCGAACCTGCCCCCGCGGAAGATGCCCAGGCTCATGTCGCCGCGCCCCTCGGCTACCGGCCCGATCAGGGCCAGGAGGTTGGCCGGCTTGAGCCCCACCAGGTCGGCATCGAGGAACACGATCAGGTCGCCCGGGCTGGCCTCGGCCCCGGCCATCATGGCGCCGCCCTTGCCCCGGTTGCATGGCAGGCGCAGCAGCCGCAGGCGAGAGTCGAGCTTCTGGCAGCGCTGTACGACCGAGGAGGTTCCGTCCACCGAGCCGTCGTCGACCACCGTGATCCGGGCCAGATTGGGGGTCCAGCGCAACGGTTCCAGCACCGCGGCCAGATACGGTTCCTCATTGTAGGCGGAGATCACCACCGAGGCCTGTTCCTGCGAGCCGCTCACGGATTTTCTCCCCTTTTCAGCCCGCGCTCCGCCGCGCCTTCCAAAAGCTGCCAGCTCACGAAGCCGATGAAGCGCACCAGCCAGAAGGCGAGCAGGCGGTAGGTCAGGCCGGCGGCCAGGGCCAAAGAGCCCGGCACGCCCAGGCGATTGAAGACCACTGGCAGGGATACGTCCGCCAGCCCCAGCCCGCCCGGCAGGATGGCCAGGGAGCTGATGATCATGATCAGCCCGTAGCTGATCAGCAGGATGTCCGGACGGATCAGGTGCCCCAGCAGGGCGAAGCAGGCCCCGAGGGTGGCCACGTCCAGCAGGATGCGCCCGGCGCTGGCCGCGAAGAACATCCAGCGCGGAACCGCCCGCAGCTCCCGCAGCCCCCGGTTGAAGGCTTCCAGGCGGACGGCTACCGCCTGGGGATCCACGGCTTTCAGCCGGAAGCGTCCCGCCACCCGGTTCCAGACCGCGACCAGCCGCTCGAGCAGGCGCAGGCTGCGCAGCGGATTGGAGGCGAGGCGCCAACCGACCCAGACCAGAGTGCCGGCCAAAATCACCACTGCGGCCAGGAGCGTGATCTCCTGGACGGACAGCTGCCCGATCTGCAGCAGGTAGCCCAGGCCGAACAGGGCGACCAGGACGGTGCCCACCACCAGGAAGATCAACTCCAAAAGCAGGGTGAAGGTGGAGGCCTCGGCCGTATATCCGTACTTGGCGAGCAGGCGGGCCCGCAGCACGATGCCGCTGGCCCCGGCGCTGGGCACTGCGGCCGTGATGAAGGCCATGGCCGTGAGCACCAGGGCGAGCCGCAGGAAGCCGATGCGCCCGGAAAAGGGCCTCAAGGCCAGGGCGTTCAGCCAGGTCAGGCAGGCGTAGGACGCGCACTGCAGCAGCGCGGCGGCGGCCAGCCACTGCCAGCGGGCGGTGCGGAACAGTTGCGCCGCGGCGCGGATATCCTTGAGCAGCGGCCAGAACAGGTACACCACCACGCCCAACGCCGCCAGGGCGATGGCCCGCCGGATCCAGACCCCGCGCATATCTCGTAGGCTGATTTTGATGGGGAGGAAGCGGGGTTGTCAAGCGAAACCGCTCCGGCGCTACAGCCCGACCCGCCGGTTGAACTCTTCTATCAACGCATCGATCTGGGGCGCCTGGGATTGGATCGCCCGCCAGTAGTTCGGGTCGTACCACTGGGCCATGATCTCGTCGTAGGTCCGCCCCTGCTGCTCGACCCAGGTGTAGTATTTCAGATTGTGCACCCGCCGCCGGTCCTGGTAGGAGAGCTCCTGCAGGTGGTCGGTGCCCGCCCCGGCCAGGTAGCGGGCCTGATGGGCGGCGGCCGCGAGCTCGCCGTACTCCCCCTGCCTCCCGCGCATCTCCTCCAGGCGGCTCGCGTACAGCTCCATGGAGTCGGTGAGCACGGTCAGCACCACCTCGTTCCTGCTGAGCTCGAAGTACTTGGCGTACTTGATGCACGAAAGCAGATTGGCGATCCCGGAGAAGCCCAGCAGGTCCAGGCGGGCCACCAGCGGCTCGGGTACCCCGATCCTGGCCAGGTAGGCCCGGCCGGTGCGCTCGTTGAACAGCCGGGCCAGGTTGAGCACGGCCTCATCGTCGATGGCCACCACCACGTCGGTGTTCTTCACGTTATGGATCCAGGGCACATGCTTGTCGCCGATCCCCTCGATGCGGTGGGCGCCGAACCCGTTGGCCAGCAGGGTCGGGCACTGCAGCGCCTCGCCGGCGGCGATGAGGCTGCCGGGGAAGCGGCTCTTGAGGTAGTCCCCGCAGGCGATGGTGCCGGCCGAGCCGGTGCTCAGCACTACCCCGTGGTAGGTGTCCGAACCCTTAAGCTCGCGCTGCAGGACCTCCTCCATGGCGTGCCCGGTCACCTCGTAGTGCCACAGGTAGTTGCCGAACTCATCGAACTGGTTGAAGATCATGAGGTCCTGGCCGGACCGGCGCAGCTCCCGGCACTTGTCGAAGATCTCCTTGACGTTGCTCTCGCTGCCCGGAGTGCGGATGACCTCCCCGGCGATCCCGGCCAGCCACTCGAAGCGCTCCCGGCTCATGCCCTCGGGCAGGATGGCGATGGACTGGCAGGCCAGCAGCGCGGAGTCGTAGGCCCCGCCGCGGCAATAGTTGCCCGTCGAGGGCCAGACCGCCTTCTGGCTGGTGGGGTCGAACTGCCCGGTGACCAGGCGCGGCACCAGGCAGCCGAAGGCCGCGCCCACCTTGTGCGCCCCCGTGGGAAACCACTTGCCGACCAGGGCGATGATGCGCGCCTCCACCCCGGTCAGCGCCGGCGGGAACTCGATGTAGTTCACCTCTCCGAAGCCGCCGCCGCGGGCCACGGGCTCGTTTTTCCAGTTGATGCGGAAGAGGTTGCGCGGGTGCACGGTCCACAGCTCGATGCCGGCCAGCTCGCGCTTCACCGGCGCCGCGACCCGTCCCGGGTCCTTCATCTGGGCGAAGGTAGGGATGAGGATGTTCCGCTCCCGGGCCCTGCGCACGGCCCGCTCCAGCCTTTCTGGGTGCACGGTCAGGTCGATCATGGGCCTATTGTTAGCCGGAAAGGACGGCTTGGGCAAGCGCGAGCCGGGCCGCCGGCCCCATCGCCGGCTCCACGCAGCATGGCTTGATCCGGCGCCATGGTGTATATTGCGGTAGGAATGCGGCGAGTCATGCACACAGGCGGAAGGCTTTACTCCCGGCGGGTTCGGGTGCGCCGGAGCGGCTCGGCGTCGCGGGGGCCTGGAGCGTGAACAAACGGGCCATCCCGACCATCAGGGAAAAGAACCGCATCATCGGCAACATCGTCGACGCGCTGATCCGCAGGCAGGGCTTCCTGCTGCTCGGGCACCAGAACCCGGATGACGACTGCATCGCCTCATTGGTGGCCTTTGCTCTGCTGGCGGGAAAGTTCAACAAGCCCTCCTCCATATACCTGGGCAAGCCGATCCACGAGCACTTCCAGTACCTGCTGAACATCTGCCAGTACAACGCTATTCCCGCGCTCTACGAAGGCAATCCGGTGCCCGGCCCGCTGGACACGATCGTGCTCTGCGATACGCCCAAGCCGGACATGATCGAAGCCAGCGGGGAGATCGCGGAGCTGCTGCGCAACCCCAAGCTGCTCAAGGTGGAAATCGATCACCACCTGGGAGCGGACAGCGCCTACTTCGGGGACAGGGGCTACCGCCTGGTGACCGAGGCTTCCTCGACCAGCGAGCTGATCGGACAGATCCTGCTCAGGCTGCGCCGCCGCAGCCGGCTGCTCGCCCGCTTCAACATCCAGGACCTGGTTTCGCGGAACATCGTGCTGGCCGTGCTCACCGGCATCGTCGGCGACTCCCGTATGGGCGTGCTGCTCAAATCGAGCCGGGAGCGGCGCTACTACCGCCTCTTCAGCTCCCTGTTCAACGAGCTTCTGGCCCAAAAGACGGTGCGGCAGTCCAACTTCTCCGACATGAGCCAGGTCTTCCAGGAGATCCAGAAGCTGTCCCTGAGCGAAGAGCGCTGCTTCCGTTTCTTCCTGCGACGCAAGCGCTTTTCGGTGCACATCGGTTACGTGGTGCTGGGCCCGCAGGAGACCGAGCGCCTGTACCGGCAGTTCGACCGGGATACCGTGGTTTCCACGGCCCGGGCCATCGCCGATGAGCTGGCCGAGCAGAGCGGCCGGCTGGGCCTGGCCTGCTACTGCGACCCGCCCGAGCAGTCCGGCCTCATCCAGTTCCGCCTGCGCCGCAGCCAGCGCTACAAGGAGTACGACTTGCGAAAGGTGCTGGAACGGTTCGGCATCGAAAACGGCGGCGGGCACGAGGGGGCCATCGGCTTCAGGCTGAAGCCGGACGAGGTGCAGGACCTCGACGAGTACGTGGACCGGCTCATCGAGGGAATCGAGGAAGAGCTGCCTTAGATTTGCCGCTTGCGCCTCAGCAGGGGAGCGAGCTTGCCCTGGCCCCACACCCTCTGAAAGACGCCGACCACCGCGGGATCGAATTGCCTGCCGGCGTGGCGCCGCAGCTCGGCCATGGCCCGGCGCACCGTCAGGGCGCGGCGATAGGGCCGGTCGCTGGTCATGGCGTCGAAGGCGTCGGCCACGGCGATGATCCGTCCCGGCAGGGGGATGCGCGCGCCGGAGAGCCGCTCGGGATAACCCCGGCCGTCGTAGCGCTCATGGTGGTGCAGCACGCAGGGGATGGCGCGCCGCAAATAGGCGATGTTGCTGAGGATGATGCGCCCCTTGTCCGGGTGCTCCCGGATCTGCAGATACTCTTCCGAGTCCAGAGCCCCCGGCTTCCTCAGTATCGCATCGGCGACCCCGATCTTGCCCACGTCGTGCAGAAGCGCCCCAAGCTCGATGATGAACAGCTCCTCGTCGACGATGCCCATCCGGCGGGCGATGCTCTTGGCGATCAGGGTCACCCGCTCCGTGTGCCCGCGGGTGTAGGGGTCGCGAGCTTCCAGGGTGTTCACCACGGCGTTGATCGTATCCAGGTAGGCCTGGCTCAGCTCCCGGTTCTTGCGTTGCAGCTGCGAGACCAGGAGCGCCCCGCTGCCGCGCAGGCGGCTGGACAGCACGCGCATCATGGCGTAGGCCAGCAGGGGGGCCTGGTCCAGGAGCACCTTGAAGTCCGTCCGGGAGATTTCCAGCAGGCTGGTCGGCTCCAACGCCCGGGCCGTGGCCGAACGGGGGCCCTCGTCCAGCAGGGCCATCTCGCCGAAGAACCCTCCCGAGGTCTCCTCCCCGAGGACCATCTCCTCGCCGCTTTCCAGGCGCTTGGTGATCGCCACCCGCCCCCGGCGGATGATGTAGAAGGTGTCGGCGACCGTGTTCTCTTTGATAATGAGCGCGTTTTTCCGGAAGGTGCGCACTCCGGCCACCTTGGCCACCAGCCGCAGGTGCTCGTCCGGCATTTCCGAGAAAAAATCCAGTTTGCGCAGCGAGCCGATCGCCAGTTTCGAGACCGCCATGTATTTTCCCGCCGCTGACTATAGGGCTTCAGGGCCGGTCCCTTCAAGGGACCGCCAGGGGCAGTTCGTTACTATTGTCGGCTGGCAAGAGCTTTCTTTGGAAGAGAAAAACCCGTGAGCCGGCGGCCCCTCAGCGCGCGGCCCGCAGCGCCTCCAGGATGCGCTCCGGCGTGGCGGGAATCCGGGTGAGCCAGACCCCCAAGGCGTCGTGCAGCGCGCTGACCACGGCCGGGGCGGCCATGGATACGGGCAGCTCGCTCATGCCCTTGGCCCCGAAGGGACCTTCGGCGTGGGGATTTTCTACGATAATACATTCGATCGGCGGGACCGCAGGGGCGCGCCACAACCCGAGCTTGGCCAGGGTGTCGGTGAGGATCCGCCCATTCTGCAAACGGAACTCCTCGGAGAGGGCGTAACCCAGGCCCATCACCACTCCCCCTTCCATTTGGCCCTCGACCGCGGCGGGGTTCACCGCCCGGCCCGCGTCGCTGGCGGCGATGACCCTCAGCACGCGCACCCGGCCCGTGCTCGGCTCGACCTCCAGCGCCACGGCCTGGGCTCCGAAGCAGTAGGCGGCGTGCAGGCGGCCCTCCCCCTTCCCGCCGGGAGGCTCGCGCAGCTCGGGCGAGGTGCGAGGCGCCGAGTAGCGCACCTCGGTCTTCAGGCTCGTCGCTTCAGCGGCGAGGGAGGAGGCCAGCTCCTCCAGCGGCAAAAGCGGCGCCCCGCTGCGCCGGTCGCGGAAGGCCCCTCCCTCCAGCTCCACCGCCTCCGCCGGCACCCCACAACGCC
>Ga0315280_10004943_pt1 | contig 19341 bp, 15 predicted proteins | sample YL17G06_40_MG_FD_203697 | JGI IMG/M metagenome (GOLD analysis project Ga0315280, IMG submission 203697) | Sediment microbial communities from Yellowstone Lake, YNP, Wyoming, USA - YL17G06_40 | ecosystem: Environmental > Aquatic > Freshwater > Lake > Sediment | place: USA: Wyoming | collected... | reverse complement strand
AACGATATACCTTTTTTTCATGGTCGGCCTCCTTGCCAAAAAGGGAAAAGGTTGTTATCTTTTCCCTTCTATCGGCAAGGCGCCTGCAAACCCTGAACAATTATTTCAACTGACCACTACTTGCGAATTGAGCTATCTCGATGCAGAAGCCCCACTCGGGAACGAGCTTTCCCAATCCCTGAGCATTACTAGTGTTCCATCGGAACACACCGGCTGTTGTCGGTAAACCAAAAAAAGTCCACCCATCACCGTATATTGTTAGGCCATCACCGTTTAAAACATGAATGTTACTCAGGTAGACAGAATCAGAGGCGTTTAGTGTTGCCGGCACAGAAACAAAAACACAAATCATCAAACTAACCAACAATATCCTCATGGACCATTCTCCTCAAACAAACGGCTACTCCTTTGTCACACCTTTGGACTTTAGCAGAGCAGGAGTTTTTTCTGCCCTGCACGGTTTTCTACAATGTTCTTTGTCTTCGCACTGTGCAAAGTGTGCAACGGCGTGCAGGAGGCAGGGTGCGAAGCCCTGCTCCTGTTTGCCTTTAAGCTACTTCTGGCTCACTTGTTACAGTGTCTTGCGTCTTCTCAGCCAGCCGACAAGGCCGACGCCAATCCCGCCGAGCAGAATTGCACCCGGCGCCGGAATGAGGACGGACGTGTGGATCGTGTTCTCTTTGACGTCGGAGCCTATCATAAGGCCAACCCTGCTGGTGGCATCAAGGCCGGAGAAAGCCAAACTCAGCGTTGTAGAACCACCCGAACCAACTGATGTCCAACTGCCGCTCACAAACTGAGTACCAGTATCCCCGATGTCAGCGAACAACTTATACTGCCACGCATCGTCATTGTCATTGTTGATTGTTACAACGAAAGTATCGGCAGTACTCAAATCAACTCCACTGATGCCAAGTCCTATCCATTCGATTGACCCGCCAGATACCGCTACGTTCCTACCCACCGCATGTGCAACCAGACCGATACTGCCAGGCGGTAGAGGGACACCGTATCCAGCGCTAGTGTTGTACGCGCCTTGGAAGGATGCGTCGCCATCGGTATCGTTCGTGTAGTCAGATATTTCACCAAAACTCAATACCTGGGCCGTGGTAAGGGTAAAATTAGCCAGGCCAGGTGTGGCCAGCAAAGCACATAGCCCGAGTGTTAGTAATAGCTTTTTCATCTGCATTCTCCATTTACTAATTACTTATCAACTTTCACTTATCTTATGGAAGCCTAAAAAGTGTTTTCGCGAATAGACTCTGAAAATCAAAGTTGCGCAAAACAAAGAATCTCTTCCAGGTTTGGCAAGGCGGGCCGCGGGGCAAGTTCTCGAAGATAAATGCGGGTGAAAAATAGAAATGCCGCTCGGTTATACAAGCCAAGCGCTTGGTTGTATGAATGGGATAGGGCGATAGACTCGGCAAAGCAAATTGGGGGATTCCCTTAGTATATCGTATATCGTATATCGTATGTCGTGTCGCGTATGATTGTAAACCCCGCCTGAAAGGCGGGGCTAAATATTTAGCCCCACGTTTTACGTGGGGTCCTTCTTCTGTGTTAGGTATTCCGACCACTTGCGAACATCGGGCGACAAGCACCTCCCTGCCGATGTGACCTACCCATAAAAAACTGGCCAATGCTGCCAACCAGACTTTTCGGTCTTTGACCGCTGACACGCAAAGAAAGCCTGTCAAGACCATAAAGAGCGCCCCGGGCACCGCCGGCAAAGGTCTTGCAGCGGTAGACAGTGTCGGCGAATCCATCGGATCGACAGGCGGCCTTAGAATTTCAGCAGCGATATTTGAAGGGAAGGAATTGGTAGGTTCGAGAATTTCGGCGATTGGGGGCAGATAGACAAGATGCGTACTATTCTGATGACCGGCACGGGATGGGCAAAGACCCTGAGCGAGATCGCCAGACTTTGAAGTCGGTACGCCCCAAGCTACGGTCGTAACCAGCACTGACAGCAGTACCGGCACGCTCTTACCAGCACTATTTAACAGCACTGCCCTTCTCCTTAAGGGCAAAACTCCCTACTACTAACTTGTGGCCCCTCCTTGGAAGTCACTGGAGACAGCATCCTCTCCGGAGGTACGATTTGTAACATTCATCTCATGCGGCGTCGATAGACCTTCACGTGGTGCCTGCAGACAGCCATCGCAACCAGAAATAACAATGGCCTTGACACGCGCTCAGTCGGGCTTGTTTCGCCACATTCCCTTCTCCTTAAGGGCAAACCTCCTTATCAATAACTTGCGGCCCCTCCTTGGAAGTTACTGGAGATGGCCTCCTCTTTCGGGAGATACAGCCTAATAATAGGCGTGCAAATATCACAACGCATCACGGCCGTCAAGAAAAAAAACGGAAAAACAAAAAAATTGCAAAAATTTCCCGAAGGCTATTGCGATGCCAAAACAAGAGCGGAAGTAGGGGGATTTTAGTTTTTAGAAATTGAGAAACCCGGCAATTTTCTCGAGCGTCCTTGCGGTGGCGCCCTGGTTTCTCCTGATCACTTCCTGACCATTTCGGGCAATTTGCTGGGCGAAGGCTGGGTCGCGAAGACATTTCTGTAATGTCCGCAGCAAATCCTCTTTGTCTTTGACCATAATAGCACCGCTGCCGGCTAACAGCGCATCAACAGCTTGTTTGAAATTGAATGCGTAAGGGCCGAAGATGGTGCATTTGCCCAAAGCGGCCGCCTCCATCATATCCGAGCCGCCCATTGGAACCAGCGATCGCCCGACAAAGATTATCGTCGCCAGGCTGTAGAACTTTCGCAAATCGCCCATCGTGTCGCCGAGAATGACCGCATCGATTTTCGATTTTCGATCTTCGATTTTCGATCTCTCTGTGTTCTCTGTGGCTTTTTTCTTTGCTTCGCTATATCGGATAAGGTTAAAACCAGATTGTTCTATGAGTCGGGCGACCTCATCGAATCTTTCCGGTTTTCTGGGGACTATTACAAGTCGAAGGTCGTTGAATTGTCCCTGCTGTGCCAGGTCTTGATAGACATCGAGGATAATCTCTTCCTCGCCCGGCCCGGTGGCACCTGCGACCCACAACCGAGTTTCGAGTTTTGAGTTTTGAGTTCTAAGATTCAGTTGTTCGGCAAGCACGTCTGCGCCTTCGACTCTATCAGTGATTTGAGCGGTGTCATATTTTAGCGAGCCGGTGACAATCACTTTTTCGTCTGGGCAGCCGAGCTCCTTGAAACGCTCGGCATACTCCTGCGTCTGGGCAAGAACGAGAGTGACTTTGCGGAAGATTCTTTTTACGAACGGCTTTACCTTTTTGTATCTGGCAAGGCTCTTGTCACTTATTCGGCCATTAACTACGATGATAGGGACATTCAGCCGATGCGCAATTTCAACGAAGTTCGGCCAAATCTCAAGCTCCATCAATAGACACATCGCCGGGGCGATTCTGCGGAAGGCGCGACGCATTATCCACGAAAAATCAAGGGGAAAATAAAACACCTGTAGGTCTTTGCCAAACAATGTACTTCCACGAGCAAAGCCCGTGTCGGTCGTGGTACTCACTACGATTTCAAAATCGGCGAACTTGTTTTGGAGCGATTCGATGATTGTCTTGGCGGCGTTGAGCTCACCTACACTTACGGCGTGGAGCCAGATACATTTTTTATGTGGGTTTTTGCGGGCGATTTTTCCAAATCGCTGTGCCCAGCCGGTCCGGTAGCGTTTATACCTGACGACACGATAGAGAACCATAGGACTTATGGCTGCTCCAGCCAGTAAATACAGCAGATTCACAAGAAATCTCATTTGCGCAATCCATTGTGCTACGGTGCTGTGGTTTGAAGCCAGTGCTCGGCAAGAGCAGCGAAATCAAGGAGGTTTATTAGACGGTCGCCGTCGGGCTGAGGAGCCAGATCTGCTTTAGGATTCCAATCTGGCGATTCCGAGGACGTTAGCCAAGCTTCAGCCAAAGCGGCCAGGTCGAGGAAATCAACCGCGCAGTCACCACCTTCGGGAGTGATATCGCCGATAATTCGACAGACAGGCTCGAATTCGATATAAGGAGGAGTCCCTCCATAAAGGGTCAGACCTCCGCCGTGAAACACGAAATTCAAATCGACGAACAAGTTCATGCCAATTATACCGTCGAGATAGCCGCCTTCCGGCGAGTCAACATCAAGCATGACCACGGGAACGTTCGTGAAGCTGAGCCACTCCGGCATGGCAGTGATTTCAAGAGAATCGATGTAAAAGCCCGGCTGAATGGTTACGTCGCCGGTAACATCCATAATCTCGGCTTCGAAGTCGGCATTATCCGGGTTCAGTCGCAGCCGGGTAGCGATAGCTTCGCTAATTACGCTGACCTGAGCGCCGGTGTCAAACATAAATCCGTCCTTGTCGAGAGCACTTTTGGTACCGTGTGTTACGTCCACGCTCGAGACAAAGAATAGACCCTGGGCTGTCCAGAAGGCGTTGGCTATGACGGTGGGCTGAAGCGGTGAGCCGTCGCCGTCGGGACATTCAAAAATGCCTTCGATGCAGGGAAAGTACTGGATGCCGATGACATCGGTTGGTCGCAATTCAAGGTTTATTTTATTGGAGTAGTGTGGGATGCCGGAGTCAAACAGAGGATAGAAGCGTATATGAGGGGCTGTAAATTCATTTTCATCCTGTGTGACGGTGATTTGCCGGCCGTTTTGGAAAACCGCAGCGAAGAAGAACGCCAAAGGTGCGCCGACAGCCGTAGGCAAATGAGGTGATTCGTCCGGATCACCAACGATTATGGAAACATTTATCTCGCCGACCATAGCGGAATCATCAAGAATCAGTCCGTTAGGCTCAATTGCCTTTAGACCATCTATGAAGACCCCCAGCGGCTGACTTGCCCAGGCAGAAGCTATACCGGTCACGCCGATCAGGTCTATGACAGACGATGTGACCAAGCCTGCATCATACATTCCAGTTCTGGAAGCATCATTGTAGCTGATTAAGCTGGCGCTGGCGCCGGTGTCAAATACGCCGATAGCATAATCTGACTCGGGTGTAGAGCTCAGGTAGTTGCCAGTGACGGTGTCTGCTTCTACGGCATCGAGTTCGTACTCATCGTTGCGTGCATCGGTAACAGAAACGGCTATCCAGGGAACAAAGCCGTCTATGGGAGGCGAGTCGATGACGTTGACGATAGCCGGGCTAAGAGACTGCTGAACGTTTTGACCTGACGGAGAGGCCGCTTTAGCCCGAAGGGTTTTTCTACGGACGACCGCGGGTCTTGGCCTATCTCTTTGAGCCAGCGTCGGCAAAGGCTTGTCGGCTGGATACCTAACGGCTTTTACTCGTGAACCGCCAGTCATACGCCAATCGACTTGCTGGCGTTGCCAGCCGGACCGGTCGACTCGATCAACAGGACTCGAACAGGCCACCGCTGCGGGCAGCAGAGTCAGCCATACGTAAACCCATCTATTATGTGCATTTATCTTTCTCATTTGCCCTTCTTACCCAGGCTGTATTATAGCACATAATGGCCGATTTCGCGCACGGAAAATGTGGACATTCTCTTGCTGGTAGGGGGCGGCACCCGCAAACTGCTCAGGGCTTGTCAGGACTGATCGGGATTGGTATAATGGATTCTATAAGTGCAGGCGCACCTGTCGGATAGGGCTATTAGTCGGCTCATGGTGTAAATAACAGAGTTATGAAAACGAAAGCTTTTACCCTCATCGAGTTGTTGGTCGTCATTGCCATTATAGCGCTTCTGATGGCGATACTGATCCCTGCGCTGCGGTTGGCAAAACAGCAGGCTGCCACATCGGTGTGCCTATCCAATACTAAGAACCTTGCCCTGGGTTGGTATATGTACATGGGAGATAATGACGGCCGCATTATGAGCTGCGAAGATAATGCCGTAGAACAGAACGGAACATTCGTTGGCTGGGTCGGGGTGCCTCGCGACTTAAATGGTAACCTGCTTAGCATCAGTCAAACAGCTCCCGCCGTGACGGATGAGGATGAGATACGCGGCATCCAAGCGGGCGTCCTGTACCCGTATGTTAAGAATTCGGACGCCTATCATTGCCCTGCAGACAACATGCGCAAAAGCATCTATGACGGGACGGGAGTTTTTGTCTCTTATGGGATTCCCAGGTGCTTATATGGAATTCTCAGCAGCAGTAACACGCTATACAATTTGCAAATCAAACGGTTCGATGAGATTTCTTTGCCGGCGACCCGTTATGTGCTTGTAGAAAGCGCGGAGACGCGAAATTGGAATTCGAGCCATCATTTTGTAATGGGCGCACCTGAGTACACGGGAATCATCGGCGAGTGGGGCTGGTGGGGACCTATGGCGGTCAACCATGGCGACAGCAGTGTCTTGGGGTTCTGCGACGGTCATTCCGAAGTTCGGAAATGGCGTGATCGCTTCACCATAGAACGTGTGGATAAGCTGATTCGTGAGGGAGTAACACAATACGGTATTGAATACTGCCCCGCCGGGCAAACATTGGACATCGGTTATATGGCATCAGGCTGGCCATATCGGTATAAAGCTGCCCGATAGACAGGAGAAATAACTGTCGAGAGATACTGTTAGAATGTAATAACTTGACCCAATGTTTTATTCATAAGTCTTTGCGTAATAGATATTTAGGCCGTGAAATATGTTCTGTGCCACATAATTGCCCGCAGCAAAGAGAGAATTTTGTTGCCGCAAGCCTGGCATTCTGCTATCCTAATTTGTGCAGTCGATATTATCGGGACTTTTGACATAGCCCCCTGTTAAATACGGTAAGTGGTGGCCGTGTAGTTTCAAAAGAGGTTCGATGAGGAGGAGTGATATGAAGGGGCTATCGGTATTGGTTTTTATGTTGTGTCTGACTCCGGCCGTTTATGGAGCCCTTGACATCATCTGGGTCAGCGATGCCCATGATCTGGCTAATCCTGGCACGCCGGACGACCAGGGTTGGGTGAACCTGCTGGCGTCTAAGGGGTATGCCGTTGACTACCGCAAGAATGTCCCGGGAACAGGTCCGTGGCAGGGAGATCTAACTGCTGAGGAACTCCAAGCTCTTAATGATGCCGATCTGGTGATCATAAGCCGGGATGCAGGCACTGCTGCCCACAACAGACCCGCTGCTTGGAACAGCATTGATACCCCAATGATTTCGCTGAACAACTACATGGCCCGCAGCAGTATTTGGCAATGGGTGAATAGTACGAGCATGGGCGCCAGACAGTCGTACTACGACCTGAAAGCGGATGATCCAGGCCATCCTGTGTTCCAGGGTGTGCAGCTTGATGCAAACGGTCAGGTCGTATGGTACGACGCAGCAGCGGGGTCAGGTTTCGCCGGCTTCATCAACACAAGGGACGTTGGCAACGGGCATCTAATTGCCTCAAGACCGGATAACGGCAATCTATTGATTGCCGAGTGGGAAGCTGGAGTCCCGTTCTATGCGGCGACAGCTCAGGTTCCTGCTGCAAGACGCATGCTTTTCTGCGCCGGCAACCAAGAGGTAAGCGGCACCAACAAATTCTTCGGCGCGTACAACTTGACGCCCGAAGGCGAAAAGGTCTTCCTGAACTCGGTTGCATATATGATCCCTGAGCCGACCACAATTGTGCTGCTGTCGCTTGGCTCGCTGGTTTTGAGAAGATACCGTCGCTAATTGTAAATTGACAATTGACAATTTTCAATTGTCTTGCCATGGTGGGTCCAGTAAGTAGTGAGACGCCATAAGTGGTGACGGTCTGGATGCTTGGCGTCCAACTGATTTTGCGCTTTGCATCCCCTTAAGGAGTATCCAACAATGAGCCGGATATTAACATTCACCATCATAGGAAGCATAATCGTTTCAGCCGCCCACGCTCAATTGAAGATTGACTTCTCGCAGACGGGTGGTCCGGTAGAAGCCGGCTTTCAGGGTTACTCTGCAACTGAAAGGACGCCCGCATCGTTTACCGCCCAGAGCTATAGTGCGTTCGGGGCCACAATTACCATAAAACCGACCTGGTCTCCCACAGCGGTACCGGCGGCCATGCGAATGGTAAGCCGCGTAGGTAGCGCCAACAATCGTTACACCGGCGACCACAAGCCGCTTCTGGATGACTGGATTGGCACCGATAACCGCAGCGCCGGCGACCCGATGACGCTGACCATCAGCGGTCTTCCCGTGGGCACCTACACATGGCTTTCCTATCACCACGATCCGGATAACCAGACGGGCCTGTTTGACGTGACGGTTACGGATGCGACCGGTTCAGCGGTAACCAGCGGCATTGACATTTCAGACTCTCGCCTTTCTGGCATCGTCGATTTCGCAAACACCACAAAATTCAGCACAGAAATCATATCCAACGGATCCGACATTACTTTGATATTTCACGCGCAGGCCAGCACTCCTACGGAGCGAGCGTTCTTCGTGATGAATGGATTCGAGATAATAGACAATGATTTAGCCAAACTCCCGAGTCCTGCCAATGGGGCGACCGATGTGTATGCTCCTTTGGTTCTGCGTTGGGTCGCCGGTGATAGCACCGCGGCCACCAACGGTCACAAGCTGTTCCTGAGCGATAAATTTGCCGATGTCAACAACGGCCTGGCTGTGGCGGAGCGAGGCATTGTCAGCGATCCGTTTTTCGATACGGCTGCACTCGGCTTTACACTGCCGTTCAACGCCACTTACTATTGGCGGGTCGACCAGGCCAGCACACCCGGCGGACCGTGGAAACCAGGCGTGGTCTGGAGCTTCACGATGGAACACTACAGCGTTGCGATCCCTGGTGTGCTCATCACGGCGACGGCGGACAGCAATGATGTAGGTCAGGGACCTGAAAATACCGTGAACGGCTCGGGACTGGATGCCGGTGATCTGCACTCGGCCGAGTTGGCACACATGTGGCTCAGCAGCGCCGGTGCAGCGGGGCCGGCGTCGATCCAATACAAGTTCGATAAGTCTTACAAACTGCATCAGATGCGGATATGGAATCATAACTCAGTCCTCGAGCCGGGCATCGGGTTCGGAGTCAAAAATGCCACGATCCAGTATTCGACAGATGGGAGCAAATGGACCACGTTGGGCACTACTCATGTTTTTAACCAGGCCCCCGGTGCGGCTGGTTATGCACATAACACGACGATTGATTTCGCTGGTGTGGTGGCGAAATATGTCAAGATCACTGCCAACAGCAACTGGGGTGGCAAAGTCGCTCAGTACGGCCTGAGCGAGGTCCGCTTTTTCTACGTGCCGGTATGGGCAAGAGAACCTGATCCGGCTGCGGGGGCGACAGATGTGAACGTGGCTAGTGTGAATCTTAGCTGGCGACCAGGAAGAGAGGCGGCCTCGCACAATGTGTATTTTAGCAGCAGCCGGCAGGCAGTGATAAACAGCACTGCCCCTGTTGCTTCGGTTTCCCACCCCAGTTCCGACGGCGGAGAACTTCAATTAGGCCAGACTTATTACTGGAAAGTTGATGAGGTCAACGGTGCTGAGACTCCGACTCTCTGGCCAGGCGATGTGTGGGACTTCTCCACAAAGCAATACGTTGTCATCGACGACTTCGAGAGCTATGACGATGATTACCAGAACTATAACCGGATTTTCCAGGTCTGGATTGATGGGGCCGGGTACAGCCAGCCGGAACCTGGTCGACCAGGAAATGGCTCAGGGGCCATCATCGGAACCAATTCGGCTCCCTGGGTCGAGCAGACGATTGTCCACACCGGCGGTAATAAGTCGATGCCGTTTTACTATAATAATACTGCTGCCAGCTATTCAGAGGCCACAGCGAATGTTGCTGACCTTGCAGCAGGTCAGAATTGGACCAAGTATGGGATTAGGGCCTTGACGCTATGGTTCTATGGCGATCCGAATAATTCCACCGCTGAGCGGATGTATGTGAAGCTCGACGGCTCTAAGGTGGCATACGACGGCGATGCCGTCAACTTAACGCGAAGAAAGTGGCACGAGTGGAATATTGACCTGAAGGGTTTTGCCGGCGTCAATCTCAGCAATGTCACACAGTTGAGTATTGGCTTTGAGCGGAGCGGAGGAGCGGGCGGTTCGGGCTTGGTTTACTTTGACGATATCCGGCTGCATCCGGCCAGATGTCTTGTCGATCTTAGACAGCCAGGGGCTGATCTAAACGATGATTGCGTAGTTGACCATTTAGACCTTAAGATAATAGCGAACCAGTGGCTTAGTAGTGGCCTTTTGGTCACGCCGACCCAGCCCAGCACTGCTGATCTGGTGGCGCACTACGAATTTGAAGGTACTACTAACGACAGCGCGGGGGTCAACCACGGTATTGCAACGGGCGACCCCATTTTTGCAGCGGGCAAGGTTGGCCAGGCCATCGACCTTGATGGTCTAAACGATTATGTTTCAGTCGAGGGCTCGTATCTACTTCCTTCGTACTCGGTCGCTATGTGGTTCCGAGTGGACGGCGGCACGGGAAACAGAGACCTGTTCTCGGCCTACGATTCCGCAGGCGGACACGGCATCCTTGTGGAGGTGACAGGCACAGGTACACTGCGCTTTCTGCATCGCTTTCCTTTTAGTTCCTCGGGCACAGCCGGCACCAATATCTATGCCAGCGATACATGCGCCGACGGTGCGTGGTATCATGCTGTGATAACCAAGTCCGCGGATACGATGACGCTGTATGTCAACGGGCAGCGGATAACCTCGGCAGTGGACAGTACTCAATTCAGCCTACCCCTGCAGAGAATAGTCTTGGGCGTCCTTAAACATGACAGCCTTAGCCGCTATTTCCCCGGCGCAATGGACGATGTCTTTCTTTACAGTCGTGCGCTGACGTATGGTGAGGTTGCGGGGCTTGCCGGCAGAACCGACCTATTCAGCGAGTCGTTTGATCTGAATGTAGATGGTGCCGTCAACTTCAAGGACTTTGCGGTTCTGACCGATTCTTGGCTTGAGGAGCTCTTGTGGCCGTAATCACAGTGTGACTGCGAATGTTTAGCCCTGCCACCCCTGTCCTGAGCAAAGTCGAAGGATGTGGGCAGGGCTTGCCCCCGGCACAGGTCCGGGGGCTAAACCTTCGTACTTAAAGCCTTCTTAACAGGCCGACCACGACAGCCGCAATCCGGCAATTAGTCGAATATATGGGCTCGTACCTGTCATTAGCCGGTTGCAGTCGAGCCTGACCCTCTTCTTTGTAGAACCGTTTCAAGGTGGCATTTTCTTGGTCGACGATGGCGACGACCAACTGGCCGTTCTCAGCAACATCGCTGCGGCGGCAGATCACATAATCGCCATGGCGAATATCCTCGTTGACCATACTGTCGCCTTTGACCTCAAGGGCAAATAGCTCGCCTGTGCCGAAGCAGCCGGTCAGCGATAGACGCTCAATGTCTTCGACAGCTTCCAATGGAACTCCTGCCGCGACCTTGCCGCACAGCGGTATCTCTGTTGCCGAGTGTAGGCTGCCGGGATCGGTCTGATCGCCAAGATGGCTAAGCAGTTCTTGCGCTTGCCAGGTCAGGCTCAAAGAGCGAGCCCTGTTCGGATGGCCTGAAAGCAGGGCTTTTCTTCGCAGCTCGACGATATGTTCGAACACGGTACTTCGGCTGATGTTTAATTGGGCTGCCAGTTCGGCTATTGTCGGGGAACAGCATTGGCTCTCTTGAAAGGACGCCACTATCTTCAATAGCTGCAACTGGCGTGGGGTTAATTGTATTGTCGGTTTTGCTGCTGCCGGCGAGCAATTCCGGCTGCCAGATGGCGATGAAATCACCGCCCGGGCCAAACTTGCACAGCGGTTCAACTTGTTCATCTGCTTGACGTCTCATTTTTCTCTGCCTCTTGGTTCTGGCAAATGCGTAACGGGCGTTTTGCACCAAGTGTTACTATCGGCAGAGCAAGCAGAAGAACCCGAACAAAACCCGAACAAAAATCGGATTAATCTTGAGTTTTTTCCGCTCTATTATTTTCTTTACTGATAGAGAGGGCAATATGGGACTATAAAAGGCTGCTAATATTCTTCTTCCTCTTCCTCGTCTTCTTCCTCGTCTTCTTCCTCGTCTTCTTCGTCCGAATCGTCGTCGGATTCGTACTCTTCAACGTCTTCATCGTCGGAGGGGGCATCAAACTCGTCGTCTTCTAAATCGTACGGTTCCAACCCTTCCACCAGTTCAAAATCGCGTTCCGCTTCCCACATACCTATTGCCTTTCTTTTGCGCCGGCAACCGGCGCTTACTGTTTCTGCTTGTCCGGACTGCAATGATTGCACGTCTTATTCCGGCATTACAAATATTTGAATAGACTATTTCCACCGTGTCTACGGTATTTTTTAGTAAAAGTTCATAATTTTTTGCTATCTGGGACGTAGGCTATCGAAGTCTGCAGGGCAAAGCCGCAAGTGCAGCCCGAGCTGGCCTCCGGGATAAGGATAAGGCCGCCCGCAGGAATGATATTGATCCAGCAGCCCGGCCTGGTAACGCTGTTAAGGCGAGTTGGGCCGCCATTTGGCCCCAGGTCGTACATCCAGGGGTTGGCGCCCCGCCAGAACAAGCACTGGGCCGAGGCAGAGATACCGCCGCAGCCGTGCCCTCGGCGGTCAAACTTCCAGTCCGTAACCCTCGCGCCGGTTCTAAGGTTATAGGCGTAAGGCCAGGCAAATACCGTGTCGCCAACTATCGTCGGGCAACGATTATATTCACCATGGGCACCGTCTATCGGCAGACCACTATCGTGGTCCGTGCTCCAGAGAATCTCGCCTGTTTTTGCATCAAAAGCATAGTAGTAGTAGCGAACGACCTGGCCGTCGAGCTTTGACCCGCTCAAAAGAAGTGTGTCCATCGCATAATTTAGATAGACCGGCTCTTCGAGATTCCGAGCGTCGATCCTTTTCTTGTATAAGACTTGTCCGGTTTGGACATCCAGAGCGACCAGAAATTGCTCGCCGCCATCGAAAAGTTCCTTTGCCGGCATCCGGCCGAGCTTGTCGGCAAGGGCCTTTGGGCTATGGGTCTGGAGAAAGTACATCCGTCCGCCGCCAACAGCTATGGTCGTATTCACAATAAGACCATCTCTATATTTCCAGAGCGGCGCGCCGCTGCCTTTCTCCATCGCAAATAGGTAGTCGCTTAGTACAAGCTTCATATTTCTGTGCCACAGCGCATCATCGGCCTGATAGCTGGTTTCAGTATAAGATGCCTCCTTTTTGCATCCGCTGCCCAGGAGCAGATTGCCGGTATAGGCGATGTAGCCCCAATCGCGCGGCTCGTCCTCTATGAGCTGAGGCATGACGAAACCAAGATGCCGCCGACCGGTCTGAACATCGAAGCGGTGGCATCTGTCCTCTGCCACAACGTAGAGGAATCGCCCGTCCACAACCATACTGCCGCAGTCTAAAAACACGCCCAGCCTTCTGGAGTTGGGAATTTGGACATCCCACAGAATCGTTCCATTATAGGCGTCTATGACAAAGACGATGCAGTCGCCCGGAACAAAAAGTCGGCCGTTTTTGAATAGCGGTGGAACGTTGCGGTGATGGCGGTCGATCATCTGCCGCGGCCCCGGCTCGCCAAACCACTGGACAGATACCTCGCCTTTGACTAATTCATCCTCGCTGCAAGCAGTATTGCCTGGCTCGGCATAAGTGTGGGTCCACTCGCCGGCACCTTTGAGTTTCTTGCGAGTCGCCCACGCCAGAACCGTTTTGTTGCCCTTGTGCACCTTCCAGCCCGTAAAATAATCGCCGCCCCAATTCTCTAAGTTCTCTTGGTCGTACTTACCCGCCGGCATGGGCAAAGCAATCACCCCGCCATAAGGCCTTAGCACCTCAAAGATTTGCTTTACCGAGGAGGGAAGCTCGCCGCCGCGAAGCGGCATCTGGCACACTATCAGATTGGCAAAGTATTTTGTATAAGGCAACTCTGTGCTGCGGCGGTGATGAACAACAACTCTGCCGTACAGTCCCGCCTTGTCGATAGCGTTTCGGGCCAAAGAAACCTTACTGGCATCGTCCTCAACAGCGATGATTTTCAGATCGGTCAGCCTGGCAAGCTCGTATGCCAATCGTCCATCGCCGCAATTCAGGATGAGGCAATATCCCTTTCGGACTTGGGTTTTTTCCACTATATTCTTAGCCGCTTCCGTGTAAAGCTGCGCCAAATCGTCAGGTGGATAAGGATCGGCAGTCGGCTTTGTTACTATTACTTGCGCGGTGCCATCTGGCTTGTTTCGGAAGCAGTGTATTTGGCCCGTGTCCGTGCTGACGTACAGGCTGCCGTTTATTATGCTCAAGCCAAACGCCTTGCCCGTAACCGGTGCGCTCCAGATTTCTTTGCCGCTCGTGGCACTGTGTGCAGCCACCTTATTGTCCCCTCCCGCAAACAGAATATCACCTGCCATAATCATCGAATAGGGACATTCACACACAACCGTCCACAAGAAACATTCCTTCAATTGTTTCGACAGCTCCCCAATCTTTGCCGCGATGTCGCGCGACTCTTTGCGTAATTGCGCTGCCTGCGGCGAATCTGCACTTAGCTTTTTAACTTCCTCCTCGATCTTTTTATACCGGCTGCTTAGATTGTTCTTTTGCCGAGAAAGCTCAAGATACCGGTTGCGATTGAATGCCGAGAGTTCGCTTTCCGATTGCATATACGCTACCGGCCCATTCACTATCATCCTTAAGCCGGCAAAGGTCGCAATTTTGTCTTTGGTCTTTACATCGCTGGCACTAATTTCTTTTGGCCCTCGGCCGGGCCCGCTCACCAGCACATCCTCTGTCAATAGCGCGTATGCCCCGCCTGTGCTGGGCAGCTCTCCGAGAAATGCACCGTCCGCGCGGGCAAACATCGCCGGGCTTGCTCGTCCTGTGGGGACATACAAGCGTTCGTCCGAAGCCAGTATGTAACCCTGCGGCGAAACGTTTACCTTCTGCTTCCATACTACTGATCCATCTTCAGCATTCAGTGCCAGCAAGAACGTGCCTTCTTCCGGGAACAATCCCGCTGCGAAATATAGCTGCGTGCCGTTCACAACCAGGCCGGTTCGCACCGGGCACAGCGATATAATTCGCCCATTTCCCGGAACCATCCGGTCCTGATCAGCCGCTTTATATCTCCATATCTGCACGCCTTTATCCGCAGACAGACAGTACACGTATCCGTCGTCAGAGCCGACGTACAAACGGCTGCCGGAGATAGTAGGGGCCAGCCTTACAGGTCCTTCTGTGAAAAATGTCCAGCGCTGCTGCCCGGTTGTCGCATCTAGCGCGTAGACTTTGTCATCTGCGGAAGAGCCGAAGTAGACGGCGTCGCCCGCCCCAACCACGTGGAATGCGCAGTCGTATGTTACCGTTGCCCGCAGGTCGTAGTGATGATGCCAGAAATCCTGCTTTGCCGGCTCTGGCCACGCGGGCTCTGGTTTGTGCGGTGACTTGAATATCCAGGATTCCGTAAGCGGCAGTTGCAGGTGCTCGCGGGTAACGCCACTCCTGCGATTATCGTAGCCGAAGGTGGTCCAATCCTCCGCTTTAGCCGAACTGCAAGCAAAAAGAGTCCAAAGATAAAGAAAGTATGCAGCAACGCATTTGTTCATCTGGCAATCCTATGTAGTAATGAGAGTGGTGGGACTCGGACCCACGACCTACGGCTTAAAAGGCCGTTGCTCTACCGCCTGAGCTACACTCCCAGGAATCTCACGGCTCACACCTGGCTACGGCTTCGCCTACGCCAAGACGAGCAACAACAATCTTACTTTACACTCAATGCGTCCGCTTGGCAAGAAAATCTTGCCGGCCGGTGAACATAAAGGGATTGGGATGATTTGGATCCGAAGCGGCCACGTGCCCATAGACCGAGTACTCGTAGGTCTGGACGCAAGTGCCGTTTGCATCGGTCAGGGCCACCACGCTGCCAAGACCATCGAAGTGATAGTAGTAGACCGCGTTGCTATCAGTTAGGTCTATCATGCAGACCGGCTCGTCAACGCGCGGGCCGTAGACGTACTTTCGCACGAGGTTGTTATTGCCATTGGATTCGACAGAGTTTGCCCTGAGCGTAGCCGAACGGCCTCACCGCAAGCGTCTTTTTGATGCGTCGGCCAGACGGATCATATTTGTAGGTGACCATGTCCTAACGTGTTGGACCTTCGTTAGGAGTCCCCTCTTTTGAACGCTCTCCATCCATGCGGACTTTCTTCCAGAAGAGTTGCTCAGGCGTGGGTTTGTAGTCACCCTCGCGAGGTGGAGGCGGCAGCTTAAGGGGGTCAGACTTGTGACCGGCTCGATCATAAACATACACGTATACGTCGACCTTGTTCGGCTCTGGGATGGAAATCCACACTGCGGGCAAGGTCTCCGTCCAACGTTCTATTGCTCTAGGGACGTTGAGGTCAATTCCTTCGCCCTTGACGTATTTGTCCCATCGTTGTGCGTCCTTACGCTGATTGCCATCACGAATCTTCACGGGGCAGACACGTCGGGTCAGCACTTCAGACGTCATCCAATGCACGAAAGCGGGGTATTCCTCAGTCAGTACGGTTGTCAGACCGTTTGCATCGGTGTACTCTTCCCTTATACCAAAGCCAATGACATTCCTATCTTCATCGTATGCATAGAGCAAGAGGTACCTACCTGATCCTGTTTCCCTTCCTAATAGAGCAATGAGCAGAATGGGTTCAGGGTCTATAACCCGGTTCCGCAACCTCGACAAGGCCAGTTCGCAATGTCGCTCAACATCACTAAAGCCCTTTGTCTTTGCTGAATTCTTAGTGCTCTCAAGCCACTCTACGTCAGGGTCACGCTTGCAACCCGGAATCACCGGCACCAGTATGATGACCACTAAGAGCACTTGTATGAGTTTCCACTTGTTCATCGATTCTTCTCCACTAATCACCACTGGCTTAGCCTACCCCAAAGTAAGGAAGGTAACAGCACCCATGCTACCACGTAGGTCTCGGCCGCATCAGGTTTGTTATTGCTTCACGAACTGCCTCGATAGCGGCCCATTTTGTCGAATAATATCCCCAGCCAGGAAAATCTTTATCAACTCCACCGGTGTCCCAGCCTTCTCCACCTTTGACCTCAACCCAGCCCTTTTTAAGGCCCTTCACCTCGGGCCAACTCGATTTCCATCTACCCCGGAACCACTTGATGACACTTCCGATAATACCCGGCCATTCTTCGTATTCTTCGTATTGCTGCACACAGATATATGCCCGAAATCCGTAGTCGAGACTGGCCTCTATGTTGTTGATCGACTCTGCGTATATATTTATCACTTCGTTAAACCCACTTACTAACTGTAGGGCAACATCCACAGGGCTGGCAGGGTTCGGTATCCGGTCTTTGAGGACCCATGCAGCGACCTCAAAGGCTGTCTTTATGGCGCCGACCCCTTTTAACGCGTAATTAATCCTCTTAGTCCCTATACTTATGTTCCCGGCCAGAAACGTTCGACATGCTTGGTTGGCCCTTTCAATGCGCACCTCCCAACCCCCAGTCCACTCAAAGTATGGCGTGTTTGGAATCCAGTCAAGCCATACATCGGTTCCCCAATAGTCGCGAGGATCCGGAAGACAAGGATCGTCGGAGGTGTCACACGGGTCACACGGATCAACGCAAAGTCCGCTGGGGTCCGTATAGACCAACGGATTGTTCCGGCAATACCTGTACCAGTTGATGCCATCTTCATATCCCACCGGATCGGTCTGCAGAAATCGGCCAAGATAGGGATTATAGTACCTGGCACGGTAGTAGTAAAGGCCGGTTTCGATGTCGAATTGCCGGCCAGTGAACATAAAGGGATTGGGATGATTTGGATCCGAAGCGGCCACGTGCCCGTAAACCGAGTACTCATAGGTCTGGACGCAAGTGCCGTTTGAATCAGTCAGGGCCACCACACTGCCAAGACCATCGAAGTGATAGTAGTAGACCGCGTTGCTGTCGGCCAGGTCTATCATACAGACCGGCTCGTCAATGCGCGGGCCGTAGACGTACTTTCGCACGAGGTTGTTATTGCCATCGTATTCGGCAATCAAGTCGTCGCCGTCATAGAGGTACGTGGTGGGGTAGCCATCAATGGTCTTTTTGATGCGCCGGCCGGATGGGTCGTATTTGTAGGTGATAGCGTCCCAGTTTGCCGGATCGCGGCATGGCAATCGGCTGCGTTCGGTGCTGCAGAATTGCTTGATTGAACTGGCGCATTTGGTAGATTGAAGACGGATTTGGCAATTGGAGACCGCTTTGATGATTGAAATCGCCCAGGGCGTCTATATTTCTGAGGACGACCTTGTCTTTAGGGCCTCTCGCAGCAGTGGGCCGGGCGGACAAAACGTGAACAAACTCAGCACCCGCATAACACTGCTTTTCGATGTTGCGAGTTGCAAAGGCCTCAGCGAGGCGCATAAGCGGCGAGTATTAGTAAAACTCGCCAGTCGAGCTGATAGAAATGGCGTGATAAGAGTCGTTTCGCAGAAATTCCGAAGCCAGAGGGCGAATCGCCAGGCGGCGGTGGGGCGGCTTGGCGAACTTCTGGCAGCGGCGCTAAAAAACCAGCCGCCGCGGATAAAGACGAGCCTGCCCAAGCATGCTCACGACCGGCGATTAAGGGCGAAAAAGCAGCGGAGCATTTTGAAGCAGCAAAGGGCGAAAAGTTGGGCTGAAGATTTGCCTGGCTGAGAATTAGCCAGCGGGATGGTGAATATCAGCGTTTTGGCCGCCGCCGGGCAAACACAAAGACCACCAGTGCGGTAACGACAACGATTACCAGAACTTCACTAGGGCCAAGCAAGAAAGCAAGCGCGATCATCTAGTCTCCTATAAAGCGGCGGCCGAATATGTCGCCAGCGTATCTATGCAGCCGCTTCTTGTCAAGTTGGCCGAGCAGAATTTATCCTGGCTCGGGATTGGCATATAACTGGCAAAAACAGCCAAATTTCTTAAACTAAAAAGGCGGCTGAGGCCGTCTTATTATCAGAGGTTTTGATTTCGAGGCTGATTGGGCTAACCTATCATGCTGGAAGATCAACGTCTACTTTGGCGGCTCAAGAGGGGGGACAAGGAGGCGCTACGCAGCGTTTATGAGAAGTACAAAGACAACATGCTAACGGTTGCCACATCGCTGCTGCACGATACCGGCTCGGCGGAAGATGTACTGCACGACGTTTTTGTTTCGTTCGCGATGAGTGTGCAGAAGCTCAAGCTCCGCAGCAGCCTACGGAAGTATCTAATAACCAGCGTTATCAACCGGGTGCGAGATCGGTTTCGCACGAAGAAGCACCACATAGTCGAACTCGACGAGGTGGGGCCCATAGCCTCAGATTCAGAAAGCCCAGAGCGGTCAGCCATACTGAGCGAAGAATCGCAGTTGTTGACGGGGGCGTTGGCTCGGCTT
>Ga0315280_10004942_pt1 | contig 19343 bp, 16 predicted proteins | sample YL17G06_40_MG_FD_203697 | JGI IMG/M metagenome (GOLD analysis project Ga0315280, IMG submission 203697) | Sediment microbial communities from Yellowstone Lake, YNP, Wyoming, USA - YL17G06_40 | ecosystem: Environmental > Aquatic > Freshwater > Lake > Sediment | place: USA: Wyoming | collected... | reverse complement strand
CTCATTTTTCAGGATCCTATGACTGTTGACTGCAATAAATGAGAGACATTTGATCTCTTCAGGAAATTCCTCTTCTAGAATCATTAGTTGGACCTGTCCCTGCTCTGCTCTTTCTCTGTCTTGTTGTTCGGACAAAAATACCAACCAACTGACGCCCTTCGTCCAGAGATTTTCTTTTCTAACAGCAATCTGAGCAGGATTGCCCTCGCTGTTCCCCAAGTAAGGGCGGCCTTCTTTGCGACATAATCAATCCCTACAGGGATTGTTGCCGCTTTCACTATCGAAATAATCTCAGCTTCAGTTTCAGGATCGTTTACGACTCTCTTCATTTCAGTCTCAGGGTATTTAGAAAGACTTAAGTTCCTAATTAGCATTATGTAAAGCAAGTAAAGTGAACCCTATGCGCAATCTACTTTCGAACATCCTTGGACGCCACCCCCGAATACCTGTTTTGAGAATCCTCCGAGCTCTCTCTCATCGACCAATGAAATTCACAGAACTGTGGAAATCCTGCCGTATGTCATCTAGGACTGTCGATAAATGGGTGAAGAGATTCAGAAGAGCAAAGTTAGTTCAAAAGTTATCCGATGGCAGTTATTCACTGACAGAATTTGGCCACTCAATTCTACGCAACCCACAACTGGTTAGAATGTTAGATGACACGACTTACGCTGGGGAATTGACGATGTATTCAAAAAGCATCCCGCATCGTGAGACCCAAATACTCCTCAGGTCTCCTATTCCCGCGCATTTTGCTGCTATTGGAAACTTCTCCTCACATGGTCAAAGCGCAGAACAGATACTCTCCGAAGACGCCTGGGGCCTTCAAAATTGGTGGAATGGACTGACCTCTTTGATAGCTAACAAGCTAAAGAAAAGACTCGAGCCAACTCTCGACCAAGCAACAGATCATTTCCTCCGTCTAGACAACAGACAAATGGTAGACGAGATTCGTTGGATGAGAAGAGCCTATAATTTTGATCTCACGTTGATCTTCACCTTTGAAGGAAAGAAATTCGTGGAAGATGTCGATTGGAACCAAGCTGAGAAAATAGCGAAGGAGGGTGATCGGCAATGGAGTGAAAACCTTAAGCAAATTTATTCCCTTAGCGAAGCCGAGAGAGAAAGAGGGTTCCACGAAGCCTACGAAAAGGAGGTAGTTCCACGAGAGCTGCATCAGGTAATCTCTGGTGGAAACTTGGAAAAATGGTTGTCAGACAAGAATCCCATGAAGGCATATACCAGCGTTCCTGTTTTGGCATTGAGTAGAGAACAACTCATTGAGAAGGCGGGAAAAGTTCTCGATAGTCTTCCCCTCGCCTATAACAAAGGATCTGATCTGATAGATCAGATGCTCTCAAGCAATACTTTAGAAATCAAGGAGTTCAAAGTCTACGCTCTTGCTCATGGAGATCGCGGCGGACAAGCAAGGATAACTACTTAAACCAAAACACATGCTATTTTCGTTTCGTCAAGAGTTTAAAACTTCTACTACCCACTTCAACCATGTCTTTCCTAACAGATTCTTGCCTCATGTAGCGTTCGCTCGCTTTCTCGTTACCGCTTATCTCCTTGAGCAGATAAGCAACGGTCGCCTTGTGGAGATGCTGCGGCCGCAGATTGACAATGCAACTTCCCAAAATCGGGTTCATCTCAATATCACGTCTCACCGTCTTCATGATTTGTTTCGAGGTACGGGTGGCGAGTTTCGACAATCGTCAAGTCTTGACCTGACAGAGCTAAGGCATGCCACTTGTTACAGGTGAAGGCTGGATACAGCTTCCAATAGCTCTTTGCGAATCGGTTTCTTACGGTCTCCTTGCTGTTTCACATATCGATTCATCAGTTTGTTGTTTCCAGTTTGACTGATCAGGTAGGCTATGATCGCTCTGCTTAATGGTTGCATGCGTAAGTTGACGATTTGGCTTCCGAGAGATGGATTTGCTTGTAAATCTTTTCTAACTGCTTTGATGATTTCCCGTCGTAGCCTGTTAGCCTTTCTCCTTAATCCTTGTAGCATTTTAGTGTCGAGGCGTATACCATGCCATTTCATGCCTTCCAACACGAGTTGTTGAGCGATAGCCAATTCATAACCTAGTTGATTGTCAAGTTCATGTAGACGCTGCAAGTTTTCCAGTGTAACACATGGTGTTTCGTGTTTCTGATGGTTCAACGGGTCAAAACATTCTCTTACTAAGTCTAATAGTTGTGGTTCTACATCGTGGTCTCGAATGTAGATTTCTGCTGTTCTCTCATTGTAGTAGCAAGTTAAGAGGTAGGCGATGATCGCGTCTGCCAATTTTCCTGTTCGCAATCCGTAGAGACTACTCTTGACTATCGACCCATCCTTCAACTGTTTCAATATTTTATCGCAGATGAGTCCGGCATGGTCTCCTATAATGCGTCCAATCTTGCTACTTGAATAGAAGCCGAAGGCGGAGATCATATAAGATGACTTCAGTTTATGGCTTACTTTGCGTTTCAAATTTGCTAATCGACTTTGTGGAGCTACTGCATTCTTCAGTTGTTTCGAGACTTTGCTTGTGTCTCCATAGACGTTTTGAGCGATGTGTTGGAATGTTTCTTCGTTGGCATCTGATCCACACAGGCCTTCATAGTCTAGGTGACAGGCCGGCTTGTTACCATGAATTTCTCGGTCTAGGTCTCTCAAAAGATATCTTTGTTCACTTACCACTATACCGCATCGTGTACAGCAATCCTCTGTGATGCCGGATAACGTGTCTGGAACTGTGCGTTGAATCTTTGTCGATCCACAGTTGGGGCATTCTCTCTGAGGGCTTGCTAAAAGATCGAACAATTCGTTATGTGGTGAGGGCCTCTGTATGGAGTGCAGGCAACTATTATCGATGATTGGATTTTGCAAGGGCTTTCACCTTCTTCTTTTTCCAATCAATCACAACCCGCAAAGGTTTCGAACAGTAAGGACAAATGTGAACATTGCTGCGGATCCTATCACTTTCTAAAGCATCAAGCTCTTTCTCAACACTCAATCTCTCTTGAGTCTCAAGGAAACCTTTGACTTTGTGAAGAGGTTTCGACAGGATTGTTGAAGCCTTCAATTGTTGACGATTGTTCAGTGCGGTTGCATACGTAGCAACGTCATGAAGCGTCAGTTTTTCTTTAACTGCTTTTTCTGCAAGTTGTATTTGCGCATCAGAATGTTTGACTCTAGCGATTTCCATAGCGTGTCGAGGATGAAGCTTGTTCTGTTCCAAAAGTTCTTTGATGGGGTCGGGGATCTGTGTGAGAATCTTCAATTTCAGAGAAATCCAACTTTGCGTGAATCCAAGCTTCTTCGCAAGCTCATCTTGACTCAGATGGAACTGCTTCATCAAGAACTTGAGGTATCGTGCTTCATCAAGTGAATTCAGGGGTTGGCCATGGCCTTCTTCGAGGTTGCTTCGATAGGCTAATTCGTAGCCTTCCCAATCGTTGTGTACCGCGATAGGTGTGGCTAGGACTGTTCGACCAAGTTCTTTGCAAATGTCAGCTCGAGTCTTTCCATCAAAGCCTTGGAATTTGCCCTCGATCGAAGGGTGGGGTCGAACCTTGACTGGATGCCATTGTCCGTGTTTGCCGATGCTTTCTTTGATCGCCTGATATAGCGTCTCGTCACGTATCTCTCTTGGGCTAATCCATTCCACAATATCGTTTGGATTCAGAGTAAGCAGATTCATGCAGGATCGAGGCCTCAAAAGAAAAATGGTCACAGTTGCCACGCAGCAGACTTGTTTCTGAGCCTAAACTAGCCTCAGGAGCAGCGCAGCAAGCCTCACCCTAGCCTCAGGCGGCAACTTGAACCGCACCTGACCGCACCTGACCGCACCTGACGACCCCTCGTGTGGAGCCCCATCATCCTCTAGAGGGAAGCAAGAGACGGTTTAGTTCCATTTTGGGCGGATCCACGTAGAATTGTACCTTTTTCTATTGAAGCGTGTTGCACCTTGGGAAAAAGAAGATCCAAGCAGAAACGTCGCATTATAGGCTTTTTCAAGAAGGATGATAAAATTCGTCCAATAACTGCGCCTAGATCTTGGGGTCTTAGGCTACCGCGCCCTCCTTCTAGGAGTTCTATTCTCAAAGCTGCTGCAGCCGTCTCCGCTGTAGCTGGTGCTTTGGCGGCTGCGAAACTTACTGCCGCACCTGTATCCGCTGAAGCAGCTGGGCCAACTTCAACCCCAGGAGGCGTATTCTCTTGGCTTGGAACGCAAGCAGCCGCCGCTTCTGCAAAGGTTCAGTCCAGTCTTGGAATAAAGAAAGGAGAAGGCCCCGGTGGTAGTGCAGGCGCCATGTCTGGCTCACGTGCAACTTCGGAAGCTGTATCAGGCGTTGGCGTTACCAGTAATACAAGTGGTCTCATTGATTATCTTTCAAATTCAAAGAATCTTTCAGGCGCGATGAATTACGCAGGGGTAAATCCAGATAGTGCAACGGCTCTTGCGGATCTTTCTCGAAAAATTACTTCTGATCCTACGCTAGCCCGGGAATTAGCTGTCAAATATGGATATGGTACACCGATTGCGGAAGGTGCTGTCAAACTCAACACTCTCGATGAGGCTAAAGCGTACGTGGGAATGTTCGGTGGAACTGTAGTTCAAACTCCAGATGGAAAATATACGACGAAAGGATCTATACAACCAGCTTTCGGCGCAGGAATGTCAGGCGTTTTTGCTACAAAAGACGATGCAATAGCTTTTCAGTCGAAATATGGGGGTGTCTTGGAGCCAGTTCAAGGAACTAGTGAATACATTGTTAGAGGAGCTAGTTCACAATATCCTGTAGCAGGGTTACCTAGTGCGATGTATCCAAGTGGAGGAATGCCTGATATTAACGATGTTACCAGTCACCAGAGTATTATCTCAGCCTTTGATACAGCGATAAATCGAGTAGGCGCAAATGCTGGGGTTCAAAACTTTTTCAGCAAAATATCAAGTCCAGGAACTTTTCTTGGATCATTAAGCTCGGAGTCGAAGGTAGTACCGATTGGTAAATGGGACGAAGGAACATCACAGCAACAAACTATGTGGGGTAACAAAGTTAATTCTGGCTTTCTTGATCCAAAAGTTTACGGTGACAGTCCATACATAGAGCAGCTTGACAAAGGCAGTTTCGTTTTAAACGCTGAACATCCAGGTTCAGTGACTGGATGGTTTGGAGGAACCATGACTGGAGACTGGCTGTCGGCACACAAAGTGTCTGTTCAAAGCATGTATGGTGGCGGCCAAATGTTTATGACGATTCCAACGGATAAGGCTACACCAGGAGTGTTGAAGGATGCTGCAATCGTGAAGAATGGTGCAAGCCTGATTGAACAGGGTCAGTTGGCTGTTTTCAGGAATGCTGATGGGTCATTAACTGCGAGAGGCTTAGAGCTTGATGCTGCCGTCAAAGACTTGTACAAGAATCTTGGTTCTCAATTTGCTATGTTTTCTGGAATTCCTTATGATAGTCGTGTTCCAAACGGATTGAGTTTGCCAAATTATGAATTGCATAGTCCTTGGCAAGCTTCGGTTAACGCTTGGTTACGTGGAGATATTACTACACAGCAATTCATGGGTGGCGCAGACTTTTCGTATAAGGGTTACACTGGTAAGACCGCTTTCGCTGCCATGTATGCGGATGATATCGCTAAGAGTCTTGGATACAATGGAGCCTACATGGACGACTATCTATTGAATAGCAAAAACGGTCTTAAGGTTTATCTGGAAACGTACGGTATTTCTGATGCTGACATAAACAGGATACTGGCCGATTCAGAGGCTCTGAACAAATCAACAATTCAACAGATGGAAGCGTGGCAAGCAGCAAAGACGGAAGCTCTCACTCAAATGGGTGTTGGATATCTCGGAGCCAGATATGCCTTCACTGATCCAGTTACAAAAACAACGATAACAAACCGGTACACAACAATTGGAGACACAAAATATCTTATACGTTCAAACGGGGAAGCTTGGGCCGAGGATCCTACGACACATGCGTGGAAGCCAACCAACTCGCCCGTTGACGTAAACAAATTCTTTGCGACAGCAGATAGTGAATATAGACCGCCTGGATGGACGTCTCCAAATGTATACGCTAAGAATCCAGTGAATCCATCTGCACAACCAAATCCCAACTATCCGTTTTATGGCTGGACTGAGAAAGGTGAACAGATAATAAGTCCTCCAACTGGAACAACAAATCCAGAACTTACGCAGCAGAACGCAAGAATCGAAGCTACAGGTGGTAAAGCTACTGAATTGACAAATGAACAAAAAGCCGCGGGGGTGGTAGGTTCGAGAGGTGGAGCAGGAGCTTTTGGGAGTGCTAGTGGCTTCTCAGATCCACAGGCTGAGAATAAGCTGAGGAATAGATATGGCAAAGACTGGCAAAGCCACATATAGGAAGTATAGGTAGAAAGGCGGTTAACCGATCAATCGGGTAATAGGCGGACAAAGATGGGCCAGCCACGAAGAGATTCGCCGTATCGTGAGGGACGTTCTTGTGCGTCACTTGTAAGCAATTAGGCTAGAGAACCTGTAAACATCGACGCTACTCTCATAGACTTGGTCGCCAGTAGTCGTTGATATACGTCTTTCATTATCCTGATTGAAGGGTCTGTTTCATCGCGCTATTGGAAGTCTACTCTGGAATTCAACAACGTCCCTTTTTGAGAGCTGTCTTCGATTGAATTCGTCGGCGCTGGGTATTGAATGCCACGGCCTTCCAGGGCTTAGTTTCATTGATGCAACTGATGCTTTAAGCCGGTTGAATTTTGGATCTAGAGATGCGATTCCCAACCAGAACATTTGGACAAGTTTGAGCTGCCCCAGGACTTTCGATATTATACTCATGTACATCGTCCTGGACATGCACAGGACGGCACCTAGGGTAGAGCTTTGTGCCGTCACTTGACGGGCACGTTCGATCAGACGCGTGGTTGCTCGACATCTGGGTAGATCTAGAATTAACGCCTTCAAGAGACCGCAGGTCAGATATCGACATTCTCATCTAACCGTCATGTGACGGCTGAATTATTATCTACTGCTTTGTGAGAGGTATGTGTTATGGCACTCTTTGAAGTTGCCTTCAAGGTTAGACACGATTGTCCCTTTGGAAACTTGTCAAGAAGATTTCGTTCTGTGCGAATGTTCGTATGGTGTAACAGGGAGCATGAGGTAATCGAAATAATGCTGTCCGACCCATCGCAATATGAACAAATGTGCAAGGTAATCAATGACCTTGAAGGCATTACGGACGTAACTTCTGATGGTGGAAACATCCGTATCATTACAAAGAAATGTCGGTGCACTACGAAAAACTCTGTAGGTCGGAATCTGGATGCCCATAACATGCTCCACCTGATGCCCGTTGCATACGAAGGTGGCTGGGAGTATTATCATGCCATAGCGTTCAGACACGGCGACTTCAAACGGTTTGTGAAGGCTGTTGAACGGCTTCCAAGTGAACTTGTCGTTCTACGTAAATCAACTGTAGACGGCGCCATCGGAGGATCGATCACTGTATCCACAAGTGATCTATTTGCGAATTTGACGCGTAAACAGATTGAAGCTTTGTTGTCATCATATTTTATGGGATACTTTAGGTTTCCGAGAAAGGCGAATGTCTTGAATATTGCCAAGGCGAGACGTGTCCCTAGAACCACGTTTCAGGAGCATCTGAATAAGGCTGAGAATAGACTAGTTGAAAACATCGTTCCATATCTACGACTTCTACAAACAAAATCAGTGCATGGCGTGGCGTCAGTCAGGCATGGAGCTTTATCTGCCATAAGATCACGACCACCGACAGCGGAAACTGTGAAATCTCATCACTCCAGCCCATGATTATCTTGATCAAGTATTCTAAACCCTGGATAAATATACCGCGTTGGGCTATTCAAGCTATTGAGATGAGTTAGCCATTGAGAAAACTGTTCCTAATTCTATGTGCGTTATTGATTCTATTCCTGGGCATTGTCGTTTCCTTGAACCTTGGGCAATATGACCATATTAGTAAACCTGAAGTTGGGCTAAGACTTACTTCGATTACCACAGCGATAGGCGCTGTCGATAACGAAACAGATAGACAATCATTGTCCTACAGAGCTTACTTGTTTAATGGTTTAGAAGATGAGGTTTATGTAGATTGGGTTGAACCGCTTCTTCACGAAGAACTTTCAAAGAGATTGCTTACTAAAGACAGTAGAGTTGTTGTATCGATGCAACTTGCGCCTGGTGTTTCGATTGAAATTACGGGCAGCGTGATATTCTCATCAGAAGGCTTGTCCAAAGAGGAAATAGCCAAATGGGAACCGCTATTTACAGGAATTAAGGTATTATATCATAGGCAGGGGCACAGTGTCCAAGAAATCTTGCCAATTCCAGGAATAGTCATTACCAGTGCTCAGGTCTTGAAATATGGGTTACTCAACAAGAGTTGGGTGGTAGGCGCTGTCCAAGATATTGAGCATCGTTAAGATGAGTTTTGTCGAGTATAGACGTAACCCCGTCTTGCTCGTTCCACCTTTAGTCATGCTGATAGTAAGTTTTGGAAGCTCTCTGAAGCCGCTTTCTTGGTTACTATCTTTGACTGCACGATCAATGGCGGCTGGTGGTGTAACAGTGCCGAGACCATTGTTGAAACTTGAAGACAGGCAAGGGGCGTAATGATCGATTTCTACATGTAGATTTCTTGTTTCAGATCGTTCCTCCAATGTAGTCTCTTTTTCTGTTGGTGGATAACGGCGCCGCAGGCGACTGATTGTGACATGGGAAATTCGGCCTCGGAGATGAGACTCAATCTTTCGTGATGAGACGCCGAGCTCTAGTAGCCAAACGGCCATCCCAATATCTCGAGGATCGTGCCTATCTCCAGCGGGCATCTAGTCTCACCAGTTTGAGACATCGAATTGGGTACGGTGATGTTCTAGGAGATCCGACTGATGATGATTTTCATTGTGATTGGAACGGGAAATGTAAGCGGAGACCATACCGAGAAGTCTTTCCTGTAACAGACGAGTGGTTGGAAGCTATACGAAATTCTACAACTTCAGAATATGTTCCATTTCCTAAGCCCAAGGCTGTCACCATTGCAGGTACTGCGATATTTTTCTCTTAGAGATGTCGATGTCTTTGGAAACTCAAGAGGAATGGAGCGAGTTAAGCCAACCTGAGATGCCAACTCGAACTCTTGAAAACGACCCTACAGATCCAACAATTATTCAAGACGATGATACGTCCTGTGCACAATTGGATACAGATGTAGGTAATCTACACCGCCAAACCCTAGGTCACCGCGATGACCGAGGCCTCATTTGTCACACTGTGACAAATTTCTCCCCCCTTTTATTCCAAGGGGCATCGTGAGTGAAACATGATAAAGAAGCCAAGTCTAGAATAGATCTAGGAATGTCAATATGAGTCGAAAAGTGGAATTCAAACGAGGCGATCACGGTCGAATCGTAGAGATAGTTGGTGCCACAAGTGGAGCTGAAATACTCATTCCCTTCATTGACGACTTGAGGCCGCTGATGGAGCGATTGAACAACTCATCGAAGCGCTTGGAGTGGCTAACGTGCGCACTCATCATCCTAACCGTGGTATTAATCATAACGACCCTAAAAAGAATCGGTTAGCCCTGGACCTTCTCGAGAAGCTCTTAGAAATCTACACGGCTAAGATATAGTGTTTGGAGACGATAAGATGAGCGAGACGAAACGATGCCACTACTGCGGAGAACCGTTTGAGAGCCCCTACGCTTCAGATGTTTTGTGTGAGAAATGCCGGGACCAGCTTACGGCTTCACCATCCAAGTCACAGACGGAGACAAAACAAAAGAAACAATTAGCTGACGCGAGACACATCTGAAAATTTATATCGAATGATTCAGTAGACACGCGCGTCTCTTGCTGGTTGGAACCTCTCAAGCAACATTAGTCGCCAGTTCCAGGGAGATCTCCTTTTCTTCTAGGAACAAGGCTCCAGCCAGCAGAGCTCTTCCGGGAGCGTCTTTCAATTTGTAAGTCAAAGCTCTTTTAATCCAATTCAGTAGATTCTACTGGTTGAGTGGAGATCTACCCCTGCCCCCATGCATATCTATTCCGACCTAGATGAAGTCGGCTTTCCACCTGCAATCATCTAGTGCGGGGTAGACCTTCACCCACGTTGACGTTAGGCGTCGTGGACCTATAACGAATCTATAATCTTTTTATATACAGCCGCGCATTTGTGCAGCTGTGCAGTTGTACGTTTGTACGGCTGTGTAAAGGATTAGGTGTGTCTACAATGTTACCTGAACCAATACCTGAGTTGAAGGGTAAGGCACTGGAGAAGTTTCTAGAGTATGATCGTAGACCGCTCTCTAAAGATGAGGTCGAACTCTTAAGAAAAGCTGATGAGACCTTCAGGAAGCATCCGCCCAAGCTCTAGTCCGGTCTCAAAATGGCTATCGATGAGAAACTAGATTCCAACTTCATCGATTTTGTAAAACTGGCGCCACGACACAACCTCAAGGATTTCGACGCTACTGAAATTAATGGTTCTGACCCCGCAGGGTTGCAGGAGTTCATCCAAGAAGAAGCGTTGACACATCAAGCAGAGAATCTCGGAGTAACCTACCTAGTAACCTACAAGAATACGATAGTCGGCTTTCTCACTCTGGCTATGGGCAACATTCCAGCACGCAAAATAGATCTCGAGGAAGCTAAGGACAAGAGGACGAAACGTCCGTATCCCGCATTGCTCTTGGGAAGATTGGCTGTACATAAACCTTGGAGATCAAAAGGCATTGGAACATTCATGATGGACTGGGTGTCTGGCCTCGCTAGAGACCTCTCAAGATTCATTGGTTGCAGGTATATCTATCTGCACTGCGCGATGGATAAGACTGGATACTACGAGAGGCGTGGATTCATGTTATGCGAGGAAGACGAAGATAGACCACCAAAATGGATGTATAAGAAGATAGTCTGAAATCGTTCTGGTTTGTCGTCAGGGTCAGCGCGCCGTCTCGATCGGTCACATTCATTCAGAGATATAGGGGCAGCATGTGGGGATACTAGCGGCCAGTGAAAACCACAGATGACAGAAGCATCATTGTCCATCTGCTACCGGTGACACTGTAAGGAAGTTCGAGCCGAGTAAAAAACCAAGCGCCATACATTCCTTGGATCAATACAACCCGTTACGGTTTCCAGCGTCTTCCAAAAGCTCTTTCAAAGCCTGATACAACCTATTCATGAGGTTGATTCTCGTGGTAGAGTACGTAAAGAAGGCTTTGGATTTCTTTGAAAAACTTGAGGGAGTTGTACAGCTAAAGGTTCTTCATGACGCCCAAAAGAAGTCGCTCTTGGAGATTGAGAGTAGAAATGAAGAGAAAAAGTTCATGGGGATGTGCAAAACCTACAACAAGGCCGCCAGAGACGCTATCTCCAGAAAGTATACATTGGCGACTATTATCAAGGGCGGACAGTTCAAGTCGCTTCCATTTCCTCGGATGAGAATGATGTTCAGGGATGATCTTGTTGGAGAAGAACTCTACGAGAAAGATAGAATTGAAGATCTAAAGAAAGAGAAGAAGAATGTCTTTCTCTGGGATAACTTCGTCGTCTTCATGAAGAAGTTTCCTAATGGGAAGGCTGAACGCGACGAGTTGGTAATAATTCACACGCCAAGCGCAGAGATACCTGGAGAGCCATCTATGTTCGAGAATCTGGTTATGGGCGAGCCTTGCTCTGAGAGTGACCAAGTCATAAAGGGATGGCTCGGATTCGAATCTCAAGAAGGTATTTTCGGCACAATTCTAATAGGTTTCGACGGCGTGAAACAGTAAATCCAATTCATCTGGAAGACATGAGATAGTCTTAACAATTCTCATAAGAACGAGGTTATAGTTCACGTTTTCCTCAGTTAGGAGACAACTATTTCTTTCTGAATGAAGAACTGACAGACTGGACTCCCCTTATTGAATGTAAGTTTGATCTAGATGGATAACGGTCAGAGAACAATATTCCATGTTGATATGGATTCTTTCTATGCGTCAGTTGAGATTCGCAGGAACCCATCACTGAAGGGCCAACCCGTTATTGTGGGAGCTGACCCAAAGGGAGGAGCTGGACGTGGCGTTGTTCTTACCTGTTCATACGAAGCTAGAAAATTCGGTGTGAGGTCTGGAATGCCCATTTCAAAGGCCTACAGACTTTGCCCTAACGGGGTGTATCTTCCCGTAGACATGGATCTCTATCTTGAGGTATCCGAGAGAGTGATGAAGTTTCTCAAAACATTTGCAGACAAATTTGAACAGTGTGGAATTGATGAAGCATTTCTAGACGTCACACGCAAGGTGAAGGAATACAAAAACCCAGAGGATCTTACAAAGGCCATAAAGAAAGCCATCTATGAGAAAGAGGGGCTGACCTGTTCGATTGGAGTGGCTCCTAACAAATCTGTGGCTAAGATAGCTTCCGACTTCAAGAAACCTGATGGATTGACGATGGTTTCCCAAGATAACCTCCATGATTTCTTGGAAACACTTCCAGCTTCAAAGATAATCGGTGTCGGAAAGAAGACTGGAGAAGTGTTGAAACACATGGGGATCTATACGATCGGACAGCTTGCACGATATCCAAGAGAAGATTTGCGTCGAACGCTGGGTAAATATGGTCTGGAACTATGGAACATTGCAAATGGATTGGATGAGACCGAGGTACACGAAGGTGAACGCGAGCCGAAGTCGGTTAGTGGCGAACATACGTTTGAATCAGACGTAGACGATCTATCGATTGTAACGGAAACTCTATTTACTATTGGAACTAAACTGTACGATCAGCTTAGAGACTTCAAACTTCTCTTCAAGACGGTCACGTTGAAGATAAGGTTCGAAGATTTTGAAACGTTCACTAGAAGCAAGAGTCTTTCCTCGCATGTATTCGATAGAGACGTAATCGTCGAGACAGCTAGAAATCTTCTGAAAGAATTCGAGAAAGACAATAGGAAGATCAGGCTCGTTGGGATTAAAGTATCAAATTTTCGGAGATTTGAAGCCTCACCCCAATCGATTGAAAGCTTTCTTTAGTACGCGCTGAGCGAAGAATAGACAATCCGTATTTTGAGTACAATACGCTTAAGGTAATCATCTCTCATAGTACTTGATTGGTTCTTGGAGGGTCTATCAAACGACCGAGACTGAAATTAATTGGCACGAGTGGAGTGAAGAGGCGTTTCGAAAAGCGAAGGAATTGAAGAGGCCTATCCTAATGGACATAAGCGCCGTGTGGTGCCACTGGTGCCACGTTATGGACCGAACCTCGTACTCGGACAAGGAAGTCATCAGACTCGCAAATTCCAATTTCGTTCCCATTAGAGTCGACACTGACCAACGACCTGACATAAACAAAAGATACAACATGGGCGGATGGCCAACCACCGTGTTTCTAACGCCTAACGGAGACCTGATAACTGGAGCCACATATGTTCCACCTAATCAGATGAGAATTCTCATGCGACAGGTAAGTGACCAATATTCTCGATCCACGAAAAAACTCCAGCAGAAAGGAATCGTTGAGAAACGTGAATCAGAATCCGAGTTGGGAATTCTAACGAGGCTCGAACCTGAGGCGTCGGACCTCATCGTCAATGAAGTCGTCGATATGATGTTAGGAGCGTTCGATAACTTGTATGGAGGATTCGGTGACCAACCAAAGTTTCCTCAACCCGACACCGTCGGCCTAGCTCTGGAGCAATACAACCTCAACAAAGACCGCGGTCTCTACATACTGATCATAAAGACACTGAACAACATGGCTTCAGGTGGCATGTATGACAAGGAAGGAGGGGGCTTCTTTCGCTACGCAACCAGAAGAGACTGGAGTATCCCTCACTACGAGAAAATCCTTGAAGATAATGCAAAGCTCTTGACTATCTATCTCGATGCTTATCGCATTCTAGGAATCGAATCCTACAAAGAAGTTGTTCAGGAGATCGTTGGCTACATCGAATCCACATTAAGCAACAAAAAGATCGGGGGCTTCTATGGCAGCCAGGATGCCGACGAAGAGTATTACCAATGCAGCCCATCGGAGAGGGAGAAAAGAGCTCCACCCAAAGTAGATACAAACATCTACGTTGGGTCGAACGCACTGATGGCGTCCGCATATCTTCTTGCATCAGTAATACTTCAGAAACAAGATCTCCAAGAGTTCGCGATCAAAACAATTCACTTCCTCCTTAAGAAATGTCGTAACAGGAATAGTATGATGTATCACAGTTACAGTAGTGATGGACCGAAACCGCCATACCTTCTAATAGATCAAGTGCTGATGGCGAAATCTCTCCTCGAAACCTACATGTACTCGTCGGAAAAATCATTTTTGAAAGAGACTGAGGATCTTGTCAAGCTTGTCTTAGACAATTTCTATGATGTGAAGGCTGGAGGATTCTACGACACACTCTTTGAAAATGATTCGATCGGAGCTCTCAAGGTAAGAGAGAAACCTATCGATGAGAACAGTGAGGCGGCTGAGCTTCTTGTGAAATTATACGATCTGACAGGGCACCAGGAATACGTTGAGAGGGCTAGGGAGACGCTTGGTGTATTTGGAGAAATCTACAGGGGATACGGCATCATGGCATCTAGTTACGCGCAGTCGGTCTACAGGTTTGCGGCTCCGGCAACTACGATAACGGTTATCGGTCCTAAGAGCAATCCTGCGACAACAATTCTAAGCGATGTATCTTTGAGATTCTACGCAGCAAGAAAGTCGGTTCAAGTTCTAGATCCCTCAGTCGACAGGGATAAGATATCTGTTCTTGGATACCAAGTTTCAGACGTACCTACAGCCTACGCATGCGTAGGACAAGTATGTCTTGAACCAATAACAAACCCTGAGGAGTTAACATCAAAGCTCTCGGAAACAAGAGTGGGCTAACGAGCCCAAGTGAGTATACTCTTTCGCTGTCTTCTGCGTCGTTTCTAATACCGGCTCTTGTTTTCTCTTCCTAAAATAGGGAATTCCGACATGTCCGATTATGATTCCTATTACGATTCCAATTATCGTGAAGACTGGTAGAGCGAGCACTTGGTTTCTCGCGTCGATCACGGCTTCCCTGGACTTCTCTGCTGCGCTTCTCGCGTACTGCATAGCTGAGATGTAGTTCATTCTTGAGTATTGTTGCTCAGCATTTTTCAAAAGGTCCTCAGCTGAGTTGAGTTTGTCCTGTAACTCAAGTGAAGTTAATCGATCAGCCAGAATCGCCTTTGTCTCTCTCAGCCTTGATGACGCTTCCATTATGAACTGGTCTGCTTGAGCCCTTTGCACAGCGTCACGGTCGAATTGGCTGAAGTTGTATTCCCATGTGTAGTAACTCATAGCGGACGAAACGTAGTCGCCTAAGGAGCCATATTGATGTGGGTGCATTAATCCAATCATATGCCCCGACTCGTGAATTATGACTTGTGTATATCCAATTCCCTTATTGAGTTGGGGCGGATCAACATCGTTACCCAATATGAAGTCGGAGTGAGCCAAGCCTATCATCGCGAGGTCTCCGAGTGAGATACCGTAGAGATCCTTGTTGAATGTGGGGTCGTCCATAACATACCACTTGTAGGTGTAGCCGAAATGGAGTGTTCCAGAGAATGCGAATGCAAAGACTGGAACGGTGAACTCTCTCTCGTCGCGACGATAATCAGGTACAAACATCTTCAGATGAGTCTGAAGATAACTATAGATGGACCTTAGGTCGACGTATGGGCTCCCGCTAGAGTTTTCACTCTTGTAGGTGTATTTCAATATCTGTTCTTGAAGTTCAGGATACTCTGAAACGTCTTTGATTTTGACTGCAGTTTCAACCCTAGAATATGGGAAGAGTTGTTCAAATGCCTCAGTGATCCACTCAGCGTTGACGGTGGACCTTATTGTGACCTCCTTCTTCTCATCGTCGGTTCTATTGTCCAAGATGTAGGCCACAATTCTATAACGATCACTATAACGAGGAGCATAGACAAACTGGGGAATGGCAAAGTTCTTCACAGCTTCCACTATGTAATCGGATATGTACTCTGACAACCATCGTCTCCCAAATTGCGTCTTGAGATCGATGTTGAAAACCTTCAACGCTACCTGCAATGGAACGTAGGGAAGGTCTGATTGGGTTGCCCACGTCCAATACTCCGGTCCGGCGCTGAGGTCAAGATACCACAACCTGTGCGCGCCGCCCCATGCAACAGCAAACTCTCTGTATCTGGGTCTGTAGTCTCTATCCCAATCTTGATAGTAAACACTGTAATAGTGAGGAGTCGGTGGAAAAGACTTCGGTTCGTTCACTTGATCATAGGTTGTTGATTGAAGTTCAGTTAGATTGGCTATGATGAACGTATAGCCGTTCTCAGGTAGGCCACCATAGTCGGCGCTGTTATCGTAAAACCATCCTTCAACTTTGCGAGCGTCAAAAAAGAGATTGTATGTGAGCATGTCCCACCATGGATTGTAGGTTGGCCTTTCACGGCCAATTTCCTTGAGGTAAGCTACCAACTGATTCTTGAAAGCCGGCTCTGCAAAGACAAAGTCGTACTTGATGTTGAAGAAGACTCCAGTGTTATTGTCGCTCACGATTATCGAATTCGTTTGACTATCGGGAAGATTCTCTTTCCACATAATATACTTGGTTTCAAGGACGTCTGAATTCAAGCCAACGAATACAACCTTTATCGTCAAAGGAACGATTCTCTTAGAAGTGAAACTCGTCCACGTGCTGTTATCTGAAGAGCCAAAGCTGGAAAAGTTCGGTACTGTTGAAAGAACAGCCAGTACGATGAAGATCCATGCAATCTTTTTCAATCGTATCTACCAACTAGCGATCCTACTGCTACTTGCCAGCCTATTTCAATGTTTATGACTCAAACAGCAAATGGTGTACACCAAAAGTGAACTAGCCTTAAATCTCTTCAAGATGAGGGAAGTTCCATTGTTAAATAGCAGATAGATCAAGCAGATATTAGGAAGTGTATCGAAATGAGGCAGTCCGTCGTTCGCGCCGTTCTAGTTGCGGCCTCTCTTGCCTTGGTACTTTCAATCATTTCAACGGCAGGTGTTGTGAATTACATCAACTCATCCCGTGCGGATCCTGGGCCTTACACTTTTTCATTCACAACAAATGGTTTGCCATCATTCTACTATGCTAAAATATGGATTGATGGAGCCTATAATACAACAGTCTACGGCGGCCAAACGATTGCCTACGTAAGTAATGACACTCTCTCACATACGGTTCGTATTGAAAACTATGTGCCGAATGGATATCCATACTACTCTGGTTTTCCATGGTATTCCGGCTATAACTGGGTATCCTTCTACTGCCCAGACAATGTGTGGTCATTCTCAAGCGGGGGGTCCCACACCTTCTATTATCTCACTCTATTCTATCTTCAAATTCAATCCGAATACGGGCCAGCAGCAGGCGCGGGATGGTATCCTGCTGGAACATGGGCTCCCATCTCAGCCAAGGATATCGTACCAGGTGGAACAGGGACACAGTACAGGTTCGACTCTTGGTCTGGAGCACAGTTCTCAGCAGATCCGCATCAACCATCAAACTCCGTACTTATGGACAATCCAAAAACGATAACAGCAAATTGGGTGACGCAATACAAACTGACAATTAGTTCAGCCTACGGAAACCCGGTTGGCGACGACTGGTATGACGCGGGATCGTCAGCAACTGCTTCAGTGACAACACCGGTCGACGGCGGTACAGGTACACGATATAGCTTCACCGGCTGGACTGGAGATGTGACGTCGACATCGCCAACGCTTTCGATAACAATGGATTCTCCTCACACGCTTACAGCCAGCTGGAAAACACAATGTCTACTAACGATCAATCCGAACGGAGGAACAGTTGATCACACCACTGATTGGTATGACGAAGACTCTTCGGTCACTGTGAGTGCAACTACGGTTGCAAACGTGGTCTCGAACCAGTCACGTCTAAGTTTCAAGGGATGGACCGGAGATGTGACCTCAACATCACCGAGTATAACGGTCCTTATGGATTCGCCGAAGAGCCTAACCGCCAATTGGAATGCACAATACTATCTAAGAGTGGTATCAAGCTACGGCAAAACAAGTGGCGAAGGCTGGTACAACGCTGGATCAACTGCCAGTTTCTCAGTTAGTCCAAATAAGGTTCCGATCGACATCTGGGGGTACTTGGGAGCAAATCATATCTTCTCATCTTGGACTGGAGACGTTAGCACGACCTCATCAACATCCACTATCGTCATGAATGGACCTAAGACCGTTACGGCAGTCTGGACAGACAACTATGTGTGGACATATGCCGCGGCCTCTGTCTTTACAGGCGTCGCTGTATTTGGTGCGGCGGTGTGGAAACGATCTGCCATAGCCCCTCACGTCAGACCATTCGTAAGGAGACTCTATAGAAAGAAGACGCCAAACCTTGGTACCGAGCAGACTTTGAAACCGACACCTCAAGCCGTCTCAATCTCGGGCTTGGTGAGAGTCTGTCCAAGATGTAGAACTGAGGTTGCTGAGAAAACAGAGTACTGTATAGAATGCGGAGAGAAACTAGTGTAAATTCCGCGGTGACGTACTCGCGAGTCTCTGCAACTCAATGCTAGCCTAAGTTCTGTAACATTTTTTCATTGCGCAAACATTGAATACTGGAGTTCTAAACATACTAGAACCCAGTTCAATGGAGTAGACGATCATGCCCTATTACTGTACCGAGTGTGGTGGAGAACTCTCATATGACATGTCGCTTAAACAATACAGCTGTAAGAGTTGTGGATTGACTTTCACCTTCCAACAGATTGTGGAGGCGAAAGAGAAGATGCTTGACTCGAAAGCCACAAGCGACGATGAGAAGAAGAGGAGACAGAAAGAGTATCTAAAATGGTGGCTGTCAAAAAAGTAGATTTCCAGAAATCTGCGGGATCTTCTTCACTCTGCACGATTGAACTTCTATGCATAGGTAACGAGCTCTTAATCGGCAAGACGCTTAACACAAATGCACAATGGGTTGCAGAACGAATAACAAGGTTAGGTGGTAAGGTCTCTCGAGAAACTACAGTCAAGGACAATCTAGACGAGATAGCCTCTTCGATTCGAGATGCAGTGAAGAGAAAGCCCGATTTTATTATTACTTCTGGAGGACTTGGACCGACCCATGATGATATGACACTGCAGGGAGTGGCCAGAGCAGTCGGCCGTCAAGTTCAACTCAATCGAACGGCTATTCAATTTATGAAGGCACATTATCGGAGGGTCGCTCCTACGATAATCATCCAATTGAACAAGCCGAGGCTTAAGATGGCTCGTTTAC
>Ga0315280_10004941_pt1 | contig 19343 bp, 19 predicted proteins | sample YL17G06_40_MG_FD_203697 | JGI IMG/M metagenome (GOLD analysis project Ga0315280, IMG submission 203697) | Sediment microbial communities from Yellowstone Lake, YNP, Wyoming, USA - YL17G06_40 | ecosystem: Environmental > Aquatic > Freshwater > Lake > Sediment | place: USA: Wyoming | collected... | reverse complement strand
CTCACCCGGCTCGCCGAGGGCTCGCCGACCTCTCCCTGCGAGGGAGAGGGGTTGGCACGCGCGTGGCCTATACCAACCAAAATGGAACATACCCTGCGCTGCGGGTATGTTCGCGGAGTGTGGGTGAGGGGCCGACCTGTAGGGCGGCGATTCCTATCGCCGCCGGTAATCCGGCGGGTGGCTAGGCCCAAAGGGCCGCCATGGCGGTTTCGCCTAGCCACGTGGGAACGCCCGCTCTACAAAGACCCACGAACATCGAACACACCCTGCGCTGCGTCGAGCCGCGACGACAAATGGCGTTGCCGGTGCACGCTCGGTCGGTCGACGCGCCCTGCGATCGCGGTGTGGTCGCCAGAAGACAACGGCCCGCCCCGACTCCTCGGGGCGGGCCGCGCAATCTGCCAGCGCGCCGCGGCGCATCGCCTGGCCGCGCGCTTACTGGAGCTGGTTGGGCGTGGTTATCAGCGCGAGCATGTCGTAGAAGCCGATCCGCATGTACTTGACATGCCCGTCGACGAATGCCGCCGGCACCGCAATGGGCAGCGTCGGCGGTTCAATGGTTATGCCGAGCATCCCTGCGAGCTCCACCGGCAGCACGTGGCTGAACACATAGGCGTCGCTGTACCCCTCGTGCTCGCCGTAGGAGTTGCAGCTCACCATCATCTTCCATACCGGGTTATCGAAGATTCCCAAGGAATTGCCGCAAACCCAGTATTGCGATGGATCGGCGTCCCACGCGACGTAGGTGAGCATCTGCGCGATGACCCATATCCCGCCCGGGGCCTCGAGGTAGTCCGAGGCAAGGGCGCCCGGGACGGAGTAGGGATAGTGCATGCAGCCCCAGTAGTACGAGCCGGTGTACTCCCAGTACTCGTTCTCCCCGGTGTAGGGATTGAGCTTGGGGTGCGTAAAGTTCCCCGCCTTGAGCACCCCTTGCGCCGGGCCGGAGGTCAATTGCTGAGTCTGTATCATGTATGGCGGGTAGCGGCGAATGAGGGTGGGGCACTGGAACAGATCAATGCTCTTGACGTAAGGGCGCAGCAGGTCCGCGAGCTGCCAGTAATCCTTGGACCCAAGGCCGAGGCCGAGGGCGTCGGACACCTTGATCTGATCGTTGGCGGGGTCGATGGCGTGGGCAGTGGCGTGGTATCCGGTTGGGGCCGCTATCGGCAGCACCTCGTCATAATCCTGTGCATACATGATCGCCGCCAGTGCGATCTGCTTCAGGTTGGACAGGCACGTCGCCTTCCGCGCCGCCTCGCGCGCCCGGGCGAACACCGGGAACAGAATAGCAGCCAGGATTGCGATGATCGCAATCACCACCAGCAGCTCAATCAGGGTGAAACCGCGGTTCTTTCGCACCGTACTTCCCTCCTTGTCCATGGAAAGGTAGCCTGATTGTTCCGGCGATACTCTATGCTAACCCCCCGGCTTGGGGCACGCACCACCCTCAGCGCGTCATCGTCGCCGATCCGCGTGGCGTGCGCCGGCGGCGAATTAGGCGCGCCCTGACCTGGCGTCGCACTAGCTTACAAACAATCGGTCGGATTTGTCAACATCTTTGCCCATGCCCGCTTGACTTTATTCACCCTTCTTGTCGGTTCTAAACTATATCCCGTGCGAACGCGGTTCCCTCCGGGCCGCAAGCGCCGTTCGACCCGCGCGGCTCTCCCACGCGCCGTGATGCGCGCAAGCGACAGGAAAAGCCTACCGCGCCACGTAATACTCCAGTGCTCACGCTTGCTTGGTGCCGAGATTATGACTCACCTGCATATCCCAGACGGCGTGCTGCCGGTGTGGCTGTGGCTGAGCGGCGCGGCGGTCGCGGCGGTCTTTATCACCGCGGCGGCGCGGCGCATGTCGCGGCCGCCGTTCGCGCGCCGGCTGCCCTTGCTCTCTATGACCGCGGCCTTCATGATCGTCGTCATGAGCCTGCCCATCGTCCCGGGCGGCTATGACATCCAACTGGCAGCGGTCGCGGGCATCATCCTCGGCCCGGCCGCGGCGGTCATCGCGGCGTTCGTAGTCAACCTCTTGCTCGCGCTCATCGGCCACGGCGGCATCACCGTCGTCGGCTTGAACACCATCATCATGGGCAGCGAAATGGCAGCCGGATGGGTGCTGTTCCGGGCCTTCCGATCCTTCCTCAGGCCGGCGCTCGCCGGCGGCGCCGCGGCCTTCCTGGCGATGGTCATTGGCACCGGCCTCATGATCGGCATTGTCACCCTCGGTCTGGCCGCGGTCGGCGAGCTGCCCCTGGAGCATATCGTGGTCGTGGGCCGGGCCGCGCATCACCCATCCCACCTGGCGGCGCGCGCCGGCGAGGCCAGCCTGCGCAACCTTTCCATCGCCCGCTTCGCAGTCTTGGTTCTCATCGTCGGGTCGTTCGGCTGGACGCTCGAATCAGTCATAAGCGCGATCATCGTGCGCTTCATCGCGCGGGTCAAGCCCGATCTCGTGGGATTGGCGCCAGTACATGAGCCAGTTTGACGTCGCGATAATGGATTACTGGTCGACTTCCGGACGCAGCTTCCTGCACCGCGCCGGGCCGGCGGCGAAGGTGCTCATGGCCGCGGGCTTCGTCGCTGCGGTCGTCATCACCCGCAATGTTGCGCTCCTGGCTGCGATCTACGTCACCTGCGTGGCGCTGCTTGCCGTCGCGCGTGTGCCGCCGCTGAAGGTCATGGCCATCGCGTCGTACCCCGCCTTCTTTGCCTTGCTATTCGTCATCGGCGAGTGGGACGGAACCTGGCAGACGCCGGCGCTGATCTTCGGCCGCGCCCTTGCCGCGGCGACAAGCCTGGTGACCTTGCTTGCCACCACGCCCTACCCGCGCGTCTTCGGTCTGCTATCGCGTTTCCTGCCGCATATCGTCGGCGAGGCGCTGTTCCTGACCTATAAGTCGGTCTTCATGCTGCTCGACATGGCCGGCAACATGGTCACCGCGACGCGCGTGCGCTCCGGCCTCCAGCTTCGGCATCCGCTGACCAACCTGCGCAATCTCTCGTTGGCAACGGGCAAGCTGCTGATTCATGCTTTCGATCGCAGCGAGCGCGAGTACGACATCATGGTCGTGCGCGGCTACCGCGGCCAGATCGCGGCGCCCGAGAGAATATGGCAGGGCTGGGCCACGGACGCGCTGCCGGTTGCGCTCGGGGCAGGGGCGCTTGCCGTCGCGATCATCATCCGATGGAACGCATAGTCAAGGTCAGTTGCATACGGCACGTCTACCCCGACCGCACCGAGGTCTACCTGTGCGGGCTGGACATGGTCGTCAACCGCGGTGACCGCGTGGCCATCGTCGGCCCCAACGGCGGCGGCAAGTCCACCATGCTGCATCACATCATCGGGCTGCTGCGCGCACACGAGGGCGAGGTGGATGTCTTCGGCGTCGATCCCTCGCGCGAGTACGCCCGCATCCGCGAGCGCATCGGCGTGGTGCTGCAGAACGCCGAGGAGCAGCTCATCGCGCCCACGGTGCGCGATGATGTGTCGTTCTCGCCGCGCAACTACGGCTATCCGCCGGAGCGCGTCGACGCCATGGTGGACGCGGTGCTCGGCGAGCTGAGCATCACGCACCTCGCGGACCGCATCTGTCACTACCTCAGCGGCGGCGAGAAGCGCAAGGTGGCGCTCGCCGGCGCGCTCGTCACCCGCCCCGAGCTGCTCATCCTCGACGAGCCTTACGAGGGACTCGACCCCCACAGCAAGCACGAGATGATCGACCTGCTCAACCATCTGCATGACGAGCACGCCCTGTCTATCGTTTACACTACGCACGAGGTCAATATCGTGCCGCTGATCTCCGATCGCGTCTACGTCGTCACCCGCGACGGGGTCATCTTCGAGGGTACGCCCGAGGAGACGTTCGCCCAGCACGATCTGCTTGATCGCGTCGGCCTGGAGCAGCCCACGCTGGCCGAGCTGGCCTACGTCTTGCGCCAGCTCGGGGTGGAGCTGCCATTGCCGGTGAGGGTGGAGGATGCGGCGAAGGTGATCGCAAGCGCGGTACGCCAGGGAGCGCGAGTGAGTCAGGGAGGATCGTGAGCGTGGCGCCGGGACTGGACGAACATGACGCCGAGCAGGTGCGCTGCCTCCAGCTTGGCGGGCCGGTAACGTTCAACTACTGCCGCCGCGTCAACCGCGGCCTGCCGTGCCGGCTCATCATCGGCTGCTGGCATGGGCGCCTCGACATCGTCGCTTTCCTGACCGAGCACTTCAGCGCCGATGAGCTGCGCCAGGCCCTCGCGCCCCCGCCGGGCAGCAAGCTCGAGCGGCTGGTTGAGCTTGTTGAGCGGTCGAAGGCGGCCAGCGACGGCGCCCCTGAGGAGCATTAGGGAGCGGGGACAGTTATCCATTTCGGGTGAACGACCCGGAACATGCCTAAACACCTTCGGGGAGTAGGTGACTGTCGCCGTTACTACCCCGCCAGCGCCGGAAAGCATCGCGTCGCATTGGCGCTGGTTATCGCGGCTACTTCCTCCACCGCCGCGCCCCAACATTGCGCGACCGCTCGCGCGATAAGCGGCAGGTAGGCCGGCTCATTGGTCTGGCCGCGGTACGGGTCCGGCGCCAGGTAAGGGCAATCCGTTTCGAGCAGTATGCGATCGCGCGGCGCGCCCCGCACGACCGCGCGCAGCCTTTCCCCGTTGCGGAATGTGACCGGCCCGGCGATGCCGATGTACAGCCCCAGCTCCACCGCCCGCCGCGCAATCCCCTCGTCGCCCGAGAAGCAGTGAAGCACCCCGAGCCGGCACTCGCTCTCGGCCCAGATTGCCAGCACCTCGTCGTTCGCCTGGCGCGAGTGGACGATCACCGGCAGGCCGAGTTTCTTCGCCAACTGAAGGTGCGCGCGAAACGCTTCAACCTGGACCTGGCGCGGGCTGCGGTCGCGGTAGAAATCGAGGCCCGTCTCGCCGATGGCCGCCACGCGGGGCAGCTCCGCCAGCCGCCGCAGCCGATCAAGCGCTTGAGGATTGACCTTCGACGCGTCGTGAGGATGAATGCCCGGCGAATGCCAGACGCTCGGGTGGTCGGCGGCGAGCCGCGCCCCGGATTCGCTCGTCGCCAGGTCGAAGCCGACGGTGATGATGCGACCCACGCCGGCGGCGGCCGCGCGGGCCGCGAGATCGCCGCCGCCGTTATAGTCAGGGTGGGTCAGATGCGCATGCGTGTCTGTGAGCTGCGCCGATGCGCTCACCGAGCCTTACCTGGTCGAGGCTGCTTGTACTGGCCCGCGGCGCGGCGAATCCGCATGTACCTGAACAGGCTTTGCTTGTTGCCGGGCACCGTCTTGCCGCCGAGGAACGCGCGGCCGACAGCGCGCGTCGAGACGACGATGAACACCCCGCGCAGCGATCGCCCGACCATCATCGGGTTGCCGGGCATGTCGGTCTGGCCGATCATTGCCAGCGAGTACTCGCCAAAAGCGTCGGTCCTGATGTTGACCTGGCCGCTGTAATTGGCGGCGCCGAAACCGGCAGCGGAGTCCGGGACGAACGAGTTCGCCGCGATGGAATCGGGGAACAACGCCACGGCCTGGGCAGTGCTGGATGCCGAGCCCAGGGCGCTCACCGCGCCCACTCCGCCGGGCACGATCTGATCTCCGTCCTGTGGCGTGAGCAAGTTGATGACCGGGGTTGCGCTCTTCACCCAGGCCGCCGCGGTGAACTCCGCCGCCAGCCGCCAGACGCCGTCGAAATCCTTGATCCAGACCTGGCTCAGAGAATTGTCGCTGGGCTCGAACTGGAAATTTCCGGGCGGCTGGTCGAGGGCGGAGACGTCAACGTCCATGAGGGCGGTGAACTCTGCCGACGCCGAGGCCAGATCGGGCGCGACAATGTCCACGGTCTGGTTGACGAGCCGGAAATTGGCCATGTTCTGCAAGTCGGCGACGACCGCGGCGACGTGGTCGGCCTTGTTCTGTTCGTCGAACGCGTAGTCCGCGGAAACGAAGTCGGCGATCAACGTCGGCTTCTGCTGCGCCCAACCCGAGAAGTACTCACGCATGCTGGCGAGCACAGCATCGCGATCAGGATTACCGTGGTCGCCACACCCTGCGAACAGCCCCAGCGCGAGGACAACCAACAGCAGCAGCATCCACCGTTTCATCTTCCTTACCTCCACAACCGGGCGCCAAGTCACCTGACTGCACCGCTTCCTTGGGTCGCGTTCACATTCGAGATGGGGCGCGCAATCCCCTTGAGGCGCGGGCGCCATTTTTCGGCGAGAGCAGCGGACAAGAGCGAATCCGGGCGATGATGTGGCGCGACGCCGCACAGTTGCGTTGTCCGGCTCGCGCGAGCGCGAGCTCGGTAATGCGGCCGGCGCAGCCGCGCCGGCCGCATTTAGTCGGCCTCGGCGTCCGCGCCGCTGAGCCGCCGCGCCATGAGGTGGGCGTCCTCGCCACTTCCATAGTAGCCCGGCAGCGTGCGCTCGACCGCAAAGCCGAACCTCTCGTAGAGCGCTTTCGCGCGCGGGTTGCGCACACTCACCTGGAGGATGACGCGCTGCACGCCGATGCGCTCAAGGTAGCCCAGCGCCTGGCTCAGCAGGGTCGAGCCGATCGCGCGTCCGCGCATATCCTCCCGCACGGCAAAGGTTGGCAGCTCCGCCCGCGCGCGGCGCACCGACTCGCGCCGCACGACGATATAGCCCACCACTTGGCCCTCAGCTTCAGCCACCATGAAGCCCTCGCCGGCATTCAGCACCAGGTAGAGCAACATGCCTGGACCGAACGCATGCCGGCCGAAGTACTCCCGCTCCATGACGGCGATCGCGCGCAGGTCGCCCAACCTCGCCCGGCGATATGTGACCTCGGCGTTCATGCGATAATGATCCCGCGCGTGGTTGGGAACGGCAGCGACTCGCCGCGAGCGACGGTGACCACCAGGCGCCCCAGGGAGTCAATGCCCTGGGCGATTCCGATCCGCTCGCCGCGCGACGACCTGACCTCGCGCCCAGGCGTCGCGTCTAGCGCTCGCCAGGCGGCCAGGATCTCGTCAACCGCGCCGGACTCGATCAGATCGAGCCCGCGCTGCGTGCGATCGCACAGCTCGCCGAGCAGGGCGTCAAGCGAGATCACGCGACCGGCTTCCTCCGCCAGCGACGCGGCTGAGGCGCGTAGGCCAGCCGGCAGGCTGGCGCATGAAACGTTGGCGTTAACGCCAACGCCGATCGTTGCCCACGCGATGACGCCGCGCGCCGCGGAGGTTTCGACGAGCACGCCGCCCACCTTGCGCCCCTGAACCAGCAAGTCATTGGGCCACTTGATCCTGATCGAGACGCCGGATACAGCCGCGCCGGCCTCGCCGGCGGCAACCACGGATGCGATGTTGAGAAGCCCGGCTTGCGTCACTTCCAGCTTCGGCCGCACCAGGAGTGAGGCCCACAGCCCGCCGGGGGGAGACGCCCATCGCCGCCCGCGCTGGCCGCGCCCGCGAGTCTGTCGGGCGGCGATGATGACCGTTCCGTGCGGCTCGCCGGCGCGCAGGAGCTCCTTGCCCAGGTCGTTGGTCGAGGGCGCGGAGCCCAATCGGATCACCCGCGCGGCCATGAGGGGGCGAAGTGGGGGCGGAGGCGCTGCCATGAGGCCCGCTACTCCAGTTCGAGCGCGATGTCGAGGGCGGCTGCGGAATGTGTCAGCGCACCGACGGAGATGAAATCGACGCCGGTCTCGGCAATCGCTCGAACGTTGTCCAGGGTCACGCCGCCGCTGGCTTCGCAGGTCGCGCGCCCGCGCGCGGCCTCGACCGCACGCCGCATCTCCGCCAAGCCCATGTTGTCGAGCAGCAGCGACTCGGCGCCCGCGTCCAGCGCCTCGCGCACCTGGTCCAGGGTCTCGACCTCGATCTGGATCTTCATGCCGTGGGGCGCGCCGCGCCGCGCCGCCGCCACCGCGGCGGCGACGCCGCCGGCGACGCGCAGGTGATTGTCCTTGATCAGGATGCCGTCGTAAAGCCCGAAGCGATGATTGCATGCTCCGCCCAGCGCCACCGCCCACTTGTCAAGGCAGCGCAGCCCCGGCGCCGTCTTGCGCGTGTCGAGGATGCGCGCCGCGGTTCCCTCCACCGCGTCCACATAGCTGCGCGTCAAAGTCGCGATGCCCGACATTCGTTGCAGAAAGTTGAGCGCCGTCCTTTCGGCGGTTAGCACCCCGCGCGCCGGCCCGGCTAGCTCGGCGATGCGCTCGCCTTCAGCGACGGCAGCGCCATCCTCCGCGCGCGCGCGAAACGCGATGGCCGCGTCCACTTCTTCAAACACCGTCCGCGCGACCTCCAGCCCGGCGATGACCCCCGGCCGCCGCGCGACGACGACCGCCTTACACGTCGCTGCCGCGGCAACCACGCTCCGCGTGGTCACGTCCCCGCGGCCGATGTCTTCCGCCAGGGCGCGCAGGACAAGCTCGCGTATCATTGGCTGCGTTGGCGCGATCATCGGAAAGTCACGACCCGCCGATTCGGTGTTTGAAGCCGTTGGCTGCCATCGCCGACGCTTTTACGTCAGCCGCACCGAGCTTACCAGCCAGCGCAGGAAACCCACCGCCACGAGCCCCATCGCCTCTGGCGCCATTGGCTCGCCTTGCGAGCTTTCGACCCGGGTGCGGCTGGAGGTTTGCTGCTTGTCGGCGACGATGTCCAACTGGATATCGGTGACACTTTCGAGCTCATGGGCGCTGATGCGAACGAGCACCTCGCCGCTGGTCCCGAGCCACGCGGCCGCGATAATGTTGGAAAGCCCCGGGAATGCGTGCATGGCGTCGGCCGCATCGCCCTGAAATACCTGGCGCAGCCCATCGGTCGCGCTAGTCTCGCGCCCGCGCATGAAGGGCGCCTGCGCCAGCACCGCGACCGGGCAGGCGATGCTCAGCGTCACCTGCGCGCCGGGCGTCGCGCCTGATGTGTTGAGGCTGCCGGTCCCGGTGAGCAGCGCGTTGGCCGCGTAGATCGCGAGCCCGCGCTCGTGCGCGAGACGCGCAAAGTCGTCGCGCGCCAGTATCGCCGCCGGGTTGGTCACCAGGATGTCCCGGCCGCCATTGATTGCCGCCATCATAATCGTCGGCGCCACGTGGCGATTGGTGGCCTCGATTACCAGGTCCACCGAGGCGACCAGGCCATTGAGCGACATCGAGCGCGCGGGCCGCTTGAGCTGAAAGAGCAGGTCCTGCGCCCGGTCGGCGTTGGTATCGCAAATCGCGGACAGGTCGGCATGGACGCGGCCGCCGTCGATCCCGAAGCAGATGCTGCGGCCCACGCGCCCGCACCCCACCACCCCGACGCGCATGAATGGCCCCGCAGCTAACGGTTGATAAGTGGACATGTCCGGTCTAGCCTGGATTACTCGCGACGAGCGTGTGGCGACTGCACGCCGTCATTCCGAGCGCAGCGAGGAATCCCCTATCGTTGGCGCTTCCTGGTAGGGGATTCCTCACTCCGCCTTGCTCCGTTCGGAATGACATGAATAATCCGGGCTAGGCTCAATGGTGTTCGTTTAGTGTCATCCTGAACGAAGCGAAGGATCTTGCCCGGGCAGACGACCCCTCCAAGATTCTTCGCCTGCGGCTCAGAATGACATCATTCTCTGCTGACCGAACAGCATTGGGTTCACGCTATCTCCAGCATCCGCGCCAACGCCCGGCGCGCCCGCGCCGCGATCTCGGTCGGCACCTCCACCTGCCCCGACAAGTCCTCCAGCGACCACAGCACTTTCTCGAGCGTAATGCGCTTCATGTTGGGGCAGATCGCATGCCGCGATACCGGAAAGAACTCCTTCTCCGGCGCTTCCTTCTTCAAGCGATGGATGATGCCGACCTCGGTCGCGACCAAGATGGTCTGCGCCGGGCTCTCGCGCGCGCGGCGGATCATGCCACTGGTGCTTAGAACCTGGTGCGCCCGATCGAGCACCTCCGGGCGACACTCCGGATGGGCGATAACCTCGGCCCCAGGATGCTCGCGCAGCGCCCGCTCGACATCCTCGGCCGTGATCTTGTTGTGCGTCGGGCAGTAGCCCTGCCACAGCAGCAGCCGCTTCTGCGTATGACGCTGCACCCACAGGCCAAGGTTATGGTCGGGGACGAAGATCACCTCCGGCCCCGCTGCCGCCTCCGTTACCCGCGCCGCGTTCGACGACGTGCAGCAAATATCCGTCTCGGCCTTGACCTCGGCCGAGGTGTTGACATAAGCCACCACCGGGTCGCCGCGGTGCGCCGCTTTCAGCGCGCGCAGCTCCTCGGCGGTAATCATATCGGCCAGGGGACAACCCGCGCGAGGCTCCGGATGCAGCACTGTCTTCTCCGGTGACAGCACCGCCGCGGTTTCGGCCATGAACCTCACGCCGCAGAAGACGATCACCTCCGCATCCGTACGCGCCGCCTGCCGGCTCAGCTCGAACGAATCGCCGGTGAAGTCCGCGATGTCCTGAATCTCCCCGGGCTGGTAGTTATGCGCCAGAATGACGGCGCGCCGCAGGCGACGCAGCTCGCCGATGCGCATAACCAGGGGATCGGCCGCGGTGGCCGTTATCGGGGCGTTGGTCACGGGGGTAATCGCTGGCTCAGGGCTGGCCCGCCGTCTCGACGGTTGTGCCGCGCGCGACATCGCTGATGCGGTTGTGGTCATCCACGCGCACCACGGTCGGCTGCCAGTTGCGCGCCTCCTCCATCGTCACCCAGGCGTAGGCGATAAGCGTTACCTTGTCGCCGACATGGCCGAGACGCGCCGCCGGGCCGTTGAGGCAGATCGTGCCCGAGCCGGGCTCGCCGACGATGACGTAGCTCTCCAACCGCTCGCCGTTGCTGTGATTGAGCACCTGCACCCGCTCGTGAGGCAGCATGTCCGCCGCCTTCATCAGCTCCTCGTCGATGGTGACGCTGCCGGCGTAGTGAAGGTTAGCGTCGGTCACCGTCGCGCGGTGTATCTTCGATCGGTACAAGTTGACGAGAGCCATAGTTCTCCTCGTGTGGCCGCCGGGCGCGTGCAGCGTTCAGACGCCGCGACCTTCATAGCATCATTCGCGCCCAGGCGACCGCTAACCTGCTAGATAACGCCGCAGCCCCTCTCCCTTACAGCTTAGCATTACCCACATCGTGCTCTACGGGGGTATCGAGGTGGGATTCCGGCGGGCGTGCCTTTGTAGGGGCACGGCATGCCGTGCCCCTACAGCGCGCCGGCGCTGGCTGGGCGACGATCTCGCAGCCGGCCCGTCTGGAGTGCGGCGGCGTGCCGCCGCTTTCAAAGCGGGAGCGCGTCGCCAGAGGCGACTGAAGCTCCCCCACTCCATACGGCGCGTTCTGCGGCTACTCAAGATGTGGGTAATGCTAACCCGGCCGATTCATACCGTGGAGGGACGCAGGCGAGACGCCTGCGCTACCGGTATGAATAATGCGGGCTAAGCCCTTACGGGGAGAGGCGGGGTGAGGGTGGGCGTCTGCCGCAGTAGGGCTCATGCAACACTATCAACCGGCCGACGGCTTGAGGATGATGTTGTCTATCAGCCGCGTTCCGCCGACATGGGCCGCCAGCGCGAGCAGCGTCGGGCCATTGACGTGCTCCACCGGCGCCAGCGTCTCGGGATCGCACAGCTCCGCGTATTGCAGCCTTACCAGCGGCTCCTGCGCGATCGTCTCGCGCACCTGGGTGAGGATGCGGTCGATGTCGCGCACCCCGCTTCCTACCGCCTCCTGCGCCGCGCGCAGCGAGCGATAGAGCACCGCCGCGGCTCGGCGTTCGTCACCTGCTAGCCGCGTATTGCGCGAGCTCATCGCCAGGCCGTCCGGCTCGCGGACCGTGGGAACGGAGACGATCTCCATCCCCAGGTGCAAATCGCGCGCCAGCCGCCGCACCACCAGCAACTGCTGGTAGTCCTTCTCGCCGAAGTACGCGCGGTCGGGACGAACGATGTTGAATAGCTTCGTGACGACCGTCGCCACGCCGCGAAAATGCCCCGGCCGGTACGCGCCGCACAGGCGCGCCGTCAGCTCCCCGGTGAGCTCTACGAAGGTCGCGTCGCCGGGCGGGTACATCTCCGGCACCGAAGGCGCGAAAAGCAGGTCAACCCCGACGCCCGCGGCCATGCTCGCGTCCCGGTCGAGGTCGCGCGGGTATTGCAGGTAGTCTTCGCCCGCGCCAAACTGGGTGGGGTTGACAAACAGGCTCACTACCACGACGTGGTCGAGCTCGCGGCTGCAGCGCATCAGCGACAGGTGGCCTTCGTGGAAGAAGCCCATCGTCGGCACGAGCCCGACACTCCGACCCGCCCGACGCTCGGCGCAGAGCAGGGAACGGATTTCCTCGACGCCGCCGACGACCTTCAAGCTGCGACCTCCACGGCTGGTTTGTCGGGGCTAGTCAAAGCGGCTCGCCGGAGCGAGCCCCGCGACACGGTCGCGCCGCGAAGCATCAGACGAGGCAACAGGGCTATTCGCCGCCCATGCTGCCGAGCAGGTTGGAGAAGTACGACACCCAGAAGCTGATGACGAATATGCCGACGAGAACGGCGACCGCCAGATAGAACACCACGCCGGTTATCATGGCGGTCTGCTTGCCCGCGACTGTAGCCTCAGCTTCATAATACTCGGCCATCTTGTCGAGCATCTTGTCAATGTTGCCGCTGCGCTCACCGGTCATCACCATGTCGATCGCCTGCGCGGGAAACTCGTGCGCGCGCTCCATGATCGTGCTCAGCGGCGCCCCGCCGAGCACGTGCGGCATCTGCGCGAGTATGGCGGCGGCCATGGCCTCGTTGCCGGTCGCCGAGGCGGAGGCTTCAATGCCCCGCCGCAGCGGCACGCCGGCGCGCAGAAGCATCGCCATTGATCGCGCCCATCGCGCAAGGGACGTGCGGCGCAGGATCCCCCCGATGCCCGGGATAAGCAGCTTGATGCGGCCCCACCCTTGCCGTATCGGCGCGAACTGCATCAGCAGCCGCCAAAGAAACCAGAAACCGATAAGCCCCAGCGCTATGCCCGCGGTATTACCGATCAGCGTGCTCAGATAGATCCGCCAGTTAAAGACCAGGTGCCCGACGCTGGAGGAACCCGCCACCGCGGGGATGATAGGCGGAATGATGAGGAACATGAAGAGCACGATCTTGGGGTAGAACGTCTCCAGCCGGAACGCCATCTGGAGCTCATAGATGCGGTCGTGAAACGCTGCGAGTTGCTCCAGGGTGTCATGGAGCAAGCCGCTCTCCTCGCCGGTCTGCACCAGCGCCTTGGCATAAAGCGGGAAGACGCTCGGGTAGCGCTCCAGCACCGGGGACATCGGCTCGCCCCTGAGCGCATGCTCCACTATCTCGCGCGTGACCTGCCTCAGCGTGCGGTTGCTCGTGCGTTGGGAGAGCGTCAGGGCCGCTTCGTGCAGGTTCATTCCGGCATCCAGCAGGTCTGCCAGAGAGCGATACCAGATCGCCAGCCCCTTGGCGTTGACCCGATGGAAGATGAACGAGAAGTAGCCGCGTGCTAGGAACTGGTGCCAGTTGAGCCGCTCGCGCGCTGCTGCGGTCTGCTTTAGGCGGACGACCCAGTAGCCCATCTGGCGGATCTTCTCGACCGCGCCGCGCTCGGACTCGGCCTCCAGGTCGCCGCGTACCCTCTCGCCGGTATTCGTCCTGGCCTCGTATCTAAACGTCTGCATGGATGTCTTGCTCGTTCGCCAGGCTGCTCGCCACATCTGCCGCGCGCCGCCCGTCGGGAAGTGTCAGGTCAGGCGCGATGTCGGCCAGCGGCACCATCACGAATGCCCGCTCATGCAATCTGGGGTGTGGAATGACCAAATCGCCATCGTTAATGTTATATGCATTATACAACAGTATGTCAATATCAATGATTCGCGGTCCCCAATGTTCTCCGCCTGTGCGGCCAAGCCGCCGCTCGATGTCCTTGGCGGAGCGCAAGAGCTCCTGCGGCGATGCGGTGGTGTGCGCTTCGACCGCCAGGTTCATAAAGTCTGGCTGCTCCTGAATCCCAATTGGCGCGGTGCGATAGACAGATGACACCTTGCTGATCCGCATCCCCGGGAGCTCGCGCAGTCGCTGTAAGGCTCGCTCCAGATTCGCCCGCCGGTCGCCGAGATTCGACCCGAGCGACAGATACACGGTCACTTCATCGGAGGGCGCGGTTTCGTCCTCTTTCATTGGCATAATACCGCCCAAATCATACGTTCAAGCGGAATGCGCGTCAAGGACGGGGGCAGTCCCCTATCGCGGTTGGGCTGCGCTGAGAGCTCGGCGGGAGAAAGGGGACGGTCCCTGACCACCCAGCGCCCTATCTCGCGGGCGGATTGCCCTGAAAGGGGATTGTCCCTGCCCACCCCCGCACCACCGCGTCCGTCATCCGCGCGGCCCGCGCCGCGGCGCGCACATCGTGCACGCGCACCATATCCGCGCCATTGGCGATCGCTAGCGCCAGGACCGCCAGCGTGCCCTCCAGGCGCTCCTCCGGCGGCAGGTCCAGCACCTTGCCGATGGTTGACTTGCGCGATGGCCCCAGCAGCACCGGCTGGCCGAGGCTGCGCAGCTCACGCAGCCGGCGCACGATCTCCAGGTTGTGCTGCGGCGTCTTGCCGAAGCCAAATCCCGGGTCTATGGCCACTTGGTCGCGGGGCACACCCGCGCGTTCAGCCATATCCACCGAATCGCGCAAGTACGCCGCAATCTCGCCGATCAGGTCGTCGTACTGCGGATTGTCCTGCATCGTGCGCGGCGCGCCAAGCATGTGCATGACGATCAGCGGCGCGCCTCTGGCCGCCGCCAGCGGCGCCATCCCGGCGTCCATGCGCAGTCCGCTGATATCGTTGATGACCGCCGCGCCGGCGTCGAGCGCCGCCCGCGCCACCTCTGCCTTGTAGGTGTCGATCGAGATCGCAATGTTGACGCGCGCGCGCAGTCGCTCGATAACCGGAAGCACCCGCGCCATCTCGGTTGCCACATCCATCGGCTGCGCCCCGGGTCGCGTCGATTCGCCGCCGATGTCGAGGATGTCTGCGCCGTCGGCGGTCATCTCCTCGCCGCGCGCAACCATCGCGCCCACGTCACCCGCCAGCCCATCGCCGGAGAACGAATCCGGCGTGGCGTTGATTACGCCCATTAGCAGCGTCCGCTCGCCGACGCGCAGCGTAAGCTCGCCGCAACGGAGATCGGTCACTCGGGGCGCCTCGAATGCCCGCAGCGCGCGCTGGATTTCCGCCGCGGCCGGCGCTAAACCCCCGCCGCGGCCGCCAAGCCTGGCGCACACCGCGTCGAATTGAGCGAGCGTCCCGACGAGCAGACAACAGGTGGCGCCAGTCGCCGATATCGCCTGGCGGGAAGCCAGCACATGCCCGCCGGCCGCTCGCATTTCCTGGGCGAGGGTCTTTGCTGCCTCACCTGCCAGCCCGTCGAGCCTCACCACGCGCAGTTGTGTTTGCGCGGCCAGCTCCTTGGCGTCGGCCGCGTCGGCGTGCACGCGCCTCACCTCGGCCGCGAAGTTGTCAGCGCGCCCCAAAACAAGCACCCGGGCCCGCAAGGGACCCGGGATGCGATTGCGACTGCTGTTCATGTTGACGCCCCAACGACGCTCAATGATACATCTCGGGTTGTTCCTGATCCGCCTCGTGGCTCAGCTCGAAGTCCATGCTCATCAGCGCGTTCAGCGCCTCGGGGCTGAGGCGAAAGCCGTAACTGAAAGCCGTGGCCGCCGCGTCGCGCATTAGCTTGACGCGGAACACCTGGTCCTCCGCGGCGCGCAGCAGAATCTGACGCACCTGGATGTCATCGAGGTTGGCGATCGCTTCTTGCGCTGCCTGCGCGGTCTCGACATCATGGTGCGAGCTCATCGACGACGCGCGCATGAACTCCTCCAGGGCGGGGCCGAGCCGACCCAGGTGCTGGAGCAGAATGCCCATCTTCAGGTGGTGGTGCGCCTCGTGCGGCTCCAGCCCGACCAGTCGCCGCACGGCGTCCATCGCCTCGACGACCTGGCCGCTCTGAAAGTGGCCTGTGGCGAGCAGCTCAAACGCCGCCGGGTTCTTGGGCGACAGTATGCGCAGCGCCTTGCCCTGCTCGATCATTTCGCCGTAGTCGCCGAGCTCGCCACAGATCTCGCCCAGGGCCTGGTGGGCTTCAACGCTGTCGGGAAACACGCGCGTTGCCTCGCGCAAGCCCTCGGCCGCGTCGCGCAGCTGCCCCTGGGTGGCCAGGTTTCGCGCCAGCCCGAGGCGATACTCCAGGTTGTGCGGGTCAAGTCGGATCGCGTGCTCCAGCGCCGCCGCGGCTTGCGGCAAATCGCCGGCGCGCTCGCTGGCCATCGCCAGCTCGACATAGCCGGGCTCGTAGCCGGGATCGAGCTTGAGCGCCCGGCGGCACGCCTCGATCGCCTCGTCGAAGCGCTGCTGCTCGAGGTAGTAGCCGGCGAGGCTCTTGTACGCCGAGGCGCACCGCGGGTTCGCCCGCACCGCCTCGCGCAGCATCTCGACCGCGACGTCCGGCAGCCCGCGCTGCTCGCAGGCGTAGGCCAGCGCGCAGTAGGCGTCGGCGTTGCGCGCGTCCAACTCGATGGCGCGGCGCAGGTGCGCCATCCCTTCGTCGATGAGGCCCGCCTCGATGCAGCATGAACCCAGAGTTACGAGACACTTCGCAATCACGGGGTGCAAGCTGTCGTCGCTCGAGTCCAGCCCGCGCTCCACTGCCCCGCGCAGCAGAGGGATGGCGGCGCTCAGGTTGCCCTTCGAGGCGAGACCGCGCGCGCGCCGCTGGGCTTCAAGCAGCGCACTTCGTCCGCGCTTGACGGTGGTGTGTAGGGCGTCGCTGTTCATTGGGTCATGCACCGAGCCGTTGCATGTCAAAGCATTCGGCGCTCAACGCGGCCCCTCCTGCCAACCGTGGCGCCAACCAGCCGGCCGCGCCACCGGGGTTGTCATTTTTTCTCTGCCGGGGTATTGACATGTGGCGGGCGGCCGGGATAATATGCATTCAGCGAAAGGAGGTGGTGTGCATATGGTTGACTTAGCACGAGGTGAGACTCGAGGCTAGCGCCTGCCCCAGGCTGCCTCGGGTTCTCCGAGATCGATCGCGACGGAGCCGCGGCAGGTCGGCTCCGTCGCTTCTTGTGTCTTCCTCGTCGAGCAAGCCCCTCCTTGCCGTCGGGCGCCCTGGCTTGGTTCCCCGGCAGCCGCACAGGCGGCATCCCTCGCTGTGACCGACCAGCCGCCCCCGACCAGGCGACCGGCCGCTATCCCGCCACCCCTGGGACTGAGAAACCGCCCGCCAATGTGGAATAACGCCAAGGAATCGCTTCTTTGTGGGGTCTGGCGATAAGGGCGCCGTCAAGGCGTGCCGGCGCCACCTAATATTACTCCGTTAGGTCGCCGCGATGCGTTCGGGGCACGCCCACTCACTCCTCTCCCTTGTAGGGAGAGGACAAAGGTGAGGGTGCATTCCTTGAGCGTCCACCCTCACCCCGCCTCTCCCTCCGAGAGGGAGAGGGGTTCAGCCGACGTGCCACCGACGCCAAGTAACGGAGTAATACTAAGACCCGTGCACAGATGGCTGGTCGCTGAGACTTCGTGGAGAGGGCGCGCCTTATGTCCCCAGTACCGCCGCAATGGTCGGCGCCCGCCGTCGAGCGGCCGTTAGCTGCTTCGGTGGCCGCCGGCGAGTCGTCCAGCGTGATGACGGCGCAGATCGCCTCGGTCATGCGCCTCGTCGTATTGCTGACGGTGGCGCTGATGCTGCGCCTAAGGCACCCCTTTGGCGCTTTCGAGCCGGTGGATGGCGTGCTCGCTGTGGGCAGCGCCTACGTCATCGTCACGACCTTCCTGCCTGGACGCGTCCGTCGCGACCGCTTCATGCATCTCTTTCTCATCCTCGACATCCTGCTCATCTCCGGCCTCATCTGGTACACCGGCGGCACGCGCAGCGAGTATTACCTGCTCTACTACCTGCCCATTCTGCACGGCGCCAGTCGCCTCAATTTCCGCGACGCGATCACGACGTCGGTGCTTGCCGCGGTCGTCTACGTCTTCATCGCCATTGCCGGCGGGCCGCTGGTGCCGGTGATGACCACGGGCATGCTGCGCGCGGCGACTTTCGGCGGCTCGGTGGTCGTGCTGGCGGTCTTCTTCGCCGCGCTCGCCCAGGAAGCGCGCACCAATCGTATGCTCACTGCCAGGCTGTGGGAGGCCCTCGAGAGCGTGTCTGCGGTTTACGATGTCGCCCGCGTCGCCAGCACCCGCGACAGCGTCAACGACGTCCTGGAGACCATGCTGCGCCAGGCGGTGCGGCTGTCGGAGGCCGATGCCGGCGCGCTGGCTCTGCTCGACAGCGAGCAGCGGTTCCACGTCGTCGTCCGCCACGGCCCCGAGGGGCCAGGCGGCGTCGAGTTCGATGACAGCCTGGCGCGCGAGGCGGTCGAGAGCCGCAAATGGCTCTCGCGCGACGCTAGCCCGCCCGACGCCGACCGCCCCGCCAAGGAGTTCATCGTCCCGCTGTTCACGGGCTGGCACCCGCTGGGCGCGCTGCAGATTCGCACCCGAATGCCGACCGGCCTGCGCGAGCGCGAGATGGAGCTCGTGCGCGCCCTGTGCGCCGAAGCCGCGATGGCGATCGACAACGCGCGCCTGCGCAGCGAGACGCGCCGCGCCGCCGCCACCGATTATCTCACCGGGCTGTATAACCGCCGCGAGTTTGAGCGCCGCCTGGAGGCGGAGATCCGCCGCAGCGCGCGCCACGGCGGCGAGATCGTACTGCTGCTGCTCGATGTCGACGATTTCAAGCGCTGCAATGACACCTACGGCCATCAGGCCGGCGATCAGATGCTGCAAGCGCTTGCCGAGCGCCTGGAGGCGGTCATTCGCACCGAGGATACCGCGGCGCGCTACGGCGGCGACGAGTTCGCCGTCATCCTGCCCCAGACCGACGTCGCCGGCGGACGCATCGTGGCCGAGAAGCTTCAGCATGAGCTGCAACTGCTGCGCTTCGATTGGAGCGATGAGCGCTGGCGGCCAACGGTAAGCCTGGGTCTCGCCGCCTCGGAGGAGGAGCTCTCAGCAAGCCTGCTGCTGCAAAAGGCCGACCGCGCGCTCTATGAGGCTAAGGCTTTGGGCAAGAACCAGGTCTGCGTCTGGCGCCGCGGCAGCCCGGCGCAGAAGACCTGGAGTGTCTAACCGAGATTATGCATGTCGAGCGCGACACGCTCACCCAACGGGTGATGTCACTCCGGAGCATTGGGGACAGTTACCTATTTGCCGCAAAGAACCGAAGGGGGGCAGCAGAAACCCTTGGGGAAATAGGTAACTGTCCCCAGCGGCCGGTCCCCTACCGGGGTTGCTGAAGAGCCTGCCCTGAGCAGAGCGAAGGGGCGATAGGGGACG
>Ga0315280_10004940_pt1 | contig 19343 bp, 13 predicted proteins | sample YL17G06_40_MG_FD_203697 | JGI IMG/M metagenome (GOLD analysis project Ga0315280, IMG submission 203697) | Sediment microbial communities from Yellowstone Lake, YNP, Wyoming, USA - YL17G06_40 | ecosystem: Environmental > Aquatic > Freshwater > Lake > Sediment | place: USA: Wyoming | collected... | reverse complement strand
AGGAGAGTATACTCTGCACTCGCTGTTGTTTCTTGCTGGAATGCTCTCTCTAGATTTTTCAAGGTTCGATCTCGATCTTTCTCTGCAGTAAGTTCAAGACAGTTCTTGCCAACGATTTCTTTCTTGGTTGAGACTCCTGTTAGTTTCAATGCTGCTTCGTTACAATCGACGATTTTTCCACTCAAGTCGCTGACTATTATGGCATCTGGGGACGAAGCGAATATGGCTCTTAGTCTTTCCTCCTCTTGCCATGCTCTGACTTCTGCCCTTTTCCTTTCTACCGATTGGCGTATGCCATGTGCTAGTTCGCAATAAACTGTTTCTGGGTTGCCTACCTTGTTGAAGTATCCGTCGGCGCCAAGGTTCAATGCTTCAATGGCTACTTCTTCTCTGCCTCTTCCAGTGAACATAACAAAAGGAATGCTGTCTCCTTTCGCTCTCAGTTTCTTGAGGAACTGTAAGCCGTCTTTTCCAGGCATCTGATAGTCGCAGATGACAGCGTCATACTTTTCTTTCTCCATCTTCTCTATTGCTTCTTCAACAGATGAGACAGTGTCCACTTGAAATGCTCCTTGCATTTCCAAGATCTGCTTTGCAGTCTTCAAGAAACCAGCGTCATCGTCCACATGCAAAACTCGTATCGGTGCTTCTTCAGATGTGTCTACAGCCGTTGCTTTTGAAAACTCAACAGTTAACTGCGTAATCAACTCACCTCGTTGCTTCTATGCGATTTGTTGATCATCCTTTTTGAGTCGCGCGCGCTAAACATTTGTGTAACCAGAAGGTAGATTACCATTATTGTCGATTCAGATTCGGAATAGAAAATGCCAGCGCGCGCAACTGGCTATCGTCGGCTCATATCGCGACGGGCATGGCACGCTAGCAGAGGGTTCCATTGCAAGGGTCAGTTTGCGTTCAGATTCAGACGCTGACTTCGCAAATAGACTTAAGAATCCATTGATCTTTTCAAGAACTGGTGCACGTGCTTCTGTGGCTGATGTCAAAATATTCAAAGCATCGAGGCCATTTTTTCGCCAGCGCGTGCACCGGTTTTTTTGTGCAAGGCGCTCTGGTTGCGGACGGCAACACAGGTGTCGCGCGCGCCCGCTTCTCTAGAAAGCCTAATGAAGCTTGTAGCTGATTCTGCCTTTTTTATTCATTTTCGGTATGGTCACAACGAAAAGTGCCCCTTTGTCCGGCTTGTCAGTTTCTTTAACGGTTTAGTTGTATATATTTTGATGGATTTTGGGGCAGCCCAAGTGTATTTGCATGCCCAGATGGAAACGTCAGCTCGGGAGGCAATCTGGTCTACAGAGGTGGGAATATAGTTGAGTGGAAAGTAGATCAAGTACCTGTCGGCGACTGGAGAGACTATTGTCACAGTGAAAGTTGACGACCTTTGGATAGCGCGTCTAGGCTGGACAGGCGCATAAAAAAATAGTGCGCGAGACCGATAACCGTCGTCGAAGCACAATATGCAGATTCAAGTTGGTCGCAAAACGTCAGCATATGCGATGCGAGCTATGCTGTCTTCAGTTTCTGTTCCTCTTGGGTGACTATGCTTCGGAATATTTCAGATAGTTTCCGTGCTGATAGCGGACTGCTCTCAACGAATAGTTTTACAAATTCCTCTGATGTGCAATTTACCCTGTACTTCGCTGTGAGAACTGTGCCCACTAGGTTGATGACGGCGTCGGCACCTTCTCCGAGAACTTCTCTAAGTCCGTCATAGAATGTTTTGGGGTTGTCCATGAAGACCTCATATGGGTCCTTGTCGAAGACTCGTTTCAGGTGGAAGGATATGATAATGTGGAAGGTCGAGCCTAGGCTTGCAGCTGTAGCCTCCTCGAAAATTTTCTGGGCCACCCTGTATAACAACACGTTGGATTTTTCGGCCATAAATCATTACACTCTCTTTGTCAATATCGCGGTTACCTGTTCCGCTTTGGCTGGTGTTTGGAATTGGCCCGCGTGAAGACCGAGATCCATCTGCGATGGCTTCTCTTGCATCGACTTTCTCGGAGTTCCTCTTGAGACCTGCTCCATTCTGGCGAACTCTTTCTTCAACGTTACACCTTTCGAGGTGATTTCAAATTCCCTGATTCGATTGTCACACGCTGTGCCTCTGGTTTTCAGGATGACTATTGATCTCCTCAAGGAGCTTTCTACCTCAACGTGCCTTAAGGCGATAATATTGTCTACAGTTGACGAGATTCCTGTCCCAATTATGGGCATAATTGACTTGGCAAGGGCAGTGAAAACTGTTGTGATCCCTTGGTCTTTCAGAAGTAGTGACAGACTTTTTAAGTATCGAAGATACCTATCTTCGTACATGACTCGCCCCAGGGACGCGATCGAATCGATGACGAACCTTGTAGGTCTGTATTCTTTCAGGAGACTTAAGATCTCGCCGAGTTGCTGTTCAACGTTGTAAGGCTCAGGAGAATAGTTGACGAGCTTTGCCAAACCTTTGTCCATGAATTCATTCATGTTCCACCCAAAGCCTTCTGTATGTCTAACCAACTGCTGCACTGGTTCTTCAAGGGAAACGAACAAAACTCTTTCGTTGCGTCTCAATCCTTCTTCGATGAAATGTAGGGCGAACGTGGTTTTTCCAGTGCCAGATGCGCCTCCAATGAGTGTCGTGGAACCCTTGAAAATCCCATCGAAAAGCATTTTGTCCAAGCCTTTGATTCCCATAGGTACTTTCTCCGAATAGATTCTCTTCACAGACGGTATTTCAGGCAGAGGGTATATCCTTATTCCATGGCCATTGATGCCGTAGCTGTGTTCCTCACTGTTGATCCTTGTACCCCGAAATTTGAGAACTTGTAGTATTCTAGTCAACCATCCTGCCTTTGTAACAGAGTTGAGAGTGATGACACCATCCGCAACGAATTCCTCCATTCCCCAGCCTATGCCTTCAGCACCACTTGGTTTCTCGGAAATCAACAATGTTGTGGTTCCTTTGAGGTTTAATATCTTTCCAAGAACTGTGTGAAGCATTATCCTAGCGTCGATCCTATCAGAAAACCCCTGAACTAGCGCTGAAAAGGAGTCTATCACGAGCCTCTTGGCCCTTAAGGAATCTACCTCTGTTAGAACGCGTTCAACGACGCTTTCAAGACCCTTGTCTTTGATAGTCACCAGATCTAGGAACTTGAATTTCCCTTTTTGCTCGTATTCTTCAAAATTCATCCCCATTCTCTTCATGTTCTTCATGAAAGTGTTTCGGCTCTCGGCCAGTGACATGTAGACTCCGGGCTCGTTGAGCCTTGACAGTCCATGATGTAGATATTGAGATCCAAAGATGGTTTTGCCGGAACCAGCAGCGCCTGCAAGAAGAACCATAGACCCCTCTGGAAATCCACCTTCAACAAAATCATCGAATCCTTCAACCCCCGTCGCAACCCGCCCATTTTCTGTTTTCGCGCTTGCCTTTATTTCAACTGTTTGAGAAAGCTCAGATTTTTCCACGTGCGTTCACCTTATACCAGATGCAAAGACAACTGAATAGTCTAACCTTGGCAGCATATTGTATATTAATACTTGTGAAAACAAGATAAGGATTGTGAAGATTCAAGATTCAGATTCCGAATACAAACCGCCTGCAGTGACAAGTGAAATCTTGGCAATTTAAGGTCTGAGTCGAAGAAGGAAAGTGCGACGTTGATGCCGCTTTCAACTACGGTTCTTCTCAGGCGTTTAATAGCTGCTCAATTCTTACTAGCTAAATCGCGCGCTAATTTGACAAGCAATTCGACGAACCGACGGTTGACAATCTACACTGTCTAGAAACGTATACATCTCCACGGTGCAGTATGTTTGCCTCACTATTTTGTCAATCATGATATGGATGCACGCGCCGGCTTGTGCAACTTCTGAATCTGATTCTGAATACATACGAATACTAATAATTCAGACTCTACCTTCACATAGGTTAAATATTGTATCTCAAGACTCTCTACTCAAAAGCTACTGTACTCTCGTTGCCAGACTAGCGAGCAAGAAGGGCACGCTCAGTCTCTGGAGTGTGCGCTGAAGGACATAGCTCATGTCACTAGAGCACGCTGTAAGGTGAAAATGTGAAACTGCGTTGGAAGACGTTTGCGATCATGAGCGTTGCCGTGATCAGCCTGGTTGGGAGCCTGGTTGTCATTTCTCAGGCGATTACGATGCAAAGCACTGCTGCTATGGAACGGAAAGCCACCAGCCAAAGCGTTAGCCAAGTCCTCAATGTCCTGTCCAATGAGCTTGACGATTTGAACGCAACTACTCAAGACTACGCAACATGGGATGACACTTACGCCTTCGTCCAAGACGGCAACCGCAACTACATAGACCTGAATCTCATAGATGGAACCTTTGCCAACTTGAGACTCAACATAATGCTTTTCGTTAACGTCTCGGACCAGGTTATGTTCGGAAAGGCTTACGACCCAAATAACGGGACCGAGGTTCATGTTCCACAAGGCTTGCTTTCACAAGTCATAGCCAATCCCCTGATCCTACGCCGTGACAGCATGAAAACCCCCGTAGTTGGAACGATTCTTCTCCCTGAGGGCCCACTTCTTGTCGTGTCGGGACCCATTTTGAAAAGTGATGGGCAAGGACCGGTTGGGGGAACGCTAATTACAGGACGGTTCTTGGATTCCGCAGAACTGGCGTTCTTGGGCAAAACGACGCAGTTGCCCCTTGCATTGCAGGTGATTGCAGATTCTCCGATTTCAAGTGACTTTCAGACAGCCAATATATCCCTGTCAAAGGGATCTCCAATTTTCGTCCAACCTTTGAACGATGAAAGAGTTGCCGGATATGCCTTGCTTGATGATGTATATGGAAACCCAATTCTCATACTCAGAGCAGACATGCCTAGAGACATTTACGCGCAGGGTCTAGCCAGCACGTTCTACATCGCCGTATCACTTGTCGTGATGGGAATTGTCTTTGGCTCATTGACAATGCTTCTCCTCGAGAAGTCTGTTGTTTCACGTTTGGCACGGCTTGGCAAGGACGTTAGTGATATAGGAAGAAGTGGTGACGTTTCGGCTCGAGTGTCAGAAACTGGAAAGGATGAGTTGTCCAGCTTGGGCGGGGGAATAAACAAAATGCTATCAACACTCGGACAAACACAGCAACAACTCGAGGAAGACATTGCGAAACGCAAACAAACAGAAAAGGAATTGGTGGATACTCGTAATTATCTGGATAACTTGCTCAATTACGCCAATGCTCCTATTATTGTGTGGGATCCCGATTTCAAGATTACCCGATTTAACCATGCTTTCGAACGTCTAACAGGCCTCAACCAAGATAATGTCATGACCAAACGTTTGGACATATTGTTTCCGCAAGACAAGAAAGAGGAAGCAATGACTCACATCCAACGTACCCTAGCCGGAGAATACATGGAATCCGTTGAAATCCCCGTTCTGCATAAAGACGGAACCGTAAGAACAGTGCTATGGAATTCTGCCAACATCTTCGATCCTAGCGGCAGAGACATTATTGCCACTATTGCCCAAGGGCAGGACATTACCGAACGAAAGCAGATGTTGCAGAGACTGGAGGAGTATTCGCAACAACTTGAAAGAATGGTTGAACAAAGAACAAAGCAATTGAGAGGCACGCAAGAACAACTCGTCAAAGCCGAAAGACTCGCGACCATTGGACAGGTTGCGGCGATGGTTGGCCATGACCTGCGTAACCCGCTGACAGGCATAAGCGGTGCTGCATACTATCTAAGAATAAAGCTCGGCGCGAACCCAGAAAAGAAAATGCTAGAAATGTTGGAGATCATTGAAAAGGACATACAGTACTCGAACAAAATCATAACCGACCTGATGGATTATTCAAGAGAGATGGAGCTGGAGTTGACCGAGACCACTCCAAAATCAATCATCGCCGAATCAATTTCCCTAGCTCAAATTCCCGAAAAAGTCCAATTAGCAGACTCGACGCTGAACGAGCCAAGAATCAAAATGGATATTGACAAGATGAAAAGGGTCTTTGCAAACTTCATCAAGAACGCTGTTGAGGCCATGCCGCAAGGAGGAAAACTCGCAATCTCAAGCAGAGTATCAGGCAACGATGTCGAGTTCACGTTCATTGACACTGGTGTAGGCATGGCAAAGGAAGTATCAGAGAAGATTTGGACGCCACTCTTCACAACCAAAGCAAAAGGGATGGGTTTAGGCCTAGCCATCTGCAAACGTATAGTAGAAGCTCATCAAGGGAAGATTTCAGTTGAAAGCATAGTCGGTGAAGGCACAACCTTCACCATCACCATTCCCCTTGAACCCAAACCAAGAGTAGAAGGAGGTGAAAAAGTATGGGTGAACGTGCCCGAATCCTTGTTGTCGACGACGACGAAACCATAAGAACCGTGCTGGCAACAATCCTAGAAGAAAAAGGATTCACAGTTGACACAGCAGAAAACGGAAACGAGGGAATAGAAAAAACCAAAACCAACTTCTACAACCTGGCTCTAATCGACATCAGACTCCCAGACATGGAGGGAACACAAGTTCTGGCGAAAATGAAAGACACAACCCCGAAAATAAGAAAGATAATGATCACCGGATTTCCCTCATTGCAGAACTCCGTTGAGGCATTGAACAAAGGCGCACACGCCTACATAATGAAACCGTTTGACATGGGCAATGTTCTTAAGACAGTGGAAGAGCAACTGAAGAAACAAGCGGAAGAGAGAAAATACGGCCAAGAGAAAGTCACAGAATTCATCGAAACACGCGTCAAGGAACTGGAAGAAAAAGCAGCAACGCAGAATAAACCAGACTAGTCTACTCTGCATGTAAGTCAGAAGTAACGTCTTCTGCTTGGGCCCTTAAGGATTACACTAGATTGTAAGAGGTCAATGCTTTAACTGATTGCTGCAGTATCCGATAGCAATCTCCACAGACTGCTTCAACGTTCAGTTCGTCAACTCTAACGTTGACCTTCCTGTTCTGAAGTCGCGCCTATAGAACCCGTATGGACATGCGATCTGTTTTCTCCCTAATGCTATGCAGACATGTTTGGGTATCCAAAATTGGACTGGCTCGAGATTTTGGGTAGCCAGAGCTGAAAGAGTTTTGGCTTCATGCCGCAGTCCGCGCGGATAACGGTTTGAAACATTATTTGGGCGCGCGCACTACCCTTCAGCCTTTACTCACTGGATTCGTGACTATAACCCATGAGGCCCTGCAAAATATGTTCAGTTTCGAATCTGAAGTGGCGATACTGGGTGTTCATCTACTGGTTACGCAATGTTTAATCCAAAGTGAACTCAAATAGACTACTATATAGAAGCAGTGAGGGGAGTAAATGATCCAGTCAACTGTCGAGTTTTCAAAAACAAATGTTGTAGAAATAGTCAAGGCACCACCAGTACGAGTTTTGCATGTGGATGATGATGTTAGTTTCTTGAAGACTGCAAGACCAATCTTAGAAATGCAAGGGGCATTTCAAGTGGACACGGCACAGTCTGTTAAAGAAGCGGTAGAAAAGATGAAGAAAGAAGAGTATGACGTTGTCGTCAGCGACTATCTGATGCCTGGAAAAGACGGTTTACAGTTTCTTAAAGAGCTAAGAAAGAAAGGAAACAAAATTCCCTTTGTTGTCTTCACTGGAAAAGGCAGGGAAGAAGTAGCTGTCAAAGCATTGAACCTTGGCGCTGATGGATACTTCAACAAATCTGGTCACCCCGAAACAGTATACGGTGAATTGGCACAGGGCATGCGGCAGGTCGTTGGGAAAAGAAGAGCAGAGCAATCGTTCTTGAAGAGCGAAGATAAATATCGACGACTGGTTGAAACTCTGCGTGAAGGAATCTGGGTTATCGACAAAGATTCTCGCACAACCTTTGTCAATCCTCGCATGGCAGAGATACTGGGATACGACATAGAGGAAATGGAAGGAACACATTTGTTCTCATTCATGGACGAACGTGGCGTGGAAATTGCCAAGCGCCTTCTGGAAAGACGTAAGCAGGACATCAAAGAACAGCACGATTTTGAGTTTCTTAGAAAAGATGGAAAACGCGTCTATGCAACACTGGAAACAACCCCAATCACCGATGACAACGGAAATTACAGCGGGGCACTTGCAGGCGTAATGGACATCACTAAACGCAAGAAAGCTGAAGAAGAACTGAGGAACACAAAGAATTACCTTGACAATCTTTTGAATTATGCCAACGCGCCAATCATAGTTTGGGACAACGCAAAAAGGATTACCTTATTCAACAATGCATTCGAGGCCCTTACTGGTCACAAAAAGAAGTCTATGCTAGGAAGAAACATAGGTATCCTGTTTCCTCCCTCACAAAAAGAAGCGATTCTGCAAACTATAGAAAGCGCTACAAAAGGTGAGAAGTGGAAATCAGTTGAAATACCCATTCTGTGTAAGGACAAAGAAACGAAAATCGCACTTTGGAACTCAACAAATATAACAGACGAAGAAGGCAAAATGGTAGCCACTATCGCTCAAGGACAAGACATAACAGAACGCAAGAAGGTATTGGAGAAGTTGAGGGTTCTTAACGAAAAGTTGAATGTTGTTGGAAATTTGACTAGGCATGACGTTAGAAACAAACTGTTCACAGTCACAAACAACATCTATCTGGCTAAACAATTGCTGCCTGATGACCATAAAGCATTGGCATATCTGCGAGAAATCGAATCAGCTTGTGGACGAACAAAGAGGATTCTTGATTTTGCAGCAACCTATGAAAGCCTGGGTGTTGAACAACTTGTTCCTGTTGATATGGGCAAAGCTGTTGAAGAGGCAGCTTCGCTCTTTTCAGACTTGCAAGGCGTAAAGGTTGTTAATGAATGCCATGGATTGGGGGTTATAGCAGATTCGTTGCTGAGCCAGCTCTTCTACAACATGATTGACAATTCATTGAAGCATGGCAAAAAAGTCAGTCAAATCAGAATTCATTTTGAAGAAGGAAAGAAAGAGTTGAAACTTTTCTATGAAGATAACGGTGTTGGCATACCCAAAGCTATCAAGCCAAAGCTCTTTGATGAGGGCTTCACTACGGGCAATGGTCAGGGCTGTGGACTGCTTCTAATAAGGAAGATGATGGAAATCTACAGCTGGGCAATAAAGGAAGAGGGTAAACCAGGCAAAGGAGTCAAATTCGTAATAGCGATACCCAAGACAAACCCGAATGGAAAAGAAAACTATCAACTGTCTTGACGCAGTCAGGTTTCTGGAGTGCGCTGGATACGGCAATAATCTTGAACCCAAGAACGCAATGCCTTGCTAACCGTCTCAACTCTTTGTCTTTGAAGTCGGTTTAGTTTCAAACATTGCCAGAAACTTCTCAAAGCCGTCTACAGCAGCGTGATCAGCAGTGGTCTTGAAAACAACGACATCATAGACTTTTCCAAGACTGGTCTGAACGTCAGAACCAGACAAGTCAATAATTGCTGCCCGCGTCGGGTTGACATCGACTTTCTTCGCCAACAGCCCAATGATATCATTCTTGTCTCCCGTCGTAGAAACGTCAATGACCAAGCGGACACGATCCTTCTCTGCCAGAATGTCAAACACAGATTCAGCACCCGAAACTCCCTTCACCCTAGCACGCGTCTGAACCTTGAAGCCCCTGTCAGTGAGAGTCTTCTTGAGGTTCTTGAGAGCCGGCAGCTCCCTTTGAAGTTCTTTGGCAATCTCGTCTGGGATCGTGTACCTGAAAACCTTTACATACTTTGCAGTCTGGTGCGTTGAGGTAGTCCCGCAATTCATGCAGAGATGAACAACATCAGGCCTGTCAAAACGATACCCACATTTTTCGCACTGATAGAAGTTCCCGATTATGCGATTGTCTGGACCACCCTCAGTCAGCACGCTTTGGCATCGAGGACATACAAGAAAAGTACCCTTCACAAACGTGTCCTTCGGACCAATGTTTCCGCAATTCGTATGCTCCAGAAGCTCAGTAAACCCCACATTATCAGACTTGCATCTTGGACAAGCATATTTAGAATGCATGTCTGGCGAACCACAATGTGGGCAAGTCAAAACCCGGTCCAAAGGTTCTGACCTGAGAAGATTCTTCTTCATCAAATCATCAAGCATTACCTTCACCTGAGACGAATCGGCATTCCAAGCCTCCTCAGCCTCAACATAACGAACAGCTGTTTTGTCCAAAGTGGGCTTGAGCTGCAAGACACCCTTCTTGATAAGCTTGCGCAAAAGCTCTTCGCTTTCGTTTCCGGCTTCGCCGACAGTTATTGCCAGTTTTTCAATTGTTTCCATTTGGTGTCTTTCCTCAAACACTAAAAACATTGAAGAATACGAGTGTAATAACTATGAGAATCAATGAGTGGCGTAGCCCAGCAGCAAGATCTCTATCTACAATTTTCCCAACGGTGAGACCGCCAAAAATCGACTCAAGAAGGGATGCCCAGAAGAGCAGCGAAGCGTAGTAATTGATGTTTAAGACTCCAGCCAATAGGCCAGACTGATTCATTTCAGCGCTGCCTTTGGCGGCACTCAAGGGGGCAAGAAACTGATGCAGCATGATGAAGGCTATGATCAGAAAAGTCAACGTAGCCATGTATATAGTCATCATGTAGGGCTTCATGTTTGTGTATTGCTCCTCTCTGTACGCATCCAAGCTTGAAAACAGGTCTACACTCGTGCTGAGAACTTCAAGCAGCTTGCCTCCGGTCTGTTGGGCTTCGACCAAGACCGTACACATCCTCAGAGCAACCGGATGCCTCAGACACTTGGCAAGAAACATGAGTGAGTCCTCAAACTTTGCTCCCAACGCAAACATGGAAACAGCACGCTCAAGCTCCTTTGAAACTGGGCCATAATCCCTTTGTGACGCCTCCTCTAAAGCCCTCGGCAACGTCATACCTGACCGTACAGATTCGGTGACATCCCGAAGCAGTCGTGGAACGTTCTTCTCCACCTGTTTCTTCCACCTATAGTTGTTAAACTCAACCACAGCAGGAAAACCAAAGACTATCATAATGCTCAAAGCAATAGCATTGTTCACCCTCTGACTGAGCGGTATGAAGTAGGGTTCACTGGGAACGTAGAAGCCTGACAGAACCAAGACTAAACCGATCGAAAGTCCAACTGAAGCCGAGACAGCCCAGACAGCGACACTATATTTGCGTTCTATGTACATCTGCTATTCTTCCTGCGGCAGCGCGCCGTTCAAGATAATGATGAAGACCAAACATATCATTGGGATCCCCAAGAAGACTAAAAGATTCAGCTGCATGATTGGAGATATGCCGAAAGCCACGTTTCCCATAACAGACAAGACGGTTATCATGATGATGAAAGTCACTGGCCCCATGACGACTCCCGCAATGTAGACCTCCCCGAGCCCCAACAGAGTGTTCAAAGTCTTTTTCAGCTCTTCCCTCTTCATGCTCAGAAGTCTATCTGTCTCAAATGTCAAAAGACTCTTCAAATCTCCACTTGTCTTAAGCGTGTTTATGATCCCGACAAGTAGCTTCGAGAAGACTTCCGATGGACTGTGCTTTATCACGTCGTTCAATGAGGAGACCACGTCTAACCCGAACACTTTCATGTCTGTCACAAGTCTCTTTGCCAAGTCTCTGATCGCGGGATGACGCTCAACCTGAATCACCCTGGCGAAAATTCGTTCGACCGAGATGCCACCAACCGACAGGACCCCCATGTAACCCGCCGTATAGACAAGGTTCGAATCTATTTCTGCTCTCCTCTGTTTTCTATGATAAAGAGGGTACGAAACAAACATAACAACAACGGTGATTGAAGCAACAATCGAAAGCACGAGAACAGCCACTGCAAATTGTATGCCAGCTAACCTGAACAGGAAATAGTGCAGCAAAGCACCTATCACAGAAGCCGTGACGAAAGTTGCTACAGACGAAAAAAGCATGAGGGCTATGTATAACTCGTACAACATTGAAATCCCGCTTTGCTCATAGACTTGCTTGAGAAGCATGAATCGTGAGGCTTCTTTTCCGAATAGCCTATAGCTCAGGGCCGTGAGGAACGAGTATTTCTCTGAAGTCTCGCTCAAGTCTCGAACCTCGCCCTGTTGTAGATCTCCTCAGGATTGAGGTAGTATTTCCTGATAACATCCGCCACATCCTCGTAGTTTCTGATATTCTTGCGAACCATCCACGTCACGATTTGCTCCCGTCTGTCAAAGTCACACAACAGATCATCCATCGCAACATGCTTGAGCTCAGTGATCTTCTTGAAAACAAAGCTGTCACTTGCAGACTTGAGACGAAAAACGATCGAATCACGCTGGTTATCCCATTCATAAACTTTTAAGAACTTTGCTCGTCCATTCGTGTCGTCCACTCCAGTGATTTCTGAGACATCTGAGACACGACGAACCGTGATGTCTCGAATCTTTGTTCGTTCAATAAGGGCAATAACATTCATCATAGGAATGAGCAGTGGAGGGATGTCCATCGGTTTTGTCAGCAACCGCTTCTCCACCGTCTCAACATTTTCAGCGTGAATTGTGCAAAGTCCACCGTGGCCAACTGAAATACTCTGGAAGAGTGTGTATGCCTCTTCACCCCTGATTTCGCCTACCACGATGTAGTCTGGCCGCTGTCTCAGAGAGGATTTCAGCAGGTCAAAAAGTGTGACTTCTTCGACTCCCGGCTGAAATGACGGGCGGGTCACCATCGGTATCCAGTTCTCATGAAAAACCAGTTCACGAACTTCTTCTATGGTAACGGCTTTCATTTCGGGTTTTATGAACATGGAGATCGAATTTAGCAGAGAGGTTTTCCCAGATGCTGTTGCGCCAGCAACTATGATGGATCTCAAGTTGTCGACGAGAGTCCAGAAATAGGCTGCCATGTGAGGCGAGATGGTGCCGAAGTTTATCAAATCAATGATTGTGAACGGGATGGCCCTGGTCTTTCTTATGGTGAAAGTGTCTCCGCGTTTTGAGACCTCATCCAATGTGAGATGCACCCTGAATCCTTCAGGAAGGGTACCTTCAAGAATCGGCCTCGAAACTGAAATCTGATGGCCTGCCTTGTAGGCCAATCGCATGACGAAGGCATCGAGCTCATCCTTCGAAGAATACGACACGTTGCTTGGGATGGACTCGTAATATCTGTGCCAAACGTAGATCGGAATTCCTGTGCCGTTGCAGCTGACATCTTCTATGTTTATGTCTCGCATGAGCAGGTCGAGGATTCCATAGCCGAGAAGGTCTCTCTTGATATAGTAGATGAACTTGTCCTGGGAGTCGTTGGTAACCTTGAGGTGAAATACTCTGACCGCTCGCTTGATCTGATTCGTTAGGTATTCCTGTGCGAGTGTTTCATCTTTGAGAACCGATAGCGGAGTGTTGATTTCTTCCATCAATATTGTCTTGAGCTTGGCAAGTGCTTCTTTCTCTTCTACTGTCATCGTTGGTTCAATGGTCAAATATTCAAGTTTCCCCGTTTTTGTGTCAACTTGTATTCCCACGTATCCGAATGGAGGATTTACCGGGTAGAATTCCTTAAAAGTGAATGCTGGCTCTTCATCGGTCTCAGTCTCCTTTGTGGGTTCCTGTAGGCGCTCAGCTTCTTTCTGAACCTTCCTGTGAATTAGCTTGGCCCAGCTCATTGTTGCGCCGCCTGCGTTATTGTTTTTTGCTCGACGACAGTTCCTACAGCCGCGGATAGAACGAAGGTTTCACCGGGGCTCGTTGCGGATTTCAGTTGCAGCTGGAATGTTCCATTGGCGTCTAGTCGTATCCAAGCTGGATTTGGAATAGGTGTGGCGTCTGTGGTATTTTGAAAGGTCACGGTTGTTCCGTTTGCGTAGAGAGAAATGTAAGTGTATGCAGCAGGGGCACCGCTTGCTCCCGTAGCCTGTATCGTGTACCACTGACAAGCCTTGTATGATATGGTGTCTCCAGTGGACGCATAACTTTCTTGGAGTTCTATCCAATCAACTCTCATTTGGAACTGGGCGCTTGTTGACTTGACGCCTTTGATTTTTGCTTTCCAGTAGCTCGTTGAATTTCTGAATTGCGTCGCACCTGAGACTATTGTTTGCGACTTCGTTTCATCAGTATATGGCGCTGCACTTGAAACATAAGAGAGGTACCCGTTTCCACTCAATGGGTAGTCCCCGAGCGTCCAGTTATAGAGCTGAATCGTCACGTTGACTGAGCCTGTGTCCCAGGAACTGTCAACCAGCCAAACAAGACTTGTCCAGCTTTGCAGATTTGATGACCCTGTGAATTCGATTTCCGCCGTGTAGGCGTCTGCTATGGTCCACAGATGCAATAGGCAGGCGTCAATACTCCAGCTGTTTTGGACGGCGTTTCCTGGGGTTGCATCTCTGAATCTGATGGTGAAAACTGATGAAGTGAGATAGGTCGAGACTGAAACGTTATTCCACCCGTTTGACAGAAAACCGGGAACGTTTTGCCACGTGGTACCTGTCCATAGATCCAACGTTAGATTCTCGGTTCCCAATGTTCCTCCATAGAAAATGCATAACCACGCATTCTCTTGAGTGTATTCAGCCCCTGTCCATTGAACCTCCAAATCTAGTTGATAACTAGCATTTACTGCTTGATACCTGACAAGATCTCCTCTCCAATCAAAAACAGTCTTGCCTGACAGGACTCCTGTGATCTTCATTCTCCAATTCCCTGAGCCATCCCTGAAGTATGTTGGATTGGTGGAGATCGTCTGCTCCATTGTCACATCTGTTGATCCAATACTTGATGTCATGTAGCCACTCCCTGCTCCTGTTGGATAGCTACCACTGTTGAAGTCGTAGAGCTGAAAGGTAGCTGTGACTGTGGTAGTGAAGGAGTTGTCTATTGTCCAATTCAAAGAGTCCCAAGCATCCAAGTTAGAGGATCCTAGAAACTCAACTTCTGACTTCATCTCTGAAGGGATAAAGTTGGCAAATTCCAGATCGAAACACTCCCAAGACGACACTCCAATTGCAGAAGTGAAGGCTGTCTCAGAGACGACAGTGAAAGTTGTCCCATCCCATTTTATGCAGCCAATGTTGAAGGTGGAAGTGGACACAGCTCCCAGAATCATCACATCTCCACTGATAGATCTAGGATTGGTTCTGAGCTGAACCCATCTCTTTGTCCCTGAATAGACAGGTGTGGAGATTGCTGTCCAAGTGTCAGGTGGAGTGAACTTCTGCCAAGAGATAGTCCCTGTTGCAGTTCCCCAGACTAGGAGGGCATCAGATCCATCTGACTCCCATGCTCCATCTGCACATCTTTGAGCCATGACATCCACATCAGCATCATGCTCGACTGCACTCACTGTCCAAGCGGAGCCATCCCAATAGGCTGTGTTCAGATCTGAGGCTGCATCTATGACGGTGAGGATGAAATCGTCATTAGTTGGATTAGCCTGCAGAGTGAGATAAGCCACTATTCCACCTTCATTGGCTATGACTAGATCAGTGGCAGCAGAAAGAGTGGATCCATCCCAAGTCCTGTAGTATTGATGTGTGGCTACACTGTCTCCCCAGATCCACATGGCTTCCCCTGTCGTCACTTCATAGTTCACTGCCAACATCTCCCTTGTGGAAGTGGCTGCAGTGGCATCCCAGACTGCTGCAGATCCCATGAAGCTCCAAGCTGATCCTGTCCAGATCAAGCCCTGAACATCCTCATTGACATCAATGCAGAGGAATGCAATTTCATTGTCGTCTGCTGTCCCTGATCTTGTAGCAGGGCAAGGAGCCAACTCAACCCAATTGACTCTTCCTGTTGTGTAAGGCAGTTCAAGAAGTGTCTCAGAACTCCATCCTGAGCCAAGAGTCCAGATCTTGTAGCCTATCTCATTGGTAGTAGTCCCTCTTGAATAGACAAGCAAGCATCTTCCTGTGGTATGCTCAAAGGCTATGTCAAAACACTGAAAGTCATTGGATGCTGTCCCTGTGTCAGCAATGTTGTTAGTGACTGTCCAAGTTGTCCCATCCCAATAATAAGCATTAAGAGAGCCATTATTGCAGGTTGTCACCATCATCTTGTCCAAAGCTCTCGAGAGCAGAGGACTATAAGCTACTCTGGGAGTCCTGACATTGCTGCCTGCAGTGGCAAGCTCATTCTCTGCACTCCAAGTGGCTGTGGATCCTGTCCAATCTCTTGCCTTGGGAGTCACATATCCTGTCCCTGTGTTTGATCTGTAGCCACAGAAAGCATCAGTCTTGGCTGTGGAAGAAGCTGCTGAGATATAGGATCTGAATGTCATGTATGCAGCATTGTCAGATTGAAGATCACTCAAGGCTCCTGAGACACAGCTTGTGGATCCGAGAAGATTGTAGCTAGATGGATAGCATGCAGTCATGGTTCCAGTGAACCCTTCGGTTAAAGTGTCATAGACCGAGTCTGGACCTTTCTGCATGGCCGTGAAATTGCTGTGTGTTCCAATGTCGGTTGAATTATCTACGTTGGAGGAATTGTTGTCGACAAAATGGCTGATATCGATATTTGTTCCGCTGTAGTAGGAATTGAAAATGGCGTAGCTTGAATCCTTGCTTGCCAGATCTGCGATTGATCCGCTGACATTCTGGGTTGATCCAAGCAGATTCCACCATGATGGATTTTGTGAGGCGGTGCAATTGACACCGGTAATTGTTACGTTTCCTTGTCCTCCTTGTTGTGGAGGGTTGACTATTTGCGCTGTCGACAAAGCATATGTTCCAGCAGGAGCCTGCAGATATGTAGCGTTGAAAGTGACAGCGCCTGTAATTACCGCGTTGTAGACCCACCAGAAATAGGCACTTGTTCCCCGTGCCAACCCGCTCACAGAAAGCGCTGAATTGCCCACCAACTGTACTAGATTGGCTGGTGTTGCGTTGAGGGTCACCGTCAAGCTTTGGATCGAATCGACTACTGTGTCATTAGGAGTCACTGTGAGCAGCACGGTAACATTGTTACCTTGGTAAACGGTCGGGGGCGCCGTTACCAAGGTGAGTGCACAGCTGACGTAGCTGGCTGGATAGAACTTGCTTTCGACGACGTTTCCTAATTCGGTTACTAGCTGTACAACGTACTTGTTTCCTGCCGTGACAGTGAAGTCGGAAATTATGTTGATGATTTCACTTGGTGCAACAAGTTCGTTCAACGCCTGATACATCTGATTCCCCGGAGTTGCCGTCGTATTGAATATTCCCAACCAGATCAGGTGAGATGGGATCGATCCGTCGTTTTCCGCTGTTATGTTGAGCTGATTTGTTCCTGTTATTGCTATTTGTTTAATAATGATGTTTTCTTGATTGCGATTCCAATCCATATCGTTCATCGCGCTCATCGTGTTGTTGTAATGTTGAGTAACATCCTGAGTAAAGGCGTAGAAAGCAAAACCAGATAAGAGAATCAGGGCTATGAATACGGCTCCGATTATGGACCCGACTCCCCGACTAGGTCGGCTATGCCTTCCAATTAATCGCATTCTTGCTTCCTCTTGTGCTGACAGCGGTTATTTCGTATGTAGATCCGGACTGGATTGCGACGGGTGAAGTGAAGCTTACCTGAACCAGTGCTCCCTTTCCGATGGTTGTGCTGTTTCCACCCAAGTAGCTTGCAACTGATGTCCAGTTGATGTAAACCGTGTCTATGGTAAGGTCTGTTTGTCCATAGTTCAACACGGTCAGGTTGAACTGATTTGGCGGATTTGACCAGACGGCTATTATTGCGAATCTTTCTTGAGCTTGCTTTTCCTTCTGGTTTGTGTCTAGTTGAAAAAGGCTGGTGGAAGAGGAGAATGCGCCTATGCTGTACGAGTATGCTATGACTCCTGCTGACGTGACTATGAGTATCAATATTAGACTGGCTATGATTTCGCTTACTCCATGCCTATTGTGAAACAGCGAGCGAACTACCATCACGATCCTTCCTTCTCACGTCGAAGTATCATAAAGAAAAAAAGGAACTGCTATTTCGCTTGGACCGACTGCGAGAGTGCCGTGCCGTCCTTGCAGCTCACTGCTACTGTGTAGAAGTAGTTTTTGGTCATAGTGTAGTTGACTTCCAGGTATATCACATTGTGCACTGAGACTGTACCGTCCGTGAGGGCTGTGTTGTTCGCCGTGGCAACGCCTTCAACATATACGTTGGAAACGTTCAAATCGATGCCGCCGACGTTTCTGACATACATCTTTATTTTGCCTGGCGTTCCAGAACTTGCATAGATGCTGTCAAACTGTAATTGGCCCGTGTGTGTCGGGTTTTGGGTTGCTCCACCGATCCATCCCATGACATAGGCGTAAACGACAACGCCTGCTGCGACTGCGAGCAGCATTAGAATTAACGAAGCGATCACTGCAGAAAACGCCTTCTTCACCCTGAATCGACGTTTCATCTTCATGTTTCAAGTCACCTCTATTGTTTAATACGATATCCGACGCCACATGTTATAATGCTTACGAAAACTGAATAGGGATTGCCAAGATTTAGGATTCAGATTCCGAATGAGGCCAAGCATGCACCAAACATTTTGACATCCATTACCCTACAGCGAGTTCAACTTCACAGACATCGAAAAGTTCGCGCAATCCTAACTGAGATACTGGCGAGCACTAGATGTGGATGTTCTCTTCGAGTTTCTGCATTATGATGTAAGGGGGTCCGGGTTCGGCACTCACAACCACAAAGCTCTCTCCCATCTTAAAGAGCAAAAGCGTTCCCTTATCATATCTGACACCACAACAGATCCGCTTTCCTGCTTTGTCGGTGAATCTGGACAGAGTCCCAAGGATTATGGGAGACGCCAGGGCAACCATTTGATGATCAAGATTTTCTTTTTCCCACGTCAGATTTTCCCTAGCCTTCGAGGACACCGTCTTGAGATCCTTATCCAAGATGCCTGCATATCTTATGCGACTGTCAGTGGCCAAGATTTCATCCAGAATCTGTGCTTCCATTTGGGGCTCCTCGTTATCAACTGATTCTCATTTGCTTTCCGGCGAATTATATTGTTTATGAAAGTCTGATATTTCAAACTCAGATTTAGAGCAGACTCAGGCGGGACTTCGACTTAACTACTTGCACCGAGCTTTTTGCGGATTCAATTCGGAGTCGGAATCGTAAATAGACCTTATATCGTAATACTCAATATATCGATATTTGACACGCGTCCTCAAACGGACACATTGTACACCTGTACAACAGAAATACAAAACAAAGGAGACCTGGAAAATGTTCGAGATAGTGGCAGGAATCATCTGGTTCGCCTTCGTAGGCTACGCCTTCTGGTACACGTTCAAAGCGAGGGAGTACCAACCGCTGACCTTAGACGACCTCGCATTGACATGGAGGATCCACAAGCATCAGACTGGGTGCAAAGCATCACGAATCCAGGATCTTCTAG